>Ga0136611_10001366_pt1 | contig 16932 bp, 8 predicted proteins | sample AntDrymUQ2232306_2_FD_106645 | JGI IMG/M metagenome (GOLD analysis project Ga0136611, IMG submission 106645) | Polar desert sand microbial communities from Dry Valleys, Antarctica - metaG UQ223 (23.06) | ecosystem: Environmental > Terrestrial > Soil > Desert | place: Antarctica: Dry Valley...
CGACGCCTTCAGGTGAGCCGCGGTTGGCCGTCTCGCCCAGCCGTGCCTTCGAGCGGGCGCTGGGTGGCGCGGCCAGCGGGGCGGCGTCGTGGGCCGCCCTCAACGACCCGCGTCGCACGGGGGGCCGCACTATCGGACCGACTGGCGCGCAGCGGGAGTGGGCGCGGCCTGGGGAGCCGGAATCGGCGCCGTGATGGGGCTGGTGTTCCCGCACGAGCAGTGGCGCCGGGTGCGCCTGCGCCGGTGAGCGAGCGCGGTTGAAAGGAGAGGGTAGTTGAACGAGACTCCTCCCGCAGCGAACCCCGATGCGTACGTCGCCGCCCTCACGGGCTCGCATCGCAAGAGCTGAGGAAGAATGCGAAAGGTCCCGATTACGGTACAAGGAGTCGTCGACAGAGATCTGATCGCGGAGATTTCTCCCGCGCTTCGCGAGCAGCGCACGCTTGGCGACGTCCTCGAGTGGGGCCGCACACTAACGCCTGTTCGCCGAGTGACCGAGATTGTCACTCAGGATGAGTACACGCACGATGTCATTGTCGGGCTGGGTGATCGCGTCTACCTCGTTTACGACACCACGTGACTGGGTGCCGTGACGGCGGTCGCCGTCTGGGATCACCGACACGACGGCGCAGGGAAGCACGAAAACCAACAGCATCATGGCGACGACGCGACCGTGATATCGGACAGGCGGCTTCTCTGGGACCGGGGGAGGACTGGAAAGGGGTGGCCCGCGATTATAGGAAGTGGCGGATGAACGCCCAAGCTCACTTGCAAGCGACTCCAATAAAAGCGAATGCGCAGCATTCGCACTTCCTCAGATCGCTTGTCGAGTGCAGCGATCGTTATACCGCAGGTGGTACAGACCGGTGACATAGGTAACACAGTGCCCTGGATGGAGACATCTCCCATGAACGAGCGGTTGCGGTTCATTCAGGATGCGCAGAGTGATCGCTGGTCGATGGTGGCGCTCTGCGAGCGTTACGGGATCAGTTGTCGCGTTGGGTACAAAGTGGCTGGCGCGCTATGCGGAAGAAGGGCGGCGCGGGTTGGTCGATGGGGAGCCGGCGGCCCCACCACTCCCCGCAGAAGATCCGCCCGGTGCTTGAGGAACTCCTCTGCGAGTTCCGCCGCACGCATCCGGATTGGGGCGCGCTCAAACTCTTGAAGGCGCTGAGCACGCGCCATCCGGAGATCACCGATTGGCCGGCCGCGAGTACGACGCGCCGATCTGCTCGCGCGACGGGGCCTCGTGCAGAAACGGCGCCGCCGCAGGAAACCGCTGCACCCTGGTGTCGTCCCTTACACCACGGCACCGAACGACCTGTGGACTGCCGAATTCAAGGGCCAGTTCCGGACCGCGATTGGGCTGTACTGCTATCCCCTCACGATCGCGGACCAGCACACGCGGGCCTTGCTTACCTGCTACGGCTTGCTCTCGACGGAGACGTTGACGGCGAAGCCGATACGCCGAGAGCGACGAAGCTGGCTGGCCAACAGAATCAGCGCAATGCGACGAGCGCGAAGAAGGTGCTGACGGAGGATAGGGCCATCGACCTCGCGACGTCTGGCGCTTGCGCGATAACACTGAACGCGTAATATAACCACTTGTAGCGTTCGGTCCGCGACCGTCTTCCACCCCAGCAGCCGTGTCCACTTCACATTCGCATGGCGATCAGCCGGCGACGCCGCCTGCCCACACGCATTCGCACACCGAGCAGACAGAGGACGCGCACGATCACGAAGATGGCGACGATGTCGCTGGGCACACGCACCCGGCCGACCACGAACATGCCATCGGTCAAGTCTGCTGCCGAGACACGGTCCTCAAGATCAACGGGCAAGCCTTCGATCTTTCTGTGCAACCGTTGACGGTGCAGTTCGCCGGCTTCACGCTGAATCTCGCTTACAACTGCGCCGACGAGCGGCAGCCCGGAGAGACGATGATAGAGAAGCACAAGGACTTCGAATTCGAGATTCGTGGTCCGAATACGGGCGATCTGCTCAAGGGTCTCTCGCCGGGACGCCTGTTCATCAATGGAAAGCACATCGAGTTCATCTACAATCCGCGCAACGGCACGATTCGGCATGGGAGCATGTTCAGCATTCATCGGTCGGTGAGCGATTTCGCGCGCGCATTCGTGAGTGCGAACCCCACGCTCGACGAAAGCGGTCATCACCACTAACAACCCCGCATCGGCCTCCACTCGTGCCAGACGTCGTTCGCACGCACATGAATTCGAAGGCGTTTTCGCGCGATCGCTTCGTCAAGGCGATACGCAAGATGCGGACAATGCTGGCTGCGGGCTTTCCGAATCTCTACGACAAGTACATAAGCTGGCACGCCAACGGTGGCTTCAACGCCGTCGCCCATGGCGGCCTGACGTTCATTGCCTGGCACCGCGTCTTCCTCTGGGAATTTGAGAAGGATCTCCAGGCGGCCGACGTCGCGCTCGGCAAGGATGGAAAGATTGCCTTGGCGTATTGGGATTGGATCAACGACACATCGACGGATCCGACCGACGCACGCGGCACGATGTGGAAGGACGACCTCCTTGGCCCGAATGGAAGCGGAGCGAACAACGAGGTGATGAGCGGCCCGTTCGTGCGGGCGAGCTGGCCGCCGTGGCCTGCCGCCGGCATGCCTGTCGCGCCGCCCGCGTTAGCATTTCTCCGACGTACCCTGGGCGCCGGAGCGCTCTCCGATGCCGCAGACGTGAAATACATCGTCGGGCTCTCGAGAGTGGACGTATCGCCGTACACGGGTGCCGCCGCGAACACGTCGTTCCGCAACGTCCTGGAGGGATTTCAGAACAGGACCGGCAGCGTGTCCTACAACCACAATGGCGTGCACGGCTGGGTCGGCGGAAACATGAACAACACACTCAGCTCTCCCTACGAGCCGGCGTTCTGGTTCAACCACGCCAACGTCGACCGGATCTGGGCGATCTGGCAAGCCGTGCATCCAGGCCTGGCCAAACAGTGGCCGACCAATGCCGAGATCGATGCCGCATATCCGCCACTCGGGCCGCGTCCTTCGTCGGTGCGCAAGTTGGACGAGCCGATGCTCCCGTGGGACGGCACGGCCGGCACGCGGCTCTGGACGCCGCGCAAAGTCCTGAATTGGCAAACGATGGGTCCAGTCGGTGAACATCAATACCGCTACGACACGGATTCGGGCGGCAGTTTCAGCTTCACCTGACCACGCGCACCAATGGACGCAAAATCCGGCGCGCTGGATTTCCTGAACGGACTACGCCGCTCGGCGGAGCCGCTCAAGCTCGTCCTGCGTGACAAGGACGCGGCAAACAGGTTCCTGCGTGACTTCGGGTGGGTCGCAACGATCACCGATGCCGACCTCGCGGCCATCCGCGGACACTGGGGGTTCGAGCCGATCTTCACGGCGCTGAATGCAGCGGCCGTCGCGCTCGAGAACAATTCGCCCAACGTCCTCCAACTCACGACCGACCTGCTCAACGCGATCGATCAGTTGGTGACGCTGCTGAGCGGGAACCCTGGAGCCGGTGCGCTTCCATTTCCGTTCAATCAACCCGCGTTCTGGAATGAGATCCCGCGACCGCTGATCGACAGGCTGACGTACGAAGGCCTGATGACCGAGACCCCGTTGCTCGGCGCCAGCTTGTTCACGCTCGGTATCCTCGACCACACGCCGGTCACGCCGATCGAGCCGGGTCGCGCTCCATTCGTTCGATACCACGTGCAGTGGGAGCATCTCGGCGCTCTGCTCTCGAAGCCGGGCAAGTACGTTCAGGACACGTATCAGTGGGGCTCGAACTCATTCCGCCACGATCGCTTTCTCGAGGCGGTTGAACTGCTCTTTGGCAGTCTGCACTTCGCCGCACGACGTGAACCGCCCATGGGTCCGGTGCGAGACGCGTATTTCGCTCCCGCCAATCCGCTGATTCCCAATCTGCAAGTCCTCAAGGTTCCGATCGTTCTCCAGATCGACGACGGTTTCGCTGATTGGGTGGAGCTCGGCTTCCAGATGATGCCGATCACGCCGGCGGGGCAGCTGAGCGATACGCCGAGCGGGTTCTTCGTCGCGCCACTGGTGAAGGGTGCCATCACCGCCAATCTGCTGCCGGATACCGCTCCCGTCGCGCTTACCTTTACCGGAGGATTCGAGACCGACGGCGGCTTCCGTCTCGAAGTGAGGCCCACCGGTCTGGACCTCACGGTCTCGGCTGGCGGCACGACGATCACCGCTATCCTTGCGCTTGTTGGAGCGCCGCCGACGCCGTACGTACTGCTCGGCACAGCAGGCTCGCATCGGATCGAGCTGGAGGGGTTTCGCGTCGCACTCGGTGTCAAAGGCAACCTGACGGATCCAGAGTTCATCGCTGAGGCGGGGACGGGAACCGGGCTCTCGGCGCCACGGCTGCGTTTCATCCTGCAAGCGCAGGAGGGCGACGGCTTCATTCGCGACCTGCTCGGCGACAAGCCCGTTAGCCTCGATCTCGCATTCATGCTGACGTGGTCGTCGAAGTCCGGCTTCGGCATCAGCGGCAACGTCGGCTTCACGATCGAGATCCCGCTGCATCTCGCGCTCGGCCCAATTCTTCTCGAATCGGTCAAGGTCTCCGCAGGCGTCGATCTGACTGGTGAGGCGCGCGTCGGCGTCGGCGTGAACATCGGCGCCAAGCTCGGGCCGCTCACGGTTGTCGTTGACAACATCGGCGCGAAGCTGCTGCTCGTCACCGCCGGCCCCAACAAACCCGCGGTGTTGGGAAACCTGGCGCTCGACTGGGGCTTCCAACCGCCGAATGGCTTGGGCCTCGGCATCAAGGCGGCGTCGTTCAGTGGCGGCGGCTACATCTCGTTCGACTTCGAGAAGGGGCGGTACACCGGCATTCTCGAGCTGACATTCTCCGGCGTTATCTCGCTCAAGGCGATCGGGATCCTGAATACGATCATGCCGGACGGACGTACCGGCTTCTCGTTGCTGCTGATCATCACCGCGGAGTTCACCCCGATTCAGCTCGGCTACGGCTTTACGCTGAACGGAGTCGGCGGGCTGATCGGCATCAACCGAACAATGCGTCTGGATGCTTTGCGCGAGGGAGTCTACAACGGCTCGCTCAACAGCATCCTCTTCCCGGTTGACATCATCGCCAACGCGAACCGTATCATCGCGGACAGCGAGCGCATCTTCCCGATGTCGGTGGACCGGTTCGTGTTCGGACCGATGGCCAAGATTGGCTGGGGCACGCCGACGTTGATCAGTCTCGAGCTCGGACTGATCATCGAGGTGCCCAGCCCACTGCGCATCGCGTTGCTCGGCGTATTGAAGTGCATCCTGCCGGCCGAGGAGTTCGACATCCTGCGGCTCCAGGTGAACTTCCTCGGCGCGCTCGACATGGAAGCGCAGATGCTTTCCTTCGATGCGAGCCTGTTCAATTCGCGCCTGCTGATCTTCAACCTGACCGGCGACATGGCCATCCGGTTGAAGTGGGGGGACGACCCGAACTTCCTGATGACGGTCGGCGGATTCCACCCGAGCTTCCAGCCCCCGCCGCTCGCGTTGCCACCAATGCGGCGCCTGGGTCTGAGCCTGCTCGAGGGAGACAATCCGAAGCTCGCGCTGGAGTGCTACTTCGCGATCACGTCGAACACGGTGCAGGTCGGCGCGAGGATCGAGCTGAAGGCCAAAGCCGGTCCGTTCTCCGTCTATGGGTTCCTCGGCTTCGACGCATTGTTCCAGTTCTCGCCCTTCTACTTCATTGTATCGGTCGGCGCGATGCTGGAAGTTCGCTCTGGCGCCGCGTCGCTCTTCTGCCTCTCGCTGGAGTTCCAGCTTTCCGGTACCACGCCATGGCACGCCGAGGGGAGCGCGTCGTTCAGGATTCTATTCGTTCGTATTCGCGTCGGGTTCAACGAAACGTGGGGCGAAGAAAAAGACACGGCGTTGCCCGACGCGGCGGTGCTTCCAGCGTTGCGCGACGCACTCTCGAAGAAAGGCAACTGGCAGGCGGCGTTGCCACCGGGCAACACGCTCTCCGTTTCGCTTGTCGAGATCCCGGCGTCCGGTGAAGACATCGTCGCGCACCCCGCCGGAACGCTGCGCTTGAGTCAGAAGATCGTGCCGCTCGATCTCGCAATACAGAAGTTCGGCGCCGTGCGTCCGACCGACGCGAAGCTGTTCCGCATCGAGTCCGCGGCCAGCGGGACGTCAGCGTTCAGTCTCACGGACGTCCGTGAGGATTTCGCGCCCGCGCAATTCTTCGAGATGGACAACGCGGCCAAACTTGCACGGAAATCGTTCGAGAAGCTGCCGTCCGGCAAGGAGCTGCGCGTCGGCACCGGTGCGTGGGCGACGAGCCGCGTCCTCCGGCGGCTCGTCGTCTATGAGCGCATCATCGTCGACACGCTGTACCGTCGCTACAAGCCGGTGAAGGCGGCCATCAAGAACTTCGAGTTCATCGCCTACCTGAATGGCAACGCTGCGGCGCTGTCCGCAAAGGGCACGCGCGCCAAGGCAGGAACCGGTGCTCCATCCAAGCGAGCCTCAGTGGTGCAGGAAGGATTTGCCGTCGTCGACGCGACGACGCTCCAAGTGTTCGACGCGCAGTCGCAATGGGGCAGCGAGATGGAAGCGCGCGACTACGCCGATCGGCTGGTGCAGAGCGGCAACGCCTCCGCGAAGTCCGTGCAGGTAGTTCCGTCGTACGAAACCGCTGACGCCGCGTAATCATGGCCGATCCCGTCGCGACCTATTCCTTTCTCCCGTGGCTCAAGGGCGGTCTCGCCAAGCAGATCAGCGCGGCCGACGGCGCAAACGTGCCGGTGCGCGCGACGATCGACGTCGGCGTCGTGATCGGCACGGACAACGCCGCGATCTCGCTCGCCGACCGCACCGTCACGACGAAGATTCAGCTCGTGGGGCCAGGCGACATCCGCGGCGTCAACATCACCGACGTCATCGTCAAGACCAATCCGCGCGAATGGGTCACGAACTTCGAGCCGAACTATCTCCCGTTCATCGAGTTCTACGACGAAGACTTTCCTTGGCGATACACCCCCGCCGCGGCCGACACCGGTCTCCACCGGGTGCGACCCTGGCTGACACTGGTCGTGCTCGAGGGCACCGAGTTCGAAGAACTGCGCGCGGCGAACGGCCCACTGCCGACCATTCGCGTCGCCAATGCGGCAACGTGCTTCCCGCCGCCATCGCAGCTTTGGGCGTGGGCGCATGTCCACGTCAACGAAGACCTCACGGCAGACCACACGCGCGACGTTGCCGCCAGCACCACCGCGTTCGAGCAACTCGTGAGCGCCCATCCGGATCGCGCGTACTCGCGTCTGCTCTGTCCGCGCAAGCTCAAGCCGGAGACGGACTACTACGCGTTCGTCATCCCGACATTCGAGAGCGGGCGGCTCACTGGGCTCGGCCTGCCGATTCCTCCCGCGCTGAAGGCCACGCAGAATGCGTGGGGCGTCAACAACGCAATCACGGACTACCCCGTTTATCACCGCTGGTACTTCCGCACCGGTATAACGGGAGATTTCGAATACCTGGTGCGACTACTCGAAGCCAAACCGATGGATGCGCGGGTTGGCATTCGAGAGATGGATGCACGGAATCCCGGTACTGCCATCACTGGCATCGCTGACGACATCCGGCTGGAAGGTGCGCTGCGCTGTCCGCCTCCCGGTGCGCAGTCCTCGGCGTGGCCGGTGCCGCGGCCGCAGCCGTTTCAGACAACGCTTCAGGTGCTGCTCAACGCGCCCGCGCAGTACCAACTCGCCAATCCGACGGGAGATCCGATCGTCGCGCCGCCCATCTACGGGGCCAGACACGCGCTGATCAACGAGCTCACCACCGGCACGGTGAACTGGGTGCACGACCTCAATCTCGACCCTCGGCTGCGCGTGCCGGCGGCATTCGGCACCGAGGTGATCCAGGAAAACCAGGAACGCTACATGAGCGAGGCGTGGCGCCAGGTCGGCGACGTCCTCGCAGCAAATCAGAAGATTCGTCACTTCCAAGTCGGCGTCACTGCCTCGGTGAAGTATCACCAGGACACACTTGCGACCGTGGCACCCGCGACTGCGCTTGCCCTGACGGCCCCAGTGCATGGTCGCATACTGATCACCGAAGCCAGCGTCGTGAAGACGCCGAACGCGTCCGCGACGAAGCAGGCGACGCTCGCCAGTCAGCTGGTTCCCACTGTGTTGCCGGGCACTGTGTTCGCGCCGTCGTTCCGCCGAGCCTTCCGGCCCGGGAGCACGATCTTCCGTCGAGTGAAACAGACCGGTCCCTCCATCCGCGCCTGGATCGAGCGAATCAACTCCGGTGACATCACCGCGACACCGCCCAAAGTCACACCGCCCGAGATTCTTACGGAGACCGAGGTGTCGGACGGCATCCAGCCGACGGGAATCCCGTTCTGGTTGCAACCGCTCCTGCGCAACTGGGTGATCTTCTTCCTGCTGCTGTTGTTGTTGATCGTCCTCGTGCTGTTGCTCTTCGGCCTAAGCCCGCTCGGCATTGGCCTGGCCGTTGCGATCGTCGTTGTGGGCATCGCGCTCTGGCGCCGCTGGCTCACCTTTCGGCACGACGAAGCGGGAGCGAACGCCGTCGACAACACCGGATGGACTCCTGGCGCAGTGTTGGAGATTCCCCCCGCGCCCGGCTTCGTCATCGCGGAACCTAGCGCGTCGTCCGCGCCACCGTCATCGCCGCCAAGCGGATCACCCGCGGGCTCAGATTCAAGCGACGCTGCCGACTACCGTGCGGCGCTCATCGATCTGTACGGTGTGTTCGCGACGATTCCCGAGACTCCGCCGCCACGCCCGGAGGTAAAGCTGGAGACGGTCGCGACGCGAGTGCTCGAGGCGGTCGATCCAACGCTCACCCAACCGAAGCGACTCGATCGGATCGTCAAGTTGTCGCCGGACCTTCGCCGGCAGTGGCGGGGGCTACCGCTGACGGTGCTTGCGTATCCGGAGTTCACGGAGCCGATGTACAAGCCGCTCAGCGACAAGTCGAGCGAGCTGCTGCTGCCGAACATTCATCTCATCACGCCCAACACGGTCAGCCTGCTCGTGCCTAACCAGCGCTTCATCGAGGCGTATATGGTGGGACTCAACCACGAGATGATGCGCGAGCTGTTGTGGCGCGAGTATCCGACCGATCTGCAAGGGACGCCGTTCCGCCAGTTCTGGGACGTGTCGGGGTTCGTGAACACCGACACAACGCTGACCGAGGAGGCGCTGCGCGAGAAGCTGAAGGACATCGGGCCGCTGCATGACTGGCGATCGAACTCGCAGCTCGGCCAGCACAATCAACGCGACGCGAGCAACAGCACGCCGCAGCTCGTCCTCGTCATCCGCGGCGAACTGCTCAAGCGCTATCCCAACACCGTCGTGTACGCGCACCGCGCGAAGTGGAAGCGGCACGCCAACAACTCGATCAATCGCGACTTGCCGCGTCTCCTCGACGACGCGGCGAACGCGGAGAAGTATCCACTTTACGGCGCCAAGGTTGCGCCCGACATCCACTTCATCGGGTTCGACCTCGAGCTCGACGAAGCCCGCGGCGGTAGCGGCGCGAATCCAACGGATGGGGCAGGGTGGTTCTTCGTACTGAAGGAACGTCCCGGCGAGCCTCGTTTTGGGCTTGATCTCGCGCAACCGGCCCCTGCGCCTTTGCCGGCACTCACGGAATGGGACGACGTCACGTGGGATCACGTCGCCCTCCAGAACGATCATATCTCGGTGACGTCGACGCTCAGTCTCGTTCCACCTCCCGCCGGCCAGAACAACAACCCGGAGAATGCGGTCTGGAGCGCAAACACCAACTCCGCTGACCTCGCACACATTCTCTACCAGGATCCCGTCATGGTCGCGGTGCACGCCGCCGAGATGTTGCGCGGAGCCTGAATGCCGATAACGCCATGAGCGCCTTCGACGATCTCAAGCAGAAGGCTCGCGACGCGGCCACCGCGCTCGAGGCAGCACGTACCGAGCGCGCCGCCGCGCGTGAAAACCTCAAGCGCCATGATGCGGAAGTCGCGGGCGCCCTGCGTCGCGCTGGCGGCGCTGTTCAGGATCCTGCTGGCATCGCCCAACGGCGCGGTGAGCTCGCGACGAAATTCGTTGACGGTCATGCCGATCTGAAGACGAAGGCCGGCCTCGCGCGGAATGTCTTCACACGGTTCGTCCAACTCGATCCGCCGTCCAAGCTGATCGAACACTGGGATGCCGGCGTGCCAATTCTGTTGCTGCCAGTTCGTCTCGAAACGCGCTTCATGAAGAGTGCTGCCGGCGCGGACGAACTGTGGGTGCGTGTGTATCCGGACGAAATCTCCGTTGCATCGTTCGAAGCGCAGCTCTCGCGCTCCGAAGTCGAAGCGGCGGAGCGCTTCTGGGCCGACGAGTGGCGCGCGAGCACCGATGAGGGGCGAAGACTGGGAACCTGGCGCGTACTGCGGCAGTCGGTGGGCGCGGCGCGCGCGGAGTACGTAGTCTCCATCCACAAGCCGACCAATCCCGCGGCGCGTCCCGCGCTGCCGCTCGCGGCAGACGCCGCGCTGCCCGTCGATCCGACGTACGCTGCCTATGAGCCCTCTGCTGACGGATGGAACGAGGCGCCGCGCGCGTTGGCGCTGCCGGAGCGGTGGAGCTTCATCGGCTACACAGGGGGCCAGCTCGTCTTCAACGAGACCGGCAACGCCATTCGTCCAGACCTCGTCGCCGGACCCGATCCGTCGGGGGAAGAGGCGGATGGCTTCGCGCTGAATGGCGGCCGGCTGACGGTGGCCGAGTCGATGAAATGGATGGTGGACTTCGACGAAGCCATCGATGCGGGCATGGGGTTCAAGATCCCGCTGCCCGCTGCCGCCGCCGCTGGTTTCGACCGGCTGTTCGTCGTCGGACTCCGCTTCCAAGACGACGCCACCGAAGCGCCCGCCACTGTCGCATCACTGCTCCGAGCACATCGCTTCTCGGCCAACCAACTGGCGATCGTCCCCAACGGTGCACCGACGAACAACACCGGCGAGAACGAGCCCTATCCGCTCATGCCCACTGACGAAGCGAGTCTCCAGGCCGCCCTCGGCGCGCCGTTCGTGACGCAGGAGTCGAGCTGGCTGAACAAGCGCGACGGGCAGTATCTTGCCGAGTTGCTTGCGCTTCCGCTCAGCGCGGTGGAGCGAATTCATGGCGCCGGTGGCTTCGACCAACGGGATGCACGCGCGATGAACACCGCGCTCTGGCCCGCCACGCTCGGCTACTTCCTCGACGAGATGCTCGCTCCGCGCGTGAGCGACGCCGACGTTCGCGCGACGCGCGACTTCTTCTGCGAACACGTGCGCGCACGCGGTCCCGCACCCGTGCTTCGCGTGGGGGCGCAGCCGTACGGGCTGCTGCCAACGACGGCGTTCTCGCTCTGGCAGCCGCGCGTTCGCGACCAACGCGTCGCGACCACGGCGCTTTTCGATCGGGCGGCCAAGGACTTCGAATCACAGCTGTTTCTCATCCTCTCCAGGATGCTCGCGGCGTGGACGACGATGTCGAAGCAGGTGTCCGCCGTCGGTCGCGACGCCGATACGGCGAAGTCTGTGCTCGACATTCTCGGGCTTCAAGCGTCCAGCGCGGAGTTTCATCAGCGGTACGCCACAGGCGCTGCGCACATCTGGAACTACCTTCGCCTCGGCGGCTACGACGCCACGTCGGTCCGGCTGTACGAGTTCTTCGTCAACAATGGGCGGCAATTGTTGCAAGCGCTCGGATGGTCCGCCGAACCGCCGGCCGCGATCTCCGACAAGGTCTTCTTCAGCCGGCAGACGCCGATCGCCAGCCCGCTCATCGACGACCGTCCGCTGTCGGAAACAGATCTGCTGCTGCCGTCGGCGGCGGACGGACGCAACTATCTCGACTGGCTCGCAACGTCCACACTCGACGACATCCGCGTGCAGCGGTTCGGAACAGGACGCACCGCTCCGGATTCACTGTTGTACCAGATGTTGCGGCATGCCGCGATGCTCTCGCTCGATGAAGCGGCGACGAATCTTCTCCTCGCGGAGGGTTTGCTCCCCGCGCGGCCCAAGGAGAAGGAGATTCTGTACGCCGGAACCGCGCAGGAGAGCGGCCGCTGGGAACGGCTCTACTCCAAACAGCCCGCCATCACCGGCTCCGCGACGCAGTTGGTCGTCGACTTCCTGCGCACGCCGGCGACCACGCCCGTGCGCGTCGAGACTCGACCCGCATCGGAGTTCGGCGCAGCCACTGCCGCGTTAGCGAGCACCACGACCGGCCGACTCGAGCGCGCGTTCACCGAACACATCGATCTGTGCAGCTACCGGCTGGACGCATGGCTGACTGGTCTGATCGACGACCACCTCGCACGCCGTCGTGCACCCGGTCTCTATCTCGGCGCATTCGGCTGGCTGGAGAACGTGAAGCCCAAGAATGTTCCGACGACGCCCGTCAACGTCGCCGATGTGCCGACCAGCTTCGCGGACCTTCCACTGGTGGAGGATCCGACGAATGCCGGCTACGTGATGGCGCCGTCGATCAATCACGCCGTCGCCGCCGCCGTGCTTCGGAACGCGTACATCAATCACGCGGATTCGAGCAACCCCGAGGCGATGAGCGTGAATCTCTCGAGTGCACGGGTGCGCGCCGCACTTGGGATTCTCGACGGCATCCGCAACGGCCAGTCTCTAGGCGCCCTGCTCGGCTATCAGTTCGAGCGCGGGCTGCACGACCGGTACGGGCAAGCCGAAGTCGACAAATTCGTCTATCCGCTGCGCCTCAAGTTCCCCATTAAGGCAGGTCAGTTGACGCCGCTGCCGCCGGGCGTGACCATCGCGCAAGTGGAAGCACGCGATGTCATCGATGGACTCAAGCTGCTCGAGCACGTCCGCAAGCCCGGCGTTTCCAGGACCTACCCGTTCGATTTGACTGGCTTGCCGCTGGCGACGACGCCGCAAGCCGCGGCGATCGAGGTGGAGGTGCAACGCATGCAGGATGCGATGGACGCCGTGTCCGATCTCTGCATGACAGAGAGCGTCTTTCAGGTCGTCAAAGGCAACTACGATCGTGCCGGCGCGATGCTCAAGGCGGTATCCGAAGGGAACCAACCTCCCGAGCCGGAAGTCGTCGAAACACCGCGGAGCGGCGTGAACGTGGTGGAGCGGCTCGTCGTCCAGTTCGAGACGGGCCTCGACGCAACGCTCGCGGCAACCAACCCATATGATGGCACCATCGCGATGACGCCGAGGGCCGTGCTGGAGCCCGGGCTCAACGACTGGCTCGCGCGAATGCTCCCGCCGCTGGATCGAGTCGCGGTGCACGTCGGCACCCAGGCAACTCCAACGATCGAAGACACCGTCGCAATCTCGGCGCTCGGGCTTCAGCCGATCGATTTGCTGTGGTTCACCGACGCGACCATCGACGATCATTCCGCGCTCGGACGATTGTTCGGCTCGCTCTTTCGCTTCTCACAGGGACTCGGCGACGACGTCGCACTCAGGTACGACGAGCGCTTCCGCGACGCCGCTTGGGGAACGGACCGGTTCTCCTGGTTCGAGATCAAGCCGCTTCTCGACGCCTTGAAGCGAGTCGTCGCCGATGGACGGGCGCTCGCCGCGGACGACTTCGTGCTCCCGTCGGACGATGGCGTCGCTGACCCGAAGGGGTGGGATCTCGTGGAGTGGCGCACGCGAATCGACGTCGCCGTCACGGCCTTCGATACGGCGCGCGGCACGCTGCAAACACAGCGCGGCCTCCTCGCCGCGCAAGTTGCGCCGTTCAACGCCGTGGTGCTCAACGCGGCGCGCAGCGCGCTCGTGACGCTCCTGCCCCTTGGCTTCGACGACGCAATTCCGCGGAGCACGAGTGGTACTTCCGTCAAAATCAGAGACGCGCTCGTGCAGCAGATGGACGAGGTGCTGAAGCAAACCACCAAGCGATCCGCCGACGTCACCGCACTGCTCGCGTCCGTGGCGGCCGCGGCCCAACCGCAGAACGTGTTGGAGCAAGCGGTCCGGGTCCTGTTCAACGGCACGGTGAAGAGTTTCCCGACGTTCAGCTACCGCAACGTCGCGGAACTCACCGCCTGCCACACAGACCGCGTTCCGCTGCGGCGCAACGCCTCATCCAAGACCTCCGCGCGCGACTGGCTGCATAGCGCGGCGCGTGTCCATCCGCGTGCGACAGAGTTCGAGAAGGCGTTCACCTTCTCCGAGCTGTTCGATCGCGCATCGCTCGATATCACCACATGGCAGCTTCCGTGGAGGAAGGATGACTTCTGGCTCGCGGTCGAATACCCCGCCGCGCACCAGCCGTCGGGCGAGAACCTGCTCGTCAACAGCTATCACGCCGCTCCACTCGCCTTCGGCGGTAATCAAGCGGGACTCTTCATCGACGACTGGACGGAGCTGATCCCGAACCCACGAGAGACGGCGGCGCTCAGCGTCCACTTCGATCGCCCCAACAGTGAGCCTCCGCAGGCCATGCTGCTCGCGGTCAGCCCGCGCGTGGGTGGCGAATGGCAGTGGGACGATCTCATGGCCATCCTCAACGAGACGCTGGATCTCGCGCGCGTCCGCGCTGTGGAGCCGCAGCAGATCGACGACTCCGACTATGCCCAACTGTTGCCGGCGACGATGGCCGCGGTGACGCGGTATTTGGTGACCATCTCTCTCAACTACAACGCCGTCACTTTGGCGACCACCGTATGACATCGATCGTCGTTGCCACGGCCACGTTTGAGGACACGCAGCTCGTCGCGCGCATTATGGAGAAGGAGATGCCGCCCGCACTGGTCGGCTGGAATCGTCTCGAGGGACGACCGCGGCGGCACGAGTTTGACCGAAGTCTGCGCGCGGAGGTACGCGATCCGCTGTGGTTCCTTACGCGCCAGTGGCAGCTCGGCGAGTTCATTGCCAACGATGCAGGCACACCGGCGATGGCGCGGGTTGAGATCCAGACCAGTCGGCTCGATCTCTTTGCGCCGAGGAATGGTGTAGTGTCGGCGATCGACGAGTCGGCGCCGCTCGAAGCGGTCGTCGAACGGGAAGCGGTGCCACTCGACCTAAACCTTCGCGTCCGCATTGGACAGCAGTGGTTGACGTTGCTCTCCCTGGCCGGGTTGACCCGATCGTATCGCGCCGACTATCGCACGCAGTATCGCATCAATTTGCCGACGCGCGACGAGGCGAACGCCGCCGTCCATGCCCACGAGAAGTCAGCGCAGTGGTATGCGGCCGCAGCTGAACGCGCCGTCGATGGCGGCGCCCTGCTCGTGCATCTGCGAGGAGGAGGAGCGGCAACCAACGGAGTCGTTGGCGTCGCCGCACTCGACATCCCCAAGATCGATCAAGCCGCCGTGGATTTGCTCGCTTGGTTCGCCGAGCTGTATTTCGAACCAGAGGCCGCTACTGGCCCCGCTTGGGTGCCGTCGGCGCTCGAGTATCAGTTCCGAACGAGCGCGCCCGGCACGGCGGGCACGTCGCAACTCGTCGCCGAGGAATACAAGGAAGGCCATCTCGATTGGTACAACTTTGATTGGGACAAGCCTGCCAACACACTGGTTCGCCCGCCCTCGTTGCCGGCGCCGGCCGTCCCAACGTCCACGACGCTCGAATTCATTCCTGCGCCGATCGCCTTCGGCGGCATTCCCAACGAGCGCTGGTGGGAATTCGAGGATCGGCGGGTGGACTTTGGAAACATCGACGCATCGACGACCGATCTTGCGAAGCTGCTGCTGATCGAATTCGGACTCGTGTACTCCAACGACTGGTTCATCCTGCCGTATCCAATGGATGTAGGCAGCCTCGCGGCGGTGCAGGGGGTGAGCGTGACTAACGTGTTCGGCGAGAGCTTCTGGATCGGCGCGGCGGGACAGGGCTCGGACGATGATTGGCAACGCTGGTCGCTGTACAATCTCAGCGTGGCGAGCACCGACACGTCGGCCGCGCGCACCGAGTTGCTCTTTCCCAATACCGCTGCCAAGCCGCACGAGGGCGAGCCCTTGGAGGTCGTACATCTCGTCCGCGACGAGATGGCGAACATGGTGTGGGGAGTAGAATCGCGCGTGCCGCTCCCGCACGGATTCTCGGCGCCGGGCGCGGAGACAGCACGCGAGACGCTCGCGTATGCGGAGAGCCTTTATCCAGTGCCGCCCGCGCCGCCGGCCACCGCGAGCGTCGCCAAGATCACCTACCGTGTGTCAACCGAGGTGCCGGAGCACTTCATTCCATTCGTGCCGGTGCACGTTCCGGGATCGAATCGTCAAGTACAGTTGCAGCGCGGCTCGATGCTTCGCGTCCTCGAGCGGATACCCGCGCCGCTCCCGCCGGCGCCGCCGCATCCCAGAGTTGAGCCGCAGACGTCGCTGCTGCGCGCAGGTCTGGCGTCGGGAACTCCGTATTTCATCCACGAGGAAGAGGTTCCCCGTGCGGGCCGCATGGTGACGCGCAGCTTTCAGCGTGCGCGCTGGCAGAATGGCAAGGTGGTGCTGTGGCTGGGTCGCCAGTCGCGAACGGGGCGCGGAGAGGCGTCAAGCGGGCTCGCGTACGATCGCATCAGCCCAGTTGAGGAGCCATAGGAAACATCTCGTCCTAACGGTTACGGGTCGCCGGATACGAAGGCAGCATAGATCGCCGGCTGAACGGCTATCCGCAGCAAGCAACCGCGATGCCTGTTCTGTTCTTGACAGCCATCTCAGTCAGCGCTTCCGCATCCTCCACCCCGCTCCGTCCCACAGCTCCAGCGGCTGCACACCCTCGTCGAACAAATCGAAGCCCTGCTCGCGTGCGAGACGCCGAACATCGGCACGGTCCACGTCGAGGTCTCCGCGGTAGGAGAAGTTGAAGATCACGAAGTCACCCGACGCCTTGAGAACGCGATGCACCTCGGCGAAATGCCGCTCGACGAGCGCGGGCCCTGACTGCACGAGGTAGGGAA
>Ga0136611_10001367_pt1 | contig 16925 bp, 13 predicted proteins | sample AntDrymUQ2232306_2_FD_106645 | JGI IMG/M metagenome (GOLD analysis project Ga0136611, IMG submission 106645) | Polar desert sand microbial communities from Dry Valleys, Antarctica - metaG UQ223 (23.06) | ecosystem: Environmental > Terrestrial > Soil > Desert | place: Antarctica: Dry Valley...
CGAGTTCCGCGAGTTCGAGGTACTCGCGCCGCTCGGCCGCCGCGCTCACGCCAGCACCGGCATCGCGCCGCTCAGGATTTCGCGCTCCCACTCTTCGAGCAGGGGCCAGCGGACGGCGCAGGTGCCGAAGTCGGCGAGGAACTGGTACTCGGTCAAACGGTCGATCGCCTTCTGGAGGATCGCCGGATCGCGGCGAAAGGCGGGACCGTGACTCGGGAGCAGGAAGTCGCAATCGTCGTTCTGGATGCGTTTGAGCGACTCGATGAAGTGCGGAATGTTCGAGCCGTGGTGCGCGTCGATGGCCCCGACGCAGCCGTCGCGGTAGATGTTGTCGCCGCTGAAGAGCAGGTTGCCGAGCTTGAAGCTGAGTTGCCCCGGAGTGTGCCCCGGAGTGTGCCAGACTTCGAGCTTCAGCTTGCCGACCTTGACGACCTCCCCCTCTTTGAGCTTCACGTCGATCTTGCACGGCGGCATCGGGATGCTGAAGTTTTGCGCCGAGATGCTCGCGAAGGTCTCGATCACGTCGCCCGCTTCGATGGCGACGGCGGCGCGCGGGTGCGCGGCCGTCTTCGTCTTCAGGCGTTCGCGGGCTGCGGCCAAAGCCTGCACGTGATCCGCGTCGGCGTGCGTCGCCAAAATCATCTTGCACTTCGAGAGCGGGAAATCCATCGCGCGGACGAGGTCGATGACTTCGTTCAGCGTGTCGGTCTGGCCGATGTCGAGCAGGACGTACTCGGTTCCGCCGTCGATGAGGTAGATGTTCACCCCCAGCGGCTTGCCGGCCGCGAGGTTCAATTCGATGACGTTCGGCGCCAGATACTTCCGCGACTGCATGGTCGATCCGCCGGGGGCCGTTTGTCGTTTCCCGCATTTTACTCGATCCGGTCGAAATGGACGGCGATCCGGATCGCTCCGCGGGAGAATATCGCCCGAATTGTGAAGGGAGTGGCGACCTTCACACACTCTACACAATCCCTTCATACGGTAACGCTATCGTCTCTCCATCCCGTGACGGGGGCCCGCGTGTCTCGACTCTTCTCGGACATCATCAGTTCGCGCATCCGCACCGGCCCCACGGCCGGCGGGTTGGCGAAGCGCGATCCCGCGTCGGAACGCCTCAAGATCGCCGTGCAGGGGGTCAACTTCTGGTACGGCAGCAAGCAGGCGCTCTTCGACATCGACCTGAAAATCCCCGAGCGCTCCGTCGCGGCGTTCATCGGCCCGAGCGGCTGCGGCAAATCGACGCTCCTGCGGCTCGTCAACCGGATGAACGACCTCGTGGACGGCGCCCGCATGACGGGGCGGATCGACCTCGACGGCCACGACATCCGCGCCGGGAACGTGAACACCGTGGACCTCCGCCAGCGCGTCGGGATGGTGTTCCAGAAGTCGAACCCCTTTCCGAAGTCGGTGTACGAAAATGTCGCCTTCGGCCCCCGCGTCGCCGGCGGGGCCAACGCCGCCCGGCTCGATTTCCTCGTCGAGCGGAGCCTGAAGCAGGCCGCCCTCTGGGACGAAGTGAAGGATCGCCTGCACGCCTCGGCGCTCGCGCTTTCGGGCGGCCAGCAGCAGCGGCTCTGCATCGCCCGCGCGCTCGCCACCGATCCCGAAGTGCTCCTGATGGACGAACCGGCGAGCGCGCTCGACCCGAAATCGACATCGAAGATCGAAGACCTGATCTTCGAATTGAAGGCCCAGTACACCATCGTGATCGTCACGCACAACATGCAGCAGGCGGCACGCGTCTCGGACACGACCTCGTTCTTCTTCGAGGGGAAGCTCGTCGAATCGGGCACGACCGAGCAGATGTTCACGCGGCCGAGCCAGAAGCAGACCGAGGATTACATCACGGGACGCTTCGGTTAGTTCGGAATGCGGAGTTCGGAATGCGGAATGGAAGAACGAAAATCGAGTGAACCCGAGGCGGACATGGCGCAACCGCGAATCCTGATCATCGAAGACGAGCGCGGGCTGGTGCAGTCGCTGAGCTGGTACTTCTCGCGCGAGGGGTACGAGACGCTCGTCGCCCACGACGGCAACGAGGGGCTGCGCAAGGCCCAGGCGATGATCCCCGACGTGCTCCTGCTCGACGTGATGCTCCCCGGCATCGACGGCTTGACGATCTGCAAAGAACTGCGGATGGGCGAGCGCACCCGCGACATCCCCATCATCATGATCACGGCGAAGTCGGAGGAGTCGGATCAGATCGAGGGCTTCGCCCGGGGCGCCGACGATTACGTCACGAAGCCGTTCAACAACAAGATCCTTCTCCAGCGCGTGAAGGCGCTGCTCCGTCGCGTCGACGACCAGGGCGAAGCGGGCGACCTCGTCGAGCACCTCGGCGTGAAGATCGACCGCATCCGCCACCGCGTGACGCTCGGCGCGAAGCGCATCGACCTGACGCCGACGGAGTTCCGCCTGCTCGAGTGCATGGTGCGCCAGCCCGGCCGGGCCTTCAGCCGGCACCAACTCATGGACTCGGCCATCGGCGAGGGGCAGATCGTGCTCGAGCGCACCATCGACGTCCACATCAAGACGCTGCGGAAGAAACTCGGCGCGGTCTCCGGCTTCGGCGAGGGGATCGAACTCATCGAAACCGTGCGCGGCGTCGGCTACCGTTTCCGCGACGCGAAGCTCGAATCGGTGTGATCGCGGCCGGATGACGGCACCGCAGGGGATCGCTCATGGAATCGGGTCGCGTCGCGTGAACCAGTAGGCCCACGCGATCAGCACACCCTGTAGCGGCAAGCGAATCCAGAGTGCCACCGGGGGAATCTGCGGGAAGAGTTCCGGGTGGAGCGCCATGTGGATGTTCGCCGGGAAGACCGCGATGAGCAGCGCGATCAGACCCCACGCCGCGAATCGTTGAAATCGCGGGATCAGCAGGAGTACGCCCAGCGCGAGTTCGGCGACGCCGCTGACGTAGACCAGCGTTAGCGGGGCCGGGAGGTACGGCGGCATGATCGCGACGTACGGGTCGGGGTTCGCGAAGTGGTTGATCCCGCCCGCCACGAAGAGCAGCCCGAGCATCCACTTCAGCAGCGTCCGGAGCGCCCGGCGAGCCGGGGGCCTCAACTCAGCTCCAGCGGCCCGGCTCCGCAGAAGTCCTTGTTGCCGAACGTCTTGATATTGTGCCCGAATCCGTGCGCCAAGCTCAGCAGCAGGCGGTTGTGCGGCACGCTCTTCGGGTACTTGATCGACTGGCCCATCTTGAAGTTCAACCCGCCGCCGACGAGCACGAACGGGATGTTGTCCAGCGTGTGGGAGTTCCCCTGCCCGAGTTCGTTCGTCCAGACGATCGTCGTGTTGTCGAGTAGCGTTCCGCCGCCGCCCGGCTCCGGGGTGTCGGAGAGCTTCTTCGCGAGGTAGGCCATCTGCTCGCAGAACCACGCGTTGATCTTCGTGAGCTTCGCCTGCGCCTTCTCGTTGCTGTCCGGTTCGTGCGAGAGTTCGTGGTGCCCCTCGTCTACGCCGAGCCACTTCATCTTCGCCCCGCCCACGGAGTTCGTGTACTGCAGCGTCGCCACGCGGGCGAAGTCTCCGGAGAAGCTGTTCACGAGGAGGTCGATCTGCATCTTCGAGAGCTTCGGGATGCTGTCGTTCTGCGCCTTCACGCCCGCTTCGAGTTCGGGCAGCTTGTGGCCCATGTCCTTCGCCGCGGCCGACGCTTTCAGTTCCAGTTCCATCTCGCGGACGAAGTTGGCGTGCTCGTCGAGCAACTTCTTATCTTCGGTGCTCACCGCGCTCCCGACTTTCTTCAGGTCGGCTCGAACGTCGTCCAAGATGCTCCGCAGCGCTTCGCGATCCTTCGACTTGCCGTAGAGCTTGTTGAAGACCTGATACGGATCGTTGATCGGCGTGATCGGCTTGTTCGCGGCGCTGTAGCTCATGCGCGTCCACGTATCGGCCCGTTCGGGGACGAGTACGCCGAGTTCGAGGGATCCGAAGCGCGTCTTCGTGGCGTCGCTCTTCTGGAGATGATTCTTGATTTCTTGATCGATGGAGTGCCCGCTGGCCCAGCCTGCCGGGGTGTCCGAACCGCCCTGGATGTTGCCGGGGAAGAGTTCGATGCCCGTGAGCAGGCAGCCGATGCCGCGCATGTGGCTGTCGCCGTCGCCGCGGACTTTATCGCCGACGCCGCGCAGAATGAGCGTCTGCTTTTGGAACGGTTCCAGCGGCTTGAGGCTCTCCTTCAGGGTGAACTTATCGCCCTGTTCGTCGGGCCAGAATGTTTTCGGCACGATCCCGTTCGGGCTGAACATGACGATGAGCCGCTGCTTCCGCGCGGTCTGGTTGGCGAAGCCGAGGCTGGGGAGGTTCAGCACGAAGGGGATCGCGGCGGCGCCGACGCCCAGATCGCGGAGAAATTCACGGCGGGAACGGGTCATGGAGGCTCCAATGCAGATAAGCGATTTTACCGCAGAGGAGGAAGAGGACGCGGAGAAATCCAAGATTAGATCTTTCTCCGTGTCCTCTTCCTACTCTGCGGTGGAAAATTTCTACTTCTTTGGCCCCGTGGCCATGGTCGTCGCGGCTTCGGCGAAGAGCTTCTTCATGTCGAAGCCTCCGGCAACGAAAGCTTTCGTCAGGTCGGCCTGCGCGGTCGCGCCGTAGGCGCGGATCGGCTGCTGGGCGACGTGGTGGAACACCTGCGTGGCGAACGCCGCGTGGACTTCCGGGCTGTCCGCGAGGAATTTTCCGAGTTCAACCGGGCCGCGCAACGTCAGGGGCTTCACGTCGCGCCCGAGGTAGACGCCGGTGTCGTCCACGGGCTTCTTGTTGTCTTCGGTGCGGAATCGGCCGATGGCGTCGAACTTCTCCAGCGTGAACCCCAGCGGGTTGATGATGCCGTGGCACTGCATGCAGTTCGCGGCCTTCGTCTGCAAGCTCACCCGTTCGCGCGTACTCAGGCTCGGGTGCAAGTCGGGGGCGACCGGGGTCACCGCTTCGGGCGGCGGCCGCAGCGACAGCCCGAGGATACCACGGGTGAGAAAGACGCCGCGGTGAATCGGCGAACTCTCGGCACTGTACGCGAAGTTCGCGAGGAGGTACGGATGCGTCAGCACACCGGAGCGCTGGCCGGGATCGAGCTTCACCTTCACGAACGTGCTCGCGGGGGGAAGTTCGACTCCGTAGAGCTTCGCCAATCGTCCGTTGAGGAACAGTTCGGCGCTCGTGAGGAGCTTCTTGAAGTCGGAGCCTTTGCTCCACATCACGTCTTCGACGAAGAGATCGAGGGCGAGGCGCAGGTCGGCGACGGTCTGCGGGTCGAAGCCGGGGAAGCGGCTCGCGTCTTTGCCGAGTTCCTTGCTCCCTTCGATGTTGAGCCAGTGATGAAAGAACTGGCGCACCTTCGCGCGGGCCTTCGGATGTTCGATCATCCGCGTCGCCTGAGCCAGCACTTGCTCGCGCGTCTTCAACTGACCTTTGCCCGCCGCGGCGATCAGCTCGGCATCGGGGATCGAATCCCACAAGCCGAACGAGAGCCGCGACGCCACGTCGAACTCGTCGCCGGTGCCGCCGAGTTCGCGGTAGAGAAACTGCGGCGACTTCAGCACGAGCAGGACGACGCGCTTGATGGCCACGTCGAGTTCTTTCGCCGCGTCGAACTGCTTTTCGACGAGCTTCTTCTGGTCTTCACTCAGCGGCCGGCGGAAGGCGCGTTCGGCGAAGGTGCGGGCGAATTCCTTGAGCTTCGCCGGTCGATCCGCAGCCGCATCCGTGGTCTTGGCCAAGTCGTTGATCTTCGCCGAGACGTAGGTCGCCGTTTCGAGGGCCGCTTCGGTCGTCGCGGCGTCCCACTCCTTCGACACAGAGGTGCCGCGCTCCCAGCCGAGGCTGCGGTCGTCCGGCGGAAACGGCGTCGCCGGTGCGAACTGTTCCGGGAAGTTGACGGGGCTGAGCACGCGGCTCGGGATCGTCTCGACGACCCCGTGCGGCGGCTTCCAATTCAGGCTGATACTCGCGGGCTGCACCGGGCGGTTGGGGTTCTTCTTGGAGTCGTCCACCCCCTGCTTCGCTTTGCTGAAGTTCAAGCGGATCGGATAGGGCCGACCGGCGACGAGGAAAAGACTCGCGACGTACTCGGTCTGATTGCCCGACTTCACCGTGGCGTCGATGAGCGCCGTCCGCGTGTCGTTGACCCAGAGCTGCATCGAGTGCTCGGTGCGCACGACGAAATCGTGGAAGCCCGTTTCCTCCGCAAGCAGGCTGCCGCGCCAGGTGATCGCGAACTGGTGCGGGTCGGGAAACTTGTCCTTCTCGGGCGTCTCCTTGCCGAAGTCGAACTTGACCTCGGCGTCGAGCCGTTCGATGACTCGCTCGTTCTTGTTGCGGTTGCGGCCTTTGAAGTACTCGCCCGTCAGGCCGCGCTTGTCGCCCCCTTCGGAGCCGCCGCGGAAGCTCTGCACGAGATCGGCGACGGCGTTGCGGTACTGGGGCACCGTGAGCCGGGCGAGTTCGACGCGGGCCGGGCGATTGCGATCCCGCGCGACCGGCGAGTAAAAGGCATCGTGCAGGTAGGCGGACACCTTCTCCGCGTCCGCTTGAGAAAGGCTCCCCGGCGCATCCTCAGGCATCGTCTCTCGAACGTATTTCGAAAGCTGCTGAACGGAGCGATCCCCTTCGAGGCTGCGCTTGTACTTCTTCGTCCCTTCCCCCTTGGCCCCATGGCACGAGGCGCACTGCTTCGCGTACAGCTCCGCGCCCGTCGGTTCGGCGGCGGTTGCGGTGAAGGGGAGTACGAGCAGGATCGGCAGGACGGCACGAAGCATGGATGCGACCGCATCGGGTGGGTACTGCTATGGTTGCAGGGGGGAGTCCAGAAGTCAAGCGGCGGGCGGGTGCTCGCACCGTCGCAGCGCCGTTCTCGCCATTGCATTTCTCCCATAGTCCCGACAGGCGAATCCTACCGCTGGCCACCCATTTGCACTTCTTCCGCATCCGCCGCGTCGGGAACCGATCCCGCGCGCCCCACAAAGCCAAGGATACACCCGATGAAAGCGCTCGTCTGGCACGGCAAGAGCGATGTCCGCGTCGATACCGTTCCCGATCCGAAGATCGAGAACCCCCGCGACGCCGTCATCAAGATCACCTCGACGGCCATCTGCGGCTCCGACCTGCACCTCTACGACGGCTACATGCCGACGATGCAGTCGGGCGACATCCTCGGGCACGAATTCATGGGGGAGGTCGTCGAACTCGGCTCGGCCGTCACGCACCTCAAGAAGGGGGATCGCATCATCGTCCCCTTCACAATGGCCTGCGGCGGATGCTTCTTCTGCAAGAAGACCCTCTATTCCTGCTGCGACAACTCGAATCCGAACGCCAAAATCGCCGAAGTGGCGATGGGACATTCTCCGTCGGCGCTCTTCGGCTACTCCCACATGCTCGGAGGATTCGCGGGTGGCCAAGCCGAGTACGTCCGCGTGCCGTTCGCCGATGTCGGCGGCTTCAAAGTGCCCGAGGAACTCCCCGACGAGAAGGTGCTCTTCCTCACCGACATCTTCCCGACCGGCTACATGGCCGCGGAGAACGCCGACATCGAACGGGGCGACACCGTCGCCGTGTGGGGCTGCGGGCCGGTCGGCCAGTTCGCCATCCAGAGCGCCTGGATGTTCGGGGCCGGCCGCGTCATCGCGATCGACCACGTGCCCGAACGGCTGAAGCTCGCGAAGGAGAAGGGCCGCGCCGAGACCATCGACTTCATGGAATCGGGCGTCTACGAGACGCTCCAGGAGATGACGAAAGGCCGCGGTCCGGATCGCTGCATCGACGCCGTCGGCGCGGAAGCCCACGGGATGGGCTCGACACCGGCCATGCTCGACAAGGCGAAAGCCAAGCTGGGCCTCGGCACCGACCGCCCGGCGGCGCTGCGGCAGGCGATCATGTGCTGCCGCAAGGGGGGCACCGTTTCCGTGCCGGGTATCTACATCGGCATGGTCGACAAGTTCCCGATGGGGGCGTTCGTGAACAAGGGCCTCACGATGAAGTCTGGTCAGACGCACGTCCATCGCTACGTGAAGCCGCTGCTGGAGAAGATTCAAAACGGCGAGATCGACCCGTCGTTCCTCATCACGCACCGGCTCCCGCTCTCCGAGGCAGCGGGGGCTTACAAGGTGTTCCGCGACAAGAAGGACGAGTGCATCAAGGTCGTCCTCAAACCGTGACGCGACGGGATTTGATTCCGGCATCGGGCTCATGGTTAGGCCGACCCGGCGCCGCGATTCGAGGAGATTCAAATTCATAGCTATGATCTTGCCAGTCCGACGCGCCAGCGAGGAAGCAATACTTCCTCGCTGGCGCGTCGGACTAACAAGATGTCACGCCAGCATGAAATCGAAAATGCTCAAGCCCGAACATCTTCAGCCCCGACGATCAAGGGATGTGCGGGCGACGAAGCACGCCGGGAAGGGCTACTCGACGCCCGTGACGAGCCGCCGCGGAACCTGGAGGGAACCCCGCACCGCCCGAGCGCAGCGCCCGTGGCCGGGCAGACGCACGGCCCCGGCGGACGGGAGCATAAGTAGTCGAGCACATCATCCTGGCGACGCTTCAACCGACGGCCAAGCGGCCCGCGACGGCGCGGGCCAATCGTTCCTTCGGAGTGAAATCGTCGGGCTTGGCGAGTCGCTTGGCGATCCGCTCGGCGCCGTCGATGCGGCGGCGGTTCTCGTCGGAGTCTTCCAAGCTCATCTCGATGGCGCGGGCCAGCGCCACACTGTCGTTCGGATCGACGAGCAGCAGGTTTTCGTGCGGCGGCCCGAACGCTTCGACCACGGCGGGGATCGCCGTGGCGATGCACGGGATGCGCGCGAGGGCCGCCCGGACGATCTCGCGCACCACCACACTGCCCCACCTGCGGATGGAGATCGAAACGATCGCGCCCCGGTGGAGCAACCACTGGTGCTCGTCCTCGGCGATCCCGTCCAGGTGGAAATAGTGCTGGGCCTCCGCGAACCCCGGTCGGCCGAGCCGCTCTCGGATTCCGCGGCCGATGCGGTCGCCGCGACGGCCCCATTCGCGGAACGGGGGGTGCTCCGCGAGGACGATCGGCGGAGCGGGGAATTTGCGCCGGCGCAGGTGGGCGAGCGCGTCCAGAAGCACCCGCCCGTTGGTGTTCGTGAAGTCCGCGCACCATCCGAGCAGATATCGCGCGGGCAGACCATCGACCTCCTCCGGCGGACGCGGTTTCGTGAGGAACGGGAATGGGAACTCGGTGAGCGTCAGCACCGGCAGCGTCGAAGTCCGAATCGGATCGAGACCGTAGCGGTGGACCGCCAGCGCGCGATCCGCGTCGGTGGCGAAGATCGCGTGCTGGGCCGAGCGGCACCAGAGCATCGCCTGCCGGCAAGCGGCCTGCGATGCGGAGCCGTGGCACTCCTCCGATTCCCACGGGAGTTCCGTGAACGCCACGACGAGGTTCCGAATCGCGCGATCCGGGATCGGCAGGTTCGGGTCGAGTCGGCCGACGGGATCCAAAGCGAAATTCACCCCGTCCGACTGGAGGATCGACCGGAGTCGGGTCAGATCGAATGTGGGTTCCGCGAGTGCCGGCAGCACTTCGGCGGGAGGGATCGGCGTCAGTGCCTGCGGTTCGCCACCGGTTCCCGATGCGCCTGCGGGAAGTGCGTGTCCGAGGTGACCGGTCAATTCGAGTTCTCTCGGCCCGATGCCGGGCTTGGCCCGGAGCAGGCGCTTCGCCGATCGCAAGACGCGGTACGCGGTCCGCGCCGTGGGATGGAGCGGTTCCGGAATCCACCGTCGGGCGAGCGCCTTCCGCGCGGACACCGGCGGCGGAGCGCTCGCCGCCGGGGAGGTGGGGGCGAGTCGCTCCAAGCGCTCCCGCGTCAGCATGTGAAGGGGCGATGCCGCGAGTGGCGCAAACCAGTCGGGTTCCGGCGGAGCCGGCGCGATCGAACCGGGCCGGGCATCGCGCAGGCCGGCGGGCTCGGTGGGCATCGCGGCGGTGTCGTGGAAGATCCGCCGCCACGTTTCGAGGTTGTAGGCCGGCAAGAAGATATCGAGGATCGAAGCTTGACTCGCCTGGATCGCGCGGATCAAATCGGCGTCGCCGTCGAGCACGCGCCGCAGTTTCTCGCGGGCTTCGTCCTCGGTGTCGCACGCTCCCGCTTGGCTGCCGGTATCGTGGTGCTCCATCAGCCCGCCGCGCAGATAGACCACGGGCATTCCGTAGACGATGGCTTCGAGGGGGTGGTAGTGGATGTGCCGCGGTTCGCGGCTGTGGTAGTACATCACCCGCATCGTTTCGAAGAGGTGCATGAAGCGCTCTTCGGTGAGGAAGCCCGTCACGTTCGGGTCGTCCACCGGCACCGGCTGCGAGCCGGCGATCACGTGCGGGAAGTCGCCGAATACCTCGCGGAACCGGCTGTAGATCTTTCCGTAATACGTCGGGCTGGAGCCGATGCTCGGGCAGACGAAGAAGATCCGCCGATCGCCGCCGCGCCAGCGCCCCGCCGTGCGCAGCGCGCGATCCGGGAGCGCCACGGGGAGTACGGCCGCTCGCTCGCGGAGGAACGGGCCTTCGTATTCGGGAATCTGCTCGTAGCAGGCGGCGAACCAGAAGCGGCGCTGGATTTCCCAGAGACGGCGGCCGCAGGCCACGAAGTTGATGTACTCGCCGTAGCAGAGGGGATGCTCCCGCCCGAAGACGCGCACCAAGATTCGGCCGCGATAATGCAGTACGAGCTGGCGGATCAGCGGCGGATACGCGGCGGAGATCACGGTGCCGAAGAATTCATTCAGCCCGTCCGCGATCTCGGAGGTGAACTCGGTCTGATAGAAGTTCGTCCGGTTGAACAGCCGCAGAAGATCGCGCGGGAGTGTCGAATCGTCGTCCCACGACGAATCCGCACTCCCGCTGCGATACTCTTCGCCGCCGGGCAGCACCTTGTTGGTGAAGACTTCGTAGCCGAGTTCGCGCAGGAGGGGGACTTCGGCATCGCGCAGCGTCGTGTGGCTGATGAGCCACGCGACGCGCCCGTCGCGCGGCTTGGGCGGTCGCACGACGGGCGAAGGGAGAATCCGGAATTCGACGATGGCCTTTTCCAGCACGCCCAAGATCGTCCGCGCGGCCGCTTCGGCGGAGCCGTCCGAAGGTGCGGCGGGCGATGCGAGGGCCTCGCCGAGCGCGCGGTTCAGATCGCCCGCCGCCGCGGGATCGAAGGGCCAGCTCGTGCCGGGCCGGATGGCACCGGCTTCCCACTGCGGATGGACGACGCGGAGGCCCGAGCGGTGCGCGCTCATCGCCGTCCAATCCGGGCCGCCGTCCGACTCCGCGATCCCGAGCACGGCGCTCGCACCGGCCAGTAGCCCGCGGTACGCCCACTCTTCCAATTCGCGGCACTCGAACCACTCGCGCTCCGGCTCCATCCCCGCGGCGCGGAATGCGGCCCGGATCGCCTCGGCCCGCTCCATTTGCCCGAGGCTGGCACACGGGGGGAGATCGCGCCGCTCGTGGACCCACACGATGGGGAGACGCACGCCGTGAGGGGCGAACACCGATGCCAGCGCAGCGGCGATCGGAGCCGGATCTCCGGGCGCACGCGCCAATCCCGCGGCGAAGAGGTACCGCTCCGGCAGGCCGAGTTCCACCGCGACGCAGCGCGGGGTGGCGAGCCGAGAGCCGACGGTGGGAGCGATCGCGCCGTTCCCGAGGCTGACGGGATCGATCCGCGCGGCCCAGTCGCGCAGACTCGGCGTCGTGAACAGAAACCCGTTCGCCATCCGGAATGCGGAGGTCAGTTCGCGTCGGCAGCGATCCGTTCGGGCGCCCAGATCGACCGCGTCGAAATCGCGGTGGTGCAGACCGATGACAACCGGGATGCCGAACTCGGCCGCGAGATTCCAAGGCAGGGCGCCCAGCGGCTGCGGAACCCAGACGACATCGTGCCCCGGCAGCAGGTTGCCGAGTTGGGCGAACGCTTCCTCGGTCGCGTCGATGAAGGCTCCCGATTCGAAGCGTGTCGGAGGATCGACGCGGGCGATTTCGAGCCCGCGCTTCGGCCATGGAATCGGAATCGCGCACGCGTCTTGGGCCTCCGCGAGCAGGGTCAGTTTGCCGCCCGACGATTCCAAGAGCTTGCGGACGGCTTCGATCTCTTCGATCCATTCCCGGTACCGGCCGTCGGATCGGGTCACGGGCAGGTAAACGAGAACGCGCAAGCGGAACTCCCGGGCGACGGAGGACGGGGCGGATCATCGGCCCGCTACGCTAGCGGATGCGGTTCCACCGGGCAACGGCAAGTGGGAGCGGTGTGCCCACAGGTTTGTCGAAATTCAGAGGCGCGCTCACGGGAGCAGCGGGTCGGTCGCGCTCTGCGCGGGACGCGTCACCTCCCGCGCTTCTCGAAGAACTCGGCGATGCGCCGGCGCGAATCGTCCGAGCCCGCGAGGCTCACGAATGCGGCGGTTTCCAGCTTCAGCGCTTCGTCGAGCGGCAGACTCGTGCCGAAGGCGACGACCGGCAAGCCCGCCCGCACGGCGGGTGCCGGGGTGTGCAGCGTGAACGTACTCCGGGACGCTTCGGGAACCGGGCTTTGCTTCGCATTCCGCCGGGCCGTGTGCTTGCCGGACGCGAAGAGCGCCTCCGGCGTCTGCTTTCCGATCGTTCCGTCGGCGAGGCCCATGCGGATCGCTTCGGAACCGCTCACGCTGCTGCCGGTCATCATCAGGTCGGCGGCCGTCGAGACGTTGATGATCCGCGGCAACCGCTGCGTGCCCCCCCAACCGGGAATGAGGCCGAGCGTCACTTCCGGCAAACCGAGTTCGACCTTCGGGTTCGTCCCCACCAATCGGTAGTCGCAGGCGAGCGCCAGTTCCAAGCCGCCGCCGAGCGCGGCCCCGTCGATGACCGCGCAGGTGGGATAGGGGAGATTCGCGAGGAGGGCCAGCGTGGCCAAGCCGAACTCCATGAGCTCCTTTACTCCCGGGTCGTTCGGCGCCGGCACACCCCCGAGGTACTTCAGGTCGGCCCCGGCGATGAAGACGTTCGGTTTGCCGCTCTGGACGATCAACCCCTTCAGCGACGTTTCGGCCGTGAACTCGACGAATGCGGCGCGGAGTTCGTCCCAGAGCGACCGCGTGAGGATGTTGACCCGGCTCCCCGGCTGATCGATGGTGAGGACGGCGACGTCGTCGGGGCGTGCTCCGAGATGAAGGGCGGACTCGGACATGACGTGTACCTGCGCAATGAAAGGCGAATCCGGGAGGGAGGCCCGAATTCGCCCAGTGTAGCGGGCATTCGCACCGCAAGCTACTTCCGCAATTTGTTTCCTTCGCGATCGACCCACGAGAAGGGCCGCACGACATCGACGGGCTTCGTCGAGACCTTTTCGCCGAGGATATTCTCGAAGACCGTGCCATACACCGTCTCGATCTTCTGCATCGAATGGGCCGCGAGCAACTGGTGGACGATGGCCTGATTGTTCACGACGACCCGGCGTCCGCCCTTGCCGCCGACTTGAACCTCGCGGGCGCCGGGGGCCGCGTTCGCCTGCTCCTGGCGGGTTTGAAACTGCTTATCGGTGAGCGCGACGTCCGGCCCGTCGATGGGCGGCGGCGGGAGCTTCGGAGCCAGCGTTCGGCCCGATGGATCCTTGTACTGGAGGGCGTCCTTGTCGCTCGTCGCCTCGACGTCCCACGTGATCGGTTCGACTTTCAGCCCGGTTTCGAGCAGCAGTTTCTCGGCGTGGGCCTTGCGGAAAATCTCCTTGAACTTCGCGCCTTCGCCCCCGCTCGCCTTGTTCGCGGCGAGCAGGGTCTCGACGACCCACCTCGCTTCGCGGAGGAACGTCGCGGCATCAACCGGCCCGGCGACGCAGTGGAGCACGCGCCCGTCCGGCGCGCAGAAGTAGCTGGCGACGTTGCCCCCCTGCTTGTTGTTGCCGACGATCTTGAATGTGCCGACCTTCTGATACGAGGTCGCGAAATTCTCGTTCACGAATTTGCCGACCTTCTCGTCCGTCAGGGCGCCCACACGGAGCGCTTCGGCGTTGTTTCAGGTCAGACTCGCATCTTCGAAGTGCCCGCTGATGTGCAGGATGAGCACCAGTTTCTCGTCCTTCTTGGCCTGGGCGGCCGCTTCCTTCGGCGAATCGACGAAGTCGATCGTCGTGCCGTGCCGGGCGCAGGTGGTCTTCGTCGGAAGGTCGATGGCGGAGACGGGCGCGGCGGAGAGCGCGATCAGGGCCGCGGGGAAAAGGTACCGCATGGTCGATGACTCCTGTCGGGGATGCGGAACTCGACACAGGTTCAATAATCGATCGTACCAGTAGCGAGGCGCGTCGAGTGCCGGGAAAGGATGCGGCGTTACAAAGCGGTGACGTCCGCTCATCCGAGGTCGGTAACCCGTCCCAAGAACAGCACGGCGTTCGAGGGCACATGCCGGATGGCGAACAAGAAAGGCCGGTCGGCTCGGAAGACCTTGTGCTCGATCGGATTCCGTCCGGGAGCGGCCGTTGGCAAGCCCATGGTCACCGCCGTGGCTGCGACCGCTTCGGTCCCCTCTTCGGTCACATCGATGAACGCCCTGTGCAGAACGGCGTCGATGTGCAGGATCTCGCGGCCCGTGTGCATCCCGGAGAAGTCGGCTCTGGAACTGTCTGAGGCATCGAAGGCGTCTTTCATCCCGAGCGCGGCGAGCGGCGATTTCAGGCTGTACGACTTGGTCACTTTGTACTTCGGCAGAGTCAACTCGACCTTCGTACCGGGTTGCAGCGCTTTCACGGTCTCGGCGATCGTCGTCCCTGCAAACTTCTTATCGAAGTCCGCGAAGGCATCGGGGCGGCGCGGCAGCCAGACGAGCATCGCCAGATCCTTCCCCTTGTAGGGCACGTCGATGGCTTCGTAGGCGTCGTTGTCGGTGTAGGCGAACTCGCCGAAGCGGTGCATGAGCGGAGCGTCGCGCTTCGTTCCATCGAGCCGATGGAACGGTTCGATTTTCGTGCCTTCTTTCGGAAACGCGGTGTCCCAAGTCCCCTTGAAGTAGATGGCGTTCGTCAACACCAACCGCGTGAGGGTCGAGAAACTCGCCGGCGTTACCAAATTTTTGATCCGGTTGCGCGTCTTATTTTCGACCCAGTCGTTGATCGTCTTCGCGGCCGACTCCGGGCGGTCGAAATCGACTTCGATCAGACCCGCGCCGTAATTCTTCGACGCCACCGCGAGGAACTCTCTGCGCCAGGGCACACCGGACTTCCCCCAGAGGGCGTTGGCGACGGCGAGTTCGTAGCCGCGTTTGCCGGCCGAGATTCCCTCGCCGTTCAGCGCGGCGAACAGCGTCCGAAAGCCCGCGTGGATGTTGCCCGCGTCCACCGGAAGGTGCAGGATCTTTTGCATTTCGGCGAGGGTGTTGCCCTTGGCCCCGGCGCTGGTCATGGACAGTGCGGCTTCGATGCCGAAGGGGACAAGAAGACGTTGCCCGGATCGGTGCCGAGTTTTTTGTAGAGGTCGCAGCCGAAGGCATTGTTGGCCTCGGCCACCGGCGCGGTGTCACCTTTGGGACTGACGGGGATGCCGACGCACCCGGCCAAAGGGGTCACGGCGGCGCTCGCGAAGAATTGACGGCGGGACGGGAAGAGCATTCCAAGACTCCGGGACATGGAACTCGAACCGGCCGATAGCAGCGCGGAGGCGGCGCGACAAGTTCGTTCGGGAGCGGGGTACGCTTTTGGATTGTGGCAAAGGCGAGCTCGATGATCGCCCGGACATTCGGCCCGGCCGGGACAATCGGCCGGGCCGAGTGCCCTGCGGAGGGGCGAAGATTATAACCCGCTGAGCGACACCGCAGTCCGGAACCCCGGCGGTACGATAGTGGTTTCTAACGGAGTCGGGGCTGGGCACCTTGCCGGCATCATTTATCCCTGCGAGCAGGAGCCGACATGTCGGGTCAGATCAAAGCGCCGAGCCGGATCGAGACGCATCGCTTCCGCCCCGCCATGGAGCAATTGGAAACTCGCGAAGCGCCGGCCGCCATCGCCCTGCCCGATTTCTACACCGTGCGCTCCGGGCGCACGCTCAACCAGACGCGGCCGGCCCGCAACGGCACGGCGGGCGTCCTGCGCAACGATTACGACGACACGCAGGGCACCGCGCCGCGGTTCCGCAACAACGGCATGTCGACGGTGCTCATCACGGCCCCCATCGATGTCGTGACGGGGATTCCGATCACGACGCCGTTCACATTCCAAGGAAACGGCGGATTCACCTTCCGCGCCCCGCGGAACTTCAACGGCCCCGTGCGCTTCACCTACCAGGCCTTCGCGCCCGACGGCTCCGCCAGCGCGATCACGTCCGTCAACATCAATGTCATCGGGCCGATCCGCCGGGTGGCCATCGGAGCCGACGCGGGTTCGACCCCCTCCGTGACCGTGTTCGACGCCACCACGAAGAGCCAGCTCTTCTCGTTCTCGGCGTTCGATGCGAATTTCCACGGCGGCGTCCGCGTCGCGACGGGGGATCTCAACGGCGATAACGTGGACGACATCGTCGCCGGTGCGGGCGGGAGCGCCGGAGGGCACGTCAAAGTCTTCGACGGCCGGAACGGCGGCGAAATCGCCAGCTTCTTCGCCTTCGACTCTACGTTCCAGGGCGGCGTGAACGTCGCCGCGGGCGACCTCAACGGCGACGATGTCGACGATCTCATCGTCTCGACGGGCGCGGGCGCCGATGCGCACGTCAAAGTCTACGACGGGACCCGCGTCACCGCCGCTGCGGGGTTCGATCCGAACGATGCCACGGCCCAGCTCGCCAGCTTCTACGCCTACGGGAAGGGCCAGACCGACGGCGTCCGCACCGCCGTCGGCGACATCGACGGCGACGGCAATTACAAGTTGATCACCGCCCCCGCCTGGGGGAGCACGATCGTGAACGCGTTCGACCTCTCATCGGGATCGCCCGTGCAGACG
>Ga0136611_10001368_pt1 | contig 16924 bp, 18 predicted proteins | sample AntDrymUQ2232306_2_FD_106645 | JGI IMG/M metagenome (GOLD analysis project Ga0136611, IMG submission 106645) | Polar desert sand microbial communities from Dry Valleys, Antarctica - metaG UQ223 (23.06) | ecosystem: Environmental > Terrestrial > Soil > Desert | place: Antarctica: Dry Valley...
CCGGGCAAAGTAGCCCAGCGCCTCAGGGTTTTCATCGAATACATAGGCTGTTGATGGTTGGTCGGACGGGAAGGCCTCGGCGGCCGTTCGCAGCAGGGCGGCGCCGATACCTTGCCCCTGAAACTCAGGCCGGACGTTGATGGATTGCAACCAGGCGTATGGCGGTTGGCGCCGTGGGTAGGTTTTTAAAAACCGTTTAAGGGGGCTGCCGGAGACGTCATTTCGCAAGACGGCATACCCGACAACTTGCTGGTCAATAGGTAGATCTTTGAGTTCGGGCGCAACAGCGACTACAATTACGCCCCGACCGAATTGGCGCATTCGCCACCCAAGCCGGTTAGCGTAGTTAATATCATCAATCGTGTCATGGAGGCTGGGTTTGGTATGGTACGAATCAGGCGGGTAAACCCTATCAATCTCTTGGGCTGTCCGCCATGGCAACTGGGCCGCCCAGGCAGCGTTACCAATCGAGGTCAGCGTATCGGATACAAAATGGGCGGCTGGGCTGTCCTGAATAAACTGTAATTCTAAATCTTTGAGTTGGCCAGCAGACATGTAACTCCTAAATTAACATCATTAGTTTGCCTTAACCGCCCGCCAAGTGCAAGCATAAGCTTCGGCTAAATACTGCCGATAGCCAGTGCGTATAATCCGCAAAATACAACCACCAATACGAACATGCAAAGCGCGCCTGGGTAAATTGGGTTTATCTAGCGGACCGGCTGAGCCGTTTCCAGTTGTCCGATATCCAAATTGAACTGCTGGTCTGCAAACCGCCAAAAATCGCGCGCCATTGGGGCAAATGATGGCCCGTGAGCAACTGACGAAGCGGTTGGCGTCAACATTATGAAGCTGCCTAATGGGCCAGGGCCGATTGTGACCGTGGCATCGCCGCCGCCGGGAGAGCCATCGGCATCGCTCCCGCCGCCATCGGCCCACTCCCAGCCATTCGGCCCATATTTCAAAGGCCGCTTATCAATTGGGGCCAGCACGGACGGCACTGCCAGCCAAGTGCCGCCGCCGCGCTGGCGGTCGGCTTCGGCTATAATCAGTGATTCCAGTTCCTGTGGTCGGTAATCAAGCTCCAGCCCGGCCGATAGGGAGTCGGCAATTAGCTGTAACGGCACCTGTGGTAAACCGGTCATCAGCGGTTTGATGCCGGCACCAGAGCGAGGGTTCATTTCGGTCGGTCGGAAGCCATTTTTGGTTACAACGCCGTCTACTGTAAAGATGCCCCGGTAATTTACTTGTTCACGTAACGTCCGCCCAACCCGTTTGGCGATACTGCGCATTTCGTCGCGGTCGGCTGGTGCGGGGTCCCAATAAGTGGCCGTGCCGCCGTAAAAGAACCGGTTAGACTCGGCTCGGCGCATGACTATCATTTCGACTGGCCGTAGGGCCGCCACATAGTCCGGGAACACAATGCCATGAACACTACAGGGTATACCTTCGAGGAAGGGCATGACCCGTAACCGATCGCACTGTTGGCCATAATAGGCCAGGGCGCTGTCGGCGTCGGCGGCCGTGCGCACCCAGCGAACGCCTTCGCCGCCGCCGCTGAAACCCTCTCGGGCATCGCCACTCCAAACAGTCCCGTAACCCTCATCAATCCGCTCGGCGGCCGCCATAACCGCCGTTCGGTCCACATCTACAATTTCGATTGGTTCGCGGGCGACGCCTATTTTATCCCAAATGTCATCGACCACCATTTTGTCTTCTAATGCCAACCATTCCGGCCGGCGGTGGGCAAATGCCTGGCGGCCGGCAATCACCGGATTTTCGTTGAAAAATGATCCAAGTACCATAGCCGAGCACCCAGGGTCGTATTTATCGAGCGCTGCCAGGGCTGATGGTGGCAGATTGCCCAACCTTTCTTGGCCAGTATGGACGGCGGCTACAATATTGCTGACCGCCGGAGCATCTATAGCCAACCAGTCGCCATCCTCGGCGGTTGGCGTGTCGCCCGATCCGGCACCCTGTGTGCCAAGCATAAACGTGCTTTGGGCGCCAAGGCTTTTAATTAAGCGGGCTATCGGTACCATTTGCGCGACTGTATCACCGGCCACTATGACTTGGCGGCCGTCAAAGACTGGTCGTAGCAGGTCGGTCCAATAGTTTTCACTGAGGGGTTCTTGGTTTGGTATCATGGTTTGATTATACGCTTAGTTTTAGCAAAGCCTTTTAAAGTGGTAATTTTATAGTAAAAGTCGAACCTTTATGGATTTTGGACGTTAAATCGATTGTGCCGCCGTGCAGTTCGACAATCTTTTTTACCCAGTAAAGCCCCAGGCCGTTGCCGCTGACGGTGTCGGATAAGGGGTTGTTGACGCGGATGAACTTGTCGAATACTTTTTCGTGGTTGGAATGGCTGATGCCAACACCGGTGTCGGCCACTACCAGGTAGGCGAAGCCGGCTTTTTTATGTAGGGTGATGTTGAATGTGTTGCCCTGGGGTGAGTATTTGCTGGCGTTTTCAATCAGGTTGGTAATCACCAGCCCGATTTCGCCCGCTTCAATCATGACGTTTATGCTGCCGTCCAGCTGACGGATAACTTTTTGTTTGCGCATCGTCAACATGGGCCGGAACTCGCGCAGGGTTTCCTCAATCAAATCCTTTAAATTCTGGCAGGACTTTTGGAGGACGTACGCTCCGGAGTCGATTTTGGCGGTTTTTAATATGCTGTCGATGATACTCAGTTGCCGTTCGTTGCTGTCGTAGCCGGTTTTGGCAAAAAATTGTTGCTCCAGCGTCAGCTCGCCGGCGTAGCCTTCCAGTAGCATGCCGATGTATTGTTTGACACCGGTGGCGGGGGTACGCAGTTGGTGGGAGGCGAGAGAAATGAACTCATCTTTGGCGAACTCGCCCTTTTTGCGCTCCGTCATGTCGGTAACGATTATGCACATGTAGTTGTCGTCGTCAATATGAGGCAGGCGGCGGGCCGACATAATTACCTCGGTTTTAGTTTTATTGTTTAGCCGCAGGCTGCGTTCGGCCCGCTTGTCATCCTTTGAGCCTTCACTCAGCAGGGCACTCAGCAGGACAGCGTCATTCTTGAATATAAAAGATTGAAGGGGGGAGCCAATAATATTTTTGAGCGGCTGCCCGGCCATGGTGCTAAATTGCGGGTTGCTATATAGGACTGTGCCGGTTTCCGAAACTGTTATGGCGCCTTCACTCATCGATTCAATCATTAGTTGGTAAGTATCATCGGCCAATTCAAGGGTAAAAATTTGCTGGGCTTGGTCCGGGCCTTTAATTACCAGCGCATCAACCGATCCGTCACGAATGGCTTCCAGGGTTTCTTCGGCCTCAACCAACCGCGCTTGCAGTTCGCTTAATTCCTCGGCGGTATGGGTCTGGTTGTCAGGTGTAGCTTTCATGCTCAACAGTCAGCTCCCTCCAAGCCTAGGACACTAAGTATTTTTTGGGTATTGGACAGATCACCAATTATGCGACGAGTCGGTTTGGGGCATAAAATTACCAGCGTCGGTACGGCAATAATTTGTAATTCCTGGGCTAAGGTAGGCCGCTGGTAGACGTCGATAATATCTAATTTATAACAATTGGGTAGGTATTGTTCGCAAAATGCTTTGAAATTTTTGACGGCCGTTATGGAGTGGTGGGTCGCCCCGGTGATGTAGAGGCTAAATTTGTAATCGGTTGGTTGGTTGCCGGTTGAGCCGCCGGAGGTATGGCCGGATGTCATGGGCGCTCCCGTAAATCCAGCCCAATCAGTACTCGTTCTTCGTTGGACAAGTCGCCGATAATCCGACGGATCGGCACCGGCATACGCCGTACCAATGTTGGTACGGCCAATATTTGATCGCCTAAAGCCAGCTGTGGTTTAGTTAGAAGGTCAATTATTTCTATGCTGTAACGGCCTTCCAAATACTCATCACAGTAACGCTGGAGGTTTTTCATAGCCAAAACCGACTTTGGCGTAGTGCCGGCAATGTACAGTCTTAGTTCGTACTCTTTGTGGTCGGACATGTTACTTACTACCCCTGGCGACCTTGATGGCCGCTTTATCGGCGGCGTCATACTTGGCTCGTTCTTTTTCGATAGAGTCATGCAGCCTTATGGCTTGCTCCTGCAACTCCAACTCGGTCGTTAAAGTTTGCAGCTGGGTTTTAAGCGCCAGTTGTTCTTGCAGCAGTTGCTGCCTCCGGCCGTCCAGTTTAGTTTGGCGTAGCAGTTCACTTGATTTTTGATGGGCTTCGGCCGCTACCCGGGCCGATCCGGTTAGCATACCCTCGGCGCCCAAATATACATTGACCAGCTGGATGCCCCGCTCGCTGATTATAAACTCCCGAACTTGGTTGGAGTGGGCTGTGCCGCGGGATTTAAGGACGTATATTAAGCGGTTGCGTTCACCGTTAAATTCGGTGCCGCGTACCTGCAGCCAGGTATCGGCAAACGACGATACGATGTTTTCGGTTTGGCCCAGACTTTTGCCGGGCCGGGTCAGGGAAGTCAGCAGGCAGGTGATGCGCTCCGACTTGAGCATGTCCATCATCCGGCTCAGCATGTTCTGGACATCGCGCGGGTTGCTGCTGCCGACCAGGGTCGTGATGGGGTCGATTACAACCACTTCAGGCTGGAACTGTTTTACAACGTTGTACAGGGAAGCCAAATGCATTTCCAAACCTTCCGAGGCCGACCGGACGGCCCGGAACTGGAGCCGGCCGGATTTGGCGTGGGCGCCTAAATTGACGCCGATTGAGGATAAATTTCGAATGATTTGTTCGGGCGACTCTTCAAAGGCGACATACAAGCTTTTGCTGCCGGCCCGGCAGGCGGTATCGACCAAATAGCCGGCAATGTTAGTTTTGCCGGTGCCGGCTGCACCGGATACCAGTACGCTGGAGCCTTTATACAACCCGCCGCCCAGCATGACGTCCAACTGGTCGATGCCGGTCGAAATCCGTTGGCTCGAAACCGAATGGTTAAGGTTCAGGGAAGTGACCGGCATAACCGTAATGCCGTCCTCGTCGATCAGGAAAGGGTACTCGTTGGTACCATGGACCGAGCCGCGGTATTTGACTACCCGTAACCGGCGGGTCGATATTTGCTCTTCAACCCGGTGGTCTAGCAAAATCACGCAGTCCGACACGTACTCTTCCAAACCTTGGCGGGTCAAGCTGGTATCGCCGCGTTCGCCGGTAATAATGGCAGTCATACCACGCTGTTTGAGCCATTGGAACAACCGGCGCAGCTCAGCCCGCAGGGTAGCCTGGTTATTGAAGCCCGAAAACAAAGTTTCCATAGTATCCAGTACAATCCGCTTGGCGCCAATCGAGTCAATGGAGTGCCCGAGCCGGATGAACAGGCCCTCCAAGTCGTAACTGCCGGCTTCCTCAATCTCGCTCCGCTCCACTGCAACCTGGTCAATCAGCAACTGTTTATTTTTGATGAATTTATTCAGATCGTAACCCAGTGAAGCCACGTTTTGGGCTAAATCGGCGGGACTTTCTTCGAAACTGATAAATACACCTGGCTCATCATGCTCGGTTATGCCTTTGACTAGGAACTCCATGGCCAGCAGTGTTTTGCCACAACCGGCATTACCGGCAACCAGCGTTGGCCGGCCCAGCGGCAACCCACCGTTGGTGATTTCATCCAAACCGTCGATGCCGGTCGGAGCTTTAGGGAGATTTGACAAAACTTGGCGGCTTGGTTTGGTCTGCATTATTAAAGGTTCCTCGCTGAACTTTGATGAAAAAAAAGGTACTGGTATTTATTATACTATAGTTGTCGGAGTGGATTTTGCGGGAGCGCTGACAGGCCTTGATTAAGCGAAGTCCGAGTGGTTCATCCGAGTAATTACTCGTAGCAAATCACCTATAAATAATTATCCCGGTGATCATGCAGATATCAATAAAAATCCATGCAATTTGCGTAAATATCAGCGGTTTGATGTTATCGACCATCGCATAAATAAGGAATAAACCAGTCAACAGCCCATACATTGACCATGTAATAAGCGAAAGACTGCTGGCGTCATGAGTTGAATAGAGTTGGATAACCTGAGGCAATGTTGAAACGGGGAACATAATGCCTACGACATAGGCTGCTCGGTCTATAAATCTTTTGTCTTTTTTAGTTATGGCATATTTGTGAATCACATAAGCAGTATACCAAACAGCCAATGTATTATATTTACAAAGATAAGCATGATGGCGAGCCTTGGCGGAGCAGGTGCGGAACTTTTATTGCTATTGTTTAACTAAGGTAGGCGTAGATTTGCCCAATATTAGTCGGTTTGGTATCTCGGGCTGTGCTAGTAGCTCATTAAGCTCATTAGCTATCTCAAACGCATATTCGGTATTTTCAACATTACGTACGATGCTCAAATGCGGATTAATCCTGCTTCTTAATGGTCGCCCTAAGCGACTAGCGATTAGGGCTGCTTCTTCGGTCAAAACTGCTGTCATATCGCTGTTCGGTATTAGGGCGACATAGCTAGTTTTGCCCACTGAATTTTCTGCCTCGCCAAACACCGTAACTCTTTCTATAAACCCCGTCAGTTTAGGCGGAAGATCATTACACACGTCAAACGTAACCTCTTTCATTTTGCTGATTGAATAAGGTCCTTTTTGTGCAATTATCTTTGCTTGCTTTGCGCTTAGTAACGACAAGCTTAGGCGTTCACTGCTGTAGCCGTTTATAACAAAACCGCTCACGCTCAGATAGCCTAAGAAACTTGCTTCATCGGCATGCACCGGTCTCCTTACAGAATATAACCTTCTTTCTGGTTGGTTGCTAGCAATTCTATCAGCGCTGTTAAATTGCTGACCACGTAATACTGCAGCATTAATTCGTCTATTAGGTCGATGTTTCATAACGTACATTTCCTACAGCTTGCTGTTAAGGCAAATTTGTAATTTTGAACTGCCTTACGTTGAGTTAATTAAAGTTGAAATAGTCCATCATTGCAAGCATGGGGGCAAAAAGATTGCCTCTTAATAGTTCGATCAGTAGATCTTTGTTGATTGCTTTAACATGGTCTAACTTTTTTGGTGGGCCGTAGCAGAGCAATTATGGAACTATTTTGCAGAGTCATTGAGTTTTAATAGTTCATCAACCACCATAAGTCCAGCCTCCACTAGCAGCTGATCATTTAAACCATTACCTAAGTGTATGAAGCCCGTGGGCAGTACTGAACTGGCTTTTGATTCACCTACGTGATGTAAGGCTTCATACATCACTTCATTACAAACGAATGTACCAGCATCATTGCTTAGCTTAGTGGGGACACCGGCGCTTTGTAGCTTATCGTAAATGCCACCGAGCGGTAGCGTCGCTGCAATAGTGGCAGGTCCATTGGGGCTAACCCTTCCAACGGCGCGCACTCCTATGTTATCGGGAAATAATATATTAAACCGATGATTTCTAGCTCGCTGTTCCAGCCTTACCTTCCTGCCAACCGAGATACCGAACATAACAACAGCTGCAGGATTTATATCATCAATCGCTTCTATTAGCTGTTTGGCTGCTATATTACGGGCGGTTGGCAGGACTAGCGCCTTAACTAAATCTGAATATCTGTCCTCGATTGCTGGTAATACAACTTCACTTGAACGATTGGGACGTTGCAGATACCCAAATCTATCAAACCCAGTTACTAGAACTTTTTGTTTTTCGGACATAAAGAAATATTACCACAAAAGTAGTATTTAGTCAATCTGGCGGGCCATAGCGGGGCAGGTGTGGAACTATTTTATTTTAACCAATCGAAAAGTGGTGTAATTTTCTGCGTTATCTTGTAGATTATCCTCTAAAACTACTAAATTATTTAACTCGGCTAGGCGCCGATTTCCCAACACAGCAATTGAAGGAGAAAGCCTGCCGTGCCCCAGTTCTCGAGCAACTGTCGCAGGATCTATCAGCAGGCTCTCGCCAACTACTTGTATAAGATGCGGGTATTTTTGGGCAAGTGTTGACCGGCATTGAGCCAAAACCTGAGGGTGAGTCATAATAGTTTTTATATCTGCATACTCCGCATCGGGATGTGTCATAAATGCATGGGCAATTAGGAGATCGTATTCAGCAACTGTAGTGAAGGTGCCCTCATCATAATGCGCCAGTGCTTCCGCACTCTCATTAACAACGCTTCCAAGAGAATTGTGTACTGCAAACTGTCCTCTATAAACTTTTCCGGCTACTACTGCGGCAAGTACCCGCTCTGTTGTAGACAGATATTCTATATGATAATCCTGGGTGTTTGTACGTTCGAGATAAGATAGTACTGCAACTTCATTAAAACTGCCCACCTCTCCTTGTATGCCTACCGAGAAAATTTCAGGCGCAACTGTTGAAACGTGCATTATAGACTAAATAATATCATAAAGTGAGCTCAAATCTACTCGACGGGCCGTAACTGAGCAGATTTAGGATTATTTCAATGCTTCAGCCATAGCATCGAAAAATGCATGAGGCAGCTGAATTGTACGCAGAGATCCGTCTGACGTTTCGACTACACACGCTGCATAGCCATCTTTTAGTGTTGGACTTTCCTTATCCAGCCTCGAACTAGTTATCTCGACATCATCACCGGCATTAAATGCCGGTAAGGCCACATCATAAAGTACCAAATCTGTATTTTCGCTAGTGTTTTTGTAACTGTAGGCTTCGCCTGGGTGAACAACGACTTCGACGCCTTTTTCGAGAGGAATTTGGTCGACCTCACCAGCTTTGTTGGCCCGGATGAACATACCATTGCCGGCTAAGACCTTAACCGTGAAAGTTGCTTCATCTTCGGGCTTTGTAACGAATACTGGCTCAGTAAGTCCTAGCGGTGCAATGCGGAATATCGCGGTATTTCCGTTTTCGGGAACGCCTAATCCATCTTGGCCAAGTTCATAGCCAATTGAGTAGCCCCATTGTTCATAATGAGGGGTAACTGGTTCGTCTACTATTTGGTTTGGTGCAGTAGGCTGGTATAGCTCAGAAGCTGGCTGAGGGGCTTGATACATAAGAATATACTACCATAATAGTAGTATATTTACAAGGATAAGCTAAATGGGGGGACATAGGGTAAGTTTTTCGAATTATTTAAAGACTCTTGTACAATCCAGACATATTTGATGGATTATTAGGATCCGCGGTATTTTGCATCTCAACTATAACCTTGCCTTCAGGAACTTTATATTCTGCTGCACGGACCCTGTAATCTTCTTCATGTAATACGGTGTATGTATCTCCAGCCTCCGCTAAAACTGATACAGTGTAGCCACCTAGGCGCTTAGCAGCTAGCATATATTGTTCGGCTATTGCTGTATCTGCTAGCGTCCTGATTTCCGTTCTATCGCGGTGTCTTGTTGTCTGGTCAAAAACTACTGGTTGCCTTGGTGCGGCATCTTGGGGTGTGTTCATAAGTTAAATACTAACATAAGTATGTCAATATGTCAACAAAAAACCTCCGTGTGAATGGAGGTTTTAGACATAAGCTAGATGGCGGGCTCGACCGGATTTGAACCGGCGATCTCCTCCGTGACAGGGAGGCGTGATAACCACTTCACTACGAGCCCGTGTTAGTTATTGTCATAACCATTTGTTGAAGACAGTCAGAATAATATCAGTTACAGGGGTAAAAGGCAAACCGGAATGGTGAGTGCTAGTTTTCTTATAGTTCTATGCCGGTCATGCCTTTAGCATATGTTTACCAGATAACTAAGGGGTAATATATGGCGGAAGATCAGTCTTTAAAAGGTATGCGGGTGGCGATTGTGGCTACGAATGGGGTAGAGGAGATTGAGCTGATTGAGCCCAGAGAGGCGCTAGAAGCAGCCGGCGCCGAAACCATGCTAGTGGCGCCCCATGAGGGCGAAATCATGTCGTTCAACCATCATGATAAAAGTGAACCGTACGCCATTGATGCCACTCTGGAAGAGGTTGAGCCGACTGATTTTGACGCCGTCTACCTGCCAGGTGGCACTTTGAACGCCGACAGTTTGCGGTTGGAGCCGGGTTTGCAGCGGTTGCTGCAAGATTCTGACAATGCCGGCAAGCCGATTGGTTTTATGTGTCATGCACCGTGGGCGTTGGCATCGGCCGGGTTGCTGGAGGGGCGTAATATTACCAGCTTTACGACGCTGGCTGACGATATGCGTAACGCTGGTGCCGATTGGGTTGACGAAGCAGTCGTTACCGACGCCAACTTTATTAGCAGCCGCAAGCCGGATGACTTACCGAAGTTTGTGCCGGCGCTGATAGCTCATTTTAAGCAATCTTTTGGAGCGGGGCAGCGGCCGGTTTAGTTTCTTAGGTCCGCCCGCAGCGTCCGGCCTTGCCTCGGCCGGGCCTGAGAGGCCTAGTCTTTTAAAGGGTCATGCCCCCAATTCATCAGGCTGTACCGCCAACGCGATTGTTCAATATTTTGCTTGATAGGCTCCTGGGCTAGGTGGCGTTTGATATAGCCGGTGACTCGTCTCATTTGCCAGTAATCATCATCTGTAAAGTCGGACTGTTTTTTGCCAAGAATTTTTACTATGGCTTCGCCGGATTTGTAACCGATCGATTTGGGGCCGTCGGGCGACGTCTTTTTGTCATTGATCGTGCCACTTTTTATGCCGATCGACTTGGCTTGGTCGGTTTGTAGCCACTTGCTGAGCTGGGGCTTACTAAGGTTGACTAGGTTTTTGAAGTCAGCGTATATTTGTTGGTTGTCGGCTGTCATAAGGCTTAACATTCTCCTTAATGCATCTTCAATGAGATTAGCAACCACCGGCGGCGGTGAATAGCAAAATTATTGCATTTCAGGCTAATCAATTTGCTATAATACCCCTTGATATCTACGCCACCTTAGCTCAGTTGGTAGAGCGACACATTCGTAACGTGTAGGTCAGCAGTTCGATTCTGCTAGGTGGCTCCAAGTTGTTTTAGCATCAACAGGCCAGCAATGATTAAAATTCATCATGTTGGCAAACAATGCGCACCGGCGGGTGTCTTATAACGGCTATTATGTAACCTTCCCAAGGTTGAAACGCGGGTTCGACTCCCGCCACCCGCACCACGACTTAAATTTTAATTTCCAGAGCAGCTTCTAATCAAGAAAAGTTTAGTTCTGACATGAACTTTCCACGGTGCATAATTACCTAATATATGTTATAATCGTATTATATGTCACCCGAATTTGACCAACCCCCCCACAATAACTTGGAGCAGCGTTTAATGTCGGGTGTAAATAAGATTAATAAGTGGGTAGAGGACCGTAACGAAAGAGGCTCTCATGTAGGCTCAACGCGACGTAAGCTCGGGCCTAAGTTGTCTGCTTTGACCAAGCAGTTCCAAGACGTAGCAGCGTATGTACAAGCCCCTTTAATAATACTTCCGATGGAAGATGGCACGGAAGGTGTTGGAATTGGTGAAGCTACTGGTGAAATTGTAGGATTTGTTTATCGTAAATATTCGACCATCAATGATCAGATGGAAGAAGGTCCAATCCGCGAAGGAATAGTAGCGATTATTGCCACGGGCGGTACAAATGTTGATGGTTTGACTACGGCCTCCTGGAATAGGATTATACCCGAACAGGCTGGGGTTGCAGTGCCTGATGACTTTGCCAAAAAAGGGGTAGTACCCATGCTCATACCAATTATTGAGGGTACACATTTCACTCAAATCGATAACAGCATTCCACTTCATTTTAACCCGTCACACTTACTAACAGCAGAAGCCATTAAAAATCCAACTAATGGTTATCGAGATTACGTTGCCAGAATTGAAAACCTAATGAACGGCAAATATACGATGTCGCCAGGGATGGATAAGGCCCTCATGTCTGCACTTTATAAAGAGTTGAATGCGATGAATAACAATTGTCCGTTCATTGGTCAGGATGTAGAAATCAGCGCATCATACATGCGAACTCTAAGCCAAATTAATATAGGTGAATTTATAGTATTTGGTGGAGCGATAAATGGTATATTACGCAAGTTCATCTACGAACCATATTTTCCAGGTGCCGCACAACCGCATCTAAAAGCGCGCGGTGCTGTCCAGGCAGTAGTATACCCACCCGAAGTAGCTAAGATGGTCTACGGGGGTCAACTTTCACCTCAAGAGGCTGATAAAATGGCCGGCACAATATTCGTCCCATTAGATCAAGAATATACCTTACGTCCATTAAACTAAGACTGTTTGTCCAACTCTAGTGATTTTGAAGACGCTTTGCAGACTGCTACGGCTCTGCGGGCGGGGGCCAGGGCTTTTGTGACACTGGATCTGTCGCTAGCCAAACTATATGTTGATTTACCGATTGAGATAATTGTTCCATAAACTTATTGCGAACAGTATTTTAAAAAGCACCTATTGTATACTTGAATTTATGGATATAGAAAAAGTAATCCTCGATAACATCGATGCGACGGTTCATATGTCACTGGCAACGGTTGTAGATAACCAGCCTTGGGTGTCAGAACTGCATTTTGCCTACGATGATAAGTTGAATCTATATTTTCGTTCGCTTAAATCCCGGCGGCATAGTCTGGAAATTGAGCTCAACCCCAATGTGGCGGGAAACATTGTCAGACAGCATGCGCTCGATGAAGTACCGCTTGGTTTGTATTTTGAAGGCACTGCCCGGTTGATTAGCGCGGGCGCTGAGCAAAATTTAGCGTTTAGGCTTTTGCACGACCGAGTAAACGCCGCTGAGGATGCCATAGCCGAAGCCTCGCGCCAAGATGGTCATCAATTTTATAAAATCACCGTTGAAAACTGGTACGTTTTTGGACAGTTTGTTGGACATAAGGGTAAAAAATATACACTTAAAATGAAGGGGGCAGGTGGTTTTACCAAATGAAAGTAATAGTAGGTAGCAAAAACATACCAAAACGCGATGCTACCGCGGTCGCATTCGGCAAGATATTTCCTGATGCAAAAGTGGAGGTCATTGGCGTTGATACCGCTTCTGGCGTGTCGTCGCACCCAACCAGCGCGACCGAGGCGCTGAAGGGTGCCGCTAATCGGATAGCTGACGCCTTACGGCAATCACCGGGGGCTGATTATTACGTCGGTATTGAGGGTGGGCTGCTCCGAGTTGACGACCGGGCATGGGAAATGGGTTGGGTCGTCATCCAAAACAGCGCCGGCAACGTAGCCACCGGATTAAGTGCCGGCATCGAGATGAAAGGGCAAATTTTACAGGCCATTACCGACGGCCGCGAACTTAACGATGTAATAAATGACATTTACGGTATAAGTAAAATAGGCAACAGCAACGGATTTTATGGTTTAGCGACCGACGATTTAGTGACTCGGCAGGCGGCTTACGAGCAGGGCATTTTGTTCGCGTTGGCGCAGTTCAAACACCCAGAGCTATTCGGCTGACAAAAGTTTTATACATTTCGAACACTATCGGTTAACTTGCACCTGCGGTGGTAATTGGAATAGTCAATTATCATCGTTAATGGTGAAAACCTGCCACAACGTCTATAATAGGTACCTATGAGCACAATGAAAAAGTATTTTCAGGATAAAACCATCCTGCTGCTGCTGGTCGTAAACCTGTTTTTAGCAATTTTGCAGATTGTATTGATACTTATAAACCTAAATAATCAGGCTGGCAATGCCAACCTCACGCAGTACCGGCCCAATCTGGGATTGAGCGCATTCACCTATAGCAGCAGCAACCTGACGTATATCGGCTTTATAGTTTTTGCAATCGCCGTGCTGGCGCTGCATACCCGGTTAAGCGTGCGGATGTTTGCTATCCGCCGGCACCTGAGCGTAATGATACTGGCGCTGGGTACGGTGCTGCTGCTGTTTTCGTTGCGGGCCGGTTACGCGCTGGTCGTGCAATAATGGCTCTTTGGCTGATGGTTGCAGGGCTCTAATGGTGGCCAGTGTGATGGCGGCCAGCCTATGAAAAATATTGAAATACCGTATGTCAGCCAGCGCGGCAAACGCTACCGGGCGTTTGAGATTTTGCCGGGCGCTATCAGTTGGTCTATTCTACTGTCACCGTTTGTGTTCAGCATTTTTGCACCACATTTGATTACCTATTTTATCATTGGTTATTTACTACTGTGGTTTGTTAAGGCGGTCGGGCTGAATGTGCGGTCGCTACAGGGGTTCAAGATGTTGGATAATCAGCAAAAGTACCCTTGGCCGCGGATGTTGGAGGAACTGCAATCCGGTCCTGTAGACCAGCGGGGCGACGAGCCATCGTGGCACCAAAGCCACGTTGAGCGGCTAGCCACCGGGCCGGTTATCGTCAAGCCGGATGATATTTTCCACGCCCTGGTAGTCGCTACTTATAATGAATCGCGCGAAATATTGGAGCCGACTATTCTATCGATATTGGCGTCGGAATATGATGCCAAAAAGATGATCTTGGTCTTGGCCTACGAGGAGCGCGGGGGCGCTGAGGTTGGCGAACAGGCCAAGGCGTTGATAGCTGAGTATGCGCCGCAGTTCAAACACGCTATGGCCGTCGAGCACCCCAAGGACATGCCCGGCGAAGTCATCGGCAAGGGCGGCAACATAACATTTGCCGGCCGGGAACTACAAAAATACCTGGCCGAAGAGGGCATAAAGCCGTTGAACGTCATCGTCACTACATTAGACGCCGACAACCGGCCCCACAAGTATTATTTACCGGCGCTAAGCTATTTGTACGTTGTTTGCCCGGACCCCATTCACGTGTCGTTCCAGCCAATCCCGATGTTTACCAATAACATCTGGGATGCGCCGGCTCCGACCCGGGTGATTGCAACCGGTAATACCTTTTGGAACGTTGTGTTGAGCATGCGCCCGCACATGATCCGCAACTTTAGCAGCCACGCCCAGAGCATGCAGGCGCTAATAGATACCGACTTTTGGTCGGTCCGGACTATAGTGGAAGACGGTCACCAGTTCTGGCGGACTTATTTCCGTTATGATGGTCAGCACGACGTCTACCCGCTATATATCCCCATCTACCAGGACGCCGTCTTGTCGACCACATTCCTCAAGACTTTGAAAGCCCAGTTTGTTCAGTTGCGGCGCTGGGCGTGGGGAGCCTCTGATGTAGCATACGTACTGGAAATGGGCTTTTTCCGCAAAAACAAGCTGCCTCGGTTTGATCTGATTGCCAAGTTTCTGCGGCTGCTAGAAGGGCATATTTCTTGGGCGACAGCGCCACTTATCCTGGCGTTTTCGGCTTTTGTACCGCTTTTATTCAACCCCCAAGATTACGCCGCCAACCAGTTGCCGGTCATCGCTAGCCGCATCCAAACGGTGGCACTGTTGGGAATTTTTGTAACGCTGTTTCTTAGCCTCAAGCTGCTACCGCCCAAGCCGGCCCGCTACAAGCGTCACCGGACTATTTTTATGGTACTGCAATGGGTTATGCTGCCGGTGACAACGGTGGCTTACAACGGCTTTTCGGGCCTCTATTCACAGACCCGGCTGATGTTTGGCTGGTATTTGGGTAAATTTGACGTGACCGAAAAGGTGGTCGTCCAAGATGATAAAACGAAAGTCTCCTCAATCTAGCGTTTTTGGCGCCTAGCGGTGGTAGACCCGGTACTGCAACGCCGCGTCCTTATCGAACCGTTTAAGTGTTTTCAGGCAGGCAGCCTTTATATGGCCGCTTTGCATAATCCCGTCCTGGTGCTGCCTTTTTATTTGCTGCAATATGGTGGCCGTCAGGCCGCTAGCGTCGTCAATAGCGCTGGGACGGTGTTTGAGGGCTTTGTAGACGCTCAGGAACAGCTTGTCGCGGCAGAACGGCTGCACGATGTTGGAGCGGCTGGTCGCTACTTTCAAGATACTATCGGCGTCGAGCGCTTCGATGGTGGTAATAACCCGGCCGCAGTCCAAGCACTTGCGCCGCCGCCAAGTACTATTGGGGCGTTTTTGCCAACGCGAGTTTACAACGCCAGTGACTCCGTTACAAAATATACAAACCATGACAACATATTGACATACAGCTATTCAAAATGCCAGTGGAAAAGTCTCTATTTTCTGTGGGTAAACCGATCTTAAGGATGCCAAATCTGTTAGTTAACCGCTGCATCTATAGATTGATATGAAAAGACCCCGAAAATCATGTGATTTGCCGGGGTCTACTCGTATCAGTTATTTATAACTTATCGAGTCCGTCGAATGCGACCGGTGGTGTTCTTAACTGGTTTGATTTCCTCATAAAACAGATTGAAATCAAGTAAAGTAACTTTTTTGGTACTCAAAACGCTAGAGCGCCTCCCTTTTTAACTAGACAATTGTATCACAATACAAATCTATTGTCAATGCTTATGCTTACATTAAACTGGTTTATTGTTCAATTAACAGATACAAAGACTTGCTTATAACATGCCGGTAGCTTATAGTTATTCGTGTTCCCGGGAAGATAATGATACGTTATAATTTACGGCACGTTACTTTTTTGGGGCTTTCGGGCTCTTAGCTCAGTTGGCTAGAGCGCATCCTTGACGTGGATGAGGTCAGAGGTTCGAGTCCTCTAGGGCCCACCAGTCCTGCTATTTGTATTTACAAATGTCAGGACTGGTTTTTTATTTAGTTTGTTGCGAGGGATGTGGCTTCAACAATATTGTGCGACCCAGGCTAGTGACGGATCATAAGGTAGTGCCAATCATAAATCGCCGCAGAGTGGCTAATAGCATAAACCGCCGGGACGCTGTAAAAATTCAACCATAAAAATATATCACAGAAAGTATAAAATCTATTATTCATGCCTCATTGAGTAAAGGCAAAAGGGAGCCTAAAAAGTTATGCACAAGTATGATAATGCTAGCTGTATATTACCTATAAAAAAGGCTAGTATTATTAGGCTGGTATGCTAATATAAATGCAGGTGGAGTTTTATTGAGACGTATAACCTACCTCATCCTAAAATGTCTAAAAGGTTAAGTATTTCTGCGAGATTACTTAACCTTTTTGCTTTTTAAAGCGTTAGTTATATAATTGTAGATAGAGGTA
>Ga0136611_10001369_pt1 | contig 16915 bp, 16 predicted proteins | sample AntDrymUQ2232306_2_FD_106645 | JGI IMG/M metagenome (GOLD analysis project Ga0136611, IMG submission 106645) | Polar desert sand microbial communities from Dry Valleys, Antarctica - metaG UQ223 (23.06) | ecosystem: Environmental > Terrestrial > Soil > Desert | place: Antarctica: Dry Valley...
ATTCCAGCGCAAAGTCGATGAGGAAGATGACCCAGATGACGGTGCCGGCCGCCTCCAGCAGCGGGCTCAAGCCCCGTGTCAGCTCGACCACCAGCAGCGCCAGCCAGACGGCGCCCAGCACCAGCATCGGGACTTCGAGCCACCGCTCGGTTCTGACTAGAAGCGCTCGGCGCGTACGGCTATAGGGACGGGCGCCGGGAGGAGGCAGCTGGTTTGCGATGGCACACGCTCCTTAGAACAGTTCCCCCACGTCAGGCTGGCACTGGGGATGTGGATCCCGACAGGTCCGCAGCCTGAACCGCGGGACTCATGCTTTGCGCCGCCAGACAACAAGCGGCCGCAGGAGAAACGCACATTGTCCAAATGGCGCTGGCCGCGCTGCCTAAGAGCGGTGCCGCAAGGGCAGTAGGACGGCAAGCCCGGCAACCGTAGTCGATGGCACGAGCGCGGCGGCAAACATCATTCAAATTCGCATCCTTGATGCGGCTGATTCACCGCTTCCGGGGAATTGTGCAAGTGGCTCAAATTGATAGCCTATAAATAATTCACCGGCCCAAGAGGCTGGAACGGGAAGGGATCGCAATATAAGATGGTCTGGCTAAAATTGCCGGCGCCAAAGAAAAATCCCGATCGGAGACCCGCGTGAAAACTTCAGACTTGATGTCCGCCTTCAGGCCGCGTCGCCATGCTTGAGCCACTGCCCCTGGCCCATCTGGAGAAAAGCGAACACTTTCTCAGGCGCATTGCCGATGTCACGCCGGGTGTGATCGAGGTTTTCGATCTCGACCAGGAGCGCACCCTGTACGTCAACCGATCCATTGCGACGCTGCTCGGCTACAGCACCGGGGAGATCGAGTCCATGGGCTCCGGGCTGGTGTCGGCTCTGATGCACCCCGACGACTTGCCGCGATTCGCGGCGCACCGGCGGCGCCTGCGCACCTTAAGCGATCATGAAACCGCCGACATCGAGTACCGCCTGCGCGAGCGCTCCGGCGGCTGGCGCTGGTTTCAAAACCGCGACGCCGTCTTCGCGCGCGATGCCGCCGGGGCGGTCAGCCAGATCATCAGCAACGCGCTTGATATCGGCGAGCGCAAGAATGCGGAGGAGAAAATTCGGCGCAGCGAAGAGGTTCACCGCGTCGCGTTTGAACTCTCCCCGGTGGGCATGGCCTATGTCGGCGACGACCAGCGCTTCACCAGAGTGAACCAGAAGTATTGCGAGATCACCGGTTACGCGGCGGAAGAATTGTTGCGGATGAAAGTCCCCGAGCTGACCCATCCGGACGATCTGGCGGCGGACCGGGCCAGGCGCGACCCCTACCTGCGCGGTGACGCGGAGGAATACAACAATGAAAAGCGCTACATCCGCAAGGACGGCGCCATCCGCTGGGTCAGCGTGACGGCGCGAATGGTGCGGGACGCCGCTGGCCAGCCCTCGCACAGCATGGGCGTGGTCCAGGACATCTCCGAGCGCCGGCAAATCGAGCAGGCCCTGCGCGAAAGCGAGGCATTCAACCGCACCGTGCTGGAGAGCAATCCGGATTGCGCCAAGGTGCTTGACCGCGAAGGACGGCTGCAATACATGAACCGGAACGGACAATGCCTGATGGAAATCGACGACTTTGCGTCGTTGATCGGCCAGCCGGGGTGGAGTCACTTGCCAGAGGGCGACGCTGCGCTGGCTGTCGAGGCAGTGGAAAAGGCAAAGCGCGGCGAAACCGCGCGCTTCCAGGCGCAGGCACCGACGGCCAAGGGCTCGCCGAAGTGGTGGGACGTGATCGTCGCGCCGGTTAGCGCCGGACAAGGCGGCGGCGCGGCGGAACGCCTGATTGCGGTTTCCCGCGACATCACTGAAAGCACACTGGCACAGCAGGCGCTGCGCGAGCAGGAAGCGCGCTTTCGCAGCCTTTTCGACACCATGCTGGAGGGCTATTGCCTGGTTGAAATGCTTTTCGACGCTGGTGGCAGGCCCGTTGACTACCGCTTTCTAGAAGTAAACCCGGCATTTGAAGGCCACACCGGACTCAAGGACGCAAAGGGGCGTCGGGCTCTCAAGCTAATGCCAGACCTCGAGCCGTCCTGGTTTGAAATGATCGGCAAAGTCGCGCTGAGCGGGGAGCCGGCGAGCTTTGAGAACGAGGCCAAGTCCTTGGGGCGCTTTTTCGAGGTCAAGGCCCACCGGATCGGCGGGCCGGAAAGCCGCAAGGTCGGCATCGTCTTCAGCGACATGACCGAGCGCATACGCGCCGAGGCTGCAATGGCCCAAAACGTCGGGCTCTTTACCAGGATTCTTGAGCAGGCGCCGACCGGCATGTATGTGGTCGACGCCGGGTTTCGGCTGCAGCAGGTGAATGCGCGGGCGGCGCCGATTTTTGAGACCATTCATCCGCTGATTGGCCGCGATTTCGCCGAAATCCTGGAGATTTTGTGGGGGCCGGTGGTCGGCGCGCAAATCACGGCGATTTTCCGGCACACGCTGGCAAGCGGTGAACGCTACGTCTCGCCGCCCTTTTACGAGCGGCGCTTCGACATCGGCGAGGACCAGGCGTATGACTGGGAGACGCAGCGCGTCACGCTGCCCGACCGCCAGCACGGCGTGGTCTGCTACTTCCACGAAATCACCGCGCGCCAGCGGGCTGAAATGGCGCTGCGCGACAGCGAAGAGCGCATGCGGCTGGCGACCGAGGCGACGGGCGTTGGCATTTGGCAATGGAACCTCAACACCGGTCTGGTTCGCTGGGATGCCCAGATGTTCCGGATTTATGGCATCGCTCCCACGCCGGATGGCATTGTCCAATATGCCGACTGGAGCGGATCGGTTCTACCGGAAGACCTGGCCGCACAGGAGGAGAGTTTGGGGAACACCGTGCGCCAATTCGGCAGCGGCAGCCGTGACTTTCGCATATTGCGCGGTGACGACGGGAAATGCCGCCACATCCATGCAGCGGAAACCGTCCGCAAAAGTCTTGAGGGACGGGCCGAATGGATTCTCGGGACGAATCTTGACGTGACCGAGCGCAAGCTGGCCGAGGAGCACATTCGTACGCTGCTGGAAGAGCTGCGGCTTGCCGACAGCCGCAAGGACGAATTTTTGGCGACCCTGGCGCACGAACTGCGCAATCCGCTGGCCGCGGTCAGCAACTCGCTGCAACTGATGAAACAGGCCAGCGGCAACGCTGGTCTGGTGGAGCGGGCCCACGCCACCATGGAGCGACAGATGGGCCAGATGGTGCACCTGATTGACGACTTGCTGGACGTGAGCCGCATCACCCGCAACCGGCTCGAGCTCAGACTGGAACGCATCGAACTGGCGTCGGCGGTGCGGCACGCCGTGGAAGCCTGCCGGCCGCACTGCGAGCGTGCCGGTCACCAACTGCATGTGATGCTGCCGCCAGAGCCGATTACCCTGAACGCCGACCCCGTGCGGCTGGCGCAGGTCTTGGGAAACCTGCTGAACAACGCCTCCAAGTACACCCGCCGGGGCGGCCACATCTGGTTGAGCGCCGAGCGGCAAGGCAGCGAAGTGGCGCTGACGGTCAAGGACAGCGGCGTCGGCATTCCGGCCGACATGCTGCACAAGGTGTTCGAGCTGTTCACGCAGGTCGGCAGTTCGATGGCCCATTCCCAGGGCGGGCTGGGCATCGGGCTGTCGCTGGCAAAGCGGCTGACCGAGATCCACGGCGGCACTTTGACGGCCCACAGCGAGGGCAAAGACCTGGGCAGTGAGTTCGTCGCGCGTCTGCCGGTTTTGCTGGAAACGCCAATGCCTGCGGCGCCAGTGCCGATTGCCGCCCCGGCGCCGGAGGCGGCGGCCCGCCGCATCCTGGTGGTTGATGACATGCGCGACAGTGCCGACAGCCTCGCCATGCTGCTCGGCATGGGCGGCGACGAGACGCAGACCGCCTATGACGGCGTGGAGGCCGTCGAGAACGCCGAAGCTTTCCGGCCCGATGTGATCCTGCTCGACATCGGCATGCCGAGGATGAACGGCTACGACGCCTGTCGCGCCATCCGTCAGCAGCCGGGGGGCAAGCGCATCGCGATCATTGCCATGTCCGGCTGGGGCCAGGAGGAAGACAGGCGCAAATCCCTGGAGGCCGGGTTTGATCACCACCTGGTCAAACCGGTGGATTTTAAAGACCTGATGAAGCTGTTGGAAGAGCCGCACGCATCAAAGGCGTGACAGGCTTGTTTTTACCGCCAAGGTTGGGGCTTGCGGAGCAGTTCGCAAAGCGCCCGCCCGGTTTATGCGAACTTAACAGCAGCCTTACGGGCCTCAAGAAGCCACGCTGAAGGCCTCTACCTTCAGCCCCGCAAACAGCCTGAAATCAGCCACGTTGCGCGTCAGGAGCGCATATCCGTGATGGACTGCCGTCGCCGCAATCAACGCATCGTGCGCGCCGGCCGTCACGTTTTTTGGCAAAGCGGCAAGCATTCGCGCATGGGCTCGGGCGACCGGCATCGAAAATTCGAGCACCGGTATCGACGCCAGCAAGCTTTCGACAAACGCACCGCGTTGCGCCCGGCGCTCGGCAGTGTCGGCGCGTTCCACACCCACCAGCAGTTCGCTGGCGGTGATGGCGCTCATGTAAGCGCCACCGTAAGCTGCCCAGCGCGCCAGGTTCAATTGGCTGCCGGCTTTTTCAGCCAGCACCCACACATCGGTATCGATCACGAGGCCCATGGGTCGCCGGCTGCGGTCATTCGGGAGCGCACCGCGCCCAGGTCATCGGCCATGGCTTGACGCTCGGAGGCGCTGAGTTGCGGTCCCCTGGCCAGAAAATCATCGAGCCGGTCGAGCGCAAAGCCGTCGGAAGCGACCGCCGGCAGCACCCGCGCCACCACCCGCTTGCCACGCTGAATGTCCAGCGACTGGCCCTGGTATTGCACCTGATTCAAGAAGTCCGACAGACCGCGTGAAAACTCGGTCACGGTCAAGACGAGAGCACTCATAAAATTTCCTGTAAAAGCAGAAAAACAGTTTATCAGTTTTAGTGAAATCTCTGCGGTCTCAGGTAAACCACTGCTTGACATCGACGCTCGAGCGTTTGCCGATGTCGCCGGAATGCTTCGCCAGCCAGTCGGCGGCGCGTTCGCTTCCCTGCCCCCGCAGCAGTTCCAGAAACGGGCCGTGCGCCAGCAGCTGGGTTTCGGTTCGCTCCAGGCTTGTCAGCTGGCTGGAGTCGATCATGTGAAAGCGCATGCTGCGCAGCCGGCGTTCGAGCCGTCCCAAAGCGGGAAAATTGGAACCAGATAGTTATGTTCGCAAGATCACCGGCAGCGGCTCAAATCAGCAACATTGCGCATCGGCAGCGCGTGACCGTGACGCACGGCTAGCGTTGCAACCAACACCTCGTGTGTGCATGCCGGCACGGTCAATGCTGCGAACATGTATGCCGTTGCCGCTGTATTCCTACCCCACCGTCTTGCGAATATCCTTTGTCAGCAAATACAGATGGGCGGCATCAACGGGGGACGACTCGAAGCCATAGCCCTGGTAAAAACGCACGGCGGCTTCGTCCTTGGCATGCACCATCAGCGCGCGGCAACCAATTACCTCGCAGGCTTGCAAATATTTCAACAACGCGCTCTGCAACAGGCTGCGGCCAACACCATGGCCTTGTGAACGCAGGTCCACGGCCAGCCGGGCCAGCAGCAGCATGGGAACAGGGTGCTGAGCTAAGCCCTTGCTCACGCGCCGAGGCACTTGCGCATGTTCAACCGACGCGGCTGCGAGGCTGTAGTAGCCGATCACCTGTTTTTGCGCCTGGGTAACAAATGTTCGAGCGGCGCCATTGGCTTGGTTGAGAAGTGCATAGCGTTGCAAAAACAGATTGAGCGCCGCCGCACCACAGTCAAAAGCCAGAATATTGTGCGTTGGCGCAAGAAGTTCCGGTTGGCTGAAAACCAGCGCCGGCCCGGAAGTCCCGGCCATCAGACAAATACGCTGGGGTTGGCAAACAGTCGTTTGAGTCCGGGCAACTCGCGCGCCGGGGCATCCAGCGCAACATTCAGGGCGTCCATCTGAGGCTTTGTCAGTGTGAAACGCGTTTGATCGCCTAACACCCGCGTAGCCGCTTCGCGTGACGCGTTCAGGACAAATGCACTGAGAGACTGATCTTGCAACCGAGCTGCCATTTCCAGGCTGGCTTTAAATTCCGCCGTGGTGCGTATTTCAATACGTTCGGCGCGGGTCGATGCGTTCATGGGTAAAAACCTTTTTCCGTCGATAGCCAATTATCCGTACAAATTCCGTACAAGTCAATCAGCTTGTTTTTGCGGCGCGCATCGGCATAAGCTCCTGAACCGCCGGCCCGGTCGCGCTGACCGCCGGGCTGCTGGCCTGAAAGCTCTGCGCGCTGGCCAGCGGCCAGTACATGCTGAACACCTTGTGCTGCTTGTCAAGCGGCCCGAGCAGCGCGCCGGGATCGACCTGCAGGATCAAATTGCTGAGCAGCCGCACTTCGGTGTCGGTCAGGCGGCGCACGATGTGGTGGGCGTTGACCTCGCTTGGATGGCACAGCCCGGCGGCCTGCACCAGTTCCTGCAGCGCATGCAGCGTGCTGCGGTGAAAGTTGCGGACCCGCTCGGCCTTGTCGGGAACGACCAGCGCCTGCTGGCGCAGCGGGTCCTGCGTGGTGACGCCGGTCGGGCAGCGCCCGGTGTGGCAGGTCTGCGCCTGGATACAACCCAGCGCCATCATGAAGCCGCGCCCGGCGTTGCACCAGTCGGCGCCCAGCGCCATCAGGCGGACGATGTCGAAGGCGCTGACGACCTTGCCGGCCGCGCCGATCGAGACGCGGCTGCGCAAGTTCACGCCAATGAGGGTGTTGTGCACCAGCAGCAGCCCTTCCTGCAGCGGCGCGCCGACATGGTCGCTGAACTCCAGCGGCGCGGCGCCGGTGCCGCCCTCGGCGCCGTCGACGACGATGAAGTCGGGCGTGATGCCGGTTTCCAGCATCGCCTTGACGATGGCGAACCATTCCCACGGATGGCCGATGCACAGCTTGAAGCCGGTCGGCTTGCCGCCCGAGAGCAGGCGCAGCCGGGCGATGAAGCGCATCATCTCGACCGGCGTGGAAAACGCGCTGTGGCGGGACGGCGAAATGCAGTCCTTTCCAATCGCCACGCCGCGCGCGGCGGCGATTTCCGCCGTCACCTTGGGGCCGGGCAAAATGCCGCCGTGGCCCGGTTTGGCGCCCTGGCTGAGCTTGAGCTCGATCAGCTTGACCTGTGGGTCGGTCGCGTTGGCGACGAAGCGCTCTTCGCTGAAACTGCCGTCGTCATTGCGGCAGCCGAAGTAGCCCGAGCCGATTTCCCAGATCAGGTCGCCGCCGTGGACGCGGTGGTGCGCCGAGATCGAGCCTTCGCCGGTGTCATGGGCGAAGCCGCCGAGCCGCGCGCCCTGGTTGAGCGCCAGGATGGCGTTGGCCGACAGAGAGCCGAAGCTCATCGCCGAGATATTGAAAACGCTGGCGTGGTAGGGCCGGGTGCAGGGCTCGACCGAGGGGTTGGGCTGGCCGGGAACGCCGCCGATCCAGACCCGAAAGTCGTGCGTCGGCAGCTGGGTCGGCGCGATCGAATGATTCACCCACTCGTAACCCTGCTTGCCGACGTCGAGCTGCGTGCCGAAGGGGCGGTTGTCGGGGTCGCCCTTGGCGCGCTGGTAGACGAGCGAGCGCTGGGCGCGCGAAAACGGTGTCGCTTCGCTGTCGCTTTCGATGAAATACTGGCGCACTTCGGGCCGGATGTATTCGAAGAAAAAGCGCAGGTGACCGATCACCGGGTAATTGCGCAAAATCGCATGCTTGTCCTGCAGCAGGTCGTGAACGCCGAGCAGCGCCAGCGCGGCGCAGGCCAGCAGGGTCAGCGAGGCGGGCCAGCCGCCGTTCCAGAGCAGCAGGCGCAGCACCGCCAGCAAGAGGCCGCAGATGCTCAGTGCCAGAGCGGCGTAGCGGACGGGAAGCAGGGTGGCGAGTCGCTGGAGCATGGCACCGAGTATTCAGGAAAAGTGTTTCACCAGAGGCGTCGTTGGCGGCGTTGCGGGTGGCCCGGCAGATACACTTTGATCATGTGTGCCTTGCCGCCGAAAACCCGAGAAGCCAGCCGATGAAAAACGCCACGCCGCCCGCCGACCCGCCCTGGATGGAAGCCGAAGCGTTCGACGAGCTCGACGCCATTTTGGACGATTTGCGCGGCCGCTTCGACGAAACGCCGCAATGGGAATTCTGCGAAGGCTTTATGGCCGCCGTGATCTGCTCGCGCCGCCCGATTCCCGCCAGCGAATACCTGCCAATGCTGCTGGGAACGCCGTTCGAGGGCGAAGCGCCGGACGCAGACAGCGGATCGTTTGCCAGCCCGGAGCAAGAAGCGCGCTTTATGGCGCTGTGGAACCAGCGCTGGCGCGAAGTCGAAGCCGCGCTCGACGCCGAGGTCGAATTGCTCGAAGACGACGCCTGCTACCACCCGGAAGTGCTCGACGTTCGCGGCGCGGTGGCCGACATGCCGGCCGAGGAAAGGGCGGATTTCGACAGCGCGGACCTACCGGCGTTCGCCCAGGTCTGGGCGCTGGGCTTCATGTACGCGGTCGAAAGCTGGCCCGAAGAATGGGCGTCGCCGCGCGACAAGGACGCCGCCCGCTGGCTCGACGACGCGCTGCAGGCCATTGTGACGATGACCGACGACGACACCGGCGTGCCGGACATCTCGCCGCTGAGCGAAGGCGGCGCGCCGAGTGTCAGCATCGCCCGGCTCAACGCCTTCGGCGATGCGATTTGGGCGGTGTACGACCTGCGCGAACTGTGGAAAACGCTGGGGCCGCGCGTCGAGGCTGTTCGACGGGGCAGCGACGCCGGGACGCAATGACCCCTGCCCTTGCGGCAGTGGCAAAAAATACAAGAAGTGCTGCGGTGCGGGCTAAGCGCCACCGGGCTGGTTTACTCCTTTTTCGATAGCATACTGCGCGCGCGGGTAAAGCGCGAGCAGGCTTTTTTATTCCTGAATGGGTGCGGTCAATCAAGCCGCCGGTGTGTTTTGTCCGTTGCCGTTTGTCGGGAAGACTTCAAATTCACGAGCAAGTTTCTTACGCGGAGGGCGCGCTGGCGGCGGCAAGATTCAATCCATCGATCAACCCGTCTGGAGAACTTTTTAATGCAATCGACATCGCCATCCCACGCGCAAGCCGTGCGTTCCTTTTCCAGCAAATCCATCGACATCAACGAAGACGCGTCGGTCAACTACTGGCTGCAGGCTTTGCGGTGCAATGAATACGAGTTGCGCGTCGCGGTCGCCGAGGTCGGTACCAGCGCCCAGGATGTCGGCATCGAGCTCGGAAGAGCCCTGTAAGCGTGCCGCAGCTGATTTTGCGCGGCGCTCTCAGATTGCGGGTCAGGGAGCCGTCGCCCGGCCTTTATTCGTGGGTGGTGACTCAGCTTGCGTCGGGCCAGAACGATGCCGAAACTTGTGTAGGCGTGTCCGATCACCCCTATGCCACGCGTGAGGCCGCCATGCGCATGGGCGCCGCATGCCTGCAGGCGTTGAAGGCGGCGGCGCGGGACGCCTTTTTTCATGAAGCGCTTTGGTCGCAGTCGCCGAGCTTGCCGCATTTCGCACCTCGGCCAATGCGTCAGCAGGCTTTGCGAAACGGATGAGCCTGGGTTATCCCTAAGCTATCCCGCGCTGCCGCTCTGGCGGGTTCGCAGGATGTAAAACTTCAGCTGAAAAATTCCAGCAGCGCCTGCGCCGTGGCCTGCGGCTGCTCCTCTGGAATGAAATGGCCAGATGCCATCGCGCGTCCTTCGAGCTTGCCGCCGCACTGGGCGCGCCACAGCGCCATTGGGTCGAACAATCGATTCACCACTCCGCGCTCACCCCAAAGCACCAGCAGGTCGCAGGCTACCTTCAAGCCGCGCGCGCGGCTTTCACGGTCATGGTCCAGGTCGATGCCGGCGCTGGCGCGGTAATCCTCGCAAGCCGTGTGAAGCGCTTCTGCCTTGCAAAAGCAGCGCTCGTATTCGGCCAGCGCCTCGGGCTCGATATAGCCTAGCCCCGCGCTTCCCCAGGCGCCGAGCTTGGCGTGCAGATAAGCCGTGGCTGTTTCCGGGTGATTCGCGCCCATCATGATTTCGGGCAACGGCGATGGCTGCAGCATGTGAAACCAGTGGTAGTAGGCGCGTGCAAACACCATGTACGGCTCGGTCATGCTCCGGCCCTCGAACATGTCGAGCGTCGGCGCGATGTCCATCACGCAAAGCCTTTGCACGCGTTGGGCATGGTCGAGCGCCAGCCGGTGTGCCACGCGAGCGCCACGGTCGTGGCCGCAAAGGTAAAACTGCTCCAGGCCGAGCTCATCCATTACGGCGAGCATGTCATTTGCCATATTGCGCTTGCTGTAGTTGCTGTGGTCGGGCAAGCCGGGCGTTTTCGATGAGTCACCGTAGCCCCGCAGGTCGGGCAAGACCAGAAAATACCGCGCTGCGAGCAAGCGCGCCACGCGGTGCCACATCGCGTGCGACTGCGGAAAACCGTGCAACAGCAATATCGCCGGTCGCGGCGCCTCGCCGATCACACGCGTCGACACTCGCCCAAAAATCGAAGCGCCGTTGACTTCGAAACGACGCGTTTCGAAGCCCTTGAACCAGTCGCTTTTCTCGCTCATGGGATTTTCCTGGGTGTTAGAAATATTTCACTGTGGCTTGGAGCATACGGCGATACATGGCAACCGCGTTAATTCAACATTTCGGACCAAGGACTTCACAACGATGGTTGAACCGCAATATCTCGATGTCACAATCCTTCTTGCTAGACAACTTACGGGTTGTTGCAACTCCGGACTATTTCCTGCTTAAGGACGTCACACACCGTGCATCCAATCCGACCCATTGATCCAGTAATTACATTTCGCAACAGTCAGGGAGAAGCGGTACGCGGAACGTTGACCAACGTTCAGCGGCGCTCGCTCGTCGTCGAAATCTACAACCCTTATTCGATCGTTCAGGTCAGCGAGGTGCTTAGCGAGCTCGTGGTGAGGTCTGGCGATCGGAGCATTTACAAAGGCAAGGCGGTAGTAACCAGCTTGCTTAACACAGGGCTGATGGCGGTGGTATCCGCTGTGCTGATTGACGAGTGGAACGAGTTAGCCGCTATTGGGCGTGACGGAAAATCTGTCGCCGACGAGGCGCGAGCGTTTGTGGAGGGCTGGAACGAACGCTTCAATGTGCGTCGTGACTATCAGGTCGTAGTGAGTGAAATGCGCGCCTACTTTTCCGAAATTACACGATGGATAGACCAAGCCGACATCAATACTGGTTTGCCGCGCGCTGACGATGGACGTGTTCGTAAAGATGTTTTCATGGAACTGGCCTACCCGCTGCTGGAAAAAGGACGCCAGTATTTGTCGTGGTTTGAAGATGAAGCCGGGCGGGTCGACGTGGAGTCGGCCCCTATGCACCGCAATTTTGCCCAAGCGGCCATTCATCCGCTGATTCTTCGGGCGCCATTTGTTTACCGAACTTTCGCAAAACCGCTTGGCTATGCTGGTGACTACGAAATGGTCAATCAGATTCTTGGCGACCCTCGGCAAGGCCCAAGCACTTATTTTCAGCTGGTCAATTACATGTTTCTTCAGGCGGGCGTGGCTGTTGCGCACCGTAACCGGATCGATATTCTGTGCGAACGTCTGGACGAGATGGTGGTCTGCGCCATCAAGGCTAAGCGTCGAATGCGTGTCCTCAACGTAGGCTGCGGACCGGCGGTGGAAATTCAGCGTTTCGTTCGCGAAAATCCGCGATCGGACATGCTTGAATTTGTCTTGGTGGATTTTAGTGAGGAGACACTGGAATACACCCGTCAGCACATCGAAGACGCTATTCGACCATCAGGCCGCAAAGCCAATCTCACACTGCAGCATGAGTCAGTCAATCAATTGCTCAAGCGTGCTGTCCGTTCACAGCGCGTAGCGCCGGAGGACGCGTTTGATTATGTTTATTGCGCGGGTTTATTTGACTACCTGACTGACAAGGTTTGCACCCGCTTAATGGAATATTTCATCTCGCGCTCCGCGCCAGGCGCGCGAATCCTGGTGACCAATGTGCATTCCGACAACCCCGAGCGGAACTGGATGGAGCATTTTCTGGAGTGGTATTTGATTTACCGCAACGAGAAAGGAATGTTGGCCGCGCTTCCTGACGGTTTGGAAAACGTGAAGACCTATACAGATCCGATTGGTGTCAATGTTTTCGTCGAGGCTACCGTATGCGTTGACGTTACTGTACCCGCATGAATTTTCTGGCTATGCGGGGTGATCCCGTGTATAGGAAGGAGTTGCATGAGCAACTGCTTTTTTACAGCCGCATCACCTGCGTGGTGACTATTGTCCTGACATTGGGCGGCGTTGGGCTCGACCGCGTCTTTTATCCTGAATACGCGAGCCAATTCGGTTGGGCGCGCGTGGGAGCGTCGATTCTTGTGGGTTTGGTGTTGCTCAGTTATACGTTGCCATGGGGACGTAAAAACTTGAGGCCGTTGACTTACCTGTGGTTGTGCGTTCCCCAAGCGATGATTTGCTGGATGATTTTCCGTACCGACGGAGAACAGTCGATTTACTTCGTAGGTTTGACTTTCGCGCTAAGCGGTGTCGCTTTTTTTCTGCCGCTCTCATTGGCGGAAGCTTTCGCATTTGGCGCCATCACGTTGGCCGGTTATGGAGTGGGATGCGCGCTACGCGCTGGAGGAATCCAAAATCTTAGTGCTTGGGCAGGCAGCAGTTTGTTCATCCTTTTTTATACCTTTATTTGCATGGTGATTGCGATTTACAGCGACAAATGGCGCTGGCTTTCGTTTCAGCTCAAGAAGGAAGTGCAACAGAAAAACGCAGAACTTACCGACATAAACCGTGCCCTTGCCGAAGTCAAGGGCCAGTTGATCCAACGCGAAAAAATGGCGGCCCTGGGTACTTTGTTGGCCGGCCTGCTGCATGAGGTGAACAATCCGGTGAACTACAGCCTGATGGCGATCAATATGGCGATGATGGATCCGGCGGTCACGCAAAGCGCCGATCTCAAGGAGAGCCTGACCGATGCGCTCGAAGGCATGAACCGGATCCAGAACATCGTCTCCGACCTCAAGACTTTTGCCTACCAGAAGCCGGGCGACGACAGCCAGCGCGTGTTCCTGCTCGAAAAAGCCATCAACTCGGCTTTGCGGCTGACAAGTTTCGAACTCAAGGGCGTCGCGGTCGAGCTTGCGCTGCCGCAGGACACCCATGTGGTGGGCGATGAGCCGGCCATCATCGGCGTGCTGATCAACCTGCTGAGCAACGCCGCGCTCGCCCTGGTCAGCGCGGCGCGCGAGCAGCCACGCATCTCGCTGACCGGTGAACATAGGAACGGGCGCCTGTGGCTGGCGGTGCGCGACAACGGCACCGGCATCGCGCCCGAAAACATCGGTCGCGTGCTCGACCCGTTCTTCACCACGCGCGATGTCGGCGCCGGTCTGGGGCTGGGGCTGAGCATGGGCTACGGCATCATCCAGCGCCATGGCGGCGTGCTGTCGGTGAGCAGCGAATTCGGTGCCTGGACGGAATTTTCCCTGGACCTTGCGGTACCGCAGTCCTGATCGTCCGCCATGCAGCACCGTACCCCAACCCAGTCCCCGCAGGCGCTTCAGGATGCCCGCGAAATCCTCTTCGTCGACGACGAGGCGCAGACGTGCAAGTGGTTCGCCCGGCTTTTCGCAGACGAATTCACCATTCTTACCGCCGGCGGCGTTGATGAGGCGCTTCAAACGCTGCGCGACCGCGGCGAATCGGTTGCGGTGCTGGTGACCGACTACCGCATGCCCGGCCGCGACGGCCTGGCGCTGCTGAGCGCGGTTCAGCGCGAGCATCGGCACGTGGTGCGGCTGCTGGCCACGGCCTATGCCGAAAAAGACGTTGCCGTCGCAGCGATCAATCAGGGCCGGGTCGTCCGGATTCTGGAAAAGCCGTTCGACGGCGCGATGGTGCGCGAAGCGCTGCGCGAGGCCCTGGACATCTATCGCCAGCGCGAGCGTGACCATTCGCTGGTCGAGAGCCGGGCGGTTGCGATGCGTGAAACGCTCGGATTTCTGGCGCATGAGCTCAACACACCGCTGGCGACGGTGCTGGGTTACATGGAGGCGCTCAAGGAACGGCATCGCGATCCCGTTCCGGGCTCACCGCCCGGCATGGCGCAAATCGCCGAGAAACGCCCGGGCGACACGTTCGCGATGATCGCGGCGGCCGAGCGCAGGGCACTGTACGCGCTGTCGCTGGTGGCGACTTTCGTTCAATCGGCCCGCGACGCCTATCCCGGCGCCGCGCCGGCGCCCCTGCGGGCAAGCCGCCTGGTGAGCGCGCTGCTGGACGAATACCCGTTCGAAGGCGATGAGCGCGCCTGGGTGAGTTGCGACTTGGCAACCGACTTCTTTTTGCCGGGTCAGCGCGACCTGCTGTACCTGGTGCTGTGCACCGTGACCAAAAACGCGCTGCTCGCGCTGCGCCACTGCCCCCACCCCCGGCTGCATATCGCGCTGGAGCCGGGCGTCGAAACGCCCGAAGGTACAAAGCAAAAGGCCATCCGTTTCACCGACAACGGGCCGGGCATCGCGCCTGAAATCCTCGCGCGGCTGACGCTCGAACCCGTGACCACGCGGGCGGCCCAGGGCGGCAGCGGCATGGGCCTGCTGTTTTGCCGGCGCGTCGTGCAGTCCATGGGCGGTCTTATCGAAGTCAATTCCGTTCCCGACCACGGCGCCAGCGTGACGCTGTTATTCAAATCTGATACTTACCTGGAAAGGGACTGAACGATGAGTCCGGACAAAATTCTTTTCGTCGACGACGAGCCGATGGCGCTGAAATACTTCGAACGCCTGGTCAGCCCGCTGGCTCCCGTGATTACCGCTTCATCGGTTGAACAAGGCAAGGCTTTCCTGCGCGAGCGTGGTGGTGAGATTGCCGTGTTGGTATCCGACCAGAGAATGCCGGGCGCCCATGGCAATGAACTGCTGGGCTATGCGCGGGAATTCCATCCCGGCATCGTCCGCATGCTCACGACGGCCTATTCGGAACTTGGCGAGGCCATTGAAGCGATCAACAGCGGTGAAATTTACCGCTACATCACCAAGCCCTGGGATATCGGCAGCCTGCATGCCGACTTGAGGAATGCGCTGGAACTCGCCGGTTTGCGCAGTGAGCGCGACGAGCTGGCACGCGAGAAGATGATCGTTCATCAGCGCCAGCTTCTGGGCAGCCGTCTCGCCAGCCTCACGATGCTCGGCGCTGGCGTTGTCAGCGGTGAAAGCGGCGCGGCGATGCACCGCTATGCGCGGGCCGCGCTTGCCGCAGGTTGCAGCGCGCCCGACACGCCCTGGCACAAATGGGACCATGCGGGACTTTTGCAGGCCGAGGCGCGGCGCGGCATCGCCATCGCCCGCGGCATGACACGCTGGCAGTCCCACTTCGGCGACGACCGCACCCCCGAGCGCGCTTTCGCGCAACTGGCGCAGGCATTAGGCGTCGAGGCGCAAGGAACAAGCGTGCATGTGGACTCGGCAGCGCCACTGACGGCCCTGCTCGACGCCGCGCCGGGCCAGTTGCCGGAAGACGGCCAAACCGCATGGCTGGCCTGGCTGCTGTGGTGGAACGCCCCGGTTGAGGTGCAGCTTGCCGCTGGCGTCGGCGCCAGTGGGTGGACGCTGCGGGCGCCGGTCGCCAGCGCCGTCGAGGCGCCGCTGCCCCACGACTGGCTCGAACGGATGATCGAAGATTTTGCAGAAATGTAACTGCCGGCCCGATCAACCGGCCGGTATCGTCGGTTCGGTTTTTCGCTTGGCCAGGTATTTCTGAAGGTTGGCGGCGGCCTGACGCCTGACCTGGCTGCGGAAAAACGGCGTCCAGCCGAGCAGAGCGCCCGAAACGCCCAGCGCCTGGCGCGCCCAGCGCCAGAAATCGAAACGATCGGTATGGCGGCTGATTAGCCCGGCCTCGTCGAATTCGAAGACGCCGTCAATGACGTTGTGCACCGTGCGCCCCGACGCGCTGAAACGGTAGTCGGCTTCCCAGTGCGCCTGGCCGCGACTGTCGTCGGCTGAAATACCGCAGTAGCTCAGCTTCCAGGCATCGCGGTGTCTTGCCTGCGTCGCCTCGCACAGCATGCGCCACATGCCGCCGATCTGCTTATAGCCGCGCAGCGAGAACACCTCGTCGTCGAAACGTGCGTCGGGCGCGTAGCAGGCCGCCATGGCATCGCCGTCGAGGCGCGCAAACGCATTGTAAAAATGTTCCAGCCGCGCTTGGTTCGGGTGCATCTGGCGTCAGTTGGCTTTATGCGGCGGACAGGCCGTATCGTCGAACCTAAAACGGAATGTCGTCGTCCATGTCGTCGAAACCTGTGGACGACTTCGACGCCGCGGGAGCCTGCCTTGGAGCGGCGGCCGGCGCCCGCGCTGGAGCGGCGGACTGGCGCGGCGCTTCGTAGCCGCCGCTGTCATCCTGGGCGCTGCCCTGGCCGCCCATGCCCTGGCGGCTGCCAAGCATCTGCATCTGATCGGCGCGAATTTCGGTCGTGTACTTGTCAACGCCGCTCTGGTCGGTCCATTTGCGCGTGCGCAGGCTGCCTTCGACATAGACCTGCGAGCCCTTGCGCAGGTACTGGCCGACGATTTCGGCCAGCCGCCCGTTGAACACCACCCGGTGCCATTCGGTCGCTTCCTTCATTTCGCCCGACTGCTTGTCTTTCCACTTGTCGGTGGTGGCGATGGTGACGTTGGCCACCTGGTCGCCGCTGGGAAAGCTGCGCATTTCAGGGTCTTTGCCCAGATTGCCGACAATGATGACTTTGTTGACCGATGCCATGGTGTTTTTCCCTTTTTACAAGCTTTCAGAGAGTTTAACTGGCAG
>Ga0136611_10001370_pt1 | contig 16908 bp, 10 predicted proteins | sample AntDrymUQ2232306_2_FD_106645 | JGI IMG/M metagenome (GOLD analysis project Ga0136611, IMG submission 106645) | Polar desert sand microbial communities from Dry Valleys, Antarctica - metaG UQ223 (23.06) | ecosystem: Environmental > Terrestrial > Soil > Desert | place: Antarctica: Dry Valley...
CGTTGCCGCGAACGTCGAGGAGTCGTACCGATTTCGGAGCTTTGGCGGAAGCGCGCGCCGGGTGCATCTCTGGGGCTCCGTGTTCGCGGACGCCGCCGTCTCCATCGCGGGCGGTACGCGCCGCATCACCGATCGCATTCTGGCCGACGCCGGCGTGGGACTCGCGCTTCGCGGGCGGCTCTACGACCGCGACGTTACGCTCCGCGCCGACTTTCCGATTTACGTGCGGGCGCTGAACGCATCAGCGGATGAGCTCGGATTCCGCCTGCGGGTCTCCTCGCGCGATCTGTTCTAACGCTATCGCTTTTTCTGAGCTCGGTCGGTCATGAGAATGGATCCGACCATGAAGACCCCCATGACCACGGGTGACGGACAAGGACGAGAACATGACGCGCATTGTCGAGAAGCCGGCGACGCCGATTTCGAAGCGCGCGAACATTGGGTTGTACTACATCAAGAACTGGAAGCTGTTGTTCGAGGGCATCGATCATGTGCTCAAGCAGCCCACGAACAAGGGGGAGTATTATGTCACCGACGCGTTCCAGTACATGATTGACAAGGGTGCGAAGATTCGCGTCATTGATGTGGAAGGGTGGAGGGGTCGACGTTGAGTGATACGATCATTGGGGCGAAGTCGACGATTCGGGATTCGAAGTTGAGTATGTCCATGATCGGGGATGAGGTGGTGATCGAGGGGTTCGAGGGTGAGATCACGGTGGGGGATCACTCGGAGGTTAGGGCGCCCGAGTGACGCGGCGAGTCATCGATTGTTGTGCGACTCGTAAATCAGAAGCCCGTGGTACGCGAATCACTGCGCATCCCGGATCCCGTTCCAGTATGATGAGCGTTAGCGAGCAACACACACGCGGACGATATGGCCCGTCCTTCTATTCCCTACGCCGTTGCCGTCCGCGTTACTTTCGCGATCGTTGGCTTTGCTCGCACTGCCGCCGCCCTACGATTTTCCATCTCGCCCTCAAGCTCTTGGGCGAACGAGTTAGCCGCGCGCTTCCCCACCTTCCACTTGCGTACTGGGACGAACGCCGGCGGCGTGACCAGTCACCGCTTCTCGACCAGCTTGCCGCATCAATCGACCACATCCACGCCTTCTCAACAGGCGGTGAACACGCGGAAGCGAACTTCGCCACCATCTGCGTGAAGTGCAACGTTCGAAAGCGCACGCGGTCTCGCGAACAGCATGAGCTTATCGACTCGCCGCGAGTGGTGAAGGGCAAGTACGGTGAGCCGACAGCGTGGGATGGCTTGGCGTCGACTTACGTGATGCTGGCTCGTGAGAGTACTCGGCCGCTAACGGCAGCCGAAAAGGGCTGGTTACGGGCCCTGGAATCTTGGTACGATGGCCAGCTCGCTAACGAGCGCTGAAGCTGACGAACGATCTAAGGATGTTGCGCCGGCGCCCGTATGTGACTCGCTCGCAGCTTAGCTCAGGCGTCAGGCCGAACCTAAGACTTTAACCGGATGACTGCCGTCGGAAACGATCTCAGGATCTACTTCTCGGACTACTTCGCAGTCGCTCCACAAGTTCTCGAGGAGTATGGAACATTCAATGTCTCGCTGCACAGCGATCTTCCGCTGTTCATCGACCCGTTCCTGCTATTCAACTCGCAGAGGAACGAGTACCGGGCTCTTCACGACAGCATCATCAAGTACGTCGCGTTCCTCCGGGACAAATCAGCCGCTGGAGCCCTGAGCGACGATCAACTACGCGCTTGGTTCATGTTCTCGGAAGTCGAGCAGACGTGGCTCGGGTTCTCGCGCACCGGCAATCGCGGACGCGGACTCGGAATGAAGTTCGCGCGAGCCCTCAACAAGAATCTCAACACCATCTTCGCGAGCTTCGGCGCTGAAGAGGTGACGCACGGCAGTCACATCGAGAAGCTGTGCCTCATCGAGACCGGCGTTGGTCGAGACAACATCTCGGACTTCACGACGAATCTAATCAAACAACATCTTCTCGAGTTCACGCAAGAGTTCGCGCGCGAGAACCTGCCGCGCGCGCAGCGCAAGCGCTTCGCCGTACCGAAGGTCCGATTCAACTACTCGACCGAGACCTGGGAATCGGCCAGCTACGAGCTTCCAGCCATCGGTGATGACTACGTTGTGCTGTGTCCGAAGGATCTGCTGACGAAGGATGACACGTGGATTAACCGTGGCGATCTGATCAACGACTACGACCAGATCACGGAGTCCGTCCCGAGCGGACAGCTGCGTGCACAGATTAACAACTACTTCGTGAAGGTGCTTCCTGAGCAACCGTCGGAACCGGAATGGCGAGAAGCGGTCGCGCGCGTCTACCGTGAGTTCCCGGAGCTTATCGAGTACTTCATCCGCCTCAAGGAGGAGAACGGGGATCGCGCGCAGGCACTGAGCGACCTGAAGGTCGCGCTCTCGTCTCGCTTGTACGTCACGCAGGTAAGAGAGTTCGCGCACCTGTTGAGCCAAAGCACGCCGTTCTACGCGACTCCCGGCAATACGTACGCGGAAGCGCACGAGAAGGTGTTGTTTCTCAAGAATGTCATAGAGAACAAGGGCGGATGGAGGCTCTTCTACGTAGAGGGAAAGCCAGTCAGAAAGGAGGACGACGTGCAGATCCTCTTTCGCCTCACATGGCATGCGAGCCCTTCCTCAGTCACTCGTGAGGCGAACGACGGCCGCGGCCCGGTGGACTTCAAGGTCTCGCGAGGCGCCCGAGACCAGACGCTCGTTGAGTTCAAGCTCGCGAGCAATTCGCAACTTAGGCGCAATTTGAAGCATCAGGCCGAGATCTATATGGCGGCGAGCGACGCCGACCGTGCGATCAAGGTCATCGTGTACTTCTCGGATTCGGAGCGCGAGAAGGTGCTGTCACTTCTACGTGAACTCGGGCTGGACCGGAGCCGCGATGTCGTTCTCATCGACGCGCGCTCCGACAACAAGATCTCAGCGTCCAGGGCGAACTCCCACTAGCATCGTGCCCAGGTCAGCCTAACGGCGGTTGTGCAGACGGCCGAGTTAAGGAAGCGGGCGGGCGGCCACGCACATTCAAGGGCTGGTCGGGGGTGGCCGCCCTCCTGCATCTTATTTGAACTGCAGTACAACCTGGCGTTGGGTAGCGCAGCGCAGTCCCTTCGGTCCTTCATCTCCTCGAGACCCGATTTCCGTGTCCGCCAACTTACCGGGCAAGCCCCTGACACGAGCGGTACTGGATACGAATGACTTTCTCGAGCACGTCAGATTTACTGAACTTCGTTGGGAGGAAATCTTAGGCGCAGACCGTGGCGTCTTGGTGGTGCCATGGCAGGTCGTGGCAGAACTCGACGGCATCAAGGCCAATCACAAAGTTGCCACTAAACGCGAACGAGCCAGAGAGCTACTCCCACTTATCGAGTCGTACAGCCAGCTGGACCGCCGAGAGCTGAGACCTGGTATCACGATGGAGTACCTCGCGGCGAATGTTGAGGACATTTGCCGCACGTACGACCTCACTTGTAGCCATCCCGACCACGCAATCGTTGCTACCGCACTCTTGGTGCAACAGCAACACGGCCCCGACCGCGTTGTACTGGTCACCGCTGACACGGGCATGCGCATGACCGCACGCGGCGTCGGCCTAGAAGTAGTTCCGATGCCGGACAGCACTCGTCTGCCACACGCAGTAGAAGATGAGGAGCGCGAACGGCGAAAGCTTGAGCAGGAGCTTCGGCAGCTTCAGGCTCGGCGCCCGGTGCTCTCGGTCGGATGGGGTGATACGCTGGAGACGGCGCTGAACGCGTCAATCACTCCAATAGCCAAACGCAGTCCGGATCAACTCGAGGAGCAGGTTACCCAGCCACTTGCCAAGCTGCACTTGCCTTCTCCGATGATGGATCTTGGAGGAAAGCTCATCGAGAATCCACGTTACGCCGATAGCTTGCGACGGAGAGCGGAGTTCGAGGAGAAACATAGGGAATACGTCGCTGCGCTCGACGAGTTCAATGTCTCCTCTAGCCTCAGAGTATCCTTGTCGGTCGCCATTAAGAACGACGGGTCGCGGCCAGCCTCTGACATCCGACTTGAGATCAGCTTTCCTGATTTCGTACACCTTTCTGATACACAACTGGCCAAACCGGCCCAACCGGCAGCCCCCGTTCTCACTGGCGGGGGCTCGATATTCGCTGGCCTAAACGTGCCTCACCTTCCTTTCTATAGCCCAGCTTTCGCCCTGCCAGTTCGCAGGAACGCGTCCACATGGATTGATTTCATAGAGAACCGCGTGGTATTTCACATCGCGAAATTGCAGCACACGTACATGAAATCTAGCGAGCAGTTCTTTCTTCAATTCAACGATGCAGAGGCTGTTCGTCCATTTCAGGTAGACTACCGACTGACGGCAGACGAGCTGCCCAAGCCCCAGCTCGGGAAGTTGGCGATAGTTGTTCGTGAGACGGGCGCCAACTAGGCGTTAAGCGCCTGGTCCGAATGCCCCTTGGTGATTTCTACCACTTCGAGCGTCACAAAACGATGAGTCTGACCGCGCCACGTGGTTGTCGATCGAACTGCCGCAGGCTGCATGCCCAGTGACAACCGCGGTCCTGAAATGCGCGCGCGACAGGTCATCGACGATCGCCTGCGCGCCGCCGGCTGGCTGATTCAGGACAACGCGGAGTTCAACCGCAACGCGGGTGATGGCGTCGCAGTGCGCGAGTTCCTCCTTCCCAAAGGCCCCTGCGACTACTTGCTCTTTGTCGGCGGCAAGGCGGCAGGCGTCATCGAGGCCAAGAAGGCCGGCATCACACTCAGTGCCGTTGCGGAGCAGGCCACCAAGTACATGGTCAAGCTGCCGGACCATCTTGCCCGCTGGGGCGATCACCTCGTCTTCGACTACGAATCCACCGGCGAAGAAACGTTTTTCCGCGACACCCGGGACCCGCAGGCGCGCTCGCGCCCCGTCTTCGCGTTCCACCGGCCGCAGACCCTGCACGCCTGGCTGAAAGAGCCGGACACCCTGCGCCGCCGCCTCCAGCAGATGCCGCCGCTGGACACCGCTGGCCTGCGAGACTGCCAGATCGACGCCGTCAACGGGCTCGAGGCCTCGCTGGCGCAAGACAAGCCGCGCGCCTTGATCCAGATGGCCACTGGCGCAGGGAAGACCTTCACCGCCTGCACCTTCAGCTGGCGCCTGCTCAAGCATGCCAAGGCTCGGCGCATCCTGTTCCTGGTAGATCGCAACAACCTTGGCGACCAGACCCTCAAGGAGTACCAGAACTATGATCCGCCTGGCTCCGGCCGAAAGTTCGTCCAGACCTACATCGTCCAGCACCTGCACGGCAACCGCATCGACCCGGACGCCAAGATCGTCATCACGACCATCCAGCGCCTCTATGCCATGCTGCGCGGCGAGGAGCTGGACGAGTCAGCGGAGGAGGGCTCCGCCTTCGAGACCTGGAGCAACGAGGATGGCGAGCTGCGCCCCGTTGGCTACAATCCCGACATTCCCATCGAGACGTTCGACTTCATCGTCACCGATGAATGCCACCGCTCCATCTACGGACTGTGGCGTCAGGTGCTCGAGTACTTCGATGCCCACCTGATCGGCCTCACCGCCACGCCCAGCAAGCACACGCTCGGCTTTTTCAAGAGCAACCTCGTCGCCGAGTATCCGTACGAGCAGTCCGTCGTGGACGGCGTGAACGTGGGCTTTGAGGTGTTTCGCATCCGCACCAAAGTCGGCGATGACGGCGGTGTCGTGGACTCCCAATTCCACGTCCCGGTGCGCGATCGCCGGACCCGCGCCATTCGCTACAAGCAGCTGGACCAGGACCTGCCGTACGCGAAACAGGAGTTGGACAACTCTGTTACCGTGCCGAACCAAATCCGCGCGGTGTTGAAGTGCTACAAGGACAAGCTCTTTACCGAGCTGTTTCCCGGCCGCACCGGCGAGTGGGTGCCCAAGACCCTGATCTTCGCCAAGGACGACAACCACGCCGAAGAGATCGTGCACGCCGTGCGCGAGGTCTTTGGCCAGGGCAATGACTTCGCCAAGAAAATCACGTACGCGACCAGCGAAAAACCCAAGGAGCTGATCGCCGCCTTTCGAGTGGATCCTTTTCCTCGCGTCGCCGTTACCGTGGACATGATCGCCACCGGCACCGACATCAAGCCGGTGGAATGCCTGATCTTCATGCGCGACGTGAAGTCCGAGGGCTACTACGAGCAGATGAAGGGACGTGGCGTGCGCACCCTCAAGGACGCCGACTTGAGGCAGGTCACGCCGGATGCGCAGACCAAGACGCGCTTCGTGCTCATCGACGCCGTCGGCGTCGCCGAAGGCAAGAAGAGCATCAGCCAGCCCCTGGAGCGCAAGCGCACGGTGGCCTTCGACAAGCTCATCGACCAGATCGCGCAGGGCCGTCGCGACGAGGATGCCATCTCCAGCCTCGCAGCCCGTCTCGCCGCACTCGATCGGCAGATCGATGTTGAGGACCGCCAGCGCATCGCCGACACCGCGCAAGGCGTCACGCTCAAGGCGCTTGCTGGCGACCTGCTCAAGTCCATCAACCCGGACGCCATCGAGGCCGAGCTGATTGAACGCCACGGCAACGCCGACACCGCTTCACCCGAGCAGGTCAAGGCCGTGGAAGAGCAACTACGCGACCGTGCCTGCCAGCCGCTGGACAGCGCCGAGCTGCGCAACCTCATCAAGACCATCAAGAAGAAGACCGACATCGTCATCGACGAGCTCACGACGGACGAAATCACCGCCGCCGGCTACGACCTCAAGCAGGCCGAGGCGCGCACGACCTCCTTTCGGGAGTTCATCGAGACGCACAAGAACGAGTTGCTGGCATTGCAGATTCTCTACAGCCCGCCGTACCCCAAGCGGCAGCTCACCTACGCTTCGATCAAGGAACTCGCGCAAAAGCTCGCTGACCCGCCGCACCATCTCACAACGGCGGATGTTTGGCAGGCCTATAAGCGTCTGAAGGCCTCGCTGGTTCGCGGCGCACCGAGCGATAAGGTGCTCACCGACATCATTTCGCTAGTGCGCTTCGCCACCGGACAGGCGGACGTGTTAGAACCCTACGCCACGCGCGTGGAGCAGAAATTCAACCTGTGGATCGGCCGTCAGAAGAAGGCCGGCCGCGACTTCGACGAGGATCAGATGAACTGGCTCCGCGCCATCAAGGACTATCTCGTCGCGAACGTCGAGATCGCCCACACCGATCTCACGCGCGACCACCCGTTCACGGACTGGGGCGGTGTAGTCGCTGCGCGTAAGCTGTTCGGCCCGGAGCTGGACGAGATGCTGGGAGAGTTGACAGAGGCACTGGCAGCATGAAGGACCAGCCAGAAGAGAGCGAGACCGACGAGACAGGGTGGGAACCGAGAGTGCAAGCGGTTCCGAGCACTTGGCTGCTTGCGGAGTTCCGGGATGCCTTTGCCCCCGTGTCGGTGAATCAGCGAAAAGTCCCAGCGAAGAAGTACAAAGCGACTGGCTCCATACCGATAGTAGACCAAGGGCAGGCATTCATCGGGGGCTACACCGACGATGAGACCCTTGGCATAGATCCGGGTGAAGGGCTGATCGTATTTGGCGACCACACACGAGTCTTCAAGCGTGTGTCGTTTCCATTCGCGGCCGGTGCTGATGGCATCAAGGTCTTGCGCCCTGTCCTTTGCGATTCGAAGTACGCGTACTACGCGTGCAGATCTTTACAATTCCCGAACCGAGGCTACTCGCGGCACTACTCGTTCTTGACGCGCTGCAAGCTACCCATCGCCCCGAACAATGAGCAGAAGCGCATAGTTTCTAAGATCGACGAACTCTTCAGCCGCATCGATGACGGTGAGAGCGCCCTGGCACGGGTGCAGGGGCTGGTGGAGCACTACCGCCTATCCGTACTCAAGGCCGCCGTCACTGGTGAACTGACGCGCGAGTGGCGAGAGAAGAACAAGGGCAGGCTGGAGTCCGGTGAAGCCCTGCTCGCTCGTGTCCTCAAGGCGCGCCGTGAAGCCTGGGAAACTGCCGAGCTGGAGAAGATGAAGGCAAAGGGCATCACGCCTGCTAACGAAAAGTGGAAGAAGAAGTACGAGGAGCCGTCGTCGCCCAATACTACCGACCTCCCTCAGTTGCCGAAGACATGGATCTGGGCATCCGTTGAGCAGCTTTCTGGTTTTGTCACCAGTGGATCGAGAGGTTGGGCGGAGTATTACGCGCCAGAAGGCGCCCTATTCTTGCGAGTCGGAAACCTGCAGCGACTTACTACACGATTCGATCTCAGCAAAAAGCAGTTTGTGAACGCTCCGAATTCAGCCGAAGGATCGCGAACGCGCACCAAGACCAACGACCTTGTCATTTCTATCACTGCCGACGTCGGAATGTCAGGTGTGATCTCTCCGGAATTGGCCGACTCGTACGTAAATCAGCACTTGTCGTTGGTGCGACCAGTTGATGAGTCGCTCGGACCTTGGATGGCATGGGCGGTGGCATCCCCCGTAATCCAATCGGAGATTCGTGCGCTGAAGCAAGGCGCAACGAAGGATGGGCTTACTCTGGACGATGTTAGGGCCATTCAAATTCCGATTCCACCTTATCCAGAGATTGCAGAGCTTGTCTCCAGGATGGAACGCATGTCTGATTCCGGAATCCGTGCCGCAAAAGAGGCCCATCAGGAGGGGCGGGTTGCAGCGGCCCTGAGACAAGCGATACTCAAGTCTGCGTTCATTGGCGCGCTCACCAAGCAGGACCCTGCTGACGGGCCGGCGACCCAATTGCTCGAACGTGTCGCCGCTCAAAGCGGCACCATCGAGGGCGCCCCGAAGCGCGGTCGCAAGAAGGAGTCCGCCGCATGAGCAACGACTACACGTCCCTCGTCTCCAAGGTCTGGAACTACGCTCACGTCCTGCGAGACCAGGGCATCGGCTACGGCGACTACGTCGAGCAGATCACCTTCCTGCTCTTCCTCAAGATGGACCAGGAACGCTCGGAACTCCTGGGGGAGGCGTCCCTCATTCCGGCCAAGTGGCGCTGGGAGAAGCTCGCTCCACTGTCCGGCGACGACCTGGAGCTGCAATACCGGCACACATTGGAGGCGCTGGCGAAGGAGAAGGGCCTGATCGGCACCATCTTCCGCAAGGCGCAGAACAAGCTTACCGACCCGGCCAAGTTGAAACGCGTGGTCTCGCTGATCGACGGAGAGACCTGGATCGGAATCGGGGTGGACGTAAAGGGCGCGATCTACGAAGGGCTGCTGGAGAAGAACGCGGCCGAGGTGAAGTCGGGCGCGGGTCAGTACTTCACGCCGCGCCCGCTTATCGACGCGATGGTGAAGGTCATCGACCCTCGGATCGGAGAGACAGTTCACGACCCTGCCTGCGGCACCGGGGGCTTCCTGCTGTCCGCCCACGACCACATGAAGGGGCAGTCGCGGGACCGCGCCCAGCAACGCAAACTGCGCGAGCAATCCCTGAGCGGCGTGGACATCGTGGACGAAGTGGTTCGCCTGTGCGGCATGAACCTCTACCTCCACAGCATCGGTAATGGCGAGTCGCCCATCCGCTCCGGCGACGCACTGGCCAACGATCCGGGCGAGCGCTACGAGGTCATCCTCACCAACCCGCCCTTCGGCAAGAAGAGTAGCTACAGGGTCGTCGGCGAGGATGGCGAGGTGGATACCGAGCGCGAGGACTACGAGCGCGAGGACTTCAAGTTCACCACCAGCAACAAGCAGCTCAACTTCCTCCAGCACATCATGACCGTGATGGAGTCCGACGGCCGCGCGGCGGTGGTGCTGCCCGACAACGTGCTCTTTGAGGCCGGCAGTGCGGGTGAAGGTATCCGCAAGCGCTTGCTGGAGCAGTTCGACTTCCACACACTCCTTCGGCTGCCCACCGGTATCTTCTACGCCAACGGCGTAAAGGCCAACGTGCTATTCTTCGACAAGCACCCGCCGCGAGCGGACGGAAAGCCGAACAGCAAGGCGCTATGGATCTACGACTTCCGCACCAACCTGCACTTCACGCGAAAGAAGAAACCACTCAAGCCAGCGGATCTCGCCGACTTCATCACCTGCTACTCTGCGGGCAACCGCGGCAAGCGCAAGGAGACCGAGCGCTTCAAGCGCTTCGACGTGGCCGATCTGCTCAAGCGCGACAAGCTGAACCTCGACATCTTCTGGCTCAAGGACGAAAGTCTGGACGACGTGGACAGTCTGCCGCCGCCGGACGTAATCGCTGCTGAGATAGTCGATAACCTGCAGGCGGCGCTCGAGGCGTTTCAATCCGTAGCTGATGAATTGGCGACTACGACGGGTTGATGACACCTCGCGTGTTCACCTGTGCTCAACCTCTGGCGTCGGTTGAAGGTCGCCATGACCGACGTCGCCAACTAACCTGCAGCTGCGAATTATTCTGTTCGACCGGCGCACAGAAACCCAAATTGAACAGGGCGCGGAGCAGCCATTCAATTCACCAGTCGTCGAACGAACGCTGAAGCCGACGGCCGATCTTTACAGAGCTCGCTGCTTTTGCGCAAATATGACTCAGCTTAGCAGCGGCGTTAGGCATCGAACATAAAACTTCGTGCGAACAGAGTTACAAAAGCTACTCACCCGCACCGATGAGCTTTTTCCCTCCGAGATCGATGTCACGGTTCAGTTGTGCTGGGATTTGGTCCAATCTCATTGGGCAGCGACTCATCGCCGATTTGAAGATTTCGATGAGAGCACCCATCGGTGATGAGGCATGGGAATCCTTAAGTGATCAGAATTTCAAAACAGTCTACGAAGTCCAGTATATCTGGCAGATGGGATTGTGGCGCCTTCTAGCTTTATTTGAGGGCATTGTTTCTCAGTCGTTGCCGGATTTGGCACGTAAAGGCATTCAGGCGAAGCTAGATGCACTGAAAGAGCGCCAGCTCATAAGGGCTGACGAGGATCAACAGTTGCGCGACTGGATACGTTTGCGGAACGTATTGTCTCGTCAGCCGGTGGAGGCTCACAGCATCGCTCATCAGCTGGAGTTGGGTGATTTGCAGGAACTCGCCGGCGTCACTCGGTCCGTGTTGCAACACATTCGAGATTCTGCAGTTTCAGGAGGGGATACGTAACCTGCGCGGCAATACCACGCGCGTCCGTAGGCTAACACTGCGCCTTCACCAAGCATCTGCGGCCGATTATTCCGAGCGTGGAAAGTCAGAGCGCTCGCAGCTGAGCTTGAGGTTAGACGTCAGCAGATCATCATTCCATTAAATGACAGGCAAAGGTGATGTCCCGGCGATTCGGACCTTTCGCGCCAATCTGAAGGCAGTCCACGAATTGATGCGCTTCGATGATATGGTGCTAGAGTTTGTCATCGGCCCGCTACAGAGGCTTTCCGATCGCCAAACGACGGGCGGCATCGACAATCCTCGCCATCGCATCGATCGGATCTTGGCCATGGTCAGGGGAATCAAGCAGAATGAATCTCTCCGACCGCACTATGCCGCGATGTACAACCAGTGTCTGGTTTTGCTCGTCTCGTATTTCGCATCGGCTGCCCGAGCTCTCTTCATCCAGGCTGTGGTATCAGCTATCGACTCTGGGGCTCATGACGAACTCCTTGACGCCGAGGTGCGGCTGACGCCACGCGACATACGCGAAGGAGCAGGCACCATATCGGAGATTCTTGCTGAAGCGATCGCAAATGCCAAAGAAATGTCTTTTCAAGACATGCAGAGCGTCGATCGAGCGTTTCGAAGGTATTTTGGCGTGGCTCCAGATAAGGGACAGATGGTGAACGACATCATCGTTGGCCAGGCATGTCGCCACGCGATCGTACATGCAGGAGCGCAGGTCGGTCGGCGGCTTGTCGTACAGGTGCGAACGGCGACTCCTCGGACCGTCAAACTGACTCTTGAGGAAGGGACGCCTATCGAATTCTCTCGCGCTGAAGTGCGGGCAGTGATGAAGGAAATGCTGAAGTACCTGCGCGATATGGCATCGATGATCGAAGGCGCCGGTATTGCCCTTGCGCGCCAAGTCGATGTCTAGCGAACAGTGAAGCGACTAGGTGTTTATGGACTTGTGAAAACATCGGCTTCACTTTTGCGTGGCCGCCTTGCGGCTTAGCCGGCTGATCTCGTTAGCCCGCACGTCCGGCGATGCCTCTAAGCAGCCGAGCTAGCTCATCGAATGCCGTCGGCTCCTGGTCCAGGATCCAACTCGTCAGCATGACGCCGTGGTGAGTCTTATCATACTCGACACGCCCCTCCGACAGTTCGCGAAATAGGTCCGCCAGGATTCGGGCTCCGTGAACGACGCGACGCCACTCGGGATCGCGCCAATCTTGCGCGGCGGCTTGTCCCAGGTACGCGGTGTCCTTAGCACGTTCAGCGAGCCAGTCAGAGACCGTCTCCGGCTTGATCGCGAACTCGCTAAACCCCGGAATGTCGTTCGCAACAGCGGCGATCGCGGCAGGAAGCATGAGATAGTTTTCGAACATTCTCCTGGGAAGGAAGCGCACAAGATTGCCACCCTGCCGCGACATGTCTTCGATATCGCGGTCGGTACGGCCGTCCCGATCGAACAGGAATCCGATAACCGGAGGGATCAAGGCTGGCGCGGTCGCGAGGCGACGGTATACATCGAACGATAGCTGTGCTCGCCTTCCCTCAAGGTCTCCAGTATTTAGTACTCCGAGCACCACCGTGCCGGTGAGGACTTCCGGACAAAGCCGTTGCGCCACCAAGGGAACGCACAACTCTTCGGTACGCCCTTCCACCCAGAGCACCTGATCAGCGCCAAAAACGTCAGACAACCGCGCGCCGACCTCCAAGAGCGTCTCCTGCATCGATGACGCCGCTCCGGCATCGAGCTGCTCTACTTCTGTCTCTGCTCCGCGCTTCCGCAGAAGGAACAGCCGGTCCGGCCGAACCGTGGTCAGTGCGATGGGAGAATGGGTTGTCACGATGAATTGGTGCTGTTTGAATCCAGATAGAACCTGAAGAAGCTTCCGGGCAGCACCAGGGTGCAGAAAGCTCTGTGGCTCATCGATTACAATGGTCCGTGGTACGTCTGCGGCCAGAGCGACGTAGAGGATGGCCAACACTTGACCAATACCGGTTCCGCTTTGTGCGAGCGGAATGGCCAAGTCGAGTCTTTCTTGAGAGGGGTCGTCATTCCAGACGATGATCTCCAACCCCTGGGAACCTGTGGGGCGTACGCTCACCTGCTGAACCTGCGGCAAGACGTCCCGGACTATGGCGTTGAGACGCGCAAAACGCGCCGGGTTGCTCTGAAGCGCATTGAGTACCTCAGGCAAGTTTCTGGCACTCGCGTCCAGCTCCGGGGATGCGCCGAAAGGGTAATTGCCCACGTTCAGCCGTTCGGCGCTGAATCTGTAAATGCGGGACGCGACTATTTGAGCTACGCCAAGTAGAGAACTTGATGTCGTGTGGGCATTACGCACCTCCGGCTCGTTTTTGATCTGCCTATCCACGCGAGAGACGGCGTAGCTCAACAGGCGCGCGTGCGGCTTCGGGCCCATCCATTCGGGCAACCAGACCTGGCGCGCTGCTCCGTTGACCCATTCCACGTGCAGCGTGCACGGCTCTTGGAGCATCACACTCAGCTTCGAACCGATGCTTCCTGTATCCCATTGATCGTCGGCGCCAATGAGAAACTCAGTGAAGTTATCGAGAATTAGGTCACGCAGCTCGCCTGCAGCAAACGCGAACTGCGTATCAATGCGAGTATCGGGTAACGGGCTAACGCCCGGTGTCGGGACCGTCGCTCGACTGCGATGAGGCTGATGAACTCCGCGTATCGCCAAAGCCTCCGCGAGTGCGGATTTGCCGACATTGTTCTCGCCAACGATGATATTGAAGCCCGGCGTCAGGCCAATTTCATTGGAGTCCAGATAGCTCTTGTAATTGCGAACGCGGAATGTGGCTAAGTGCATTTTTCTGGGGTGCGGATTAGGTCGCACTAGCCTATATCACGATGCATCCTCCTGCCAGATCGGGCGCGCAGCCCAACTACGTGTTGCAGAGTCGGGGTCGACCGGCATCAGTTCTCTCGAACCTCAGGTATTGTCCGAGGCAAGATCGCGAACCTGTTTAGCAGAAGTCACGCCGACTAGCGCTGCCTTCTAACCAACATCTGCAGTAACACCGATGAGATTCACGTCCGGTGCGCCCATCCTCCCAATGCTTGGCAAGCCGTCAACGAGCTGCCGCCCGGCGATGGCTGGATTTTCGAGCCGAAATGGAACGGCTTCCGCACCCTAATCTTCCGCGATGGCGATGAGCTCTTCATCCAGAGCCGCGACGAAAACCCACTCGACCGCTACTTCCCGGAACTCGTCGAGACCCTGAAAGCGCAGCTTCCCTAACGATGCGTCCTCGACGGCGAGATCGTCATCGACGGACCGCACGGCCTCGAGTTCGAGACACTCCAGATGCGCGTTCACCCGGCCGCGTCCCGAGTGAAGCTGCTGGCGAGCCAGACACCGGCATCGGTCGCCTTCTTCGACCTGATCTGCGAAGGCGATGAAGACCTCTGCAGCGCGCCGTTCGTCGAACGACGCAAACGCCTTGAGTCGCTACTCGCGCGCACCAGGCCACCGCTGCACCTCACGCCCGCAGCTCGCGATCGCGCGATCGCCGCCGACGTGGTCAGCGCGGCAGTGGAATAGGCCAACGGCGTCGGCCGAAGAACGGGACTCCGCTGAAGCTGATCGAGGGGACGGCGATCCACTTCCCGCGACGAAGCTCGGGTAGTGGCGAGTAGAAGACGCCGATCTCCGGAATGATCGAGAAGTCCCGACTGCGCAACCGCGCTCCGGCAAAACCGCCAATCGAGACCTGCCGTTTCAGGAAAGAGCTGTCACCGCGCACGAAGGGCGTGGTCGCGAGCGAGCGGATTCCGAAGTACGGTGCCACCGGGAGCGCCTCTCGCGTCGAGGTGATCAGCATCGCCTGGACGAGACCGTAGTCTCCGCCGTTCACGAAGCCGCCCCCGACTTCAAGTGAAGTGATCGGGGCAACGGCCGGTCGCCTCTCCTGCAACTGTCGCTTGTACGTCACGGCAAGTCCGCTGATGCCCGTCACACGAAACCCGAGATCGGACCGGTCGTCGATTCCGTACCGCGCCTCGAGGTCTACCCCGAACGCCGGGACATCCACTTCTTCGGTGAATTTCAGCCCCGGAGTGACGACATACGTGCTGACGGTAGCGTCGATCTGCTCGCGAGGTGTCGTCGCCGCGGTACGCCCGGTGGTGTAGGGTAGACATCCCGAGGCGAGCAGGATCACCGTTATTACGAATGCACACCGACGAATGTCGGCCAATGTTTCGCGTATATACTGATTGGGCGTTTCGCGAAGGGACCGAAGAATGTGCGTCGAAAGCTTTGCATTAGAAGCATTTCCCATTCTTATACAGGGCTGGGAGGGGCGGGAAAGGAAGGTGAATTCCTGGCGGCGAGATGACGCCCACGATAACCTGCGTGCAAATACAATAAAAGGCGAACGAAACGCACTTACCGAAGATCGCTTTCGCTGTCGTCACGCCGCAGAAACGCGATGTTCAACTTCAAGATCGTGCGCTGAGGTTTCGAAAGCGGCACGCGACCACGAGCAGGCGAGGGCTCTCCTCTCGCAAGCTGTTCTAGCGCTATCGCTTTTTCTGGGCTCGATCGGTCATGAGAATGGATCCGACCATGAAAACCCCCATGACCGCAGAGATGATGAACCCCCAGGTGCCAAGGCTGCGTCGATGCGGCAGGAGCATGGCGCTGGCGATGAGCAGGCCGGTGATCACGAGGCCGGAGAAGATCCGATTGGCAATCTTCTGCATGCCGCTCATCAACTCCGAGAGCTGAGGCGCGTCGATCTTCATTGCCAGCTCGTTGTCCGCAAGGCGTTGGGTGATCAGATCCAGGCGATGCGGAAGCTGGGTGACGAAGCTCGATGTCTCCGTCGCGAGCTGAAAGAGCCGGCGGGGTGACAGTTCCCGCTTGGCGCGCTCGTTCGCGATGCGGTTCGTGTATTCACGGATCGCGGAAATGGGGCTATACGTGGGATCGAGCGCCCGCGTCACCGCGTCGAGGTTGAACAGCGCCTTGGCGAGTAGCGTCAGCTCGGCCGGCAACCGCAGTCCCGTGCGATACGAGATGTTGATGACCTCGTACAGCACCGTGCCGGCCTGCACCTCACCGATAGTCAGGTCGTAGTTGCGAGCCACGAGCGAGGCGATTTCGCGCTGATAGCCTGTGCGGTCGAAGTTGTCCACGGCATCGCCCATCTCGATCATCACCTGGGCTGCCTCGTCGCCGCGGTTGTCCGAGATGTCGATGAGCAGGCGCACGACACTGTCGCGCATGTTGTCCGACAGCCGGGCTGTCATGCCGAAATCGATCAGCGCGACCTTGATATCGGGCCCGGACGGCAGCGGCGGCGCATCCTTCTGTGCCGCCTGCTCGAGCTTGGTGAGGGCCGTGAGCGCCGGCCGAAGCTCATTGCGGCGATCGGACGCGCGCACTTCCGCCGGCGTCCGCGGATTGTCGTGGTCCGGCAGGATGACGAACAGATTGCCGGGGTGCGGATCGGCGTGGAAGTGTCCGTCGATCGTGATCTGCTTGAGATACGCCTTGGACACTTCGTCCGCTACCGCGTGGAAATCGCTCTCCAGTCGCGTAACGGGCGGAATCTCGTCGATCTTGATGCCCGTGATGCGCTCGGTGGTGAGCACGCGCTCGGTGCTGTATCCCTCGATGACGCGAGGAATGAGAATGCGCGGAAACTCTGCCAGCGAGCGTCGCAGCGTAGCCCCGTTGCGCGCTTCGATGCGATAGTCGAGCTCGTCGCCAAGCGCCCGTTCGAGCTGCTGGATGACGCCGAGCATGTCGACGCGCGAGCCGACGTTGGTGTGCGAGTTGAGGAAGCGCGCC
>Ga0136611_10001371_pt1 | contig 16900 bp, 9 predicted proteins | sample AntDrymUQ2232306_2_FD_106645 | JGI IMG/M metagenome (GOLD analysis project Ga0136611, IMG submission 106645) | Polar desert sand microbial communities from Dry Valleys, Antarctica - metaG UQ223 (23.06) | ecosystem: Environmental > Terrestrial > Soil > Desert | place: Antarctica: Dry Valley...
AAATAAAATGGCGCAAGAATTAGAAATACAAAGAGGGTTAGATGTAAAGGGTAAAAAAACTGGGAAGGCTCCAGCCAAGTCTCACCCATTAATGTTATCGGCTTCAAACTATTTGGGTGCGGTTAGGGTTCCAGAAGTACTTGATTATTGGAAGAGGCGTAAGCCTATTCCAATTTTAGATTATGGTAATAACGATCACGGAGATTGCACAATAGCCAGCCAAGTTGTAACTTCCATAAAAATGGAATTACAAGAACGGAGAAGATTAATCTCGGTAGACAAGCAGAATATAATTGACACTTATTATAACATGACTAAGAGATTGTATGGTGGCGGTGACACTGGAGCTTACGAATTGGATGCGCTGGGCAATTGGCGTAAACCAGACCTTTCATTTAGGGACACAAAAGGTAACCCTATAACAATAGATGCCTACACGAAAGTTAATCATGGTATTATAGAGGAGGTAAAGAAATCTATTTTTATAGCACCTTCAAAATCGGTTAAAGTTTGTTTCAATCTGCCGAGGGCATGGGCTTCTACTTTGGTTTGGGATATACCAGACGGGGAGGCTCCTATAGGTAAATATCTTGCAGGAAGCTGGGGTGGTCATTCGATGGCTGCTGCCGAGGGGTATGACAAGGATTGGTTGTATTTAGATCATACATGGAATTGTCCGATAGGTAAAATTAGCTGGAGGGCGTTTGCAATTTATTGCGATGAATCTTTTATGGTAATAGATAGTGTAAATTCTTGGAAAAAAAGGTTAGATAAAAAGGAATTTAAAGCAAGCGTATTAGTGTCGGACGTAAACAACGTTTCTTCTCAAAAAATAAAGTAGTGGATAGAATTGAAGATGTTTTTAAAGGGAGTAATTTACTTGCAAATGCTCAAAGTAAAGTTTATCAACTTGATGTTGAGATAAAGTATTTTATGATTACCAATGCTGGGGAGATACCAGCAGTTATAAATGTCTTTGTTAAAAGCGGAGCTTTGCTTGTTAGGTTAAGTCCAAAAAATTTAACTTTACCAATAGGGCAGGGGTTTAGAGGCTTTGGTTTAATTATTCAGAATTTAGAAACAATTGTGGTAAATGTAACGTCTGGGTCTGTTGATTATTATTTTTCAATCTTTGGTGAATAACAATGTATAACGGCACGATAGCAGGTTTTGAGCTTTTAAGAAATAACGGATTAAGAAAAGTTCTTGATCTTGAAGTAGGCTCGTATATAAGTGACACACAGATTGATGAATGGAGTGCGGCAGCCCAGCCGATAATGATAATTAGGTTTAGGGTGGGTGCAGAAGGGTTTGCTCAAGATGGCGATACTGAGTTTTTTATAAGAGATTGTGACGGTAATTTGATCTTAGGGAAAAAAATAGTCCTTTACAGAGAGAACGAAATAGTTACTGAGGAGGATTTTGAATTTGGTGTTACGTATAATTCTGTTAACGCCAAAATTAAGGTCATACCAGAATTAAATCAGGGTGAAAGAATGGAAGTTTGGGTGTATAGAAACACAGCGTTTGTTGTATGTGGCGATAATGGAGAGTTCTTGATGATTAATAATGACAATGATTTTATTATGATTAATAGTGAAGATAAATTTATACTTTAAGCCATGAATAGGACAATTAATAATTTATCACCCGCTGTATCTCCGCTATCGTCTTGGCTCTTCCCTGTTCAGCAGCCAACTCCTGCTTTAAACGATATTAACGGAATACCTGACCCAACTAAAGAGGCTAAAGCTATAACTTTAATTATTGCCAAAACCGTAATGTCTCTCGATCAGGTAAGTAATACTTCAGATGCTAATAAGCCTGTTTCCAATGCTACTGCTTCGGCTTTGTCGGGTAAATCGGATACAGGTCATGTGCATCCAGATTTGGTTAACGTTTCTTCATTGGGCGTTGCTAATGGAGTAGCTACATTGGATGCTGGAGGTAAAATACTTTCAACTCAATTACCATTGAGTGTTATGTCCTACTTAGGAACTTGGAATGCAGCGACTAATTCTCCGTCTCTAACTGACGGTGCTGGGAATACTGGGGATGTATATAGGATTAGCATAGCGGGGTCACGGGATTTTGGTTCTGGAATTATAAGTTTTGAATCAGGCGATTATGTTATCTATAACGGCTCCGTATGGGAGAAAGCAGATGGTACTGATGCTGTAACCTCAGTAAACGGGCAGCAGGGTGTTGTTCTATTATCTACTTCTGATATTTCAGAGGGCGCTAATCTTTATTATACAGATACAAGAGTTCAAACGTTTTCAGACTTAAGATATTCACTACTTAGCCATACACATACTTTCGCATCTTTAACTTCTAAGCCAACAACGATATCTGGATATGGGATAACGGACGCTTTTACCCAAGCAACAGCCGACACACTTTATTCTTCAATTTCACATACGCATACCTTTGCATCCCTTACCGCTAAACCCACAACTATTTCTGGTTATGGAATAACTGATGCTTTTACTCAGGCGGCTGCCGATGCGCTTTATTCTGTTTTGGGGCACACTCACACTTTCGCATCCTTAACAGCAAAACCAACCACATTAAGTGGCTACGGTATAACCGATGCGGTAAATGTTTCTGTATTAGGAATAGCAAATGGTGTAGCAACCTTAGATAATAGTGGTCTGGTTCCATCATCTCAGCTACCATCTTATGTGGATGATGTTTTAGAATTTGCAAACTTAGCTGCGTTTCCAGCTACAGGAACAACAGGAAAAATTTATGTTGCCATTGATGCCAATGAAACATATAGGTGGTCGGGTACAGTTTATATTAGAATTGCAAATGGCGCAGTTCAATCAGTAAATACGCTTACTGGAAATGTCACTCTAACAACAACAAATATAACAGAAGGTATTAATTTATATTACACCGATGCAAGGGTGCAAACTTTTGGGGATAGCAGATACTCTCTTACTTCGCATACACACACATTCGCATCTTTAACTTCCAAGCCAACAACAATTTCTGATTATGGAATCACAGATGCTTTTACACAGGCAACAGCCGACACACTATATGCTGCAATAAATCACACTCATACATTCGCTTCATTAACAAGTAAACCAACTACGTTAGCAGGATATGGAATAACTGATGCAGAACCATTTTTAGGTAATCCTTCAACAAATGGATATGTTCTTTCTTCAACTGCGGCAGGTGTACGGAGTTGGGTAGCACCTGCAAGCGGCGGCGGTTCTTCTCAATGGACAGGTACAACAGATATTTCTCATACAGGGCAAGTGGCGGCTATTGGAAATTATACAGTAGGTACAAGCATCCCAACAACAGGAGCTGGTAAACCTGAACTTATCTCTGCGGGTAGATTTAATTTAGTAAATAACAACAGGACTTTTTATGTAGACATAAATACAGTTCCTTTCCCTTACGCTGAATTTGCTTCTTATAAATATGATGATGGAACAACATTCCCTTTAGTTTTTCAGGGCAATGGAGGCAATACAGGTTTTGGTTATACAGGCGTTGCACCTGCTTCTTTAGTTTCCGTTGCGGGGGGAGTATCAATCGGTAATAGTGTTTATTCAACCGCCGCCCCTGCCAATGGGCTTTTAGTACAGGGAGGTGTAAACATTAACTCTTTAGGTACAGGTACAGTCTATTCAAATGCAGGTGTACTTACAAATACAAATCCAAATCCAAGTAGTGGTTCTCAATGGACTACTTCGGGAAGCGATATTTACTACAATACAGGTAAGGTTGGTATAGGTACTGGCTCTACAATAGACGCACCTTTACATATTAAATATAGTGATGTAGATGGAATAGGTATAAAAGTAGAAAATTTATCAGCAACAGGAACATTCAAAAATTTTAATATTTCGCAAATGGGTTCTACTGCTTATGGTATTTCAGATTGGGTAAATACGGGTGTTATTGAAGGTCAGTCTTCGGGGGGTATGTTATTTGGAGCTGTTTCAGGTGATATTAAATTTACATCAGGAGGCAGATTAAGGAGAGCAACTATTTTGTCAACAGGTGAATTTCTTATAGGCAACCAAACATCCTCTAATGGTAGTGGTGCAAAATTACAGGTTAATGGAGATGTATCCATAAGTACTTTAGGTACAGGCACAGTTTACTCAAATGCAGGTACACTAACTAATACAAACCCTTTTGTTCAATGGGTTGACCAAACAGGAGCAATAAGTTATGCAAATAAAGTTTATATAGGTGCAACAACAGATGATGGTAGTGGTGCTAAATTACAAGTTGCTGGGGCAATTAATTTAGCAGGAACTTTATCAGGTTTTTCTGCCAAAGTAAATACACAAATAATAGCAGCTACCTATACAATTCTTTCAACTGATAATGGTTGTACATTAAGATTTTCAGTTGCTTGTACTGTAACTGTACCAACAGGGTTGCCAGCAGGGTTTAACTGTATATTGATACAAGAGGGTGCAGGGCAGATAACGTTAGCAGCAAGTGGTACAACAATAAATAATCCTGATAGTTACACAAAATCAGCAAAACAATATGCACCGATAACTTTAGTACAATACACAACAAACGTATTTTTATCAGGAGGATATATGGCTGCTTAATTATGTTTATACTACCAACGATATATGGATTCAGCCATAAAAAGGTTAATACACCTACTGGAAACTATGGTACATTAAGTAGTGGAGCTACATGGTCAACAGATGTTCCTTTATCTGGATTTGGAAGTATAGCTTTTACAGGTGCAACTAATAGTAAGGTTACATTATATAATAATACAGCTAATCTTTATAATGACCAATCATTAAGTATATGGTTTAAAGTAAATAGTTTTGGTGGTATTATATTAGGTAATACTGGTATTGCAAATCATTATATACAGATAGCCAGTTCTACTATTATTTATGCTTCCATTAATGGTTCTGAAGGAACATATCAGTTTTCTGCTATGTCAACAGGTGTGTGGTATAATTTGGTTTTTAGTAGAGTTAATTTAGGAAGCAACTTTGCAAAAATGTATATCAATAATGTAGAGAGTAATTTTGGCTCACAAAGTCAAGGTGCATCTTATTTTGATATAAATGTATTAGGTCAGTATTTTGATGGTACAGCAACTGCAAATAACTTTGATGGAAAGTTAGCTGATTTTAGAAAATTCGATAGTATATTAACCTCAACTGACAGAATAAATTTAGCAGCAGGAAATGAACCTGTAACAAATAGCAGTTTTCATTTAAAAATGAATGAAGGAAGTGGAACAACTGCATGGGATTATATAATGTAAAATATTAAATGCCGATAAGCTGGATACCATATAGGAATCATAAATCAATAAAAAAGATACAAGCCAGAGAGGGTTTATATATCCGTGATCTGCCAGAATTAATTACTATTGATTACGATATTCTTGCCCGTGACAGAAACGACCCAGATGGTAAAGTAAAGGTCGTATCTCTGGGTTCAATAGGGACTGGTGATGAGCAAGACCCGATAGCTAACGCAAAAATTATTACAATCAATCAAGGCGGCGGAATTTCCATTACAGGTCAAGCAAGCCAAACATTAGGCAGTAATCCTGTATGGTCGGTTGCTCATGCCGACACTTCTTCTGTAATTGATTTAACTGCTTCTGGAGCGCAGGTAGTAAGCGCCCTTACGTTTGATACTTATGGGCATGTGCAAACTGTTTCTTTAAGGGCTTTAACAAAAGAAGACTTAGGGTTTGTAGATAATTATGTCAGCAGCTCCTCGTTTAATAATAGTACTCGGGTTCTTACATTAGGCAGGACTGGTACTTTAGGTAGCCTGACTTCAACGATACCAGACAAATATGTAACCAATATCTCTGTAACAGGAACGACAACAAAAACAATAACGCTAACATTTAATGATACTACCACAGTATTTACAACTTTCACTGATCTTGTGGGTACAGCAGGAACTGGGGATGGAAACGATTATACCCTTTCTGGTGTATTCAATTCGTCAACTGGTAATTTAACTTACACACGGACGGACGGTGGAACGTATACTGTAAATCTGGACGGTAGATACCTGACTTCTTATACAGATAATTATGTAAACGGTGCTACATTCGATAATACCACAAGGGTCTTAACTTTAGGTAGAACAGGAGGATTAGCAAACCTTACTGCAACCATCCCAGATGAGAATAAATTTGTCACCTCTATAGTCGTTTCGGGCACAAATACCAAAACTATTACCCTCACCTTTAACGACACTACAACTTTATCTACCTCTTTTACCGATATGGTGGGCACAGCAGGAACAAGCGACGGTAACGATTATACAATATCATCTGTATTTAATACCAACACAGGGAATATATTATTCACCAGAACTGACGCAGGTACGTATTCTGTTAACTTAGACGGAAGATATTTAACCTCTAATGCACATAATCATGGGATTGCAAATAGCACAGGTACGCAGCAGTTTACCTACAGCGTAGGCGATGATATAAGATTTGAAGGTGCAGGAGGTGCGTCTGTAACATTTGCTCCCACGACTAAGAAAATAATTATAACCTCTACTGATACTAACACTACTTACACAGGTAGTAATGGTGTTACTTTAGTGGGGACTGATTTCAGGCATACCGATACTTCTGCTCAAGCTTCAGTCCTAAATTCGGGGCGATCTTATATTCAAAGTATTTCTGTAGATACATTCGGTCATGTTACAGAACTTACTACAGCTACCGAAACGGTAGTTAACACTGACACTAATGACTATACCGTATCTGGAGTATTCAATACAGCTAACGGGAATCTTACGTACACCCGAACAGATGGCGGTACATATACAGTTAACTTGGATGGAAGGTATTTGCAGACTTACACAGACAATTATGTAAATTCTGCAACATTTGATACTACGACAAGAATTTTAACTCTTGGTCGTACAGGTGGTCTTACAAGCCTTACAGCAACAATACCTGATGCAAATAAATTTGTAAACGCTATATCCGTTGCTGGGACAAATACTAAAACTATAACACTTACATTTAACGATAGTACAACATTATCTGCCTCGTTTACCGACATGGTAGGCACGGCAGGAACGAGTGACGGTAACGATTATACAATCTCTGGTGTATTCTCTTCTTCAACGGGTAATCTGACATACACCCGTACTGACACTGGAACGTACACGGTAAACTTAGACGGAAGATATTTAACCTCTAATGCACATCTTCATGGAATTGCTAATAGCGCAGGGGTTCAGCAATTTACCTACGGGGTTGGAGAGGATGTTCGCTTTGAAGGTGGTGGTGCTACCTCTGTTAGTTTTTCCGCTGCAACCAAAAAAGTTACTATAAGCTCAACTGATACGAATACAACTTACACTGGGAGCAGCGGCGTAACGCTTGTTGGTACTGATTTTCAACATACGGATACATCTGCTCAAGCTTCGGTAACTAATTCTGGTCGATCGTATATACAAAGCATAACGCTTGATACGTTTGGGCATATAACTGCAATAACAACAGGTACAGAAACGGTTGTTAATACCGACACAAACGATTATACAGTTTCTGGAACATTTAATACCACCAACGGGAACCTGACCTATACGAGAACAGATGGCGGAACTTACACTGTAAATTTAGAGGGTAGATACATGGTATCTATTCCAAACACCGTCACGCTTAACCAAGGGCAGGGCGTAACAATAACAGGCTCGGCTACCCAAAACGTAGCAGCTAATCCAAGTTGGACAATTTCAATAGGTGATTATATTTGGAACCAGTTTACCGCAACGCAAACAGCAGTGCTAAACCCTTCCTCATTCTGGATAAGTGGTCGTGGTCGAATTGATACAGCTTTGCAAGTGAATGATACTGCTGCTGCTATAAATAGGCTTACTGTTTTAAATACAAATAACTCGTCCTACGATCATGCTGCTTATTTGGAAAACACAATCAATCTCTCCAATACAAAGCAGCAAGGTGGTTCTTTGGGTTCTGTAAGGGTTAATAATTCATCTGATTTTACGCAAACAGTAAACTATGCTGTTTATGGAGCCTACGGTCAGTTGATGTATAATTCAACTGCCGCTATTTCGCTTTACAATGCAGGCACGGATTGTTTTCAGGCAGGTGTAATGGGGTTACTGATGCTAAACCAGTTGCCAAATGCTCAAGGCGTAACAGGTAATGTAACGAATGGGATTCCTGCCGCATTTAGGTCAGTTAATTATTTTGGTGGTGCAGCAAGCATGACCCATGCCGCAGGGTATTTTGTAGCACCGCCAAGACAGATGCCAAATGCGACCGCATACTCAGGAGTAGTTACAAACTACTATGGAATATATATTGCAGATTTTAATGCAAGTGACATTTCAAACGTAAGCGCAAGATTTACAAACAGGTATTCTATTTTTCAAAATGGAATTAATGATACAAATCATTTTAAAGGAAATATACAATTTGATAAACTTAAAAGCACTTCCACTTTAATGCTTGTTATTGATACAGGAGGTAATATTTTATCACAAGCTATTCCTTCTGGCGGTAGTGGTTCTGTCACATCTGTATCTGCTACAGTTAGCGGGGCGTTGGCTGTTAGCGGTTCACCAATAACAAGTTCTGGTACTCTCACCTTCGCATGGCAGGGAACATCTTCTCAATTTGTAAAAGGGAACGGCAGTCTTGATGCAACTGTTTACGAAAATGCTTTAACCTTTTCTTCTCCGTTGGGAAGAACTGGAAATAACATTTCCATGTCAGTTGCTGCATCTTCATCAAGTGGCTATCTTACAGCAACAGACTGGAACACATTTAATAGTAAGCAACCAGCAGGTAATTATTTAACATCGTACACAGAAACAGACCCTACTGTTCCTGTGTATGCCAAATCATTAACAGGATTTAATATAATTCAGTCTTCTACAGACCTTCTGTATTCATTGCTTGGTCATACTCATAATACTGTAGCAGGAATTGGATTACACATCACAGGTAACGGCGGAACGTGGAATACAATACCGAGAATATTTACCGATGGTGTTATGGAAATAGGTAAATTCATAGATTTTCATACTACACAAAATGATGGAATTGATTATACTTCACGTCTTGAAAGTACTGCAACAAGTGGAGTTTTATTATTAAATGGAACTCAATTAGTAACAAATAATGGAGGTACGTGGGGTATTAATATATCGGGAAATGCAGCAACAATAACCAGTCAGGCTAATTCCGCAACAATAAATGCTGCACAATCTTATGCTGCTAATAACATTGTAAGGTATGATGGTAACGGTTATATAATCGGATTGTATTATAGTTCTGCTTCTGCAAATAGTGAGATAACTCCTGTACAGTTTATTAGTACAAATGGCACTGATGGGTTTTACCGTAAATCATCTATTGCACAGGCGCAATCTGCTTTAGGATTACAAAGTGCGGCTTATGCTACAACAGGAAGTTTTATTCTTAATTCAAATTCACAACAAGCGTCTTCCAATTTTAATGTAAGTGGCGATGGTGTTATAGGAAACACTTTGGGAATTAACATTACTCCTGTAAATTCAATGTTACATGTTAAAGAAACAGCTACAAATGCTTACGGTTTAAAGATTACCAATAGAAACTCTACAAGAACATTGGGGTTTGCTGTGGATTTGAATGCTGTAGATGATGGTATTTTTGGGATAGTTGATTTAACCTCTGGTGCAGCAAGAGTAAGTATTGATACATCAGGGAATACTTTATTTGGGAATAAAATTTCTACAGCTACCGCCACCCCTGTAAATATTTCATTAGGTGGCACGTATTCCTCTGTAGCAGGTGCAAATTCAAAATTAAAGCTATATGACGATGGCGCTACTATATACGGATTAGGAATTTCTGCCAATCAGCAGGATTATATGGTTGGCGCATCTGCATCTCATGTTTTTTATATTAATGGTTCTCAGTATGGGAAAATTAATATCGTGGCTGTGGATGGTGCGGCTCGCTATTGTCTTACACTATCAGATGCAACAACCACAGGAACTAACGGAGCAGGGATTTTATTTAGAGGGAACGGACAGTTTGGGCAAACATCATTTGGAGCAATATCTGCCGTTAAAACAGGGCTACCTACTCATACTGCTTTCTCTTTACTATTTTATACTCGAGGTGGTAGTGGGTTAGCTTCTGCAATGGAACTTAACGAAAAAGGGTCTGCTATTATAACCACAGATTTGCATTCTAAACATTTGATATGTACTACAGGAACTCCACTTGTTGAAAAAACTATAGCAGCAGGTTCGGCAGGCACAGGTTCGGTCACTATTATAGGAGGCGATACAGCAGGAGAAGTAACCATAACAGCAGGAACATTGGTTAGTTCAGGAGAATGGGTTAAGGTAACATTTGCAGATGCATATTCAAATCCTCCGAGAGTTGTATTAACTCCCGCAAACGATAATGCTGTACAATTAAAATATGGAGTAATGAGCGACAGTGTTACTACTACATTTTTTTATATTTACATTTTCGGTGGCGTAGATACCAGTGTATATAAATTTAACTACCATGTAATCGAAGCACCCAGCATAGCATAGAAATAGTTATATTTTTCGTATTATTGTGAAATATTTTGTAACTAAATAAATTAAATTAAATTAAATGTCAAACAAATTAAAGATCAAACCAAAAGACCTTGTTAATCTTAAAGGCGTAAATACAGTATCCTTTGGGGGTAATTTGCCAGTATTTAATGACGACGGTGTCATTAGCGTAAACTTTACCTTAACTAAAGAAAGCGAATCTGTTTCTGCCGCACCAATGGCTAATCAGCCGTCTGGAAGCTTTAACGGTAATACCTACATTAAAAAATCCGATCATCCAAAACTGAAAGAATTGATCGCCCAAGTTGAGGCTGAGATAATTAAAATAGTATCAGTGGAGATAGATGTTGTAAGCGATGTTAAGGAGCCTAAAAATAAAAATTAATTAATCATTTATTAAATATCTAAAGTATGTCTGATAAGATCAGTAAACCGAAGCAAGAGTCGTCCACCTCTAAAAACGTGTACAAAAAATCTTTAACACTTCTTGAGCAAATAGATTTATTTATGCAGATAAATAGGTTTATTGAAAAAAGGATTCCGCAGTTAATAAAATATAAGCTTTCTCTATTAGCAAATCAAATCAAGCCTCGAATAGACTTGTATGATGAGCTAAAGAAGAAGCTGGTCAAGCAGTACGGGGATAATGACCAGTTAAAAAATATAGTGGACGGTCAGGTTAATCCTAAGTATTTAAGTTACCTAAAAGAAATGAGACCAGTAGAAGAGGCTAAGGATGAAATAAACTTTAATCAGTATGCGCTCTCTATGGTTTTGAGAAAAAATGATGATGAGGACGAAGGTGGATATCCGAGGGTATACGAATTATTTTACCTTGACTCTCTTGCTGAAAGATTGTTTGAGAAATGGATGTCAGAGAAACATTCGGATTTGGAAGCTGAATTAACAAAGGTTGAAGAAAAAGTGACCGAATAAAAAAAATACAACTTGAGCTACTCCCAGCAGAATAAGCCTACGATTCTTAATTTAGACAAAGCCAGAAAGTATTTGTCTGAAAAAGAATCGTATTTTTTGCTTAACCATGAAAGGTATGTAAACCTGCATGGGGGTAATTCAAGTGGTTCAACTCTTAATAAATCAACTCCGTTACCAGCTAACTATTCTGCCTGCGAAATTGAACAACCTGCTGGAGAGGTTTACACAGTAGGCGTTTATAAGTCCCCCCTAACCAACGAGGTTTATTCATGGCATTATAATTCCAATGATGTTCATTATATTCTTAGAATATCTGAAAGCGGTTGCGAAATAGTGTACCACGCTCAGGAGGATAAATGTTTTAAACTAAGTGCAAAGCCAGAGCATTCAATAGAGAACTGGAGAGCCTACCTTAAGGTAGAAAAGCTTTGTAGTAATAAAGGGAAGGATGGGGTATTTAAGCAATTGATATGGACTAATGGGTTGGGGGAGATCGGTCAAATAGATGTTGAAGCCAGCATTGCAACAGATTCTTTTACCACCGAGTTTTTTAAAAGATGCCCATCAAAGTGTGCTCCTATTCAGATGTGTGTACCGCAACCGTGTGGGTGTATACAGGCTCAGTATATTCCTCTTGAGGCGAGTGAGATTTCAAAAACAAATCACATTCTTGACCAAGGATTTAAGTTCATGTACAGGCATGTATACTACGACAACAGGGCAAGCGAATGGAGTGATCGAAGCTCATTATATTTTCAATCTGTGAAAGGGTGTTTTGATTCCGCAGAAGGATTCCCGAGGTGTATAAAATTAAGGATACCAATCGGTAATCCGTTAGTGGAAAAAATAGAAATAGCTTTTACTAAAGGTGATAAGTATACAGACGGCAACAACGACATCTGGTACTTAACTGACACGGTTGAAAAGTATAAAAAATATAATAACGCCCAAGAGAATTGGTACGACAGGCAACTTTCAGAGGCTGTAGAGAAGGGTGGGTATTCTGATGATGATTGCAGCTTTGATTATAAATTCTGCAACGATAAGCAATGTCAGGTAGTAGACCCCTTGGAGGTTTCAAGAGTATTCAACCCAATGCCAAGAGATGCTCAGGGGCTTATCCCTATTAAAGAAGCTTTAGGTTTTTACAATTATGTCAAAGGCAACTGTCCTGTAGATAAAAAAGAAATTGAAAAATTTGATATTGATATAAATTGCGTCACGGTCGATAATTGCACTACCGAATACTCAAAAGTAACAGTACGTGCGGTGATTTATAACTTTGGTCATAATCGTGTGCAATTTATTCACAGGGATGGGGAGGGTAAGGACGACGTTAATGATATTGCCAAATTTGGAGGTCTTAATAGAAGCGTAGATGGTGGGTATGACGACCCTACTGGATATGACCAATATTTTAAAGACAAGACTCGGAATTTCATAGTTTATATAGAGGGAACTTCGTATTGGGGCGAAATGGAACAGTACCATGCTACGGCAGGGTTTTACGATAGAGAGTTGGCTTCCACTGTGGACAATATGGCGAAACCTCGTACTCGTAATGGCTGGAGAAAAGACGCAAGGCAAGGGGGCATTTTTTATCAAGAATACGTTTTTACTGTGCCAATGGGTACAAAAGGGTTTATCAGAATGGTTTCCCATAGGGCAACAGACGGAAGTAGTGAGTCGCAAAGAAAGACGTCTACCTTCGTATGGGGAACACTTGACATACGTCACTTTCATGGAAATTCTAAGTTGGTTGCTTATACTGAAGACGCCGAGGAGATTTACTTTGATACTTGTAATAAGAAAGAAGTTGAACTATTTGAATCTTTCGTAATTCAGGACAATGCTGTTGATGCTGGCATTGCTAACAGTAATAGAGCCTCAGCTTACCACGGGTACATAACGGATGAAAATAACAGACCAGTGGAGGGGGTATTTGTTGGGTACAAGAGTTTTCCAGACCCTAATATTTACCCAGTAGCCCAAACTGACCATAATGGGTTTTATCACTTTTATTACGAGAAAGGCATTAACGGCGGGATTGATATATCTATATACGGAGAACAAGATTGCGGAGAGTTTAAGATTATAAAATCAGCTCAGGTAAGCAGCGAGGTCGGGACTAACACAAGGGCTGATATAAGGATAACAAAGGATGATAGTGTAGATTATCATGTTAATTCTATTTTAAGGGTAAATGTTCCTGTTGTAGATTGCGCAGGGTTGCCTATAGGTGGTGTTAGAGTTGCCCTTAGCGGAAGTAAGTACGAAGTTACTAAGGCAGACGGGGTTGCTAAATTTAAAATAAGAAATTATAATACCAGAGCAAGAAATATAAGAGCTGTTGTCATGGATTATAGCGGTTGCTTTAATTTAGGGTGCGATGGCAAGTGTAATCCTTGCTATGAGACAGTCGCTTCAGCAACGCCAGAATGTTTTGTTGGTAATAAAATTCTTCCGTTAGAAAAAATAACATTAAACAGGAACGCCGCCATTACAAACAGGCAAGGTCTTAAAAACGGTGGAAGGTATCCGTTCGGTACAATTTTAGAAAGCACCTGCGGAAGATTAAGCTCTGTATATAATGTAAGATATATTGATATACCCAAGGCGCAGGAGAAGGGCAGGGTTAGCTTTTGTGGTCTGAAATATTCCTCTCAAGACGATATGAAACTTCCATTTGACGGATGCTTAAAAATAGTTAGAGGAGAGAATGTTAATCCATTTGAATTACAGTTTTTGGTTGATAAGGTGGAGAGGACGTCTGATGGAAAAATAAAATTGACCTTCCAGAGTCTAAACGAATACAACGAGAGGTACGGATTTAAAACAAATACCATTTACCAGTACCTTAAGGGTGATCGGGTAGAGTTTATAAAGAATGGCGACGGGGTAGTATTTAATTCTTCTGTACAGGGGATATTAAATTATCTTGCCTTAAGCCCGTTTCATGACGTTATTGAGAGTGGTCAAAAGGAACCTCCTGCCGACTTCTTTAATCAATTATTAATTGAGGATGATGGGCGTTTATCTAACCTTAAGGATGGAGCCTTAATTGAAGTACAGCGATCTAAAGATTGTGTTACCGAGCCAGTATATCATGAAATATGCGCAACCATTCCTATTAAAGATGGCAAGCTTGTTTTCCCTAATGGTGTATTCTCTACATTTGATACATACTTAGTAAACAGGTCTTTTGGGAAGTTCCCAACCCAGCCATTCGAGCACCATAGCCCGAGTGATTTTTGGGGTGAAAGACTGACCGATGTAGGTAAGGCGCACTTTGTAAACAAGTACGAAAACGAAAAAAGATTTGGTAGAAATATAACCATCAATGCGCCTAACCAGCTTAATTATTTTGGTGATCTTGAGAAAACGTTTGACACTCCAGATCAAGGTGATATTGTAGCAATGGATATTAAGGATGGCAAAATAATTTTAGCTATTGGAGAGCATGGAAATTTTATTGCCCAAACAGCGGATGAATTAGTAAGAGTTGGTAGTGATGGGGTTATAAGAGCTTTGCCAGCAGAAGCTATAATCAGCGACGGACAGCCTAAATTAAGCGGTCAGTTTGGCTGCCAGTATCCTCATATCGGGAGTATATATTTTGGTGATGGGTATGCCTTATGGGTTGATGTGAATAAACATGCCCATGTTAAGCATGACTATAATATTGCAAAAGACGTTTCCGACGGAAAGACTCAAACTTACTTTAGAAGGCGCTGCCAAGAGATAGAATCTCATAACAGAAAACAAACTGACCCGTTAAATAAATTCAGGTTTGCTACTGGCATAAACGAGCATACAAAGGTTGTGTCTCTTACTCTAAAAGCTTTACGTCACAGTGGAATATATAATGATATTAAACCCTTCTCAAAACCAAACGACACTATCGTTATAGACCCAGATAGCGAAGACTATTTAGGGTTTAGGTCGTACACTGCCGAGGCATACTCTCATATTGATTTATTCGATGGCAAAGGTTGTGCATTTATATCTTACCTTAATGGTGAGCCTTATATTCATCCAATAATATCCGACAGGTTCAATGAATTTTTTGGAGTTGCTGTAGATCGTGTTGTAGGTATAACTTTAAATAAATATCCCGAGAAATTAAAAATTGGTCTTGCTGTAGAGATACAAGATCAAATGATGTGGTTCGCTGCCGAAGTTACAACCGAGACGGATAATTTTAAAAGCGAAATACCGCCAGCCAGATGGAAGAAAATTGGGCAACAGCAGGATAAGTGGAATGCAGAATTTCTTTGCAATGTAAACGGCAGAGGAGGGTTATACGGCAATGCCAAAATTGGTGGCTCAGATAGAACACGAGGATATGCAATAAGTATTACCTTTGTTCGTGATAACACCGATAATTTAATTTATAGGTCTATTGATAATAAAAAGAGAGTTAAATATGATGAACTTGATAATATATTCATTAGATTTATGCCTTCAGAAAGCTCTGGATTCCCTGAATCTAAATAATAAATCTATAAAATAAATATAAGTATGTATAATTTAAAAATTAGTATTGAAAAAATAACTGCCGATCAAGTTCAACAAGTTATAGATGCGTTAGCATTTTTACCTTTGGTAAAACATACAATAAAGCCAACAAAAAACAATCGTGCAGAGCCTCTTTATCTTGATTTAAAACTAATGAAAAACGCATTAGAAGGGCTGCTAAATGAGGGGAAAGAGTACACGATTAACGATTTAATTAAACTGGCTTTGGAAAGAAATATAGTAATAACAGAAACCGAATAAAATAAAAAAAATGGGTGCAGAATCTTTAAGTCCTATAGGCGTTGGCGCATCTGTTCTTCAGACAGCTCTCGGTGTTGCGCAAGCTATAGGCGGCAACAAAAAAATGAAAAGGGCGCAAGCAAAGATAAAGCCCTACGAAATCCCAGACGCTGTTTATAAAATATTAAATGCAACATCCAATGCGATGGGTGGCGATGCTCAAACGCTAAATTACGAAACAAATCAGATAGCTAAATCTGGGGCAGCAGCTTTTGGGGTGGCTTCAAGGTTAGGGGCAGACCCAAATACATTAAGTTCTATTTTCGGTCAACAATTAAACGCTTACGCCGCCGCTGGACAAAGGAATCATGCAGCCTCTTTAGAAAATTTTGGTAAATGGACAAGGGCACAGGAGCTTTTAGCAAATAATGAGGCGGCTCGTCAAAAAAGTATCAGGGATATTGCAGCCAACGAAGCGGCAGCAGCACAGGCGCAAATGCAGAGTGGATTGCAAAATATTGCTGGTGGTGTTAATACTGCTATAGCAACAGATGCGGCGGCGAGGTCGGGGAAGTTGTATGCCGATAGAACGGAAGCTATGAAAGACGCTTCTACGATGACCAATATAGTA
>Ga0136611_10001372_pt1 | contig 16894 bp, 12 predicted proteins | sample AntDrymUQ2232306_2_FD_106645 | JGI IMG/M metagenome (GOLD analysis project Ga0136611, IMG submission 106645) | Polar desert sand microbial communities from Dry Valleys, Antarctica - metaG UQ223 (23.06) | ecosystem: Environmental > Terrestrial > Soil > Desert | place: Antarctica: Dry Valley...
CCGTGCGCACGGTGGCGAAGTAGGCGATGTGTGTGCCGTCCGGTAGCGCGACCGCGTCGCGCACAAACTCTTGGCCTCGCGCCGCCGCGGGCGCGTCCAGAAGACGCCGCCCCTCGCGAACGTTTGCCACGGGAGCCAGGATGAGCTGCCCGTCTAGGTCACGGTAAAGGACAGAACCAGTTGCGACGGCAGGCGCGGGGCGGAAGTAGCGCCAGAGGTCCTGCGGATAGAGCGGGTCCAACGACAAATAAAACCCATATCCTGCTCCACCCAGAAGTCCAAGCACGACCAGTGCGGCAAGCGTCCACCGAAGCCAGGGAGGCATGCGCGTCAGCCACGCGAGGCGGGCTGGTTCCTCGTCGGTAGGACGGGTGCCGCTCCGGCGCTGACGCGCCGCGATTGCTTGCGATGCCATAGAACTGTGTCAAATTATGGGGCGAGCGTCGATATATGGCAACCGTGGCGCCGCAAAATGACGTATGCAGCGGTTACCGGACTCCGTGATGGAACATCCTTTCCAAGAAAGCGCCGCCCGACCTACAATGGGTCAGCGCGGCAAGAGGACAAAAGTGGACACGGTGACGGCATCAATGGGACCGGCGGCAGGGGCGGGTTTGGGTCAGTGGGAGCAGCCGATAGGGATTGTGACCGGGCACTCTAACCCGCAGTCTTTCACGTTTGTGACCCAGGAGGACAAGGTACCGCCGCGTCTAGAGTACGTGGTGATCCAGCGCGCGAGAGAGCGGATTGACGACCGACTAGTAGAGGTGGAACTGTTGGCGCAAGTGACGGGAATAGAAGCGGACGTCATTACGCTGGACGAAGGCGTGGACTACGACCAGGCGCAGACGCTTTTGGAGCATGTGGGCACGTTCCCACCGCGGCTCTGCGCCAGCGCCACCGTCTTAGGCTTCCTCATGGACGGCACGGTACGCCAGGCGCGGTCCGCAGTAGTTCCGGGCACACCCGTTTTCGCGGCGCCGGACGCCCTGCTGCGGCGCTATTTCTCGCGTGATGAGGCAGGCAGCATCACATTGGGCACGTTGATCAATCGACAGGGCGTAGAGGTCAAGTTGGACCCCAACGGTCTTTCGCGTCACCTGGCGATCATCGCGCAGACCGGAGCCGGCAAGAGCTACCTGGCCGGCAAAGTCCTGGAAGACCTGCTGGGTCTGGGTGCGACGATCATTGTGCTAGACCCCAACTCCGATTACGTCCAACTGCGAAAACAGCGCAAGGACGAGGCCGTTCCCTACTCCCATGCTGCACGTACGGAGCACGCGGATCGAATTGAGCTGTACCGCGTGCCCGGCATTCAAAACCGGCGCTATCCAGAGGAGCTAGTTGGCCCGTCATTGGACTACACCATCCGGTTCTCCGACCTTGACGGCGACGACATCTGCGAAGTGGCGGGCGTTCCCGCCAACGCGGTACGCATCCGGGACGCGGTAAACAGCGCCGTGGCCCGACTGCGAGGTCGGAACCGCGACTTCGACCCTTTCGCGCTGGCGAAGGAACTGGCGGACTTCGCGGGTGTTCCGCTGGCGGAGCCTGCACCCATCTTTTCGGCAACGGTGGGGGACGACCCCATTCCGAGCTCAGGCGCGGGAGCAGGCGGTGCGGCGCGCTTACCCGAGACAGATGATCCCGACGTAACCGACGTGTATTTGAAGAGTCTTGCGATTGCTCCCGAGGTGGCCAACGTCATTTCTCTCGACGCGCTACCCGGTGGACGAAAGCCGAAGAAGGGCGCCATTGGTGAAGAAGACGAAATGCGAGCAGCGCGAAACGCGCTGACGTACATCACCAAGCTCATTCACTATCCAGTTTGGGGATACAAGACAATCGACCTGGACCGGATCATCCAGCCGATGAAGTTGACGGTCATCGACCTAGCAGGTACCGAGAAGATCGTTATGTCGTATACAGCCGAGTGGCTGCTCTCAAATCTTTGGCAGCGCGCGCTCGGAGGCGAGCTGCGCTGGCCGGTGTTCGTCGTGCTGGAAGAGGCACACAACCTCGTCCCGGGTGGACGGGAGGTGACCAAGGCATCACGAATCGTGAATACCGTGGCGGCGGAGGGGCGCAAGTTTGGCGTCTTTCTAGTGGTGATCACGCAACGTCCGTCCAAAATCTCAGACGACACACTTTCTCAGTGTGCCTCGCAGCTCATCATGCGTCTGACCAATCCTGACGACCAGAAGGCGGTGCAGCGCGCGTCGGAAGTTGTTTCGCAATCGCTCCTCGAAAATCTGCCCGGCTTGAATCAGGGTGAGGTTGTGGTGCTTGGCCGGCTGACTCGCATCCCAGCCATGGTGAAAGTAAGTGGCCGGCGAGGCGCGGAAGGCGGTGCAGACATCAACTTGACTGAGCGGTTCAGCCAGGCGCGCACGCAGGTGCAAGCGAGCCGCCTGGTGAAGCAGGCGGCCGGGGAGCGGCGGCCTGCAACGGCAGTGAAGAAGATCGACTTGCTATAAGCAGCGCCTGGCATCGGGCCGGCGTCCTTGTGCCGATCCCGACTCCTGGTCCCGCCAATGGCACAACGAATTGAGATTGCCCGGCCGCGGCCGGGTCACGTTCCGCCGCATCTACCGGCATTGCCGGCTTCGGCCACCCTGACACCGGCGCAGGTAGGCCGGTTTGCAAGCTGGCGTTTGTTGCCCACCCTGAACGCTGAGGTTATGACCCTCTGCTTGGTCCTGGCGATTGCCGCCGGCCATCTGTTGCGGGTGTATGACCGAGGCTTCAACTTGCTTGATGAAGGATTCGTGCTGCATGTAACCGAACGCGTCATGCAGGGCCAGGTACCTTACCGCGACTTCTTTACCCAGCTGACGCCGGGCGCATTCCTTGCCCTGGCGGCAATTTTCACCGTCACTGGCCCGTCGGTAATGGTGGGTCGGTGGGCGACGCTGTTTCTGGGGCTGGCAATCACCTGCCTGTTGTATTGGGGCGCTAGACGGGTCGTATCGCGTACTTCCGCGGCACTGGCGGCCCTGGCGTTTCCGGTCTGGGGCATAGGCCAGGGGTGGTTCTATCCCAACTACTCCTGGTTTGCTCTGGCTGCAGCCGCTGCGGCGCTGTGTTGCGTACTGCGCGCCCAAGAGATTGCGTTTTCTCGAGGACGGGTATCTGCGCAGACACTTGGCTGGCTTGCTTCGGCCGGATTTCTATGCGGCCTGGCGGCCTTTTGTAAGCAAAACATCGGGCTCTATGCCGTGACAGGTCTCGCGGCGGCGTTGTTGCTTGCGGGCCCGGGCAGTGCTCGAGAGCGCGTTCTGGCAGCATTTACGCTGGGCAGCGCGTCTGTTCCAGTTCCGCTGGCGCTGTTGATCTGGCTCGCCTTCCAGGGAGCGCTGGCAGACTTTGCGCGGGACGCTGTGTGGATTCCGCTGAAGGTGTTCCCACAGGCTATGGCGGCACCGTATCCCGCCTTCTGGCCTCCCTGGCCGCTAGCGACCGACCGGCCCGGCCAGGGCGAGTGGGCCTTCCGACTAGTGTGCCTTCTCCCGCCACTCCCGTATGCAGCGTCGCTCTTCACGTTGACGTGGTCGGCATTTTTGCACCGGCGGGCGGTGCTTACGGTGGGACGAACTGCGTGGGCCCCACGCGTGACCTGGCTTGCCTTTGGACTAGCCATGTGGGTGACGGCGTTTCCCCGCGCGGACTTTGATCACGTGCAGGTTGCGCTCGGTCCGGCCTTTGTTGTTGGCGCTGTGACACTCGAGTCGGCCGGACGGCTGGCGGTGAGGCGTCGTATCTGGCGCCTATGGAGGGCCGTGCCCCTGGCGTTGCCTGCGTGGATACGCGCGGATGCTGATTGGTGCGCGCGCACCGTGCCGTCGGCAGTGGCCAGCACAGTGCTGGCCGGCTTCATCGTTGCGGGGTTGGGACACGCCCGCCTTCTGCACATGGGGCCGAGCTGGACTCTGCGCGGCATCGAGGGCGTGGCGCCACGTGCAGCCGGTCTGCGCTTGGATCACGATGACGCGGCGGAGCTGAATCACCTCATTCGGGAGGTACGCCGCCTGAGTCAGCCTGGCGACCATATAGCGGCGCTGCCGTGGAACGCTGGCCTCTACTTCCTGGCAGAACGGTCGAACGTGACGCGCTTTGACCTGTTCATCCCTGCCAGCGTGCTTCCGGATGATATGCCGGAAATTGAGCGGTCACTCGCTAGGGCCGATCTGATTGTCTACTGGACGCCCCGTGATCCGTTTGTCAACAACACCTCGTTTGACGACCGCTACCCCGAATTGCATGAGTTCCTGCTTGCGCGATTCCGGTTCGCGTCTGCGGTAAACGCCTACCGGTTGCTCGTTCCGGCGGAATGAGAGGAGCCTCTCCATATTGGAGAGGCTCCGTATGGGACCTCGTCGCGCGTCAGCGTTACGCCATCGCCGCGGCCAGAGCGTGAGCGGGCAGACGCCCCATAGCGCGAGGAAGGACGCGCGGTCCCCTGGCTTGCTCAGCAAGCAGTGGGTGCAGCTTGGCGTAGTGCAGCCGGAACGACTCGCGGGCACGGAGGAGCAGAGTCTTCACCGCGGTGCGGGTGGTGCCCATGATGTCCGCGATGTCTTCGTAGCCCAGGCCATGATATTCGCGCAGTACCAGTGCGATGCGATACCGCTCCGATAGCTTCTCCAGGACGATCTCTACTTCGTGCTTGGTTTCGGTCTGAAGCGCGTCACGCTCGGGGTTGTCCCGCGCCACCTGGCTTGGGTGGAATAGTGAGACAAACGTTTCCCAAGGCTGCCACTTAAGCAGCTTGCGGTGACGCAGCTCGTCAAGGCAGACATTGGTGGCGATTCGGTAGAGCCACGCTTGCGCCTGGAAGTTGCCCTTAGCCAGCGTGGCGGGAAGCTTGCGATACGCCTTTAGGAATGCATCTTGAGTGAAGTCCAGCGCGTCCTCTGGGTCTCCGAGCATGCGATACACGTACGCATAGATGGCCTGCTCGTATCTCTGGTAGAGCTGGTTATAGAGGGCTTCTGTTTCCGGTGTGTGTCCCAACGCGGCGCCCGCCGCGCCTTGAGCTGGCGTGGCGGCTTCGACGGCGGCTTCCGGCCCCACGCCGGTGTCTGTTTCTAAGGTGAGCGGTAGCCCTGACAGGCCGGCGCTCGTCGCCTGCGAGGCCTGCGGGTGTAGTTGTGGCGTTTCTGTAAGCACGGGCACCTCCTTATCGCTCTCTAGTATGACCCGGCCGCCACGTCAAATCCTGACCAACGCCTAACACTTTGAGCACCATTCCTGACATCTGGGCGTGTGTCGCCCGTACGTTCTGTCAAACATCGCGATATGAGGCGCGTCCAATGGTTGGACATCGCCATGCTTCTCAACCCGTTCGTGCGTGACCGTTCCTGCGGAGCCGGTCACTACGCTTTGAGCCACGCCAACTCTCGATCAATTGATCGCAGGCGAATGCTGAGCCCGCGCAACTCGGTTTCAAGGTGCTCAACGCGCATGAGCACCACTTGTCGTTCCTCCTCCAGCGCCCTGAGTTGTTGAGCAGATCCTGCAGGGGGCGACGTTTCCTCACCGCGGCGGGGCCGCCGGACGTGGGAACGCACGAAGATCGCAGCATCGACCTCGGGGGATTGCTCTTCAAGGTCGGTGCCATGGCGTCGTTTCTTGTCAAGTCGAACGATAACTGGCGAGCGACGCGGTGCAAGACGTCGGTCTATATCGGCCTTGATCTGCTCCACGGTAAGGCGCTGCGCGACGGCCGAGCGTAGGTAGCCCAGGCGTTCGGGCGCGGAGAGACGCATGATATGGAATCCGGCCGTCGGGGGGATGTGCTCTCGCAGAACGGCTTCCGCTACGGCCGGCTCCTTGACGAGACCGAGCCTGTTCTGAACTGTGCTCTTCTTTTTATGTACGAATTCCGCGATGGCGCGCACGCTCCACTTACCGGCATCGCGCTGTTGCAATTGCCAGTAGCGATAGCCTTCTTCGAGTGGCGTGAGGTTTTCACGTTGAAGGTTCTCGATCAACGAGAGGCGCTCGGTGTCTTCGTCGGTCAGCTCCCGCACGTCTGCGCGCAGCGTCGGAAACGGGCGGATGGTGGAGTCGCAGATTTTTGCCGCTTCCAGGCGCCGCGCCCCGGCGACGATCTCCAGCACCTCCTGCCCATGGCGCGCAACGCGGCGCGCGATGACGGGTTCGAGCTGTCCCTCGCTAGCAAGGCTTTGCGCCAGCTCTTCGAGTGGCCTGCGCTGGAAATGAAATCGCGGCTGGAACGGGTTGGGCTGGAGTTCCCCCAGCGGGACATTCACTATATTGCCGACTGTGCCGCGCGTTACCGCGCTGAGCGACGCCTGTACCGCAGCTGCGCGCTCCTGCTGTGCGGCTGGCTCCCTGGTGCTGCGCCGCTTGAGCACATCGGCCAGCGTCTCCTTAACGCGCTTTGTGGAGCGGCCATGGATGTGGCTCTCGGACTGAGGTGCATGTGTGGCCCGCGCGGTTGTCATGAATTTACGCCACTTTCTCGAGTTCAAGGGCCAGGGCGTGATAGGCTTCGGCGGCATCGCTTCCCGGCGCTGCCTCGTAGATGGGCAGGCCGCGCAACTGCGCCTCGGCAAACGCTACGTACTTGCGTATCACCGTCTCAGTGAGCAATTCCGGGTAACGCTCCTTGAGCATGGAGAGGGTCACCTGGCTGACCCGGGCACGAGGTTCGTGCTTAGTTGGCACGATTCCCGCGATCTGGAGTCCCGGATTGAGTGTTTCGCGCACGGTCTTGACCACTTCCAGGAGCGTCTGGAGCGCCTCGACGGCAAAGTAGTGCGTCTCAACCGGAATTAGCAGGCGGTCGGCGGCCACCATGCCGTTTACCGTGAGGACGCCGAGCGATGGCCGGCAGTCGATGACAATGCGGTCATACCGCACACGCAGATTATCGCCCTCAATTTTCCTCTTGAGCACGCTCTCCCGGGAGAGGGCGTGGATCAACTCCACCTCGGCGGCCTCCAGACTGGTGTCGGATGGCACTACGTCAACATTAGGCACATCGGTTGGCACGATGGCGCCGGCAATTGGGAATGCGGCTTCGCGCAGGACGCGATACATCATCCCGGCTGGGGCGGTCACTCCGAGTCCTTTAGCGACGTTGCCTTGGGGATCCAGATCCACGATAAGGGTGCGGTACCCGAGCTTACCGAGCCACGCGCCGAGATTGATCGCGGTCGTTGTCTTGCCGACGCCGCCTTTTTCCTGAACGATCGCCGTGATCACGCACTGCACATAACGCATAGACGGCCGGCAGCGGCAAACGTCTCGGTTGCATCGTGTCCAATAATTGGACAGAAATGTTTCTCCTGGGGACTCAACGGATCAACGAGCGCGGACATCTTGAGATCGGCGGGTGCGATACGGTCGACCTTGCGGCCAAGTTCGGCACGCCACTGTATGTTATGGACGAAGCGGCGGTGCGGGCGAAGTGCCGTTCGTACCGAGAGGCCTTTGCAACCCGCTACCCGCACGTGCATGTGGAGTACGCCGCCAAAGCATTCCTGTGCATTGCCATGGCGCAGCTGGTGCTTGAGGAGGGGTTGCACCTGGATGTTGCCTCAGCAGGGGAGCTCCACACGGGGCTGCGTGCGGGGCTGCCGCCAGCTGACCTTGTCTTCCACGGCAACAATAAGTCGCTTGATGAAGTGCGCCAGGCCGTGGAGTCTGGGGTTGGAAGGATCGTTGTAGATAACTTCCATGAGCTGGACTTGCTCGACCAAGTAGCGCCGCTTCAGCGCCGGCCACAGAATGTGCTCGTCCGCGTCGCGCCCGGGGTCGATCCGCACACGCACCGTCGAATTCGCACGGGCCAGGCCGATACTAAGTTTGGCTTTGGCGCTAAGTCCGGCGAAGCACTGAAAGCGGTGAAGCGCATCGTGGGCACGCCTAACCTATTGTTCACCGGGCTGCATTGCCATATCGGCTCCAACCTCATGGATGCCGGTGCGCATCAGGAGGCAATCGACGTACTGCTTGACGTGGCGGTAGCGGTCCGGGAAGAGACTGGACTGGCAGTGGAGCAGTTAAATATCGGCGGCGGCCTTGGCATCCGCTACACATCGCAGGACCACCCGATGGCGCTCGATGAGTTTGCCGAATCGCTCACAACGACACTCCTCGCCGGCCTTGCAGCCCGTCACCTTCCTGAGCCGCTGTTGCTGCTTGAGCCGGGGCGCTCCATTGTTGGCGAAGCTGGAACCACGCTTTACACCGTCGGCGCAATCAAGCAGGTTCTGATTCCGGAACCTCCGGGGACACGCACATACGTGGCGATCGACGGCGGCCTCTCAGATAACCCGCGGCCGCAGCTGTATGAGGCGGTGTACACGGCTCTAATCGCGAACAGAGCATCCAATCTTGCTGACACTGAGGTGCGCGTGGCCGGCAAACACTGCGAGACCGATACGTTGATAGACAGCACGCGCATTCAACGTCCTGAGGCCGGGGACATCATGGCGGTGCTCTCGACGGGAGCCTACAACTATTCGATGGCGAGCAACTACAACCGCCTTCCTCGACCAGCAGTAATCTTCGTGAAGGACGGCCACGCAGAGCTGGTAGTGAGGCGGGAAACGCTCGACGATCTGCTCCGCCAAGATCTGCCGCTGGGGAAGTAGCCGGCCTCGGGGAACCGTCCGCGTGGGGCCGTGCGGCGTCTACAATCCGATGTGCCTTCTACCAGCGCCGCAGAGGCGCATGGCGAGTACGCGGCAGCTGGTGTCAACTATTCGATCCTGGACCCCGCCAAGAGGCTCGCGCAGGCAGCGGCTCGAGGCACGGCCGATCAGCTCGCGCGTCACGAATTCTCCGAAGTAGCCGGCACGCGTGGTGAGTCGGCGTATGTCGTGGACGCTGGTCCCTTTTTTCTGGCGACGCTCACTGAAGGTTTGGGGACGAAAAATCTCGTCGCTGATGCGGTTCGGCACATAACTGGGCGCAGTCACTATGATCAACTCGCGCAAGACACCGTCGCGACCATTCTGAACGACCTTGCCACGGTGGGTGCTAGCCCGGTCGCTGTGACGGCCTATTGGGGGACCGGCGACTCAGAGTGGTTTGGTGACCAGGAACGTCTTGCGGATTTGGCTAGCGGGTGGGCCGCCGCCTGCAAGGCGGCCGGCGCCTCGTGGGGCGGCGGCGAAACGCAGGCTATCGGGGGAATAATTCAGCCTGGCGTGATTGATCTGGCCGGGGCGGCAGTTGGAATCATCCGACCCAAGAGCCGGCTGTTGCACGGGGATCGCCTCCAGGCCGGAGACGCAATCCTGGTTGCCGCATCCAGCGGCATTCACGCCAACGGGCTGACGCTAGCACGCCGAGTGGCCAGTAAGTTGCCTGATGGATATGCCACGCCCGTTCCGGGTGACGCTGAAGGGCACGGCTACGGTGAAGCGCTACTTAGACCGTCACCGCTCTATGGACCGCTATTGGAAGCGCTTCAGGATGCCGAAATCGAGGTGCATTACGCGGCACACATCACGGGGCACGGATGGCGCAAACTGATGCGGGCAGAGCGAGACCTTACCTATCGTGTGACGAACCTGCCGCCGGTGCCGCCGGTGCTGGAATTCCTCCAGGTATGCCTCGGCATGCCGGACGAAGAAGCGTACGGCACGTTCAACATGGGAGGCGGCTTTGCCCTGTTCGTGTCGCCCAGGGACGTCGCTCGGTCTCTCGAAGTGGCGCAGAAAGCAAAACTCCAATTCGAACTCGTTCAAGTTGGAGCGGTCGAGAAAGGGCCAAAACGTGTTGTCCTGGAGCCGCTCGACGTAACGTACGATGCGTCGGCACTCCAAGTGCGGTAGCCATACCCTGGCCGGCTACTTGCGCCGCGCGGACAGCTCTTCCAGATTGCGTGGCCAGTCTGCTTTGAGCAAGCGGGAGAGAGCCCGGTCGGCCCGCAATCGTCCATCGGTTTGGCAGCGGGGGCAGTAGTTCACTTCATTCTCGGCATAGACGATGCGCTGCACCGGCGCGCCGCACACCGGGCAGGGCTGCTGGTAGCGGCCATGAACTGCCATGCCATTGTGAAAGGCTGTCACGGTTTCTGGGAATCCGTCACCGGCATGCCGTCGCAGGTTCTCGGTCCAGTTCAGCAGCGTTTCTCTCGTTGCCGCGAACAGACTCGCTACCTCGCTCTCTGATAAATGATGCGCCTGCTTCAAGGGCGAGAGCTTTGCCCGGTGCAGGATTTCATCTGAGTAGGCGTTGCCAATGCCGCTGAACAGACGAGGATCGGTCAGAGCGCGCTTGAGCGTGTGATTCTCGCTGAGCAGTACCTCCCGAAATCCCCGTTCGTCGGTTTCAAGCACTTCCAGTCCACCGGGATCAATCTCTGCCAGGGCGGCGTCACCGTGCAGGAGGCGGAGCGACGCGCGCTTCTTGGTTCCGGCTTCGGTCAGCAGCAATGTGCCGGGAGGGAAGTCTAAGGCGGCGTGCGCTAGTTTTCCCGGCGATTTGGCGTCCTGCGCGCGCCAGCGGAAGCGGCCGGCGATCATGAAGTGAATCACCAGAAATAGTTCGCCTTCCAGCGCCAGCACGACGCGCTTTCCTACCCTGCGCACATCGCTGACCGTCTTGCCGTACGCCTCTTGGAGTGGGGGTGAAACCGAGCGAAGTACGAAGGAACTGGCCAGCCGTATGCCAAGCAACGGCTGCCCAACTACACGCGGCAAGAGCTGTTCCACGTACACCGTCACATCAGGCAACTCAGGCATTAGGTCTCTGCCTGGTGAACGAGCGCGGCCGGCGCCGCGTTGCTGGGGCTACGCTAACTCCACCTCCACCACGGGCTCACCGGCTTCGAGCGATATGCGGACGCGCAGCGGTAGCGGGGAGCCTGCCCTGAGCAGTGCGAGGTTGACCGCCGGCTCGACCAGCGTACGGATCAAGTCCACAAGGGCAGCAGTCTTGTTAGGCGAGCGCGCGTCCAGCGCAAGCTGGATCAGGCGTGCCGCGGCCGGTTCGGTGATTTCCACCGGAGGGGAACGCCGCGGGAGTAGATCGGAGACCGCCGCAAGCTGGAGATCGACCAGGCGGTGCATGCCGGTTTGATCTAAGGGAGGCAGGACGTTCCATCGCTCGGGCGCCAGCAGCTCCCCCAGGTCGCCCTCGAAGAGGTCAGCCAGCGCGTTCCGGATGATCCCTTCGGAAGTCGCTGCAGCGATCGGCCGGCCATTGTCCGGGCGAAAGCCGATATGCAGAGCTTCTTCGCGGCCAACATTGGCCGTGACCACGACGATGCTGCGCGCGAAGCTGAGCTCAGCCTGGCTGGGCGGCCCAGGCGCCGCGTCGCCCAGCACCGGGAGCGGCGCGCGCCCGAGGCGGATTGCGTCGGCCCACAGCGCCGCCACGGGCGGTACCTGAGAAAGGACCTCAGCCGCGTCAAGCGCGATGATCGCGAGCGGTCCGCTCTCCAGCTTGGCGCGAGGAAGCGGCGGGAAGCGTCCGGCGAAATATGCGCGACAGTTCACGGGAATTAGATGGTCCACGAAGTGCTCGCCATAAATAACGCGCGACAGGAGTTCGGCAAAGTGAGTCTTTCCCACGCCGCCCGGTCCAGCAATTAGCAGCAATCCGGGACGCGGAACTGTGGCGCCGAAGAGACCCTGTTCCAAAGCGCTCGACCGGAGCGCATTGGCGCTGACCACCCCCAATTCCCGTCTGAGCGTTTCAATGAGCGAGTCGGTACCCACTAGTAGGCGGGCGGAGACTTGCTGGCATGCGGCGTCAATCTGCTCCAGATTCAGGTACTGCGTCCGGTCTGTCACCAATGGCGATCCAGACCCAGCTCGCGGCGGTGCTTCAATGCCCTGGTTGGATGGAGTAAGGATCATCACGCGCTATCGTAAAGAGCCATGAGTGACCTACGCACGAGCGGATTATCCCCGGAGGCGGTCCGGGCGCTGGACCTGGCCACCGTAATCGCGAGAAATAGCGGCCACACCACCCTTACGCCTGACCATCTGGCGACTGCGCTGCTGAAGCAGAGCGACGGCCTGGCCAGCAGCCTATTGCGCGCCCACTTTGGTGTGGATCTTTTTGAGCTGCGCACACGCCTAGAGAGCGGGCTGAGGGATTTGCGAACTACCTTCACTCCAGGCGGTCTGACGCACCGCTACGGTGGTGAATCCTATTACGTGGCGGTCGAAGTTGACCGGATAGTGGATCGCGCCCGCCGTCTAGCAGTGCAGCAGCAGAAGCCCGCGGCCGGTACCGACCATCTCCTTGCATCGCTACTGGAGGAAGAGTCCCCGGCCGCCCGCGCACTCGGAGATGCGGGGATCGAAGCCGCACGCGTGCAAGCCGCGTCGGCGGGCGTGCCGCTGCCGCCGGCACTGGCCGCAAGGCATGAACTGGCGGGAAATTCGGGGGTGCCCCTACCTGTCGCTCCAGGAGAGGCGTCGTCTCTCGACGGGGTCAGTCCGCGTGCAGGCTCGCGCACGCCTGCTGTTTTCGACCTCGTCGAAGACAGCAGGCAAGGCCGTTCCGAGCCGGTGGCCGAGCGTGCTCCGCTCCTGGAGCAAGTGCAGAACGTCCTCGTCCAAGAGCGCACAAGCGTTGTGCTGGTCGGGGAACCTGGTTCAGGGCGGCGCTCGATTATCTCAGTGCTCGCGCAGTCGTTTGCCCGCGCTGCTTTACCGGGGATCAAGCCGGTGCTGTATGCGATCTCCCCGGCGGCACTCCTAGACGGACCAGAGCTGATCGTCAGACAGGGATTGGAACGCGCCGAAGGTGGCGTTCTGGCGCTGCCCGACTTGCATCAATTCTTTGGGGCGGCGCCGCTCACCGGTTTCATCGAAGCGGGAGTTGCCGTCAAGCAGGCATTGCTGCAAGGGCGCGTGCGGATAATTGGTACAAGCACGGCGCCGCAATACACGCGCTACTTAGAGGGTGATCCGGCGCTGCGCGACCACCTCCGGCCGGTCAACGTCCCCCCCGCGAACGACTCCGAGACCATGGCGGCGCTGCAGGCGAACAGAGTTCGCCTGCAGCGCGAGAACCAGGTGACACTCGTAGAGTCAGCACTGAAGGCGGCCGCGTCCCTCTCCAGGCAGTACCTCTCGACCCCACAACCTGGCGCAGCGGTTGGCTTGCTCCAACGTGCCTGCGCTGTCGTGCGGCTATCACATACGGCCATGCGGGCAGGCGAGATAGCCACGATCCCAGCAGAGGGAGCCACTGCCCAAACTACGCCTGACACCACCGTTGATGAGGCGGATGTTGCCCAGGCGCTTCACCAGCAGACCGGCATCCCCATGGGACAAATCGCGGGGCAGGAACAGGACCGGCTGGCGCGCATGGAGGAGATCTTGCACCAACGAGTGATTGGTCAAGATGCGGCCATCAGCGCACTGGCGCGAGCCGTGCGGCGCGCTCGCGCCGGCCTGAAGGACCCCAAGCGCCCCATCGGGTCTTTTCTTTTTCTTGGTCCGTCTGGCGTTGGTAAGACTGAAAGTGCGCTTGCGCTGGCTGAGTTCCTCTTTGGCGCAGAGGACGCGGTGGTGATGCTCAACATGTCCGAATACATGGAGAAGCACAACGCAGCGCGGCTCATCGGCGCTCCGCCGGGCTATGTTGGGTACGAAGAAGGGGGACAACTGACTGAGAAGGTCAGGCAGCGGCCGTACTCAGTTGTGGTTTTGGACGAAGTGGAGAAGTCACATCCGGACGTATATGACCTCTTTCTACAGGTGTTTGACCAGGGGCAACTTCAGGATAGCCGCGGGCGCGTTGTGTCGTTCCGAAATACCGTGGTGGTGATGACTTCCAACCTGGGCGGCCGTGCGCTGGCCTACCCGCAGGAACTGCCGCCCGGCGTCGATCCGAAGTCGGCGGTAATGGATGCAGTGCGTGATCACTTCCGGCCAGAATTCCTAAACCGGCTAGACGGTGTCATCGTCTTCGACCCGCTAGACCGCGAATCGTTGAGCAAGATCCTGGACCTCATGCTCGCAAAAGCCGGACGGCAGCTCGCGCCGCAGGGAATCTCTCTGGAGGTGACACAAGCGGCGCGGAACTGGCTGCTGGAGCAACACGTCGAGCCTGAGTACGGCGCGCGGCCGCTAACCCGGATCGTGCAGACGTTTGTCAAGGACGAGATGGCTGAACGCCTGGTCAATGGCACCCTTACGCCCGGCAAGAAGGTGGTGCTAGGGATCAGGGAGGGCAAGCTTGAGTTTCGAGCCGAGGATTGACGCTTGGCGCTAGGCTACGGCCTCGTTAATGCGTCGCTCTAGCTCCTCTACCGATTCCTTGCGCGCCTCAACGCGCTGCTGAACTTTAGTGATCCGCTCGCTAACGTTAGTGGGCGTCACCGTCTGGTCGTACGCGACCGCACGCAGGAACGTCTCAATCTGATCAAGATTGATCTCCGTGAGGTGGAGATCGTCCACCCATCGCTCTATGCGCTCCGCTTGCTCTCGCTTTAGAGCAATGAGCTCGTCAAGCTCGCCGCTCACGCGCTCGCGCGCGTCCTGCCGCCGCGTAATCAAATCTCGAAGCTCGGCTTCGATGTGCGTGCGCGGATTTGCTCGTAGTGCGCGGATTAGGAGCACGCGGCGGCGCGCGAGCTCTAGCGCCTGGTCCACCATCTCTCCGACTTGCAACTGTTGCTCGGAACTGAGGAGATCGACTCCGCTGGTTGTCTTAGGCAAATCGCTGAAGACGATCTGCTCGAGCTCCACGATTCGCCGCAGCTGCGCCGCCCGCTGGCGCCACTGGACACGCGCGGCTTCGTTGCGAGGCTCCGGGTACTGCCGAAGCGTTTCCTCAGCCTCCTTCAGCGAGGCCGCACGCCGTGGGGCAAGCGACGCGTCGCCATCGGCGTGGCCCAGCACGTAGTACATCAGCGCCGTCCACGCGCCGCTGCCGCCGAGCATTAGCCAGCCAAACATCGGGTTGTGTGTCGTCGACCACCCCAGCACGCCGACGGCCGCCGCGCCCGCCGCGAACAGACTCTTGCCGCTGAGCAGCTGGTCCGCCCAGAACCGCCACCGCATCGGGTTATTGCACCAGACTAAACGTGACCCGGTTGTCGCGCTGCACTTCCTCGGGGTCTGCACACTCGCGACAACGGGGAAGCGTGCTGCTTAGCACAAGACGCTCAATCGGGATCCCAAACTTGATGATGTAGTCCTGCACCGCGCGTGCTCGCTCAAATGCCAGCGAGTTAACTGCCGCCTCGTTGAGTCCGCCGCCCGAGGGCCAGCCGGCCGATCCTTCGACACGTAAGTAGGTGCCGACCGTGCTGCGAAGCACGGGGATAACGTTCTCCTCAATGGCGCGCTGCGCTTCGCGAGAGAGCGACGTCCCGCCTGGCTCAAACTGCACCTCACGCACGCCGAGCACCGCTACGGTCGTAAGTCTGCCTTGCTGCTCGGGGGTCAGGCCGCGGATCTGAGACCGCGCAGTCAGGTGGAACGAGGCGTTAACCGGCGGCCGGTTGGACACCAGAGCGGTGTCGAGAGCGCTCTTGCGGACGAAGCCTGCGTCAAAGACGCTGGGCAGCTGCGAATCGCTCAGCACCTGACGCACCTCGCGTCCGCCTGAGAGCCACACCACCTGGGTTTCTTTGTACCGTTGGTAAAGCAGCGGCAGATTCTGATCTGACATGACAGTGCCGTTGTCGGCCAGGGTTGCCTGGGCAAACTCTGCTAACGAATCGGTGAGATCTTTAGTAGAGCCTACACCCGTCCACGGGGTGCTCCATTTGGCAATGGCCGCCGCCGCCCCGTCTGGCCGCTCGAAGACCAACTTGTTTGCCTCAAACCAGGCGTCGTGGAACGCCTGCACTGCCTCGCGCTTGGTTTCGAGCGCGCGTGCGCCCGTGATAATCACGTCCATGGTGACGCGGAACTGATCGGACGTCATGAGGACGCGCGCATCGTCGCGTCTGCCCGCAGCGTCCATGTCGCCGCTGGTCCAGCCCACGACCCCATGCGCCTCACGTCCCAGGAAGCGGCGAGCCGCCTGATTCAGGTTCTCCTGGCCGAAGCGAACTGTCTGGCTCACCGGCACTCCGCCAACGCGCAGCATGTAGTACAGCAGATACTCGCTTACGCTGCTGTCTGAATAGGCAAACGCCTTGCCTGCCATGTCATTGAACGTCCGCACCGCGCTTGCCTGGACGATCGCCTTATCTGCGCCGGCCGATTCGCCTACGATGGCGGTTATCTTGCCAACACTCGGCCCGCCCCAAAGGGCGTAACTGCTCGATGTGGTGAGCAAGAAATCGAACCCGCCGTTCTGGAGTAAATCGGCGCGGCGCTGCTCCGCGATGCGATTCTTATCCTCAATGTCAAACGGCACGAAGCGCACGCCGAGACCGCGCTTCTCCGCCAGTTTCTCTTGAAATAGCAGTACCACCGGCGCGTAGGGCGGAAACTCCTTATCGAACGCGACCGTCACATATCCCAGACGGAAATTGCCCTGTGATTCGGGGACCCGCACCTCTGATCGGAAGCCTGTAGCCTGCTGGCCGCCCGGCTGCGGCGCTGAGGTGGGCTGCGCCTGAGGCGCCCGTGTTGCAGCGGCGGCCGTTGGCGGAGCGGGTTGGCCGGTGCGCGGCGTGGTACTCGGTTGTGCTGCGGCTCCGGTTGGCTGAGCGGCCGCCGACCCCTGTGGCCCCGCCCCTCCAGTAGTAGGCTGCGCCATCTGTCCAGCCTGCCTATCACGCGACGGCAACACCTGACGGATGGCGTCGCCGAATCCCGGAATCGCGCTAATCCCGGGCAGTTGATCCGGGCTAGAGACGCCTAGCAATAACGCGCCGCCGTAGACGAACACCAGGAGTATGAGGAGGGCCGTGAAAATGCGGCCCCACTTGATACGAGTCATCAGGTTCGACGACTGCTTCCGCTAGACTCCCGGCGCGCCGGGAGTC
>Ga0136611_10001373_pt1 | contig 16891 bp, 14 predicted proteins | sample AntDrymUQ2232306_2_FD_106645 | JGI IMG/M metagenome (GOLD analysis project Ga0136611, IMG submission 106645) | Polar desert sand microbial communities from Dry Valleys, Antarctica - metaG UQ223 (23.06) | ecosystem: Environmental > Terrestrial > Soil > Desert | place: Antarctica: Dry Valley...
CTCCACGGCTTCCCCCGGGCGGCCTTCCTCACGGTGGACGCCGAGAAGCTGGCCCTGCTCGCCACGCACGGCGTGTCCCACCACCGGGTCGCCGGCCGCCCCGAGTCTCCCACGATCGACATCGCCCTCCGCAGGTCGAAGGTGCACGTGCTGCGGCACTTCCAGCGGGTGGACGAGCCGTGGTTGGCGAGACTCATGCCCGAGGGCAGCACCGTGCTCATCGTGCCGATGGTCGTCGACGGGGAGCCGCTGGGAGTGCTCCTGCTGCAGCTGCCGGTGCTGCGCGACAAGGGGTGGGCGCAGTCGCTCCTCGGACCGCTGGAGCGCGGCGCGTCGATCACCGCTCGCACGCTGCGCACCGTCCGGCGCATCGAGCGGCTCGAGCTGCTGGCAGCGACGGACAGCCTGACCTCGATCCCCAACCGCCGGAACTTCACCACGTCCCTCGAGCGAGAGCTGGCTCGCAGCACCCGCACCGGTCAACCCCTCAGCCTCGTCATGTTCGACCTCGACGAGTTCAAGCAGATCAACGACCAGTACGGCCACCAGGCAGGCGACGAGGCGCTGCGCGGCGTCGCTGAGTCCCTGCAGGTGGCGTGCCGCGACCTCGACACCGCCGCGCGCTACGGAGGGGAGGAGTTCGTCGTCATCCTCCCCGACTGCCCGCCCGAGCGCAGCGTCGAGGTCGCCGAAAGGCTGCGGATCGCCGTGTCCGCCGCGAAGTCGCCGTACCGGCTCACCGCCAGCGCCGGCGTGGCCAGCTACCCGGAGCACGCCGACGACCTGGAGGGTCTAGTCCGAGCCGCTGACGAGGCGCTCCTGCTGTCCAAGCGGAGCGGCCGCAACCGCACCACCGCGGCGTCGGTCCTCAACGCCTCCACGCGGGGCATGGACGCCTCGTGATCGCCGAGCACCACCTCCCCCTGCGCGCAGCGGAGCCCGCCCCTCGTCGTGGGGGTGGGGCGGGCTCCGCCGTCGTGCTGTGCTGGGCCAGCGAGCCTAGCGCTGGCAGCTCCGAGCAGCGACTAGCGCAGGACGCCGCAGGCCGCCGGGTCGGTCGCCTCGGCCGGCAGGGCGCTGTTCAGCTCGCTGGCACCCTCCTCGCTGAAGCTGTAGGCACCGTTGCCGTCGTCGTCGATGCCGTGGATCACCACGACGCCCTCGCCCTCGCGGATGGAGGCAGCGATCTCCTTGGCCGTCCCGCCACCGAGGTAGCCGGTGTCCGGGACCGCGGTGATGGCGATCTTCTTGCGCAGGTAGTCGATCCGCCCGTCCTGCGCGACCGGGAAGCGGTCCACCGCGAGGAAGCTGTCCGGCGAGGTGTCCCCGGTGGTGTTGAGCGAGACGACGACCGGGCCGTACGCCGGCACGCCCTCGACGGTGTTGATGCGACCGTCGCCGTTGTCGTCCTGGGCCAGCGTCGGGCACTCGTTGAGCGCCTGGTTGCCGTAGTGGATGTGCTGGGCGTGCGGGGCGTCCGGGGTCAGCCCGTTCGGCGCGGTTCTCCTCGCCCTTGTCCGACGCGGCGATGGCGGGGCTGGCGCCGATCGCTGCGGTGGTGACGAGGGCGGGGGCGGCGGTGCCGAGGGCGATACGGGCTGGTCGGGTCGCGGGGCGCTCCAGCAAGGGTCAGGTCCGAGAGGTGGGCACGCCCGGCTGACCTGCCTTCGCACCAGCCCGTCACACGGATGGGTGACGCTGCAATCGGCTAGCGCTGGCCCTCGTAGAGCTTGTAGACGACGTAGACCGAGAACCAGCCGATGAACAGGAACGCCAGCACGAGCAGGCCGGTGTAGAAGAACTCGAGCACGAGGGGGTGGCCTTCCGGTCGACGAGGTGCCCTCAGCCTAGCGACCGCGGCGGCACCGGGCAGGATGGGCGCATGGCATCCCGACTGGTCATCAAGGTCACCGCAGGCGAGGACGCCCCCGAGCGGTGCGCGCAGGCGTTCACCGTCGCGGCCGTCGCCGTGTCCTCGGGCGTCGCCGTCTCGCTGTGGCTCACGGGCGAGGCGTCGTGGTTCGCGCTGCCCGGCCGCGCCGAGGGCTTCGCCCTGCCGCACAGCGCACCGCTGGCCGAGCTGCGCGACGCGGTGCTCGCCGGTGGCACGCTCACGCTCTGCACCCAGTGCGCGACCCGTCGCTCCCTGACCGAGGCCGACCTGCTGCCCGGCGTGCGCGTCGCCGGCGCGGCCGTCTTCGTCGCCGAGGTCCTCGAGGACGACACCCAGGCGCTCGTCTACTGAGCCCTGCGACATCTCGTGGTCGCCGCGTCCCTCACCCCGACGTCGTCGGCGTCACCCGCAGTAGGGGGCGCTCCAGCGAGGCCAGGAGCTCGACCGCTCGCTGCCGCGCCTTGACCGCGTTGCCGGCCTTGATCTGCTCGTACCCGCGGATCATGTCCGGGAGCTCGGCGATCGCCGTCACCGTCTCCGCCGTGAGCGGTCGCAGCTGAGGGAGCGCCTGGGCGAGCAGGTCTCGGTACCAGGCGATGAGGTGGCGCTCCTCCCGGCGTGAGGCCTGCCCCCCGAAGGGGTCCAGCGGCGTGCCGCGCAACCGCCTCCCCGACCGCAGCACCGAGAACACCGGGGTGAACCACGAGCCGACGCGCAGCTTGCCCTCGTGACCCAGCTTGCGCAGCAGCGGCGGCTGCAGGTTGTACGAGAGCGTCACCGGCTCCTCGAAGGTGTCCTGCACGTGCTGGCGCCACGCGTCGCTGAGGTACAGCCGCGCGACCTCGTACTCGTCCTTATAGGCCATCAGCTTGAACAGCCCTCGGGCGACGGCGTTGGTCACGTCCGAGCGGCCGGGTGTCGCCACGGACTCCCGCTCCGCGACCGCGAGCACGACGTCGAGGTACTGCTGCGCGTAACCGGCCGACTGGTAGTCGATCGCCTCGGCGACCCGCACGGCCAGCAGCCGACGGACCTCGTCGTCGAGACCGGCGGCGTCGACCCGACGGTTGAAGCGCTCGTAGGTGCCGCGCGACCGAGCGCTCAGGGCTGCGGCGCGCCGCCGGCGCTCCTCGGCGAACCCCACGGCGGGAGGGTCGAGGAGCCGGGTGATGCGTTCCGGGTCCTGCACCCAGAGCCGCCCGTACCGGAAGGCCTGCAGGTTGGACTGGACGGCGACGCCGTTCAGTCGGACCGCGGCCTCGATGGAGTCCGCGCTGAGCGGGAGCAGACCAGCCTGGTAGGCGGCCCCGACAGCCACGATGTTCGTCATCATGTAGTCGCCGAACAGCCCTTCGGCGATGCCGCGTGCCGGGACGGTGTGCACGCCGCCCGGGCGGACATACCGCGAGATCGACGCGCGCATGGCCCCGACGTCGACGGTGTGCCAGACGTCGCGGACCATCTCACCGGTGGGGAACAGGTCGGTGTTGATCACCGTCGCCGTCCGCTCCGGCGAGCAGCGGTCAAGGTTGACCGGCGCGACGCTGCCGACCTCATCGAGCGCCAGGTACAGGTCCGCCCGTCCCTGGCCCACCTTGTTGGCGTGCGCCGAGGCCTTGGGCTCGGCCAGTCGCCCTGCGTCGTGCGCTCCGAGCGGTGACCACACCGGTGCGTCGCCGGGGAGCACGACCAGGCTCGACAGGACCTGCCCCCACTTCTGCGCGGCGCCGGTCAGGTCGAAGGAGATGACGTGGTGTCCGTCGAGCAGCGCGGCGAACGCGAGGACCGCGTTCATCGTGAGGACGCCCGTCCCGCCGACCCCTGGCATGTAGAGGTGGAACGCCTCGACGAGCGGGCCCGTCGCGGGCGGTGGCACGAGCTCTTCCGCCCCGAGCGGGGGCGCGACGGGCTTGCGGTACCCGGTGCCCTGCCGGACGGTCACCGTCGTGAAGGACGGGCACTCGCCCTGCACGCAGGAGTAGTCGTCGTTGCAGGAGGAGGTGTGGATCCGGGTCTTCGGCCCGAACTCCGTCGGCGTCTTCTGCAGGCTCATGCAGTTGCTCTTGGCCCCGCAGTCGCCGCAGTTCTCGCACACGGCCTCGTTGATCAGCACGTGCTCGGTGGGCGCTTCCAGCAGGCCGCGCTTGATCTGCCGACGGCGCTCGTTGGCACAGGACTCGTCGTAGACCATCACCGTCACGCCGTCGATCTCCTCGAGCTCGCGTGCGACCGCCAGCATCTCGTCGGCGTCGCGGACCTGCACCCCCGCGCCGAGCCGCTGGCCGCGGTACTGGCCCTGGTCCTTCGTGCAGATCACGATGTGGCGCACGCCCTCGGACTCCAGCCCCCGCGTCAGCGCAGCCAGGCCGTGCTGGCCGGGAGCGACCTGAGCGCCGGTGTTGGCGAGCACTCCGTTGTAGAGCAGCTTGAAGGTCATGCGGGTCCCCGTGGCGACAGCCCACCGGATGTTCAGGTACGAGGAGTGGTACAGCGAGCCGTCCCCGATCTGCTGCACCAGGTGGGGCCGGTCGGTGAACGGTGCCAACCCGATCCAGGGCAGTCCCTCCCCACCCATGTGCGTCATCGTGTCGATGTGCCGCTCGGGCTGCTCGATGACCGTGGCGAAGCAGTGGCAGCCCGGCGCGCTCCAGGCCACCTGCCCTTCGGCCATGACCGTGCTCGCGCTGTGGGGGCACCCCGAGCAGTAGTTCGGCGTCCGGCCCTGGTGCAGGTCGTAGGACCGCGCGGCGACCTCGGCGAGCTCGCGCAGCCGGGACGCGTCCCGTACAGCCGGCACGAAGGGCTGCAGACGCGCGGCGAGCAGCCGGGCGATGACGTCGGCATCCATGCCGCCCTCGACCGGGAAGAGCGGGTGACCGTCGGCGTCGCGCTTGCCGACGACCCGCACCGCCTGCGCCAGCGGCTGCAGGGCGGCCTTGACCGCATCCTCGACGAAGCCCCGCTTCTCCTCGATGACGACGACCTCGTCGAGGCCGGAGCAGAACTCCCTGACGACCTCCTCGTCGAGTGGGTAGACGAGGCCGAGCGTCAGCAGGCGCAGGCCCGTCTCGTCCAGCCGCGCCGGGTCGAGCCCGAGGTCGAGCAACGCCTGGCGCACGTCGGCGGCGCTCTTGCCGGCCGTGATGATGCCGATCCGGTCGTCGCGCTGCGCACCGTCCTGCCGGTTCAGGCCGTTCGCCCGGGCGTAGCGCAGCACGGCGGCGTGCTTGTCGACGTAGAGGTGCCGCTCCTGGTCGATGTTCTTGCCAGGAAAGAAGGAGAAGTCCACCCGCTTCTCGAAGCGGTCCGACGGGACCCGGCACGTCACGTCAGCGCTGCCGACGTCCACGACCTCGCCGCCGTCGCACAGGGCGCTGGTGAGCTTCATGGACACCCAGCACCCGGCGTACCGCGACATCGCCACGGCGTGCAGCCCGAGCGTCCGGAACTCCGCGATCGACGAGGGGTAGACGATCGGGATGCCGGCCGAGACGAAGGCGTACTCCTGCTGGAAGGGCATGGTCGACGACTTCGCCTCGTGGTCCTCCCCCGACAGGACCACGACGGCGCCGTGCTCGCTCGTCCCGGCGAAGTTGGCGTGCTTCAGCGCGTCACCGGCCCGGTCCACCCCCGGCCCCTTGCCGTACCAGAAGCCGTTGACGCCGTCGTAGCGGGCGTGCGGGTAGCCGTCGAGCATCTGCGTGCCCATGAGCGCCGTGACGGCCTGCTCCTCGTTGCCGGCTGGGAGGAAGCGGATGTCCTCCTGCTCGAGCAGCGCCGAGCTCCGCGCCAGCTGGAGGTCGTAGCCGCCGAGCGGGCTGCCCGGGTAGCCGCTGATGAGCGTCCCCGGTCGCAGACCGGCGGCCCGGTCGCGGCGAGCCTGCTCGAGCGGCAGCCGCACGAGCATCGACATCCCGGAGAAGTAGAAGCGCCCGTCCGGGGCCGTCAGCCGGTCGTTGATCCGGAAGTCCGTTCCGGACTCCATGGTGAGACGCTCGTCCAGGTGCACTGGATTGCTCCTTCCGAGAGGTGGTCCGGCCCGGCAGGGCGACCGACCGGGACGTCCTGCCGAGGCAGGTGTGGGACTAGGCGCGCCACCGGGACAGGCTGCGCTCGAGGTGCCCCAGAGCGAGGTTGACCGCGACCGCCGCTGCGCAGACGGTCAGGACCAGGGCGTACAGGCGGGCGGGCGCGAAGGCCGACGACAGGCTGTGGAGGATCGCTCCCACGCCGCCGACGGACACCATGAGCTCCGCGAGCAGCACACCGAGCAGCGTCAGGGCGGCGGCCACGCGCAGGCTCGACACCACGTCCGGCAGGATCGAGGGCAGGATGACCTTGCGGATGACGGTCGCTCGGCCGCCCCCCATCGCCCGGACGGACGTGATCAGGTTCTGGTCGACCAGCTTGGTCGCCGCCATGGTCCCGAGCAGCACCGGGAAGATCCCGTGGGTGAACCCGAAGACCACCTTCGACGAGAAGCCGATGCCCAGCCAGAGGACGAACAGCGGGTAGAGGGCCACCTGCGGCAGCGAGAACGCCATCTGGAGCAGGTTGCGCGACGGCGAGAAGGCTCGGCGCGTCCGCCCGAGGACCGCTCCAAGGAGCACGCCCACCACCGTGGCGAGGGAGAACGCCAGCAGGAACTCCGCCGCGGTCAGCGCGAGGGCCTGCCGGACCGCCGGATCGGTCAGCGTCCCCGGAAGGGCCTGCAGGATCGCGACCGGGCCGGCCAGGAACAGGCTGTCCTGCAGGTAGAGCCGGGCGAGCACCTCCCACAGCAGGACCACCGCCAGCAGGGTGAGCCCGCGCAGGGTCGACGCGCTGACCCGCGGCCCAGGGAGGGCCCGCGGCGCGACCCGCCCGCTCACGGTGACCCCGGCCATCGCGCCTAGCTCCCGTCGACCGGCACGAACTCGTCGGTGACGAACTCGTCAAGCTCCGGGACCCGGTCGGCGAGCTCCAGGTCGGGGAGCACGGAGGCGATCTGCTCCAGACCCGCGGTGTTGAACTCGCCTCTCGGGGTGAGACCGTCGACGAGCTCCTCGTAGGTCGCCTCGGCAACCGACTCCTCGACCTCGAGGAACTGCGCAGTGAGCCGCACGCCCTCCTCCCGGTTGGCCTCGTCCTGCATCCACGAGAGCCCGCACTCGTAGGCCTGGACGAAGCGCTCGACCGTCGCCGACTGCTCCTGCAGGTAGTCCGGCCGGGCCATGAGCACGGCGTACTGGTCCTCCTCCACCACGTCGGCGAAGCTCTCGATGATCTTCCCGTCGCCGGACTCCTCCAGGGAGAACCCCACCTCGGTCGACCAGATGAAGGCCTGGATGTCCCCCCGCTTCAGCGCCGCCAGCTGGTCAGCCGGGTTCCCGCCCAGGGGCACCGCCGTGATGCCGCCAGGACTGCCGACGTCGTCGGCCAGCACCCGCACGACGTAGTCGGTAGCGCTGCCGAACCTCGTGATGCCGACCTTCTTGCCGACCAGATCCTCCACCGTGTCGATGCCGGAGCCGGGCGCCGCGATCGCGACGAACGGCGAGCGCTCCGTGACGCCGTAGAACGCCTTCATCGGCACGCCCTTGGCCGCCGCGGCGGGAGGGTCGAAGCCGGTCGCAGCCCCGATGTCCACAGCGTCGGAGAGGATGCCCTTCACGAGGTCCGCGCCGCCCTGGAAGGCGACGATCTCCACGTCGAGCGCCTCCTCCTCGAAGCAGCCGACCTCCTTGGTGATCTTCGGTATGACGCCGTGCTCGAAGGTCTTGTCCACGACGAGCCCGACCGTCACCGCCTCGGTCTGCTGGCCCTGCTCACCGCCGCTGGCCGGTGCGGCGGCGGTGTCCTCACCACCACCGCACCCCGCAGTGGCCGCGGCGAGGGCCAGGGCCACGCCGAGCGAACGGACTCGTGCCGTGCGGGCGCTGTGCTGCATCATCGGTAGCTCCTGTTGGAGTAGTGGTCGAGCGCGGCCATGAGCCCGTTGACGAGAGCGGCGAAGGCCAGGGTCAGCAGGATGTACGCGAACATCTGGACGGTCTGGAAGGACTGGCCCGCGGTCGCGAGCAGGTAGCCGAGCCCGGACGTGCCGGCGATGTACTGGCCGCCGACGACGGCGAGGGTCGCGAGGATGACGCCGAGCCTCAGGCCGGCCATGATGCGCGGGCCGGCGGCGGGCAGCACCACGGCCCGGAAGAGCGTGAGGCCGCGCGCGCCCATGGAACGACCGGCCGAGACGAGGTTCTGGTCCACGAGCGACACCGCGGAGACGGTGCCGAGCACGATCGGGAAGAAGGCGTAGAGCGCACCGAAGACGATCTTCGACGTGGAGCCGATCCCGAACGACAGCGCGATGACCGGGTAGAGGACGATCAGCGGGACCGCGTAGATGGTGCCGAGGACCGGTTCGTACGCCCGGCGCAAGGTGCGGTACCACCCGAGCGGCAGGCCGATCCCGATTCCGATCGCCGCTGCCAGGAGGAAGGCTGCCAGGACCTGGCTCGCGGTCGTCCAGAGGTGCGGGTAGGTCTCGCCGTCGGTGAGGACCGATCCCAGGTCGGCCAGCACCTCAGCCGGAGCCGGGAGCAGGAAGGGGTTGACCGTCCCGCTCGCGGCGAGGACGAACCACGCACCGAGGACGACGAGCGGGACCCCGAGGTAGATGGCCAGCCGGGTCGGGTTCACCGCTGGTTCATCGCCAGGGCCGACTCCTCGTAGAGCAGGCTGAACAGGTGGTGCTGGATGTCGGTGAAGGCGGGACTGACCATGACCTCGGGCAATCGGGGCCGGGGGATGTCGACCTCGATGATCTCCTTGATCCGGGCGGGCCGCGCCGACATGGCCACCACCCGGTCCGAGAGGTAGACCGCCTCCTGCAGGTTGTGCGTCACGAAGATGATCGTCTTCCCCAGCGACTCGAGCACCCGCAGCAGCTCCGTGCCCAGCACGAGCCGCGTCTGCTCGTCGAGCGCGCCGAACGGCTCGTCGAGCAGCAGCACGTCGCAGTTCGACACGAGGGCGCGTGCCACCGCCACCCGCTGCTTCATGCCTCCGGACAGCTCGTGCGGATGCCGGTCTGCAGCATCGGTCAGTCCCACGGTGGCCAACGCCTCGAGCGAGCGCTCGCGGCGCTCCGACTTGGGCACCTTCTTGAGCTCCAGCGCCACCTCGACGTTGGCCAGTGCCGTGCGCCACGGGAACAGGGCGAAGTCCTGGAAGACGTAGGCCATCTCGTCCGGCACCGGACCGGTCACCGTCGTCGTGCCGATCTGCACCTTGCCGCCGTCCGGGGTGATCAGTCCGCCGACCGCTCGCAGGATGGAGGTCTTGCCGCACCCGGAAGGGCCGATGAGGGTCAGGAACTCGCCCCGCCGGACATCCAGGGAGAAGTCGACCACCGCGTGCACGCGGGAGCCGCCAGGGTCGCCGTACGCGACGTCCAGCCCTTCGACGTGGATGCGCGGCTCGGGGTCCTCCGGTCGACGCGCCTGAGTCGACGGGTCCTGGCTGAGCACATGCACTCCCCTCGCCGCACGGGGCGGCTTCGGCTGTCATGAGCGGGCTCTGGCCTCGCTACTATGTTTCATCTCACACACGGCCGTCAAGGATGCGGCACACGGAACCCTCCGCGGCTGCCTTCCCGCAGACCTCAGTGAGCGGCGAAAGCGTCCTCCAGCCAGTCCGCGACGAGCGTCGGGACCACCTTGGCGTCGATGACGATCCCGCCGCGGGAGCCGCTGCGCACCCACGCCGCGACCTCCGCGAGGTCCTCGGAGCGGCGCACGGTCACGCCGTGCAGCCCCACGGCCCGGCCGAGGGCGGCGAAGTCGGTGTCGGGGAACCGCACGAGCTCCAGCGGCGAGCCGGCCGGGCCGAAGTGGTGCGCCTCGGCGCCGTAGGCCTGGTCGTTGTAGACGACCACGGCGACGTACAGCCCCAGTCGCGCCACCGTCTCGAGATCGGCCAGCCCCATGAGGGCCCCGCCGTCTCCCAGGGCGGCGACCGCCAGCCGGTCCGGGCGAGCCCGGGCCGCCCCGATCGCCGACGCGAGACCGAGTCCGACGCTCTGGAAGGACTGGCTGAACACGAAGCCCTGCTCGTCCGGCACCGCAAGGTAGCGCGACGGCCAGCCGAGGAAGTGCCCGGAGTCCACCGCGACCGTCCGCTCGAGGGGCAGCACCCGGTCCAGCGACCGCGAGAAGCTGCGGGGGTCGATGGCGTCGTCGCTGCTGACGTCGTCGAACGGCTCAGCCGACCACGCGCCGTCGGAGATCTCACGCGCCAGCTCGACCGTCCGGCGACCGCTGTCGGCTCCGCCACGGCTCTGCAGCTCGGCCACGATCGCGGCTGCCGCCTCCCCCACGTCGGCGAGCACCTCGACGTCGACCGACCGGTGCCGGCCGAGCGCGTCGACGTCGTCGTCCACCTGGACCAGCGTCGCCCCCGCCACCAGCGCGCCGTGCCGCGTGGACCAGCCGTTGAGCGCAGCGCCGAAGGCCACGACCAGGTCCGCCGAGGCGATCAGTCGCGCAGCGGTCGGCGACGACAGGCCGCCGCAGACGTCGACCGCCCACTCACTGCCGGCGAACAGGCCACGGCGCACCGCCGTCGTCGTGAGCACCGCCCCGGTCAGCTCGCCGAGCCGCTCGAGCACGGCGCGGTGCCCCTTCGCGCCACGACCGGCGAGCAGGACAGGCCGCTCGGCCGTCGCCAGGAGGTCCGCCACGACACCCACGAGCTCCGCCGACGGGCGGGCCGGGTGCGGCGCAGCGGGCAGCCGGAGCGGCGGGGCGTCGGGGACTCCCAGCTCCTGCACGTCGGTCGGGAGGTGCAGCACGACGGTGCTCCGCCCTGCCACCGCACGTCGCCAGGACCGGCGCAGGTCCTCCCTCGCCGAGGCCGCGCCGTAGATCCGCTCCGACACGGCACCCACCGAGCGGACGAGCGCCTCCTGATCGATGCGGAAGTTCGAGTCGACAGCCGCTCCGGCCGTGTCCGCCGCCAGCACAAGCATCGGCGTGCGGCTCTTGGCGGCCTCGGCGACACCGGTGATGGCGTTGGTGAGACCGCAGCCCTGGTGGAGCGTCACCACCCCGACCTGACCCGACACCTTCGCGTACGCATCGGCCATCACGACGGCACCCGTCTCGTGGCGCGCGGCCGTGAACGCCACGCCGGAGCTCACCAGCGCGTTGGACAGGTGGAAGTTTCCGCTGCCCACCAGGCCGAAGGCGTGGCGGACTCCGTTCGACGCGAGGGTGCTCGCCACGAGGCTCGCGACCGTGGTCGGCCCGGGGCGGGCCGGGGCGGAGCTCACAGCCAAGGCCCGAGGACCGGCACGGGGTGACCGTGCCCCAGCCTGATCCGGTCGGGACCCCGCCGGCCGGTCAGCCAGCCGACGAGCTCGGGCGGCTCCCCCGACACGGCCGTCGCCGCGCCGGCACCCGTCACCGCCCAGGTGCTCCCGCTCGGGCTCGCAAGCGCGAGCGCGGGACCGTCCCCCCGAGCCGAGCGCAGGACGGCGATGTCGCCCACGAGCGCTTCGCACAGGTCGACGGGCAGGTCGCGGAAGTCCACCCCGGCTGCGAGGTCGACGGCGTGCACGACGACCTCCCGGGTCCGCAGCCACGGGATCTCCGTCGCCGGCACGGTCCGTCCCTGCGCGGTCACCACCTCCCGGGACCACTCCTGCGGGGTGAGCGCCGCCAGGTCGTCGGCCAGCGACGTCGCTCCGTCGTGCAGGAGCTGGCGCAAGCGCCCCGCCGGCCAGCAACTGCCATCGCGGATCTCCTCGGCTCGCTGCTCCTTCGACGCGTACATCGGGGACGGCGTGCCCGTGCGAGCCCAGCTCGCCAGCCGCCGGAGCGCGGCCGCGTTGAAGCCGACGTGGGCGAGCACGTGACGGCGCGACCACCCGGGCAGGGCGCTCGGCGCGGCGAGCTCGTCGTCGCAGAGGTGGTCGACCGTCGCCAGCAGGCGATCGGTGCCCTCGCGCATCCAGTCCAGCGATCGGGGGAACGTCGGGCTCACGTCGCCCGCCTGGCCGTGTTGTCCAGCTGCCCGATCCCCGTGATCCGGGTGACGAGGCGTGAGCCGTCCGACAGGTAACGCGGCGGCGTGCGCGCGTGACCCACTCCGCCGGGTGTGCCCGTGGCGATGACGTCACCGGGCTGGAGGGTCACGATCGTGGAGATGTAGCGGATCAGGTCCACCGGGTCGAAGACCAGGTCCTGGGTCGACGCCTCCTGCACGATCTCGCCGTCGACCTCACCCGTCATCGACAGGGCCGGGCGCACGCCTCCGGGGAGCTCGTCGGGGGTGACGAGGACCGGCCCGATCGGCGTGGTCGCCTCGAACGTCTTGCCCTGCAGCCACTGCGCTGACCGGTACTGCCAGTCGCGGGCGGTGACGTCGTTGAGGACCGTGAAGCCCGCGACCGCCGCCGCAGCCTGCTGCTCGTCCGCTCGACGCACCCGAGCGCCCACCACCACGGCCAGCTCGGCCTCCCAGTCGACGGCCTCGGACTCCGGCGGGAGCTCGAGAGCGTCGTCCGGGCCGACGAGCGCCTCCGCGTACTTGGCGAACAGGGTCGGGAACTGCGGGAGCTCCCGCCCCATCTCGAGGATGTGCTGGCGGTAGTTCAGACCGACGCAGACGATCTTGCCAGGGCGCGGGACCACCGGGGCCAGGTCGGCGCCGGCCGAGCGCGTCACCGTCCCGTCCGCTGACTCCGCCCGCCGTCGCCAGTCCGGCAGCGCGAGCAGCTCACCGACATCGGCCACACCGAGGTCGACGTGGTCCTCCCCGTCGACGCGGACCGCGCGCGTCCCCGTCGACGTCCGGATGGTGGCGAGCCTCATCGAGCAGCTCCGTCGATCGCCACGCGGTCCTGACCGAGCGCCTCGAAGATCGGAGTGTCGCAGAAGCGGAACAGGTCCAGCTCCCCGTCTGCCGCGATCGTCAGCGCCTGCCAGGACGGGACCACGAACAGGTCACCACGTCCAACCTGCCACTCGTGGCTCCCCACCGACACGACGCCACGGCCCTCGAACACCTGCCAGACCGCGGAGCCCACCTCGCGGCGCGTCGCCGTCCGCGCCCCCGCGCGCACGCGGTGGAACTCGGCCCGGATCGTCGGCATCACGTCACCTCCCGACGACGGGTCGGTGAACCGGACCGCGGCATGACCGGGCTCGACGACACCCGGGTGGCCCTCGTCCTCCAGCTCGAGCTGGGCGCGCAGCGCGGCGTCGGTGTGCTCCCAGCGGTAGGCGGTCAGCGGGGAGGTCCGCAAGGCCCCCAGCTGCGACACCGGCCGCAGGCCCGCGTGCGCCCACAGGCGCTCACCGCGCGAGATGGCGGGCGTCTCCGAAGTCGTCACCTGCTCCGGGCCGAACTCGAAGAAGGCCGTGTCCGTCGCGTGCACGAACGGGATGTCGAGCCCGTCCAGCCACGCCATCGGCGCGTCGGCCACGTTGTGGTGGCCGTGCCACTGCCAGCCGGGGGTGAGCAGGAAGTCGCCACGCCGCATCGCCACCGGGTCGCCGTCGACGACGGTCCACACGCCCTCGCCCTCGAGGACGAAGCGGAACGCGTTCTGCGTGTGGCGGTGCTCAGGCGCGACCTCCCCCGGGCGCAGGTACTGGATCGCCGCCCAGAGGGTCGGCGTGGCGAACGGGCGCCCTCCAAGGCCGGGGTTGGCCAGCGCGATGGCGCGCCGCTCCCCGCCGCGCCCGACCGGCACGAGCTCGCCCGCCCGCTCGGCCAGCGGCAGCATCGAGCTCCAGTGCCAGAGGTGGGGCTGGGCGCCCGGGCTCGGCGCCGTCGGCATGAGATCGCCGATCTCGGTCCACAGGGGAACGAGCAGCTCCTGCTCGAACCCGCGGTACAGCTGCTCCAGATCGGCGGTCGCCGGCGGCTGGGTGGGGGAGTCGACGGCTCTCAGACGCACCGGCGAGGGCAACTGCAGGGTCATGAGGGGTCCTTCCCGCGGGGGTCTCCCGGACGGTAGACACGTTCTGCGCCAGTCCCCTACGTTGTTCTGGTGTGAAGAACCGGCCCCCGTACGCCATCGCGTCGGTGGACCACGCACTGCACCTCGTGGTGCTGCTCCAGCAGGAGGGGTCGCTGAGCGTCTCCGAGGGTGCGGAGCTGCTGGGCGTGGCCCGGTCCACCGCCCACCGCCTGCTGACGACGCTGGTCTACCGCGACTTCGCCGAGCAAGGGGCAGACCGTCGCTACCGACCGGGCACCTCGCTGGGAACGGCGCACCCGGCGCCCGCCCTGCTCCTGCGCCGCGCCGCGCTCCCCCACATGCAGGCGCTCGTCGAGCGCGTCGAGGAGACGGTGTCGCTGCAGATCCGCGTCGGCACCGAGGTCCGCTTCGTGGAGTCGGTGGAGTGCACCCGCGCGCTGCGCGTCGGCGACCGGTCGGGGAAGGTCCTTCCCGCGCACCAGGTGGCGGGCGGCAAGGTGCTGCTGGCCGCCCTGCCGCCGACCGGGCTGTCGGAGCTCTACGACGGAGGTGACCTCGACACGAGCACGCTGCGCAAGCGGCTCGCGCTCGTGCGCACCAGGGGGTACGCGGTCAACAACCAGGAGACCGAAGCGGGGGTGACGGCGGTCGGCGTGCTGGTGCCGGGGTCGGACCTCGAGCCGGCCGGGGCGCTGTCCCTGGCCGTCCCGTCGACGCGCTTCGCGCGGGCCGACCTCGCGAGCTACGTGGGACCGCTGCACGCGACCGCCGCGCGGATCGCCGCCGACCTGCGCTGACCGACCTGTCACACTGCAGCGCCGACGGTCCGCGAGTGCAGCGTCGCAGCTCAGGGAGGGCCAGGTGTGAAGCCGCGTTCGCTGGTCTTCGACGTGTTCGGCGACTACGGGCGCTGGGACCGCGGGGAGATGCGCCTGCAGGTGCTCGTCGAGCTGCTGGGGCTGTTCGAGGTTCCGCCGGCGACGGTCCGGGTCGTCGTGGCCCGCCTGCGGCGGGAGGGCTGGCTCGAGGCGCGCCGGAGCGGGCGCACGACGACGTACGCGCTCACCGACCGCTCGTGGCGACTGCTGGACGTCGGGCGCCGGCGCATCCTCGAGCGGGAGCGAGCGCCGTGGGACGGGCACTGGCGCATGGTCATCTACAGCGTCCCGGAGAGCGACCGGTCCGAGCGGGAGCGCCTGCGCAAGCGTCTGGCCTGGCTCGGCTTCGGGCCGCTCGCACCCTCGACCTGGATCTCGCCCCACGACGTGCTGGACGAAGCCGCGGAGGAGCTCGCCGGGGAGGGCACGGCCCGGCTGGACCTGCTCGTGTCCCGGTCTCGCGACGAGGCGCAGGACCGGGAGATGGCCGCGCGGTGCTGGGACCTCGACGGGCTGCAGGCGGAGTTCAGCGTGAGCCGGCAGTCCTACCACGCCCGCCTGGCGCGCTACGCGCAGCAGCCGCCGCAGGGATGCGACGCGCTGGCCGAGCGGATCTCACTCATCGCCGAGCACCGCCGGCTCCCGTTCCGCGACCCCGATCTGCCCCTGGAGCTCCTGCCGGCGGGGTGGGCTGGCCGGGAGGTGCACGAGCTCTTCCTCACGGCGTACTCCCTGCTGGAGCCCGAGGCGCAGCGCCACTACCGGGAGGTCGTCGCCCGGCACCAGTGAGTCGGGTCAGGACACCAGGCGTGTGTCAACCGCTTGACGTCCGTCATCCGGATAGCACAGGATGCGCCCTGAGCCGGTGCACCGGAGAGCTCGACCCGTCGGAGGTGGTGACCCGTGCCCCTTCGTGTCGCGTGCGTCGGCGCCGGACCAGGCGGCCTGCTGCTCGCCACACTGGTCAAGCGGGCTCGGCCGGACGCCGACGTGGTGGTCTTCGAGCGCAACGCGCCCGACGACACCTTCGGCTTCGGCGTGGTGTTCTCCGACGCCACCCTGGCCGCCATCGACGCCGCCGACCCGGTGCTGCTGCAGGCGCTCGGGGACCACGGGGTCCGGTGGGACCAGATCGAGGTCCGACTGCACGGCGAGAGGCTCGTGTGCGGCGGGAACGGCATGTCCGCCGTCCGTCGCGTGACCCTGCTGCGGCTGCTGCAGTCGTCCGCCGCGGACGCCGGCGTCGATCTGCGCTTCGACACCGAGATCGCGAGCAGGTCCGCGCTCGACGACTACGACGTCGTCGTGGCGGCCGACGGTGCGAACTCGGTGCTGCGGCGGGGCGCCGAGCAGCACTTCGGGCCCACCGTGGACACCGCCACGGCCAAGTTCATCTGGTTCGGCACCTCGTACGCGTTCGACGGGCTCACCTTCGTCCACGAGAAGGGCCCGCACGGCGTCTTCGCAGCGCACGCCTACCCGATCGGTGACGGCGTCAGCACCTTCATCGTGGAGACCGACGAGCACACCTGGCGGCGCGCCGGGCTCGACGCCTTCGACACGGCGCAGCCGCCAGGGCCCAGCGACGAGACCTCCCGCGCCTACCTCGAGCAGCTGTTCGCCGAGCAGGTGGGGGGCGCCCCGCTGCTGGTCAACAACTCCCGCTGGGGCAACTTCCGCACGCTGCGCACGAAGCGCTGGCACGACGGGAGGGTCGTCCTGGTCGGCGACGCAGCACACACCGCGCACTTCTCCGTCGGGTCCGGCACGAAGATGGCGATGGAGGACAGCGTCGCCCTGGCATCGGCGCTCGTCGCGTCGCCCGACGACGTACCTGCGGCCCTCGACCGCTACGAGGCCGAGCGCCGACCGAGCGTCGAGAAGATCCAGGGCGCCGCGCGTCCGAGCCTGTCGTGGTGGGAGCACTTCGGGCGGGCGTACGACACGATGGAGCCGCCCCAGTTCGCCTTCCACTTCTTCTCGCGCAGCATCTCCCGGGGCAAGCTCGAGCGCCGCGACCCCGGGTTCGTCGCGCAGGTCGACAGGTGGTGGTCGGACGCGCACGGCGCAGACCCGCTGCACACCCCCATGGAGCTCGGCGGCCGACGGCTCTCCGGTCGCCGCACGACCTTGCGCGACGGCCGGCTCGAG
>Ga0136611_10001374_pt1 | contig 16887 bp, 15 predicted proteins | sample AntDrymUQ2232306_2_FD_106645 | JGI IMG/M metagenome (GOLD analysis project Ga0136611, IMG submission 106645) | Polar desert sand microbial communities from Dry Valleys, Antarctica - metaG UQ223 (23.06) | ecosystem: Environmental > Terrestrial > Soil > Desert | place: Antarctica: Dry Valley...
ATCAAAGGGCCGCCGCACCGTCCACGGCTGACACCGGATGACGCAGAACATCGCGAACGTACGCCGATTGGCCGCGATCAAAGATATACATCGAAAGTTCGCAAAGTGCATAACACCCTCTAGTGCGGTGTACTTTCCAAAGACGATCAAGGCCCCGCCGATGGCGCCGCCACCGGCAGCGCCAAGGCTGAACATAGTTCCGTTCAACACCATGGTGGTGCTGCGCCCGGCAGGTGTGTCACGCACGAGCACCGTCGTCAGGCTGACCCAACCGGCGCCGCTGGCAACCGCCGCCACGCCAAGCAGCACGACTGCTGGCAACACATCCATTGGCAGGGCCAACATCGCACCCACCGCGAACGCCATAACCAGGGTTGAAAGTGAGAAAAGCAGTCGCAGATCCAGTTGCCCGAGCCAGTTGCCCGCTGCGACATTACCGAGCAGGTAGCCTGCACCGAAGACAATGAAGGTCATGCCAATGACACCAACGTCAAGATTATGCCGATCAGCCCAGTAGGCACCAAGATAGATCAGGGTCCCGACCCACGTGATCGAACGTAGGATTGATGCAATGTAGAGCGCGAGCATGGAACGATCGGTGATGAGCGGGCGGTAGGCGTTGAGGATGGTTCGCGGGCGAAAGGCCTCGGTTCGCTCTGGATGATCGGCCGGGAGTATCCACACCAGCAGGACGATCGCCAGCAATGCCAGAAGGCCGAGCAGGAAGAACGCGCTGCGCCAGCCGAGCACGGTTCCTGCTGCGGCGAGGAGCGGTACATCAGCGATCGGCGCCCCGGCAATGCCAGCAGTCGTCCAACTTAATGCCTTACGCTGCGCCACACCCATGAACAGCGTCCCAGCCATAGCCAGGGATACGCCGCCCCGAATCGCCCCACTCACCGATGAAGCGAGTCGAATGACGAGCAGAACATCGTAATTTGGAGCGAGGCCAGTCCCGATCGAGCCGAGCGCCACGATCCCAAGTCCAATCAGTATGAACCGACGTTGGCCATAGTAGTCTGCGAGCGGTCCGACAAGCAGCCCAAGCAATGCTCCAATCAGGCTCGCGCCAGCCGCAATCTGTCCGAGCAGTGGGACTGTGGTGTCCATGTCTCGCGCGATGACCGAAAGAAACGGCCCCATAGCAAAGGCATTAAGGATGCCCAGCATCGAGACGAGCGCCAGCGACGCAATCACGAACGCTCCTGGTTGCCGTGTTTCTGTCAAGGACGGGTCGGCGTAGTGGGTCGCGCGCATGGGATTTCCTCATTCACTTGTCACGGGGGGAACGTGAAGTTCAGCCTGCCAGGTGCGGCCATTGCCAGTGAGGGCTCAGGGCGGCGTGGCGCGCGGCCGCCGAGGGTCGCCTCAGAATCGAGACCTCCGTTCGTGTTGCTCCGATCGACGCGTCGGGGCTGGACACGCGTGTCGCGTGTCGCGTGTCACATGCTGTCGGGTTCATCACAATTTAGAACTATCCTGGGGACGAGCGCTCCTAATAAGATAGTATTCTAAAGATACTCTATTGTCAATTGTTCGTACGGAATGGGTGCTCCGCATTGTCGAGCTGGCCCTGTCTTCGTGCGGAAATGGGTTGGGCGTCCAAGATCGAGAATCGACGACCTCGCAACGATCCTGAAGCCTTCATGCAACATGATGAGGCGCACCCATCTGGAAGCTCCGCCGGGTTACCGTTGGGTTCGTTCTATAGCGCGCGAGGCGGCACATCAGTGCCGACCGGTCAGTCGTAGCGTCGATCTGCCGGTACGCGAAGGAGCGCTGCTACGCGTACCCCCGCGTCGAAGAAATCAGGCGCGTTCGAACACGCCTTGAACGACGACGATACGTCGTTCCGCAAGATTGCGCGCCAGGTTACTAGCCAGTTCCGGAAAGTCGTCACCAACCAGAAGTGACAGTCCAATTGGCGAGGCAGATCCAGTCGAGGTTGCGCGCGCAACTGGACGTGGTGGCATGGCGGCGAGTGTCACCTCGCTTACGTCTTCCCAGTCATGCTCCTTCAATCCGGCCTCTACCAGCCAGGAGCGGGTGTCCTCGGGAGATATGAGGAAGCTCATCGACGGATCGCGCGCCCACGGTACAGGGAACAGGTAAGGAGCGACTGGACCTGCCATGATTTCATGGAGCGCGATTCGACCGTCAGGACGCAGTACGCGAGCAGCCTCTGCATACAACCCGCGCTTATCAGCGATGTTCATCGAGGAATGTTATGTCCAGACAATGTCAAAGGAGTGATCCGGAAAGGGGATCTGCAACGCGCTCCCGTGCATGAACGTGACCCGGTCGCTCTGCCCAGTGCGCTGCGTCAATAACTCACCAATCTGACAGTAGTCCTCGGTCAGGTCCAACACGGTCACTCGACACCCATAGTCACGCGCGATCAACCGCGCCGGTCCCCCAACACCACCGCCAACATCCAGAACACGCATTCCCGCTTGCAGGTTGACACGTTGGGCGAGCGTGACAGTCGCTTGTAGGCCGCCACTATGAAACTGATCGAGTGGCGCCAGGTCTTCCAGACGCAGCGGCCCAGACCCGGCTTCCAGAGTTGCAAGGGCAGCGATGAGTGCCGGTGTTGGATTCGCCGGGCTATAGTGACGGCCAATCGCCTGTTCATATGCTGCTTCCCGCATCAACATTGCCCTCTCTCATCCGTTGTCACAACGTCCTGACCCGCAGCGATCAATTCGTCCACTCCACTGATCCACGACGTGTTAAGATACTATCTCTAAGAGAGCGTTGAGGACAAGGAGAGTGTTTTTGGCACGAACGAAGGAATATGGTCAGTTCTGTCCTGTTGCGAGCTCACTCGAGGTCATCGGCGAGAAGTGGTCACTCCTCATCGTCCGCGATCTTCTGGTTGGTCCGCAGCGCTTCACCGATCTCCTGAGCTCGCTCAAGAGCATCACACCCAAGTTGCTGACCTTGAGGCTCCGCGATCTGGAAGCAGCCAGTGTCGTTGAACGCGATCAGGTGCCGGGGCGGCGCGTCGTCTGGTATCGCTTGACATCGAAGGGGGCAATGCTCGCACCCGCTGTCGATGCGCTCGCCGTTTGGGGAGTCGAGTATGCGCTGCCCTCGGCGCTTCCAGAAGCACTGTCCATCCCCACCCGAACGCTTCCGGCACTCGTCGGATATCTCAATCGGCGCGGTGTGACGCTGCCTCAACCGGTGAAGTGGTTGGTGCAGGTGTCAGGACAGCCGGAGCGCAGCATTGCTTTTGATGGCACGCACTGGTCAACGACTCAGGAACTTGGCAGTGATATTCTGGATGCGGCGTCTTTTGGGATCGTCGCGCAGACGACAGCAGACGTGTGGTCCGACTATCTCATGGCAACGGTGGACGAACGCGCCGTCATCCTGAACGCGATGAAGGTAACTGGTCAACCCGATCAAGTTAAAGATTTCACGCGTGTCTGTGGCTGGCGGCTGCCGCACACGCGTGGAGTTGTCAGCGATCTCCAGGCAACGACACGCCGCTGACTTGCGTGAGCCAGCAGCACGACATCCCTCGGTCAAGGAGCATAGGCGACTCGACGCCACGACTCGCCTATGGTCATTTCGCACCCGTTTGCAGCCGCGTATAGCGACACGCAAGTCAGCGCGTACTGTGACGCTCGTTAAGAACGTTTCCCGTTGCTCGCGCATCCCGGCCCGCAGGCTCACAGCTCGGATGAGTGTTGTCCGAGATCGGCGTGCGTGGCCTCACGTATCAACTTGGTAACAGGATTGACGAAGTCCTCACCATCGGCAGCTGGTTTGATGGGATTTTACTGACTCCGATTTCCGGGATCACGATTGTCGGCTGCTCCGTCGATGCAATGGCACCCGCAGTTGATGACGTTCGATCGGCGCAGATCAGAAACAGGGCAGTACTCGTGAGCGCATCTGCACACGTGAATTATGTGTCTGATGCTAAGCAGTATCTATTGACTTCGGTTTCAGTACGTGCATACTTGATACACCTGACGAATGTCATGGCCGATAGGTGTCCACAGGGACATTGTGCGTTCTGGCGTGCGCGGTCTATCTGCGCGTGTGCCGGACGTATTCGGCTGCGGAACGGTGTGAACGAAAGGCTTCAGATCAATGCGGGCGAGCACGTGGGTCTATCGATGGGTGGCGGCGTTAGCCATATTCGGAGCCGTCATCGTTCCGCTGTTGCAGGTGCAACCAGCAAAAGCGTTCAAACCCTACACGCATACGAAGATCGGCGACCAAGCCTATGAAGATGTCGTCGCCGATGGCAAGGTAACGATCGACGGGGTCGATTACAGTGTCCCGACCGAAGTCTACGAGGCGTTGCGCGACTATCCGCAGTTCTACCGCGGGGGAACCATCGGTCCCGACGGCTTCCCCGATATCGTCTACGGTCAGGGAGTGATCCATCCTGCCACCACTGGTGAGTGGATGCGCTATGTCTACGACCAGGCATGGGCCGCACAGACCAACACCACTGCCTATCCAACGCTCGCCGAAGGCCGCCAGATCCTCGCGTTCGCCTATGGCTATCTGACCCATGCGGCGGGCGACATGTGGGCGCATACGTTCGTCAACGAGTTCGCTGAGGGCGTGTTTCCGGCGGTTGGCGAAGTACTGACCGAGGTCGATAAAGCCGCCATTGCGCTGCGTCACATTATCGTCGAGGGCTATCTCGGGGATGCGACTGCTGGCTTCGATGGCAACTCCGACCAGGGGTCAATTGGCGAGGATTAGTCCGACGACAGCACACCCGCCGTCACGATCGACGCTCCGAACAAGTTTGTCTACAACACGATGATCAATCCGAACGCCGTTACCCCGCCCTGTGGCAACGGAGTCGATGACGATAAGGACGGGACGGCGGACGATGGTTGCCCCGGTAGTTCTGCTGCCGTCGGCGACCCGGAACTCAGTCGAGGTCCTGCGATCGGCCTCTTCCTGGACCTCCGGGCCAATCTCGATGCCCTGATTGATACTCCCACGCCGAACCCGCTGAACGCGCTCCAGAATACCGTCAACGAATACAACACCGCATTCGCTGATTTCGAATCGGTCAGAGGAACCTCCTGCAACTTTGGCACTGGCATCGACGACGATGTCGCTGCGGCGCTCGACGTTGTTGCTGACATCATCAACTGTCCAGCGGCATTGTTGACGCTCGGCTGGAACCTCGCCCCCGCGACGCTTTCAGGGTTCCTCGACTTTGTCGCCACGAGCCTCGAAGCACTTGCCACGATCATCTACAAGGCGTACATCTCCGCCTGGATCGAGGATATCGATCGCGGGCTGGCGAACTGGAACGAGCTGAGCCTCGCAATCACCCGAGCGCTGTTCGACCCACAGGCGTATCGCAACACCCAGAATGACCTGTGCTCAACCAAGGGGGCAGAAGGAACAGCGGCGCGCGTTGCCTGCGAAGAGGCAATCGGTACGATCGACGTGCTCTTCCACGAGGCCGACCCGTTCATCAATGAGTATCTCCTGTCGATGGCGGGTCTACCCGATATCGTCGGCGACGTGCGGGGTATCCTGCAGGACATCGCGGCAACCTTCGACGAGGTGATGGACGTGGCCTTCGGCGGGCTGCTGAACCCGATCAGCAGCGCGATCACTGATGTTAAGAACGCCATCAGGCAGCTCGTCCTCGACGCCATCGAGGAGGCCACCGGCGTTGACATCGAATTGCTGAAGAGCTTCCTGATGAGCCCCACCTACTGGCTGAACGTTACGGACGTGACGCTCACTCTGCCCAAGCTCGGCAGCGTCACATTCAAGCTGTTCGAGGAAAACACCCACGAGCGCATCGACGCCTATCTCGGCCTCGGAGGGGACCATCACACCGGCGACTACATTCCGTTGGATGTTGAGAGCACGCGACTGAACGACGACGCCGTCTTCACCGAAACCGGGTTCGCGGCCTTCAAGAACGGGGTGACGACGGCCAAGCTGTTGCTCCTGAACGGCCCGACCTTGAATCAAGCGCTCGGAAACAACCTCGTCGGCCAGGGCATGCTGAAGTCGGCGGCAAGTGTGGCGACCTACCCGACCAGCGGCGCGAACGTCATGTTCACCGCGTTGGACGGCGGGCTGCCGTGGCTGCGGTCGATCGACTCCGACCATTCATGGCGTGCCAACGCGCAGCCGATCTTCCCAGATCGACCGGAGGCTGAAAACGCGGGCAACGGCCAGTTCCCAATCTGGGAATCCTGTCTTCTGCGACCGGCCTTCCGTGGCCTGTTCACCGACTGGGAGAACGGCACCGCGAACTTCCCTGACCTCGGTGATCCGATGTCAGCGGACGGGAGCGTCTCGAACGCGCCATCCTTCAGCGTCGCGATCGGCGGAACGAAGTACTCCAGTGGTGGCACGACCTGAGTCGCTCGCAATCACAACTTCACCGTGAGCACGACCGACGCGATCTTCACGCCCGCGTTCGTCGAGGCGCAGTATCGGACCTACCCAAGTGGCACGACAGCGGGTGAATGGCAGTCGCTGCCAGCAGGCGGAGGAACGTTCTCTCTGCCAATTAGCGGCACTGACGGGAAATGGACGGTTGGGTACCGCGCCGGTAACCCGTGCCACACGCTCAACGAAACCGACGCATTGACTGGCGGAGCGACCCAGTCGATCGAGGTCATTCTCGATACGACGGCTCCGGTCATCACGATCACCAAGCCAGCGACCGGGAGCATCTTTGACACCGACGACATGAGCAACATCGTGTATTCGGTCACTGATGGCGCGCTCGGATCCGGTGTCGCGACGCAGCCGGTAACGTTCGACGGCGCGGCTGCGACGAACGGGCAACTGCTGGACATGTTCTTCCTGAATCCGGGCGTTCACACGATCGTCGTCTCCTCGACTGATAAGCTCGGCAACGCCAGCAGTCTGACGCGTACCTTTGAGGTGCATGCGACATCCCAGAGTCTCGGGAACAACCTCAACCGCGCCTACAGCCTTGGCCTGATCAAGAAGGGCGTCGACAACGGTCTGAAGGCCAAGACTGATGCAGCCTTGAAGCAGCATCTAAGCGGCAAGCACAGCGTCGAGTGGAACAACCTGGGCGCGCTGATTAACCTGCTTGAGGCGCAACGCGGCAAGGGAGTGGATACCGCCACCGCCAATCGCTTCATCGCCTGGGCGCAAGACCTGATCGCGCTGAAACGATAGTTTCGACGAAACGTACGTAACGACGGCTGGCCGGGAGCATCTCCCGGCCAGCCGTTCGTCTGTCCGTCTGCGAGGACTGATCACCACGCCTGATACGGCATGTAGCCGCAGGATCGCATGCCTGAATGGAATAAATCGATCAACCGGGGTGTATAGTGAAAGTGCTGGCGTCTGGCGCGTCGAACGCGATCGAGCGTGCCTGATCCAGGGCCAGCATCAACAGTGGAGTATCCAGGTACAAGGAGGCTAGCACATGTCAGCAGGAGACAAGGGCTACGTAAATCCAGATGTGCTGGTATCGACCGAATGGGTCGCCCAGCACGCGAACGACGACAACGTGCGCATCGTTGAATCGGACGAGGACATTCTTCTCTATGAGCTTGGCCACGTGGCGGGCTCAGTGAAGATCGACTGGCACGAAGACTTGCAAGACGTCACCGATCGCGACTTCATCGACTCCGACGGCTTCAATCAGCTCATGAGCCGCCTCGGGATCGAGCGCGACACCATGGTCGTGTTCTATGGGGACAAGAACAACTGGTGGGCGGCCTACGCCTACTGGTTCATGAAGTACATGGGACACGAGAACGTCAAGATCATGGACGGTGGCCGTCGCAAGTGGGAGGACGAGAGTCGCGAGATGACCCGCACGGTCCCGCAGATTCAGCCGACCGAGTATTCCGGAGCGCAGGTGCGTCCGGAGCTGCGTGCCTACCGCGACGATGTCCTCAAGCACATCGGCTACGAAGGTCGCAAGCAGACTGGCAAGGGTGGGCCACTCGTCGATGTTCGCTCGCCAGGAGAATTTTCCGGCGATCTGCTGCACATGCCGGACTACCCGCAGGAGGGCGCGCTGCGCGGCGGACACATCCCCGGCGCGGCCAACATCCCCTGGGCCAAGGCCGTGGCGGACGACGGCACCTTCAAGCCAGCAAATGAGCTGAAGGAGCTGTACGAAGGCCAGGGCATCATGCCTGACAAGGAGATCGTCGTCTACTGCCGCATCGGTGAGCGTTCGTCGCACACCTGGTTCGTCCTGCACGAGCTGCTGGGCTACGAGAACGTCCGCAACTACGACGGCTCGTGGACCGAGTGGGGCAACGTCATCGGCGTGCCGATCGAACGGTAGCGGACGGCCCTCACCCCCCGGCCCCCTCTCCCAGTGCTGGGAGAGGGGGAGACGGCATTTGGGGTGTCGGCTCCGAAAGCACGACCAACGTATCAAGCGTCACCTCCTCTCCCAGGATTGGGAGAGGGGGCCGGGGGGTGAGGGCGATGGACCGCCAGGAACAGATCGAGATTCTGCTCGATCACTACCAGAATCCACAACATCGACACTCGATTGCGGGAGCGGACGTGACCATGCCCGGTGGGAATCCGGGCTGCGGCGATGTCATCACTGTTTATCTGCGTTCCAATGAAGACGGGAAGACGATTGACGATGTCTCCTGGGAGGGCGAGGGCTGTACCATCTCGATGGCGGCGGCTTCGATTCTGATGGAGATGGTCCATGATGAGAAGTGGTCGATCGAAGACGTCGTCGCGCACGACTACAACACAATGATTGATATTCTCGGCAAGGAAGCCGTCCAGATGCGTCCTAAGTGCGCGACACTGGCGCTGGGGACGTTGAAGGCCGCCGTCCGCAAGTACCAGCGCGACCAACTGCGGCGGGAGCATGGCATTGAAGTGAATACGGCGCTCCCGCCGGAGCTCGAAAATCTGAGGATTGTTTTCGGCGATGACGCACTGAAGGAGACGGGCAACTCCGACGCGCGGCAACATTGAGCCGCGAGTGAGCTGCTTGCATCATGATATCGGATTGAACGGAACATGAGGGATCGATGACAGCAGCAGCACCGCGCCTCGCACTCGACGATCGCGACGGACTTCAGGCTCCGTTCGGGATGTTGCATCACGTCGCCATGATCACGAACGACATGGAGGCGACAGTCGCCTTCTATCGCGATATTCTCGGCAGCGAGATCGCGCTGGCGCACCGGCTGGATCGGCCCGACAACGCACGCCACTACTTCATTACCGTCGCACCGAACACGGTCTTCGCCTTCTTTGAGTTCCCTGACGCGGAGCTGCCGGAGTTCCAGGAGGCGACGCTGCACAAGTCCGGTCGTCACCTCGACCACATCTGCTTCTTCCTTGAAAGCTCCGAAGAGATCGACGCCTGGTATGAGAAGTTGACCGCCGCCGGTGTCCCAATTCATGGCTACGTGCCGGGCAGCAACCTGTTCTTCCCCGACCCGAACAACATCATCTTCCAGCTCAGCGTCGGCAAGCACGGCCCGATGGGCTTCCCCGTCCACGACGACCCGCAGCCCGCGTACTAGACAGAAAGTGTCGCCGATGCATTTGACGTAGGGGCGATGCGGTGCGTCGCCCGCGTCGCGAGTCGTACGTTGGCGGGGCCGAGGCTGTTCGGCACTCGGGGTTGGCATCCGGCCCCCAGCGGCGTCCGATGGGTTCGTCTCGACCGAACGTACGGTCACCCGCGCGAGCGGTGCGGTGCATCGGTCCTACGTCCACCGTCCCCCAATCCGCATAACGGCTTCATGTCACGGACGACATCAATATCAATTTATGAATGCAGACGGCACGCGACTCCAAACATCTCGCACGATTGCGCCGTGCTACAGCATGTCGTACTGTGTCCCTACCGAATCGACTTACGAGAATCTCAGTCATTGCTGGTAGCTACGTTGAGCAGAGAAGGGGTCACCCAATGGTGCAGAAGGATCAGGCGCACGGACTCATTCGACAGGTCGAAGAGGCGGGCTTTCTCTCCGAGGGGCATTTCGAGTTCCGCTCAGGCAAGCACTCCCTGAAGCTACTCGACCGCGACCGGCTGCTGTCGGACACGCGCCTGGCGGCGCGCATGGGCTACGCGATCTCGCGGCACTTCTTCCTGAACCGCGTCGATGTCGTCGCGTCGCCGTCTGTCTGGGGAGCGGGCCTGGCGCAGTGGATCGGCTACTTCTTCGATCCCAGCCGTCCTGTTATCTACTCGCGTCCGGAAGGCGACGCGTTCATGTTCGCGGATGCCGCGAAACAGGCAATCGACGGGAAGCGTGTACTGGTCGTCGATAACCTGATCCTGTCCGGCAAGACAGTGCAGGATTTCGTCCGCGCGATCTCATCGAATGGCGGCACGCCGATCGGTATCGGGGCACTGGCCGACATCAGTGGCATCGACTTTCCAATTCCGTCGCACGGCCTACTCAACGACTGGCTGGATATCTATGATCCCGCGACCTGTCCGGCCTGTGAGCGCGGGGAGCCGGTGACAACGGTGGGCTACTAGCAGGCGGCTGTTGGCTGTTGACTGTAAGCCAGCCTGCGTTACTGGCGTAGGGCAAGGATGAACGACACCGTCGCGGCGAGACTGAAGATTGTTCGAACGTGGTTCCAGGTGGTCCAGCCAGGCTGATAGTCGCCCCATACGCTGGCACCTGCGGCACTGGTTGGCTCGACGGCTGCCAGCGTGTTGTTGCGCGGCACGTTGCAGACGATCGTCACCAGCACCGTTCCGCCGAGGTACAACCCACTTCCAACGAGCATGTACACAGACCGGGCATCATCCGGATCGGACAGCGTCGCAACGGCGAGGACGCCACTCGCCAGCGCCGTCCCGAACAGCGCCAGCATGAACGACGGGTTGATGGCCGTGATGTTGATCGACTGCATGCTGGCGATGCCCTGCTCGGGCGGGAGGCGCTTGAGCGCTGGCATCACGAACGTCGAGAAGGCGAAGAAGACTCCCGCGATCAGCCCGGAGCCGATGGCCGCGGACAGCGTCAGGCCAATGACAATCTCGTCGTTCATCCACAGTCTCCCATTCGAATGGATCGCAGCGGCTTATCGATCCATCGCCGCTGCGAGCTAACCAACCCAGATGGAGCGCGAGGACCGATGCGATCAGGACGCGTCGCCGGTCGCGGACGAGCCATCGAGGCGCAGCAGACGAGTCAGCCGCGCGATTGCCAGGAACCCACCGATCGAGCAGGTGATTCCCACGACCAGGCCTGCCAGCGTCGAGACGAAGTCACTCACGACCATGTGCGCAACCAGCCGCAACGCGCCGATCGCGACCAGAGCGGCAACCAGCACGACAGCGACCGCCGCCGCCGCGAACACCCAGATCATCGCTGTCCCCGCGCGTCGCGTGGTAGTGTCAGTGCCAGCATCCCAATGGTCGGCACGCGATCCAATGCCGCCGCCGAACGTCGTCGGGTGCATCGGACGCGGCGGCAACTGGATATGCGGCGGCTGCTCCGTTGAGCCGCCGGACGGCAGTTCCGGGTCGATGGTTTCGTCAGCGACGCCGTCTTCGTCTCGATCGATGTGGACGATATAGCGATCATCTGACACGCTGTGGCATCCTGTCTGGAGCGATCAATGGGACTCTGCTCTCAGTATCGCCGAATCGGTGTTCCGGCGGCACGCAAACGACACGTTCAGCGCGATGATGGCTGGGTATGCGCGACACAATGGTACGCGCTGTGACCTTGCTATACTTCTGTCGGCGGTTTCCGGGTTCACCCCTGTCACGCATCCTTGAGCGCCGCCCTGATGATGAAGTCCCGTCATACATGTGTTCCGGGCGTGCAAGCAGACCAGCAGGCTGGTCCAGCCAGCCAGGGGAGGGAACCTCAGATGTTTCGATGCAGGGTCTGCGGATATATTGAAACCGATGACGTGCAGCCGACGGAGTGCCCATCGTGCGGTGCATCGTCCGACCGCTTCTCGGCACTGTCGAACGACGATGCCAGCCTGCTCATCAGCGGTCTGACATCATACGGCATCCTGAGCCAGGATCAGACCGAGACGCCAATTGACGATTCTCGGCGTATCCGACTACTGGCTTTCGTCGACTCGGAGATGTTCGCCCCATTCGCGGTGCGCAAGGGTGCTCGCTATGCCGTGTTCACTGGCGACCAGCGCTGGTTCGCCGACAACATTCCCTGTCAGAAAGCCTGCCCGGCCCACACTGACATTTCCCGCTACATCTCGTTCATCGCTGACGGTCGCTACGCTGACTCGTTCGAGCTGAACCGCGAGAACAACGTCTTCCCCGGCTGCCTCGGTCGTATGTGTGCGCGGCCCTGCGAACAGGCCTGCCGCCGCCAGGTCGTCGATCAGCCGATCGGCATCTGCTACCTGAAGCGCGTCGCCTCTGATTTCCGGGGCGAGACGAAGCGCGAGGTCGCGCCAGCCTGGAACGGCATGACGGCTGGCATCATCGGCGCGGGCGCGGCTGGCCTGACCGCCGCGCGCGAACTGGCCCGCAAGGGCTACCGCGTGACGGTCTATGAGATGCTGCCGGTGCCGAGTGGCATGATGTGGGCGGGAGTGCCGGAATGGCGTCTGCCGCGCGACATCATCATGGAAGAAGTCGAGCTGATTCTCGACCTGGGTGTCGACCTGAAGCTGAACACGAAGATCGGCGTCGATATTCCGTTTCAGGATCTTGTCGATCAGCATGACGCCGTCGTGATCGCGGCTGGCAACGCGCTGCCCAGCGAACTCGGTGTGCCGGGCGAGGACCTGCCGGGCGTCGTGCCGGGCCTGACCTTCCTTGAGGAGGTCAACATGAACCTGGTCGATGACGTGTTCGTCGGCAAGCGCGTCGTTACCGTCGGCGGTGGCTTCACATCGATGGACTGCATCCGCACCGTGCTACGCATGGGCGCGGAGCTTTCGATCATGACCTACCGCCGTTCACCGAACGAGATTCCGGTCGATGCGATCGAGCTTGAAGAGGCCGAGCTGGAGGGCTGCGAGATTCAGTTCATGGTGTCTCCAACGCGCTGCATACCCGGCCCGGACGGACACGTGGCCGGCATCGAGTTCGTCAAGAACGAGCTAGGTCCACCGGACGCATCTGGCCGCCGTCGCCCTACGCCAATCGAAGGCTCCGAGTACGTGATCGACTGCGATCATGTGCTGGTCGCCATCGGCCAGTACCAGGACAACTCCTTCTTCCCAAAGGACTTTTTCCCGGAACTCGACCGGCGCGGCAACCCGAAGTCGGATGCGACCGGGCACACGCAGCACCCGAAGGTCTGGGCCTGCGGCGACTACATCACGAATCCGCTCAACTTCATCTCCGCCATCGGAGACGCCAAGCGCGTGTCCGAGGAGATCGACGCGATACTGCGCGAGGAGATGGTTCCGACCCCGGACTTCGAGATCACCCGCGTGCCGATCGAAGACCTGCATACGCCGAACCCACTGGTCGCCGAGGGTGTCTCCGAGTGGTCGCTGACCTCGATGAGCCGCCGGCTGCGCTGGGGTGACAACTACACCTCGGTCCAGCGCCAGATTATGCCGACGCTCCCACTGCAGCAGCGCGGCCTGTTCGCTGACGAAACCACGATCGAGGTCGAGCTGGGCTACCCAAAGCCGGTCGGATTCGACGAGGCCAAGCGCTGCCTGCAATGCCAGCTGAACATTTTCATTGACGGCGACCGCTGCATTCTCTGCAACGGCTGCGTCGATATCTGTCCGGTCGGCGTGATCGAGATGATCTCGCTCGACCGCATGCACTCAGTGGATAACGACGTCGAGCTGGCCGAGCTGGCCCGTGGCGAGCTGGGACCGAACGCGGTCGCCATGGTCATCGACGAGCTGGCCTGCATCCGTTGCGGAGCCTGCGTCGAGTGGTGCCCGACCGAGTGCCTCACGATGGAGCACTACCGTCCAGTGCCGCTCCCAGCCCGCGAATCGACCGATCTGGCGATTGTGGCGGACGGGTAGGACGCGGGAATAGGCAACAGGCAAAGGGCGGCCCATGCGGGCCGCCCTTTGCTATGTGATGGTGTGCTAGTTGTCAGGCTGACGGTGATGTTCTATCAGCGGAGAACGTCGTGATGCTGCGGAATGCAGGCGTTCTTGAACAGGCTCCCGATCGCATCGAGAGCGTCCCTGCCGGTGCCGGAGGAACGATCTGACGGATCGCAACCGCGGTCACTGCGGAGCTGACGCTGGGGACCGTTGCAACTGGCATCACTGGTAGCGGAGCTGTCCCAACTGGAACCATCGGAGGGACGACTATCACTGACCGCCGACGCGTGATGACGAATCCAACAACGCCGATAGCCGCAACCAGGAGAACAGCGCCGCCAATGATCTGCATGACCGGAATCGAGCGGGCGGACTGCTCAATATCTCCGACGGCAGCCGTTTCCGCAGCTGCTTCTATCGGCTGCTGGTTCGCCATCGCGGTGTTCGGCTCGCTAGCAGCACTGGCAGTTTGCGGCGCGACTGGGGCTGGGACGACGAGCGGCCGATTCGTTGCGACGTCCAGCACACCACGTGCAGGGTCCTCCAGCGTCAGCGACACCAGGTAGTCACCGGGATTCAGCAGGGTCGAAAACGGGATTTCCGCGAAGGTCTCATCAGTGGCGAACACGGACTCCATCGTGACCGCGAAACGGGTTATCTCAACACCATTGGTGTCAGTCAGGACAAACTCACCAGCTGGCTTGATCCGTGCGTTACCTGTGTTCTCGACCGCAAATCGCACGACGGAGTTTCCGCCGGTCGTCGTGTGCTGGACGTCTCCGATGCTGAGTCCGCTGACGATCGGCCCTGGTACGGTGATCATAATGGCAATCGCCTGTCGCGAGACAGTATTGAATGCGACTCCATCATTTTCGATTGGTGCCGACGCACTGGCCCCATCCTGAATAACGATGCTCGTCAGGTACTCACCGGGAGATGCGTCGGTCGGAACGGTGACGCCGATCGCTCGCGTCTGAGCCATCCCCGCCTCCAGCGCGAACGATTCGTTGGCGTAATCGGCCCACAGGCTTGTCCCCCTGGCTGGTTCAGCAGCGAGGTCGATACCCAGGCCACCGTTGATCAGCGTGTAAGTATTCGCGATATAGGTATCAGCGACACCCTCGACGGTCCCGAAGTTCCCGAATTCGACGGTAACAGTACTGGTATCTCCAGGATTCATTGTCAGTTCGAAATAGCTGCCATCAATGCCAACTGGATTGATTCCGAATTTCGGGATATTTTCGGCGTCTTCAGCTTTCACCGCCGACACGTTTGTCAGGAGACAGATCAGCGTGCATATTGCTGCGGCAAATCACCAATGTCTCATTGTCTGGCGTGCATTACTACTCATGAGATTTGCCAACCTGTCCCTGAACCCCTCGCGTTCATCATTGAATGATTGAGCCAGAGCCGAGGCAATGCCCCGGCCCTGGCATAACTGATGTCGGTTAGACGCCTGGTCCAGAAACCTCGGTGATGGTCAGGGTTCCTACGTAGGTTCCAGCCTTCTGCAGCGCCGGAACAGCCACACGCAGGCCGAGGATCTGATCGTAGGTGCCATTACCATAGTTGGCGTTGGCGAAGATCACCTTGCGCGCGGTGTCGAGCGCTCCACCACTGCCTGCCAATGGGCCGTTGACCTCTGAGTCGATCGCCTGCCCTGCGACGAGTGCAGGAGAGCCAGCCGACTGGACCGATACAGCAGCCGCGCCCATCGTCTTCGTCCCGTCAACTGTGTGCACCAACCCGGACGACACGATCTGGACGTTCCAGCCCACGTCTCCGCCACGTGAATCATCGACCTGCATGGTCATGTTCGCGTTGCTATTCCGCGACGAGCTGTGCGAATACACGACATCACTGAAGGAGGGATCGGAAGTGACGCTGACCGTCAGAGCGCCAGCGGTAACACCCTGCGACACCGGAGCCGTGTCACCTGCGAAGGCGGGTGAGACGGCCAGGACAGACATGGTGGTGACGATTCCGAGGGCTGCGGCAAGCTTCTTGACCTGTGTGATGTGTCCCATGATAGATAGTGCCTTTCGACATTGGCTGTGACCAGCATTCCCACGGCACATGCCGTGAGGCGATTGTGGTGGAGACAGACCATCTATCAAGGAGCGATGAGATGATGGCCGGTCTCCGATTGGAGCCGACCAGCGAACACGCCATGAGGGAACTGAGGTAACCATTGAGGGGATCACAATGCAGCAGATACTTAACGCAGTCGTTCAGACTGCGGAGTACCAATCAGTAAGCGCGCGGATGCTAGCGTCCGCCGCACAACGATGCTTGTAACCACCAGGGTCGGTTACGCCACTTGCTCCGCCGGTGACAAGGCGTCCAGAGTTACATCACCGGGTTCATCGCATCCACTGGTCTGGCTTCTGGCAGAAACGTCGTGATCGCACGGTGCAGTGGGTCGTAGCCTGCGCGACATTTCATAATCACGATGGTATCGCGCGTCGCGTACACACATGATGGCCCACAGGTCCGTATCCCCCCGGTTCATTTGGCACGACGTACCTAGCCATCGGTCAAATGCGAGGGATCACCTCGCTGGCGATCAGTTCGATTGCGGCGATGTCATCGGTGTCGAAGGTCTGGAGCATGATGCGCTGGATGCCAAGGTCGGCGCGCGCCTGAATCTGGGACACAACCTCATCGACGGTGCCAACCAGGTAGCCGCGCGTGCGGGTGCGCTCGATGAACTCATCGACCGACAAGTCGCTCATCGCGACGAGAATCGCCTTCAGGCGCTCCGCCTGATCGAAGACTTCGTTCTCATCTGTGCCGATAATGTGCCCACACATGTATGACTTCTGGATCGTGTTCGGGTCGCGGCCAACGTCGGCGCAGTGCTGTTCGAGCACGCTGAGCTTATGCGCGTAGTTCTCGAGGCTGGTCGTGGTGATATTC
>Ga0136611_10001375_pt1 | contig 16882 bp, 14 predicted proteins | sample AntDrymUQ2232306_2_FD_106645 | JGI IMG/M metagenome (GOLD analysis project Ga0136611, IMG submission 106645) | Polar desert sand microbial communities from Dry Valleys, Antarctica - metaG UQ223 (23.06) | ecosystem: Environmental > Terrestrial > Soil > Desert | place: Antarctica: Dry Valley...
CTCTCAGCCAGTCCCAGCGTCATCAGCCACCCCCACGAGAAGTCCTGCAACTACAAGCATTCTCCCGGAACGATCAAGAAAGAGCCGGCATCGCCACGCGACGAAAGACACCAGTCACCTAGGAGACCTCGACGCCCTTCCCGAAGGCCAGGCGGTCCTTGATCTGCGCCGCCGCCTCGCTGGGTTCCGGGTAGTACCAGGCGGCGTCGTCGTTGCGCTGGCCGTCGACGTCCAGCGAGAGGTAGCTCGCGAGGCCCTTCCACGGGCACCGCGACGTGGTGGCGCTCTCGTGGAGCACCTCCTCGCGGACGGACTCGCGCGGGAAGTAGTGGTTGCCCTCGACGACCACGGTGTCGTCGCTCTCGGCGATGACCGTGCCGTTCCACACTGCCTGGACCATGGCGCTCTCCTCGGCTCGACGGGCACCCGGCCGGCGGCAAGGTGCTGACCAGGACAGCGCGCGTGGGCCGCCGCTTCTTCCGGGCACCACGGACACCGTTTCGCCAACGGCTTGCAACGGAACTGCAACGTGGGACCTGTCTTGCGAACCGTCACCACCGGACAGGAGTCCCTCATCGTGCTCGACCGCGCACGAGGAGAGGGAGCCATGACCAGACCAGGCGGAGCCGGTCCCGGAGCGACACGGCCCCCGGGCCCACCGGGCACCACCGGCGACTCCACGACTCCGCCGTCGTCGTCCTCCCGCTGGTCCTGGCTGCTCCCGGTGCTCACCTTCCTGGTCGGCCTCGTCCTCGGCGGCGTCGTGATCTTCGCCGGCACGTCCGGCGACGACGACGGGGCCGCCGCCTCGGCGGACGCGTCGCCGTCGCCCGGCGTCGTGGCGACCGAGGACCCCGACTCCACCGACCTCGTCGTACGGGTCCCCCAGTCGTGCCTCGATGCGGCGGACGGCGCGCTCGAGGCGTCGCAGCAGGTCGACGATGCCGTGGCTGCCGTCCGGGACCTGGACGCGCGTCGGCTCCAGGAGATCGTCGACGAGGTGCAGCGCCTGCAGCCCGACGTCCGTGACCAGGCGGAGCGGTGCCGCGCCACGACCGGAAGCCGCCTGGAGGAGGGGCAGCTGGCCACTCCGGCCCCCGCCCCGACACCCACGACGTGAGCCTGCTCACCCATGAGCGCACGGAGGTCTGGAACGGCGCGCTGGCCACCTGGTGCGCGTTCTGGCTGGTGGTGGGCATCTGGACCGGCTACGAGCTCTGGCAGCTGGCGGAGCTGGGGAGCACACTGGCGGACAGCGGCCGCGCCCTGGACTCCGCCGGCACGGCGCTGCAGAGCCTCGGGAGAGTGCCGGTCGTGGGGGACTCCACCGAGGAGCTGGGTCGCGAGGTGAGCGCAAACGCCTCGGAGATCGTCGCGGACGCCGGCCGGGCGAAGAGCTCGCTGCGGCAGGTGGGTGTGCTGGTCGGGCTCACCATCTCGCTGGTGCCGACGGTCCCCGCCGTCGTGCTGCTCCGGCTGCGGCGGGGGAGCGCCGGTGGTGGGGCGGCGTGACGGGCGCCGGCTGCGGGCGCCCGAACGCGCGCTGAGGCGTCCTCCCCGCGAGCTGGTGGCGGCCGCACTGGTCCGGCTGCGCTGGCCCATCGTCCTCGGCTGGCTTGTCGTTGCGTTCGCCGCGCTGACCTGGCTCCCCCCGCTGACGAGCAGCGGCAGCGACCTCGAGGGCTTCGCCTCCGGCAACCCGGCGGTGGAGGCCGAGCTGCGTGCCTTCGAGCTGTTCGGCTTCCCGCTCAGCGGTCGCACGTCCATCGTGCAACGCGACCCCGGCGGGCTCTCGGTCTACGCGCAGGCTGAGGCGGTGCTGCGGGCGGCGGCGCTGAGCCAGGGCGCGTACGACACCCCGCTGCTCGGCGGACTGCCGCTCACCAACTCCTTCGGCGCCTTCCCCGGGTCGAGGGAGAAGGGCACCACGGTCGTCACGTACCTGTTCAACGACCCGCGCACGAGCTTCGCCGACCAGCGGCGAGCCGGAGAGGCGTTCGCGCAAGCGCAGCTCGACGACCCTGACGACGCGTTCGTCGGGGTCACCGGCTCCGTCCCGGCGCGCGACGCCCAGGCCCGCCTCATCGGGGAGAACCTGCACATCGTCGAGGTGGCGACCGTCCTCGCGATCGCTCTCATCGTCGGGCTCACCTTCCGCTCGCTGGTGGCTCCGGTGGTCACCCTGCTGACCGTCGGGGTCGCCGTCGCCGTGACGCTCGGCATCGGGGGCTACGTCGGCCGCGCGGTGGGCGTGTCGGTCCCGGCCGACCTGCAGCCCCTGCTCGTCGCGCTCCTGCTCGGCGTTGTCACGGACTACTGCATCCTCTACCTGTCCGGGATGCGGCGCCGCATCGCCGTGGGTGACGCCCGGCAGCCGGCCGCGCGCCGCGCGACCGGCGAGTTCGGCCCGATCGTCGCCGTCGCCGGGGTGACCGTCGCCGCCGGGACGGGCGCGCTGATCGTCGCCCAGTCCGCCCTCTTCCGCGGCGCCGGCCCAGCGCTGGCGCTGGCGGTCCTCATCGGGCTCGTGGTGAGCCTGACCCTCGTCCCGGCGCTCATGGGCATCGTCGGCAGGTGGGCCTTCTGGCCCGACCGACCCGCGCTGCGGCACGAGCGGGAGCCGACCACCCCGGCGACACCGCCCTCCGAGGTGGTGGACCCGGCGGAGCGGAGCGAGCCACCGCTCGGGCCCTTGACCCGTCTGGTGACCCAGCGGGGATCCGCCTGGCTCACCGCCGCCGGCTGCCTGCTCGTGCTGGTGCTCGCCGCCCTCCCGCTCTCCTCGCTCCAGCTGGGACTCGGCTTCGTCCAGTCACTGCCCGAGGACCAGACCGTCGCGCGGGCTGCCGCCGCGGCGCAGCAGGGGTTCGCTCCCGGCATCCTGTCTCCCACGGAGCTGCTGCTCGAGGCCGACGGGATCGGTGGGCGGCAGTCAGCGCTGGCAGAACTGGACGCTGCCCTGGAGGACTTCCCGGGCGTCGCAGGTGTGCTCGGGCCCGGTGACATCCCGCTGCAGCGGTCGCTGAACATCCTCACGACCCGCGACGGCGACGCGGCCCGCTACCTCATCATCTTGGACTCCGTGCCCCTCGGCGCGACGGCGGTCGAGGACGTGGAGGAGCTGCAGGCGAGGCTGCCGGCCCTGCTCCGGTCGGCCGGGCTCGGCGACGCCCGCACCGGGCTCGCGGGCGACACCGCGCTGTCGGCAGGCGTGGTGCAGGAGACCACCGACGACCTCCTGCGGATCACGGTCGCGGCCCTCGGCGTCAACCTGCTGCTGCTCATGCTCTTCCTGCGCGCCCTGGTGGCACCGGTCTACCTGCTCGCCTGCAGCGTGCTGGCCCTCTGTGCGGCGCTCGGCCTGACGACCCTGGTCTTCCAGGGCATCCTCGACCACGACGGACTGACGTTCTACGTCCCCTTCACGGCGGCCGTTCTGCTGCTGTCGCTGGGCTCGGACTACAACATCTTCGCCGTCGGCCACGTGTGGCACCTCGCCGAGCGGCGGAGCCTGCGCGAAGCGCTCGTGCTCGCCCTGCCGCAGTCCACCCGCGCGATCACGTCGGCCGGCACCGCCCTCGCGGCGAGCTTCGGGCTGCTGGCGCTCGTCCCGCTGGCGCCGTTCCGCGAGCTGGCGTTCGCGATGTCGGTGGGGATCCTGCTCGACGTCTTCGTCGTACGGGCGCTGCTCGTGCCGTCGTTGCTGACCCTGCTCGGCCGGTGGAGTGGCTGGCCGTCGCACCGGCTCGACGCCCCCGCCCCCGCGCCCGAGCCGATCGCGGTCACGAGCCCGACGGCCTGACAGGGCGCTGGTCAGCGGTGGATCAGCGGCTCGGCTGGACGTCCACGCCCGGTGCCTCGCCGCCGTCCATGTCGACGTCAGGCAGCTCACCCGGTCGACGTCCGGCGCGTTCACGTCGACGTCGGCGTCAGGCGCCTCCACGTCGACGTCTCCGCCGCTGAAGCTGACGTCCCCCCAGCGCGAGGACCAGCCAGGCCCAGGACGGCGGACCGCCCCGGCCCGGTGGGTGTCGTCGTCTCGGACGCAGGTGCTCGAGGGATGGGTCGTGGCGTGCTCCGAGATGCGAACGAGACCTGCACAACTGCATAGGAACTCGTGTCACACGACCGTCAACGGATCGCTGGAGGAGTGTGGTGGCCGTCACGGGGGAGAGCCATGGTGGCAGCCGGTCCGGCGTGCCGGTGGTGGTGGACGAGCCTCGGAGGAACCGTGCGTGCTCTGACCTTCTCGCCCGGTGCGCCCGGCGCGGCCCTGCTCGAGGACGTGCCGGAGCCGACTGAGGCCGCGGGCAGCGTCCTCGTCGCGACGCGCGCCGTCGGCGTCTGCGGCACCGACCGCGAGCTGCTCGCCGGCAAGCACGGCGCTGCGCCGGAGGGGGAGTCCCGGCTCGTACTCGGTCACGAGTCGCTGGGCGAGGTGCTGGAGGCGCCGGAGGGGAGCGGGCTGCGCGCCGGGGACCTCGTGGTCGGGGTCGTGCGACGGCCGGATCCCGTCCCGTGCGCCAACTGCGCGGTCGGCGAGTTCGACATGTGCCGCAACGGCCGCTACACCGAGCACGGCATCCACGGCCGGCACGGCTTCGCCCGGGACCGCTGGCGGGCGGACCCGGAGGCCCTCGTCCCGGTCGTCCCGGAGCTCGGCGAGCTCGGCGTGCTGCTCGAGCCCGCGTCGGTGGTGGCGAAGGCGTGGGAGCACATCGAGCGCATCGGCCAGCGAGCGGTCTGGCAGCCGCGGACGGTGCTCGTCACCGGGGCGGGACCGGTCGGACTGCTGGCAGCCCTGCTCGCGGTGCAGCGGGGCCTCGAGGTGCACGTCCTCGACCGGGTGACCGACGGTCCCAAGCCGTCGCTCGTCGCCCAGCTGGGGGCGACCTACCACGCCACGCCGGTGCAGGAGCTGTCGCTCGAGCCGGACGTCGTCGTGGAGTGCACCGGTGCCGGGCCGGTCGTCGGCGCCGTGCTCGGCGGGACGGCGCGCAACGGCATCATCTGTCTCGCCGGCGTGTCCTCGGCGGGTCGCTCGCAGCCGGTCGACCTCGGCGCGCTCAACCGCGAGTGGGTGCTCCAGAACGACGTGGTCTTCGGCTCCGTCAACGCCAACCGCCGCCACTACGAGGCCGGCGCCGTGGCGCTGGCAGCCGCGGACCGGTCGTGGTTGGACGGGCTCGTCACGCGCCGGGTGCCCGTCGAGGACCATCGCGCGGCGCTCGAAGCTCGCGACGGCGACGTCAAGACCGTGATGACCTTCTGATGGCCGGCCTCATCGAGGACTACGCCGTGATCGGCGACCTGCAGACCGCGGCCCTCGTCGGGCGTGACGGCTCCATCGACTGGCTGTGCCTGCCGCGCTTCGACTCGCCGGCCTGCTTCGCCGGCCTCCTGGACACGGCCGAAGCCGGTCACTGGAGCGTCGCGCCGGTGTCGGGTGGGCGCACCTCCCGACGGCGCTACCGAGGCGACTCCCTCGTGCTGGAGTCGGAGTGGGACACGACAGACGGCACGGTGCGCGTGATCGACCTCATGCCGGTGCGCGGACAGGCGGCCGACGTCGTGCGCATCGTCGAAGGGGTGTCGGGGCGGGTACGGGTGCGCAGCGAGCTCCGGCTCCGGTTCGACTACGGCTCGGTGGTGCCGTGGGTGCGGCACGCGGGTACCAGCATGGCCGCCGTCGCCGGTCCCGATGCGGTGCGCCTGGTCGCGACCGTCCCGCTGCACGGAGAAGGCAGGGCCACGCACGCCGAGTTCGAGGTCTCGGCCGGTGACCGGGTGTCGTTCGTGCTGAGCTGGTCGCCGTCGCACGAGCCGGAGCCCGCTCCGATCGACCCGTTCGCCGCGCTGTCCGAGACCGAGGCCTTCTGGGCGGGTTGGATGGAGCAGTGCACCTACGACGGGCAGTGGCCGGAGGCCGTGCGCCGGTCCCTGCTGACGCTGAAGGCGCTCACGTACGCCCCGACCGGGGGCATCGTCGCCGCGGTGACCACCTCACTCCCCGAGCAGCTGGGCGGGAGCCGCAACTGGGACTACCGCTACTGCTGGCTGCGCGACGCCACCTTCACGCTGCAGGCCTTGCTGGGCAGCGGCTTCGTGGACGAGGCACGCGCCTGGCGGGAGTGGCTGCTGCGGGCCGTCGCGGGCGATCCCGCCGACCTCCAGATCATGTACGGGCTTGACGGCAGCCGACGGCTGCCGGAGTACGAACTCCCCTGGCTGTCCGGCTACGAGGGCGCCTCACCGGTGCGGATCGGCAACGGCGCTGCGGACCAGTACCAGCTGGACGTCTGGGGCGAGGTCCTCGACGGGCTGCACGTCGCCCGGGAGTCTGGCCTCGGCTCGTCCGAGGACGGGTGGGACCTCCAGCGCGCCCTCATGGACTTCCTCGAGGGCCACTGGGACGAGCCCGACAACGGGCTCTGGGAGGTCCGCGGACCGCAGCGGCACTTCGTGCACTCGAAGGTCATGGCGTGGGCGGGCGCCGACCGGATGGTCAAGGCGGTGGAGCACTTCGGGCTCGACGGCCCCGTCGATCGGTGGCGCGCCCTGCGTGCGCAGATCCACGCGGAGGTGTGCGATCGGGGCTGGGACGCCGACAAGCAGAGCTTCACCCAGACGTACGGCTCACCCGAGCTCGACGCGGCGCTGCTGCTCGTCCCGCGGGTCGGCTTCCTCCCGTGGGACGACGAGCGGGTGACCGGGACGGTTCGCGCCGTCGAGCGCGAGCTCGTCCAGGACGGCTTCGTCCGGCGCTACCGCACGGAGGCGGGCGTCGACGGGCTACAGGGGGAGGAGGGCGCGTTCCTGGCCTGCAGCTTCTGGCTCGTCGACGCGCTCCACGGGCTCGGCCGCACCACCGACGCCCGGGCGCTGTTCGAGCGGCTGCTGTCCCTGCGCAACGACGTGGGGCTGCTCGCGGAGGAGTGGGACCCCGTCGCAGGCCGCCAGGTCGGCAACTTCCCCCAGGCGTTCAGCCACGAGCCGCTGGTCGTCAGCGCGACCGAGCTGAGCTCGGGTGCGCAGCCGACCACCGACCGGGCGGTGGCCGGCCGGCCGCGCTGAGCGCCGGGTGGCGGCTCAGGCCTTGAGGACCAGCTTGCCGACGTTGTCACCGGCGAACAGCCGCAACAGGGTGGTGGGGAAGGCGCGCACGCCGCCCTCGACCACCGTCTCGCGCGACTGCAGCGTGCCGTCGGCGAGCCAGCCGGCCATCTCCTTCAGCGCCGGGCCGTAGCGGTCGGTGTAGTCGAAGACGACGAAGCCCTCCATGCGGGCCCGGTTGACCAGCAGCGACATGTAGTTGGCCGGTCCCCTGGCCTCGGCGCTGGCGTTGTACTGGCTGATCGCCCCGCACAGCACGACGCGGCCGTGCATGTTGAGCCCCGGCAGGACCGTGTCGAGGATGTCGCCGCCGACGTTGTCGAAGTAGACGTCGATGCGGTCCGGCGCCTCGCGCCGCAGCCCGGCCTTGAGGTCGCCTGCCTTGTAGTCGAGGCACGCGTCGAAGCCGAGCTCCTCGACGACGGTGCGGCACTTGTCCTCGCCCCCGGCGATGCCGACGACACGACAGCCCTTCAGCTTGGCGATCTGGCCCACGACGCTGCCTGTCGCACCGGCGGCCCCGGACACCACGACCGTCTCACCGGCCTGCGGCTTCCCGACCTCCAGCAGCCCGAAGTAGGCCGTCAGGCCGGTCATCCCGAGCGTGCCGAGGTAGGTCGGCAGCGGGGCATCGTCCGCGGAGACCACCTGCACGCCCTTGCCGTCGCTCACCGCGTACTCCTGCACGCCCGTCATCGCGACGACGTGGGCCCCCTCGGCGAAGCGGTTGTTGCGGCTGGCCACGACCTCGCCGACGACACCGGCTCGCATGACCTCGCCGATGCCGACGGGCGGGATGTACGACCGGCCCTCGTTCATCCAGCCGCGCATCGCGGGGTCCAGCGAGACGTACTCGGTGCGCAGCAGGAACTCGCCTTCGGCCGGCTCCGGCACGGGCTGCGTGGTGATGTCCCAGACGTCGTCGGTCGGGAGGCCGGTCGGGCGTCGGGCGAGGCGGACCTGCGTGTTGTCAGTCATGGGCCCACCGTCTCACCCGCGGTGCCGTCGCGACCCCCGGGGTCTCCCGGTACGACGGCGACGCGGATCTCCGCGCCCAGGACGGCCCCGGCCGCGAGGCCGAGCTGGTCACCGCTCCAGAAGCTGCCCGGGTCGTACCAGTTGGCCGGCCGATCTCGCGCGAGCAGGCCCATCGCCTGGTACGTCGCCGCGACCACCTCGGCGCAGTAGGTGCTCTCGACGGGCGCGGCGCGGCGCAACCGGCCACGGGCCCAGCGTCCGGCGAGCGCCGCGGTCGACGGGAACGGCGTGCCGTCCATCCGGGCGATGACCCGCAGCAGCTCGTCCTCCATCGCAGAGGTCACCTCGACGTCGAGCTGGCGGAGCCAGGCCTGCTGCGCGTACCGCTCGGACCACGTGCGCACGGCCTCCCGCAGGTCGTGCAGCTGCACTCCCCGGTGGTGCGTGCCGGTCCAGGCGTCGGGCAGGGACTGGCCCAGCTCGGCATGCCAGAGCAACGGCGGCAGGTCCTCGAGCACGACGGCCATGCCCACGTGGTTGACGGGGCTGTTGGTCACCGCACGGATAGCGTGGTCGGCGGCGCTCCGGCCCCGGAACAGCCACAGGTCGCCGGTGCGCGCCAGCGCGACGGCGTCGTCGAGGGGGAGTGAGCTGTCGGGCACGACGGGCTCCAACGAGAGGTGAGGGACGAGCGGTGGCACGAGGACGTGGCTGGAAGGCGCTCGGTCTGGCGGGGCTGACGGGGGTCGCCGCCACAGGGGTCGTGCTGGCGCGGGCGGAGCGTCGGCGCCGGGCGGTCACCCCCGAGGAGGTCCGGGACCGCCTGCGCGCCCGCCACGCCGACATCGCGCCCGCGCAGCATGCCGTGCCGGGTGCTGCTCGTCCCCCCGCCGAGCCGCAGTCGGCCCGGCAGACGGGGACGACCTCCCGGTGGCGGCGGCTGGGCCGGAGTCGGTCCGGGCGTGTGCCGGGCCGGTGAGGCAGCTTGCGCCCCTGCTCACGCTCGAGATGGGCAAGCTGACCCGCGAGGCCAACGGCGAGGTCTTCCTCGCCGCCTCGATCCTGTCCTACTACGGCGCCAACGGGCCGGAGATGCTCGCCGACAAGCCGCTGCCGACCCGCAAGGGCGAGGCCCGGCTGGTGTCGCAGCCCGTCGGCGTCCTCCTCGGCGTGATGCCGTGGAACTTCCCGTACTACCAGGTGGTCCGGTTCGCCGGTCCCAATCTCGTCGCCGGCAACACCGTGCTGCTCAAGCACGCGAGCAACTGCCCGCAGTCGGCGCTGGCGCTCGAGCAGCTGTTCCGCGACGCCGGCGTGCCCGAGGGCGTCTACACCAACCTGTTCGTCCCCGGGCGCGACGTGTCCCGCATCATCGAGAACCCGCGGATCCAGGGTGCGTCGCTCACGGGCAGCGAGGCGGCCGGCGCCAGCGTCGGCGAGGTCTCCGGCCGCAACCTGAAGAAGTGCGTGCTGGAGCTCGGCGGCAGCGACCCCTTCATCGTGCTCGACGCCGAGGACATGCCGCACACGGTCAGCGCCGCCCTCGTCGGCCGGATGGCCAACATGGGCCAGAGCTGCATCTCCGCCAAGCGGATGCTCGTGGTCGACGAGGCCTACGACGACTTCGTCTCCGGTCTGCGCGACGCCATGGCCGCGCTCGTGCCCGGTGACCCGGCCGACCCGGCGACCACGGTGGGCCCGGTGTCGTCGGAGGAGTCGGCGCTCGAGATCCTCGAGCAGGTGCAGGACGCCGTCGACAAGGGCGCGAAGGTGGAGCTCGGCGGCGGCCGGATGGACCGTCCCGGCGCTTTCATCGAGCCGACCCTGCTCACGGGCGTCACGCCCGAGATGCGCATCTTCCGCGAGGAGGTTTTCGGGCCCGTCGCGGTCGTCCACCGCGTGAGCAGCGACGAGGAGGCCATCGCCATGGCCAACGACTCCGAGTTCGGCCTGGGCGGCGCGGTCCTGTCCCACGACCTCGAGCGCGCGCAGCGGGTCGCCGAGCGGCTCGACACCGGGATGGTGTGGATCAACCACCCGACGTCGTCGTCCGCCGAGCTGCCCTTCGGCGGCGTGAAGCGCTCCGGCTTCGGCCGCGAGCTGTCCGAGCTCGGCATCCACGAGTTCGTCAACAAGAAGCTCATCTACGCGCTGCCGGCCGACACGAAGATCCAGGGCGCCGCCGGCTGACCTCTGTCGCCCCGGGCTCGCGCTCGTCACGCTGCTGCGGCTGTGCCAGGTGCCGGGCCCTGCCGAGGGTGAGGTGGAGGGCGCCTGACGACCCGTCAGGCCGAGGGACCGAGCCGGCCCAGCACCTCACCGGTCTGCTGGACGATGCGCCGCAGGACATCGGCCGCCGCGGCGTCGTCGGCCAGCGCGGCGGCTTGCCCCGCCCACATCGACAGCACATCCGCACGTCCCTGCCGCGCCGCCGCCCGGCGCAGCGGCGCGGTGAGCGCGTGGGTGACGGGGTACGGCGCGACGGCGCCGCCGTCCACCAGCTCGGCGAAGCGGTTGACCAGCCCGCGCGCGGGACGGCCGGTGTAGGCGCGGGTCACCACCGTCGCGTCGTCGGTGGCGGCCGCCAGGGCGGCGCGGTGCAGGGCGCTCGTCCCGGCCTCGGGTGAGCGCAGCAGAGCCGTGCCCAGCTGCACACCGTCGGCGCCGAGGGCCAGGGCGGCGGCGACAGCCCGCCCGTCCGCGATCCCGCCGGCAGCCACCAGGGGCAGCCCGACCGCGTCCCGCACCTGGGGCACCAGCGCCACCAGCCCGACCAGCGCGTCGCCCGAGCTCGGCAGGAACGACCCGCGGTGGCCGCCCGCCTCGGCGCCCTGCGCACAGACGGCGTCGGCTCCGGCCCGCTCGGCTGCCACCGCCTCCGCGACGCTCGTCACCGTCGGTACGAGCAGGCACCCGGCCCGGTCCAGCGCGGCCCGCTGCTCCTCGCCAGGCAGGCCGAAGGTGGTGCTCACCACCGGGACCCGCTCTTCGAGGAGGACCGCGAGCTGCTCGTCGGCAGGGACGCCCCACCGCTCCGGCACGGGGACGGGTCCGAGCCCCAGCTCGTCGTAGAAGGGCTGCAGCAGCGCGACCGTCCGCGTGAGCTCGTCCCCCGTCGGCTCGGCCGCCGTGCCGAGGAACAGGTTGGCGGCGAACGGCCGGTCCGTCTCGGCGCGGACGGCCCGCACCGCGTCCCGCACCTGCTCCGGCGAGAGGTAGCCGCACGCCAGGCTGCCGAGCGCCCCGGCACGAGCCGCCGCCACGACGAGCTCGGGCGTCGTCGGACCGCCCGCCATCGGCGCGACGACCACCGGCAGGTCCACGCCGAGCAGCCGCGTCAACGGGGTGTCGGTCCACCTGGCCACGTGGCCGACCCTACGGGCGGGGGTCGCACCCTCGTCGGTGCAGCCGCGCGGCGGGCTCCCGAGATGCCGGACGCCGCCGCCCGTCCTAGCGTGCGATCGTGACGACCTCGGTGCTGTGGCTGCGGCGCGACCTCCGGCTGTCCGACGCGCCCGCCCTGATGTCGGCGGGGGAGCAGGGCGAGGTGCTGCCGCTGTTCGTGCTCGACGACGTGCTGCTCCGGCCGGCGGGCGCGCCGCGCCGCGCCTTCCTGTTCCGCTGCCTGCGCGAGCTCTCCGCCCGCACCGGGGGTGCGCTGCGTGTCGTCTCGGGACGTCCCGAGGACGTGGTGCCGGCCGTGGTGCGCGAGTCCGGCGCCGCCAGCGTGCACGTCTCGACGGACTCCGGCCCGTACGGCCGGCGGCGTGACGCCGCCGTCGGCCAGGCACTCGGCGACGTGCCGCTGTCCGCGGTCGGCTCGCCCTACGCCGTCACACCGGGGACGCTGCTGAAGTCCGACGGCTCCCCGTACCGGGTCTACACGCCGTTCTTCCGCGCGTGGCAGGAGCGGGGGGTGCGGCGGCCCGCGACGGCGTCCACCGGGGTGCGGTGGACCGACGGCGGTGTGCCGGGTCACGCCGTCCCGCCCGACCCGGACCTGGGTGCGGTCGAGCTGCCGGAGGCCGGTGAGCAGGCGGCGCTGGAGCGCTGGCGGGCGTTCGGGACGCACGACCTCGCCGACTACCACGTGCTGCGCAACCGGCCCGGCGACGACCGGACCTCCGGGTTGTCGGTCTACCTGAAGTACGGCTGCGTGCATCCGCGCACGTTGCTCGCCGGGCTGGGCGCCGGCCCGGGTCCCGACGCCTACCGGCGCGAGATCGCCTTCCGCGACTTCTACGCGGACGTGCTGTGGCATGCGCCGCAGACGGCGCGCACGGAGGTGCAGCGGCACCTCGCGGACCTGGCGTACGACAGCGGTCCGGAGGCCGAGCGGAGGTGGGACGCCTGGGTGGAGGGCACGACCGGCTTCCCGATCGTGGACGCCGGGATGCGCCAGCTCGAGGCCTCCGCGTGGATGCACAACCGGATGCGCATGGTCACCGCGTCGTTCCTCACCAAGGACCTCCACCTGCACTGGCGGCGCGGCGCGGCGCACTTCATGTCCCGGCTGCGCGACGGCGACCTCGCCTCCAACCAGCACGGGTGGCAGTGGGTTGCCGGGACCGGCACCGACCCCTCGCCGTACTTCCGCGTCTTCAACCCCGTGAAGCAGGGCCGCGACCACGACCCTGAGGGTGACTACGTCCGTCGCTGGGTCCCCGAGCTCCGGGGTGTACCGGGTGCCGCCGTCCACGAGCCGTGGCTGCTGCCCGGAGGGCTCCCCGAGGGCTACCCGGAGCGGATCGTCGACCACGCCGCCGAGCGGACGGAGGCCCTCGAGCGCTACGCGGATGCGCGCCGCTGAGTGACCGGGCTTAGCGTCGTCGTATGCCTGCTGACACGCCGAAGGACCGCACGCACGACCTCGTCCTGTTCGGGGCGACCGGCTTCGTCGGACGGCTCACCGCCGCCTACCTCGCGAAGGCCGCCCCGGCGGGCACCCGCATCGCGCTCGCGGGGCGCTCCGCGCAGCGGCTGGCGGCGGTCCGGGCGGAGCTGGGGGGCCAGGCGGCCGAGTGGCCGCTCGTCGCGGCCGACTCCTCCGACGAGGCAGCGCTCACCGCCCTCGCGGAGTCGACGCGCGTCGTCGTCACCACGGTCGGCCCCTACGCCAAGTACGGCCTTCCGGTCGTGGCGGCCTGCGCGGCGGCAGGCACGTCCTACGCCGACCTCACCGGTGAGGTGCTGTTCGTGCGCGACAGCGTGGACCGCTACGACGCGACGGCGCGGGGGACCGGCGCCCGCATCGTCCACGCCTGCGGCTTCGACTCGGTCCCGTCCGACGTCGGCGTTCTCCTCACCGCCGAGCGGGCCGCTGCAGACGGAGCCGGCGAGCTGACGGACACGACGCTGGTGGTCGTGTCGATCAAGGGTGGCGTCAGCGGCGGCACCCTCGACTCGATGCGCAACCAGGTGGACGTCTCCCGCGCGGACCGGGCGCTGCGGGACGTCGTCGCCGACCCCTACGCGCTCAGCCCCGACCGGTCGGCGGAGCCCGACCTCGGGTCCGAGAGCGACACCTACGTCGTGGGGCGCGAGGACGGCCGCTGGACCGGGCCGTTCGTCATGGCGCCGTTCAACACGCGCATCGTGCGCCGCAGCAACGCCCTGCAGGACTGGGCGTACGGCCGGCAGCTCCGCTACTCGGAGGTGATGAGCTTCGGCTCGACGCCGCTTGGCCCGCTGCTCGCCGCCGGCACCGCGGCCGGGGTCGTCGGGCTGGCGGCCGGCCTGGGGTTCGGCCCGACGCGGTCCGTGCTCGACCGGGTGCTCCCCGCGCCGGGGCAAGGACCGAGCAAGGTGGTGCGCGACCGGGGGAGCTTCCGCCTCGAGATCACCGCGACGACGACGACGGGGGCGCGCTACCGCACCACGGTGGCCGCCAAGGGCGATCCCGGCTACGCCGCGACGTCGGTCATGCTGGGAGAGAGCGGGCTGTGCCTCGCGCTCGACCCGGTCACGTCCGGCGGTGGCGTGCTCACCCCGGCGGTCGCGATGGGGGCGGCGCTCGCGGACCGGCTCCGCGCTGCCGGCTTCACGCTCAGCACCGAGCTCCTGCCGGCCGGGGACGGGTGACCGCGACCTCCGACCCCAGCACCTCCCGGGGGTACGGCTCGCTGCTCGCCACCCCCGGCGCACGCCGCTTCTCCGCTGCCGCCCTCATCGGTCGGCTCCCGATCTCGATGCTGGGCATCGGCACCGTGCTGCTCGTCGAGGACCGGCGCGGCTCGTACGCGCTCGCGGGTCTGGTCAGCGCGGCGTACGCCCTGGGCCTGGCCGTGCTCGCCCCGCTGGTCTCCCGGTTCGTCGACGCCCGGGGGCAGCGCCGGGTCCTCCTGCCGGCGCTCGCCGTCAGCACCACGGGCGTCACCTCGCTGGTGCTGCTCACGGGCACGGGCGCGCCCGTCGGGTGGTTGCTGGCGGCAGCGGCCGTCACCTCCGCCTCCTCCTCGCAGCTCGGTTCGTGCGTGCGCGCCCGCTGGAGCAGCGTCCTCACGGCCGCTGGCCGCAGCGACGAGGTGCCGCGGGCCTACGCGTGGGAGGCGGTGGCCGACGAGGTGGTCTTCGTGCTCGGCCCGCTGCTGGTCGTCGCCTGCGCCGTCATCGACCCGGCGGTCGGCCTGCTGGTGGCCGCGGCGCTCGGTGCCGGCGGGGCGCTGGCGTTCGTGGCGCAGCGGTCGACGGAGCCGGTCCCGCGCGCCGCCGGTCCGAGCCGTCACCGCAGCGCCCTCGTGTCGCCGGGGTTGCGCACCCTCACTGTGTCGATGCTGTGCGTCGGCGTCCTGTTCGGCACCGTCGAGGTGTCGATGGTGGCGTTCGCGGAGGAGCGCGGCAGCGACGTCGGGGGCGGACTGCTCTTGGCGCTCGTGGCAGGAGGGAGTGCGGTCGCGGGGCTGGCCTACGGCGTCGTCCACTGGAAGGCTCCGCTGCACCGGCGCTTCCAGCTGAGCCTCGTCCTGCTGGCCGTCGGCCTGCTGCCGCTCCTGGCCGCGCCGACCGTCCTGCTCATGGCGCCGGCGGCGCTGCTGGCGGGCATCGCGATCAGCCCGAGCCTCATCGGGGCCTTCGGCCTCGTGGACCCGCTCGTGCCACCGGAGTCGCGCACGGAGGGCTTCAGCTGGCTCAACTCCGGACTCGGTGTCGGGGTCGCCCTGGGCTTCGCGACGGCCGGGGCGGTGGCCGACGCAGCCGGCGCCCGCACCGCGCTGCTCGTCGCCGTCGGCGGCGCGGTCGCCGCGGCCGGCGTCGCGGTGGCAGCCCGCAGGACCCTGGTGCCACCGGACGGGACGCAGCCGGACGAGCTCTCCTGAGCTCCGCCCGAAACCACCGGAGTCGAGTCGTACGCGGACCCCGTTGCGCGAGCTACTCCTGGTTCGGCAGATTGGCGATCCGGAGCTCACCGCGCGCGACGAGCCGCTCCTGCTCGTCGCGGACGTCGATCGACCACAGCTGCTGGGTGCGACCGCGGTGGATCGGTGTGGCGACTCCCGTGAGCGTGCCCTCGGTCACGCTGCGCAGGAAGTTGGTGTGGTTGCTCGTGCCGACCACCCGTCCCCGGTCGCCGTACCAGACGGCGCCCGCGACGCTGCCGATCGACTCGACGATCGAGCACAGCACGCCGCCGTGCAGCAGGCCGTACGGCTGCAGCAGCTCAGGCGTCACCGTCAGGGTCGCCCGCACCTCGTCGGGCGTGGCCGACGTGATCTGCAGGCCGATGGTGGCGCCGAAGCCCTGGGTGTACGCCGATGTCGTCATGGGCTCAGACCTTAGGTCGGCCTGCTTCCGCACCTAGCATGGTTGTCATGACCGTCGCGGACACCGATCGCTGCGCCACCGGTGACCTTGCGACCGCGGAGGCGGTGCGGCGGCGCACCTTCGCCGTCATCAGCCACCCCGACGCCGGCAAGTCGACGCTGACCGAGGCGCTCGTGCTGCACGCCAAGGTGATCCAGTCTGCCGGCGCCATCCACGGCAAGGCGGGCCGCAAGAGCACCGTCTCCGACTGGATGGACATGGAGAAGGCCCGCGGCATCTCCATCAGCTCGGCAGCCCTGCAGTTCCCCTACGAGGACTGCGTCATCAACCTCGTCGACACCCCGGGCCACGCCGACTTCTCGGAGGACACCTACCGGGTCCTGTCGGCCGTCGACTGCGCGGTGATGCTGCTCGACGCCGCCAAGGGACTCGAGCCGCAGACGATGAAGCTGTTCGACGTCTGCCGGCACCGCGGCATCCCGGTGCTCACCGTCGTCAACAAGTGGGACCGGCCTGGCCTCGAGGCGCTCCAGCTCATGGATGAGATCCGGGACCGGACGGGGCTGGAGCCGACGCCGCTGACCTGGCCGGTCGGCATCGCCGGTGACTTCCGAGGCGTGGTCGACCGCGCGAGCGGAGACTTCCTGCGCTTCACCCGCACCGCAGGCGGCGCCACCATCGCGCCCGAGGAGCGGGTGCCGGCCGACCGGGCGGCGGCCGAGGAGGGCGAGGCCTGGTCGACGGCCGTCGAGGAGGTCGAGCTGCTCGAGGCGATGGGCCAGGTGCACGAGCGGTCGACCTTCCTCGACGGTGTCACGACGCCGGTGCTGTTCGGCTCCGCGGTGCTCAACTTCGGCGTGCGCCAGCTGCTCGACACGCTGCTGGCCGTCGCGCCCGCGCCGGCACCGCGACCCGACGCCGACGGGGCGCCCCGTCCGCTCGACAAGCCGTTCAGCGCCTTCGTGTTCAAGATCCAGGCAGGCATGGACTCCGCGCACCGCGACCGACTGGCCTACGTACGGGTGTGCTC
>Ga0136611_10001376_pt1 | contig 16881 bp, 14 predicted proteins | sample AntDrymUQ2232306_2_FD_106645 | JGI IMG/M metagenome (GOLD analysis project Ga0136611, IMG submission 106645) | Polar desert sand microbial communities from Dry Valleys, Antarctica - metaG UQ223 (23.06) | ecosystem: Environmental > Terrestrial > Soil > Desert | place: Antarctica: Dry Valley...
GAATAGTTGTTAACTGACCAGGCGATCTCATAGCTATCGGCGGTCAAGGTGTTAAGGTTGTCGAGCCCGAACCACTGAATGCCGTCCACCCACACGTAGACCTGGCCCTGCGTTGGGTCTGCGGCAAACCAGGTCTCGACGTGAAGCCACTGGCCAATCCGCAGCGACCGGTTGGCATTGTTGACGAGGTGTGACGACAACCCCCGGTCATGAACATAGAATTCAAGCAAGCTGCGATCCTCCACCTTGGTGCGGATGTTGAGCGAAGCGGCAACGTTGGAGTCATCAGCACTGGTCCTCGCCTCGTTGTCTTTCCACTGCCAGACGTTCCACCATTCTGGAGCGTTGACGGGTTCGTCGATAAAGAGCCAGGCCGAGTAGTAGGCCCCGCTCTTGCGCACCTCATGATTCCGAAACAGCCGTGCCCCTTGCTGTACGTCGCCGGAGGTATCGATAACCTGCTTGACCGCGTGGGTGCCGCTGTGGGCGTGGTCCGTGCTCACACTCGTGACGGCTTCTCCTGAGTCTTGGGGCAGGAAGCCATCATCTGCGATAAACTCCGAAAAATCCCCGGTTTCGAGGTTCGCCTTCCAGACAACGCAGCTGGGTTGCGGGGTGTTCGCAGTGGGTGGAGGCGTTCCGTACACGTCGGCGCTATCCGTCCCGTTGACACACGTGACGCTATTCAGCAAATCGATCCGGTCGCGGATGAAAGGGGGAAAGATGACCAGAATGCTGACCATTGCCAGCAGCATCTGAAACCGGTAGCGACCAATGAATCGCGGGCTGGCCGCGCCAGGCAGGTCCCGTACGCGATGGTGAGGACTATGCAATCGGATGCCCGTGGGTCTTATGATCATGCTGTGAGGAAAGGTACACAACAGTCAAAATATCAATGTACCACGCATTCACGGAGTTCTCCATTATCACGGTTGCATACCCTGGATTCCGAACCGGTGCTCAGTCATAGGGTTTCAGCACAATTCAGCTTTACCGGTGATAAGCAATTTCCAGAAACCAATGTGCTTCAATGAACATCCCCAGTACGTCGCTCGCGTCAGTGCACCCTGCCTACGTCAGCAACCCGGCAGTGCAGAAGCAGCCGGTAAGCAGTGCGATCACTTGTTTCAAAGTAAGACATCGTCGGTCATCAGGCAGGAATCGCGCATATTGGGCGTTCGCTAGCGGCCGTTCACGTATGACCGTGACGCAGCATGGACCACCGTCCATCGCTGTCTGGTGGCCACCTTCATCGATCACCTTCAAGTTTGTTGAACTTCATTCCTTCCCTGCTCCTCGAATCCAAGGGGTATAGCGATCCGCACCATACATGGAAATGCTTTCCGCAGACGCCGCATTCGGCAACACCATCGCGCACTTCAAGAGGTTGTGCACACTCATATATCCATCGGATCCACTCGGCAGGGCATCCCCTAACGAGGGCATACGCAGCAACGTCCCTCGTGACGATTGCCCCGACCGATATTCTCGCGTACTCGCCAATCGTTGTTCCAGCGATGATATTCGCCCCTGCACCAATCGACGCGCCACGTTTGACGAGCGTGGGAACCAACCAGGTCGCCTTTTTTAGATATCGGGGAGCCGCTTGCGCGAGGCAGAGTGAACGAGGATACAGATCGTTCGTGAAGATCACTTGATGACCAACGAGGACGCTGTCTTCGATCGAGACCCTCTCCCAAATCATGTTGCCATTCTTGATTGTCACGTTGTCGCCGAGCGTGGCGCCAGATTCGATGAAACAGCGACTGCCTATATTACAATTGGAGCCAATTCGCACACCTGCCATCAGATGAGTGAACGCCCAAATGCATGCTTCATCGCCTAATTCACGTGTTTCCACCTATGCCTTTCCATAGATAATCACGTTTTCAATAACTGGCCTCGTCCTCGCTCCGTGAACCATTCATGGTATCATCCCTAGTCAAGCTTGCCTCCATAATAACGATGATCAGCCATTTGATCGCTGAGGCTCCGGCGAAGTGTATCGGTAACCAACTGTCACTTGAACTGTTTTGATGGACATCAGAAGCATCAACGTGGGAGTTCCAACCATTGATTTTTGAAGATCGGTGCTGCACTATCATGGCTACCCGCTCGGCACCATCGAATCGCTATTGAAGAGAGGAACTCATGGGCCGAGAGGGATCGGATCTAGGTGGTCGATACAGAAACAATTATGGGATCAGTGACGACTCTATCCTTACGGAAGAACTGATTTTGAGACACTGGGAGCTTGAACAGTGCCTGCGATTAGAACTGAAAAATTGGAAACCCAGTGAAAGATGGGAGGTTTTTGAAAGATGTTACAGTATGTTGTAGAAAGAGATAGCGTGGCTGAATGTAGCGCGCGCTGGACATTCTTCTGAAAATGCGGCGGCCATATTTTCGAATTGGTTAGATATCATTGGTTCTCCGCCCTTGCGGATATACGAGGTGGGTTCTGGGAAAGGTGAACTAATCCAATTCCTTGCTGAAAGTGGAAATATATGCAAAGGAACAGAGATTAGTCGGACGAGGGGAGAGGATATGGCGCCTAATTACCCTAATCTTTCGTGGGGAACGTCTGACGGCATACATTTGAATCAATACGAACCCAGCGGTGCCTACGATGTCATTATTTCCGATCGAGTTGTGGAGCATCTTCATCCGGATGATCTCGTTGCGCATTTCGAAGGAACCCATGCTCTGCTATCCAGCAGTGGCCGATACATCGTGTCGACACCCCAGGCATATGCAGGGCCTGCAGATATATCCAGGGTGTTTCAATCCGACTCGGTCAATGGAATGCACTTAAAGGAATACATGCATGCCGAGATAAGCACCGCATTTCGCGCCGCTGGTTTCCAACGTTGTCATGCCGTATTGAGGATTTCGGCAGGGTATCGAACACCCATACGAGGAGGCTGTAAGCCCAGGATGAGTCGAACGTACACGTCTTACATTCGTTTGCTGGAGAACGTGATCGCTACGATCCCGCAGCAGCACCTGCGGCGGAGGGCAACCAAGGCGTTGAAGCCATTGCTTTTCCCTTCGAACATTATGATGGTGGCGGTGAAGTCCTTAGTTAAAGTGAGAACAACGGCGAGCAAAGAGCCCACTATGCTCCCGTGACGAGTGTCCGGCTCATCGGAAGTCATCACTTTCTCTTTGTATAAGCCCAAGCACTGTCATCAATTAAGGTGTACTCCACAACGATCTTTTCTCATCACCCAAGTGGGACAACAATCCAACCGCATAGCCACTCAGCGATCGTCTTATTCCGCTGCTGTCTCAAGATTTTGGTACGCTTGCAGCAGGGCCGCCGCCGAGTAGGTCCAGGCGAGTTCCTCCTCGACTCGCCTCCGCCCGAGGCTCCCCAGTTCGTTCTGACGCTGAGGATCATCTATGAGCAGGGCGATGGCCGCGGCGAGCGCGACCTCGTCATTGGGTTGGACGTACACTGCCGCATCCTGGGCGGTGAAGCGATGCTCCGGCAAATCGAACGCGATGACGGGTTTGCCCAAGGCCATATAATTCATGATCTTGATCATTGTTGAGCGATCACTGTAGGAGTTGGATTCCACGGGCTCGACGCATATGTCGGAAGCGGCAAGGGTGCGAACCAGGAGTTCTTCCTCTAACCATCCCGTGAATATCACGTACTCATCTACTGACAGGTCGGCGGCAAGCGTTTTCAAGCTCGGCAACGCATCGCCATCGCCCGCAATGACACAGATCACGTCGGTTCGCTGGAGATCATGGATGAGATGTCGGAGGGCTTTAATCAGTCGATCGATACCGTCCTGGAAGCCCATGACTCCACCGTAGGCGATGACTGTCCGCTTCCCCTGACCTAACTCGAGTGGAGGCACGGTGGGCTGCCAAAGATCGAGATCGGGACCATTGCGAACGACCGTGATGCGCTTTTCCGGCACCCCGCCTCGATCCATTTCCAGGATCTTGTGCGACTCATTCGCCGCAATCACCTGATCAGCAAAGCTGCACGACCACTTTTCCAACTGGACCAGTGTGCGGTATATTGCAGTGTTTCCCTGATTTCCAAACCGGGCGAGATAAAGTTCTGGCGCCAGATCGTGGTGGTCGAAGACAAAGCGCTTACCGAATGCCTTATAGATAGCGCCTATGAGAAACAGGGTGTCAGGGGGGTTGTGCGCATGCACAACGTCGAAATTGCGCCGTATGCAGAGGGCGAGGGAGATGACGAACATCGCCACCATTGCTCCGGCATACTCATAGATATAGCCGGCAGCACCACTGGACCCAACGGGCGCCGGGAACCGGTACACCCGGACACCATCGACCGTTTCGCGCCAGGATTGGCCTGTCCGCCTTGGACTGATGACGGAGACGTCGCAGCCCGCCGCAACGAGCGTCTTCGCCTCCTGCACCACCCGCGAGTCCCCTGGGAATCGAGAGTTTTCAAGCAGCATAAGCACACGAAGCGCAGTGCTTCCTGCTCCACCGGATTTCCTGGCTCTTCTCATCCGCGCCACTCTCCGTCCACTGAGCTTGACCGTCGATTATGGCGCTCCCGCTTCTCGTTCACATCAGACGCGGCCGCGCACATTGTCGGTCATCTGGTTGTTCCCCCGCGCGGAGTATTCATCCCATGCGGGCTGGCCGGAAGCCATGTTTTCGTCCAGGAAGGCCCGATGCCACAACTCCACGCTCACGAGGCCCCAAAGCAGGTTGCCATGGTCGGCAAATCCGGAGTCGTGCTCTTCCAGCAGTGTTTCGACGAAACTGGGCGCAAACAATCCCCGGCGACGAATCATTTCAGGAGAAAGGTGATCTCGAAGGAAGTCTCTCGCTTCCCCACGGAACCACAAAGACATTGGGGTCGGGAACCCCTGCTTCTTTCGCTTGAGGACTTCAGGTGGCAGCCACGGCGTGGCCACCTTCCTGAGAAGATACTTCCGTGTCAAACGCCGAATCTTGAAATGCGCAGGGAGCCCGGCCGCGAACTCGACCAGCCGGTGGTCGAGCAACGGAACCCGCGCCTCGAGCGAATTAGCCATGCTCGTCTTGTCTCCTCGTGCCAGAAGGTCGTCCGGTAGCCAGAGCTTGGTATCGACATAGAGCATGCGGCCAAGTGCGTCGGTTGCGTCCGTTCGGCCAAGCTGCTCGGCAAACACAAGGTTCGCGGATGACTCATCCAACTCTGCGCGGAAGCCGTCCGAGAGCAGGTTTGCCTTCCGCTGGAAATCGAACAGGGGAAACCAGTTGACCAGCCTCGTCACTTCATCCGGCTGGCTCAGCGCCAGCAACGCTATCTTGGGACGGCGAAGGCCGGGTAGGCGAGCAGCGCCGGCAAGCGTAAGCGAGCGGACCGGGGACGGCACGCGGCGCGCGACGGAGGATATCCGCTCCGCCGAGTAGCGTGCGTAGCCAGCAAAGAGCTCGTCACCGCCCTCGCCGGAGAGCACCATCTTCACATGCCTTGCCGCAAGCTCGGCAACCTTGTAATTGGTCAGGACTGCTGGGTCGGCGATGGGTTGGTCGAGATGCCAGACAACGGTCTGGGCAAGATCGATCAGGTCCTGGGCCCGGACGATTGACTCATGGTGCTCCGTCTGATATTGGCGCGCGACCAGCCTGGCATATGGTAACTCACTGTATGCCTCGTCTGGTCCTTCATAACCAACGGCAAACGTCTTGACCGGCTGATCCAGATATTGACTCATGAGCGCCACGATGGTGCTCGAATCTAGACCGCCGCTCAGGAACGCGCCGAACGGGACATCGCTCACCAGTTGGCTTCGCACCGATTCCCGCAGGAGCGATTCAAGCCTTTCAGCGCAGTCCTCCTCCGTCGCGCACGGTTCCTGAGCGGTGAAAGAAAGATCCCAGTAGGAACGAATCGAAAGGTGTTCCTGGCCGAACGAGAGAATATGACCGGGCGGCAGGGCGTGGATGCCAGCGAACATGGTCTGAGGGGCTGGCACATACCGCAGTGACAGGTAATTCCCGAGCGCTGCCGGGTCAAGCCGAGCCTGAACCTGGGGGTGTCGCAGAATGGATTTTATTTCAGACCCAAAGACGAGCGTATTGTCCGCAACGGTATAGTACAGGGGCTTGATTCCGAGGCGGTCTCGCGCCAGGAGGATGCGCTTGTTCCTCTTATCCCAGAGGGCGAAGGCAAACATACCGTTCAGGTCGTTCACACAGTCATTACCAAGATCTTCGTAGAGGTGAACGATGACTTCGGTATCACTTTCTGTGGCGAACGTATGGCCCTGACGTAGCAGCCGGCTACGGAGCTCTCGATAGTTGTAGATCTCGCCGTTGAAGACGACGATAACGGTTCCATCCTCATTGGTAATCGGTTGTTTCCCACCCGGGACATCTATAATGCTCAGCCGACGGCTGCCCAACCCAACGGCCCCGTCGACGTAGATCCCTTCGTCATCGGGCCCGCGGTGCCGGATAATCTGTAGCATGTCACCCAGGAGCGGGATGCTGGCACCGTGGCCTGATCGAAGTTCGAGAACACCGCATATCCCACACATGTGCTTGGCTCCTCAAGATATGGCAACGTCGCGCGCTCCTGAAACGATTGCCGCGGTTTGTAGGCAACAGGGCTTACGTTTGATCTGGGGAAATCAGCCATTACCGTCACCCAGTGATCTCAAGAGGCTCACGGTTCGCAGTGCGTTGCGAGCAGAAAAGTATTGCACGGCAATTGTTCGGTTTCGCTCTCCCATTTCAGCTCGGATGGATGCGGACTGGGAGAGTAGGGCTATCGCTTCGGCAATCCCGTCAACATCATTCTCATCCACAAGGATCTGCTCAACCACTTGAGGAATTTCCACGTGACGGGTAGTGATGACCGGTTTCCCAAACGCCATCGCCTCGGCCAGCACGGTAGGGAAGCCTTCAGCGACCCCAGCGCTGTCGGTCCGGCATGGAAGGCAAAATACGTCGCAGGCACGATAGACGGCTTCAAGGGCAGTACCGCTCAGCTGGCCGAAAAATGCGACCTGCGACGCTATACCGAATCGTGCCACCATGGCGCGGACATCGACCGCCGTCTCCGTTCCCTCGTCACCGACGACCCAGACCTCAATGTCGTCTCGCTTCAACTGGGCGACTGCCTGGAAGAGAATCTCATGACCCTTCCGCTCGGCAAACGAGGCAACCATCAGGATCACAAAGGTGTCCCTGGGGCGATAGTGATCCGTATCAACGCTGATCCTTACAACGTCAATGCGTTGCGGATCGAGTGCATATCGGTCAACCAGGAGCGCCTTGTTGTAGTCCGTTACGGTAATAATGCGGTCGCACGAATTAAGCGCCTCGATAAAGAGCCGTGGATTCGGATTTTGATAGAGTTCATAGGCATGAATCATGACCGCGAGTGGCCGATCCAAAATCTGCTTGCAAAAGTATCCTATGAAGAACTTGCGATCTCCGAACGTGGCATAGATGACGTCGATGTCGCTCATGTGCCTCGAGAAGTACCACGCTATGGCAGCCTCCACCAACGCGTGATATCGCATACCCACCCTGAGCACATGGAGATACCGGCGTGGAGCCCGGAGCAGGAAATACGGCTGCATCGCGAGCACGATAAGCGGGTGCCAACGGTACACCTGCCATTCCGGGGCTGGTTGATAATGACCCGGCTGATACTTGGATGGAAACAGGCTGATGGATACGTCATGCCCGGAAAAAATAGTCAACTCTCGAAAGATGAAGTGTTCGAGGCCTTTTTTCATGGAGGCAATCACGCCAATGCGAATCTTCATCCGGAGTCCCCAAGCGGACGCACCCTTTCTAGAGAAATTGGACGTAATTCTTGGGCCTCCAACAAATGAACTAGGATCATCGCGAGGTATCGAGGGTATGATCGTTGGTCTTTCAGCACGCGATAGTCACCCGAGGAATACGGAAAACCCCCGTCTGGTCGTTGCGAGCGGAGAACATATTCATAAGCTTGAATTCCTCGTTGGCTATCGGTAGTGAAGCCAAGACGATATCCTTTCAAGAGTGCGGCTGCGAGCGCGGCTGAGTGGTAGACCACTGACCGATGCCGATTGCCACAGTCGTAAAAGGCATGGCCGTCTTGACCAATCCCAGTCGGCAGGAAATGGAGCAAGCCATCAAGGATGGGGAGGCTGGCGCGGTTTTTGGTGAGTTCGTAATAACGCAACAGGTCGAGGCATTGGAAGGCGTTGTACTGAAAGCACTGGAAGTGCACACGGCCGGGCTTTTCCGTACTGGTCGAGACCATATAGGGGAGCTCGCCGCTGGCTTTTTGTACATCAATAAGAAAGCGAACGAGTCCTGAACATTGCTGCAAGAAATCGAGATCCCCCATTGTGTCTCCGAGAAGCGCCAAGAAGCGAAGAACGATGGCAGAATTATTGGGCACCCGTTCGCCGTGTTGATGCGCGAAGTAGTTAACTGCCGTTGTCTCGTCAATTTGCTGGAAGCCGATGGAGAAAATCAAAAAGTGGTACCAAGCGAGCACACCATCGAGAAACGCTTGTTCTTGTGTGCGTCGAAACGATTCGAGAAGCCCTAGCGAGCCCCAGGTACCCTCGGCTGTCGCAATGCGCCCCTTCCATTCAGGATTTGGATATTCCCACGCACCGTCGGCACGCTGGCTATCGAGCAAAGTGTGCGAACAGCGTACAGCGATATCTTGGTATGTCATGTCACCCGTTAGATCGAAGAGCCGCCAATTGGCGAGCACCCAATAACCTTGGGCTTGGACATAGTAAAGTGTATCGTCCTTGAAACCAATTCGAGCGTAGTTCTTGACGAAGCGTCCAATCCGATAGTTGAAGCGGATGCCTGGATCTGGCCCGACAAGCGCCTGTCCATCCCAGTGCTGGGTGACCGTGTATTGGTGCAGCTTAACGGCCGCTTCAAAGTAGTCGTTCACGGGTCGATTGCTTTCCCTAGGACCTGGACCGCACGGCGGCTGAGCGTAATGTCATAGGCCGCTAGTGTCTGTTCGGCAATTATCTCTTGCGAGCACTCGGCCCGAAGTTTTTGCTGGCCATTTCGTCCGAATTCTCGCGCACGGGCTGGATTTTGAAGCAAATTTACAACTGCAGCAGCAAGAGCATTCTCATCGCGCGGCGGGACGAGATATCCGGTACGCCCGTGTTCCACGATTTCCGGGAGCCCGCCCACCGTCGTTGCCACGACAGGTTTGGCACAAGAATAGGCCAGTGGGATCACGCCGCTCTGGGACGCATCGATGTAGGGCAGCACAACCACCGCTGCTTCGCGAAACAACTCAGTACGAGTATCATGCGAAACGTACTCATTGAGGATGGTGAAGTGTTGGGGATTCACCATCATTCGACGATATCGGTCGAAATCTTCTCCCTGCCCCGCAATGACGATACGGGCGTTCGGCACGGCCGACGTAATCAATGGTTCAGCCCTAATGAGGTATGCCAAGCCTTTATACTCCCAGATGCGTCCAAAGAATAGAACGACAGGGTTGTCGGCCATCTCCTCGGATGGTGGCGAATCATTTCCTAATCGAATATGCGGAATGACATGAATATTCTCGACCGGGTATTGCAGTCGATCGACAACCTCGCGCTTGTTGTCTCGGCTGTGAACGATTACGTGTGAGGCACGGCGAAAACCGAAGTCGTAAAGAACCTGGGGATGCTTTTGTCCCTCGCGATCGCCGACGTGGTGTTTGGGGTCGTGAACAGTCATCACAAGCGGGAATTCCGCTAGCAGTGGGAGCGCGGCGTTAAACCAAGCGTGCCCTTGCTGAATATGCAGAATGTCGGGCTTCGAAACACGAATCGTTCGCATCAAAGTTGCAATCATTGCTACTTGCGATCGCGGCTGCCGGAGGCGTGGCTTGTGAAATAGTTGTACGTCACAGTGAACATTCTTCAGCAATTCCCGGTGCGGGCCGACCTGCTGCTCAGGCAGCAGTAGGATTACCGTAGCATGATGGGAAAGGGCATCACCCAAACGCAGGCAATACTCGACGAAGTCAAATGAAAGCAAGACGACGGTCAAAGGGCGGATAGTCATATTATGCATTCAGGCGCCCATCTGCGAGTTGGCGTATGCCCTTGCTAGTCAAGCGACTAAGTATGAAGAGGACTGCGGTATAGACCACGCAGGCAGCAGGAATGATGACGAACAAAGAACCATCACCAAAAAGTACCAGAAACGCACTCATCACTGCGCCGGCACCGACTGCCTTCCAGACCAATGGTCCAACGTTCAGATCTGCGTGCAGCCTACGGACACACCAATAGTGCTGAAGCGCATCGATGAGGCGAGTTATCAAGACGGTGATGCCGGCACCTAGCAAGCCAAACTGACTTGTAAGAACAAGTCCAACTGCTAGGCTTACGACCACATTGACCGCGACGATCCGGAGTACAGTTTTCTCATGCAGGCTCGCGACAAGCACCTGACCGAGCGCCCAGGTGAGCGCGAGTGGCACCAGCGACCAACTCATGACCCGCATTATGCTTGCCGCCTTCCCAAACTCCCGGTCACCGTAGAGCAGTGGGAGGATTTGGTCTGCCAGGAAAAACAGGCCGACCGCAGATGGAATGGCAATCGTCATTAACACCTCGATGGCACGATCAGCCATAGGCTTAACGCGAGCATCATTTGCCGCGAAGGCGCGGTAGAGGGCCGGCGAGACGCTCACCATGATGCTGGAAAAGACAACCGCAATCGGCACCAAGAGTTGGTTGACGGAACTCAACAGGCCGACGTCGCGTTCTGTCGCCATCACTGAAAGTATGAGTACACTCAGACTAGAACCGAGAGCAACCATAACATCTATTCCAATGAATGGTGCCGTCTTCTTCACTAAGGAGACACAGAGCGACACTTCAGGCCCAACAACTCTTGGAGACGACACGTAGCGAAAAAAGAACATCCATTCAATGATGCAGACCGCAGCCAAGCAGAACACGATTGCAATGATAATGGGTATCAGGCCATATCCACGCCACATGAGCAGCGACGCGAGAGCGATCTTGGTAGTACTTCCCGCAACATTGGCGATTGCGATCAAGTGCATGCGCTCCAAACCCACCAATGCTCCTTCGCACACGGCAGACAACGCAAACGGCAAAAGTCCCAGGGAAAGCAGACGTACGGCAGACGAGGTGTCATCCGAGTACTCCATGGCACTCACGAATAAGGCCAAGCCAGCCAAGGCCAGAACTGAGGATCCGAGCACGACGAGGCCGCCATTGATCAGATAACGCCCGGCTTCAGACTGCTGCGCCGCGACCTCTCTTGTGATTAAGCTCTTGAGACCGGCCGTGGCGACAACTTGAAAAATGTAGAAGAGCGTGAGGGCCAGGGAGAATCGTCCAAAGTCGTAGGCGCCGAGATACCGGGCAACGAGCGCATACAGAAGGAATGTCGTCGCTCTACTCGATGCGTCACTCGTGAAGATCGCTGCTGCGTTGGCATGTGGTCTGCGCAAGATACTCACTGGCGTCGTCGTTTTGTCTGGCCCAGTGAATAAGACTGGACATGAGGGAAGTCGTTCCCCGGCTGGGCATTTAAGCTAATCCGACGGTTGGCGTTTTTTTCCGTCTGCGGCCGCCCATCGAGGAGTGACGCCGGCACAGGTTGCACCGATCGGCCATTTTCACCGTGTCCAACTTTGTGCGTTGGCATATGGCCGCTCACGACGAGTTCAGGGGTGGATTCGGCGGAAAACCGGCTTGCCGCAAGCAGCAAGGCAGCGAAGACCCAGAACAATTCCAGGGAACGTCCATTAAACGACTCTACGGACATGTGGGCAATAAGTCCAATGATCGATGCACATAACCCGGCGGCGAGTGGCCCGAGAAGCCTGTCGCCTCGCCTCGTGCAGGCGATGCCACGCGTTACGGTGACAAAGAGCAGCAGCAAGAATGCGGCGAGACCGAGGATTCCGGTTTCCGCCCACACGAGCAAATACTTGTTGTGGACGAGGTAAACCCACTGCACGTTGATACCGGTTGAAAGATACCGGGGCATAACCTCAAGGAAATTGTTGGTGCCGACGCCAAGGAGCCAATAGTCATCAATGACGTACTGTGCCAGGTGAAGAAGTGGCACGCGGCTCTGAGCCGCCCCGTCATCGTCGGCAGTCAGGCGTTCCAGAACGGCTGGGCCGAACAAGAGACCAAGCGTCGATATCAAAACGGCGCCAGCGAGTGCGACCTTGGATGTTAACCATCCACGCCATGCCGCTATGCCACAGAGCAATCCAGTCGCGACCATGGCGATCAACCAGCTTCCTCGTGAAAAGGTTAGGAGCAGCGCAATCGAACCGGCGCCGAGGGTGATTCCCGCCAGCCACTTGTCACGTTGACCTGCCTTGCTGAAGAGAAGTCCGAGTGCAGGCCCAAGGATCATGGCAAAGAAGCTCCCGGCATAGTTCGGCGAGCCGAACGTGCCGGCCAGCCGATCACGGCCGGTACTGGTAAGCTGCTGGCCTCCGGAGAATATTCCAGGAATAGCGATTTCTTGCCCGGCTCCTATGACAATCATAAGGAATACCTCTACGAGCAATGCGGCGAACAGGAAAAGAACGATCATCAACAGATCGCCGGTGCTTTGGATCCAACTCGAGAGATACATGTAGAGAAGGAACATCTGAACGAGAAGAAAGAGATCGAACGCCGCGAGCAACGTATCCTGTGCGTATAAGACCGACAATGCAACGATTGCCACGTAGAGCAACGCTACCATATCCAACTTCGGCACGGGAATGGTCGATCGTTCGTTCGACGTGATGGCTTGAACCAGCCAGAGGGCGTAAAGCGCGGCCAGGCAACCTGTCGTGACCGACACATTGAAACCGGAGACCCCCCCCAGCATGTCGATCTCAATTCGGTATGACAGGTTGGCGTCAATCTGTAATGGAATATCGACAATGATGATCGCTAGCAGCAGTGGGCGCAATCTACCTGCAAAAAGGGCGATGCAGTTGGCCACCGCGGCCGCCAGCAGAAGAGGAATCACTGCCGAAGGCAAAGATCCTGCAGTCATGGCCATGGCATAGACGATACCAATACCAATGCATCCACTTGAGATGATGGCGGCTACCACCACCACGAAGCGCATATCGCGCCAACGAGGCAAGGTTAGCTGGGCGAGATCCACCACCTGGCTAACCCCGATCTTGCGCACATCCATATTGGGAACTGTGATCTTCGGCGGATTACTCATCAACCATCTCGTCTTCCCAGCGAGGTGCGCGGAGGTCACTCTCGACTTCCGCTTTGGTTAGTATGTCCTGAGTGCCCGGAGTCGATCGCGATCCGGGCAAAACCCAAGCCTGTTCCAGTGTCAAGGTCTGTCTCAAATCATGACACTGGAACAGGCTTGAAAACTTCATTTCTTTTGGCGTTAGGGCTTGCTCAGGGCTTGTCCTGTCCGAACTCGACAATCACCTCGACCACTCGCTCGATAAGCGTAGGGCTCAATTCCGCATACATTGGCAGTGACAGAATCTCCTCGCAATATCGCTCGGAGACCGGGAAGTCCCCCCGATGATAGCCGAGGGACCGATACGCAGGCTGAAGATGAACGGGAACCGGATAATGAATACCGGTGCTGATATTGTGTTCGTCAAGCCAGGCCTGAAGCTTGGCGCGAACCGTACTTCGGACGACGTAGAGGTGCCAAACCGGTTCGGTGAGTTGCGAGGTTAAAGGGATCTCGACCGTGGATCCGCCCAGCAGCCGACCATAGAGTTCAGCATGATTTCGACGTTCGCTATTCCAATCGTCCAGATGCCTCAGTTTAACACGAAGCACGGAAGCTTGAAGCGTGTCAAGTCGTCGGTTATACCCTTGCACGGAGTGAAGGTATTTCTCACGCTGCCCATAGTTGCGGAGCATGCGAATCTCTTTGGCAACACGCGGGTCGTTGGTAACCACCATCCCGCCATCGCCGCAGGCGCCGAGGTTCTTCGCAGGGTAGAAACTGAAGGCCGCGGCATGGCCGATCGAGCCGGCCCTTTGCTGCCTGTAGCGCGCGCCGTGTGCCTGGCAAGCATCCTCGATAACTATAAGGCCATGTTTGCCGGCAACGTCCATAATGCAGTCCATCTCCGCAGGATGGCCATAGAGATGAACGGGAATAATTGCCTTTGTCTTTGGAGTGATGACTCCCTCAAGCTGGTTGACATCAAGGTTAAATGTATCGAAGGCGATATCGACAAGAATGGGCGTGGCGCCGGTGCTGCTGATGGCGAACGCGGTTGCCACGAACGTGTTGGCAACGGTAATGACCTCATCACCCGGGCCGATGCCATACGCCCGAAGAGCCAGTTCGAGCGCCGAGAACCCGGAATCGACGCCGACCGCAAAGTCCGTTCCGCAGTACGCAGCGAACTCCTGCTCGAAGATCTCGACCTCATCGCCCAGAATGTAGTCCGTACTCCGAAGTGACCGAAGAATTGTTTCTTCAATTTCATCCGAGAGCAAGGCGTACTGAGCCTGCAGGTCAACGAACGGTACGGAAACCATGTTACGCGCAGTTGTCACGACGGACATAAGACGCTCCATCATTCACGTTAATTGGGGTGCCACCAAGGTTGACGGACGCGTCGATCGCTTCAAGCACGCGTACGACGTCCCGGCCCTCGGACCCGCCCGATAGTGGAAGACATCGACGCGCGGCTCGATCGAGAAAATGCTGGCACTGATTCTTGAGGGGCTCGGAACGTTCGACTCTCGGACTTATGATCGCACCGTCGTGCAGGATGTAAGGAGACGTTCCATCGAGTCGATGCTCGTCCGAGACCGACACGCCTTTCTGGAAGATCCGGATCGGTTCCGAGGCGTGGAGATCGTCAAATACGATCCGCTGATTACTGCCGACGACAACCACTTCGCGCACCTTGAACGCATCGGCCCAGCTGACATGAATGTGCCCCACGACCTCGCCTGGATATCCCAGAGCGATGAAGCCTACGTCCTCCAGGTGGCTGCCCAGAATCTTGGCGCCGACCGCACTGACCCACTCCGGTGTGCTGTCGAGCAGGTAGTTGAAAATGGAGATATCGTGCGGAGCCAGGTCCCAAAACACATTAATGTCCTGACGGATTGGCCCCATGTTGGTACGCCGGGCAGACAAGTAATACATCCGCCCGACATCGCCACGGCGAGCGTAGTCCTTTAGGGCTTGCACAGCGGGATTGTAGAGAAATGTGTGGCCCACCATAAGCGTGAGGTGACGATCCTCAGCAATCGCGGTCAACTCGTCCGAGTCGGCAAGGTTCGTCGCGATCGGTTTCTCGACGAGGACATGTTTCCCCGCGAGCAGGCATTGGCGCACGACATCGTAATGAGAAGTCGCGTTGGTCGCCACTACCACAGCATCAACGTCCTCCAGGGCGAGTACCACTTGCAAATCGGTTGTCAGGTGCGCCTTGCTCAGCAGCGGTTCAATTTTGCGGAGACTCTCAGATCGCTGGTCGCAAACCGCGACGACGGAAGCCTCCAGGATTTCATTGAACACGCGGACATAGTTGCCGCCCCAGTAGCCACACCCCACAACCGCGATCCCAAATGTTTCGCTCATCCTCTTTCCCGATCGATTGTCACGCAAGCGTCAGTTGGTATCTCGCCCGCTGAGGACTGCCGGAATCGTCAGGAGCAGGATATATGCATCCACAAACAGCGACTGCCGGCGCAGGTATTCGCGGTCCAAATCCACCATTCCCTCGAACGAGACTGCGCTGCGTCCATTGACCTGCCAAAGGCCAGTCATTCCCGGTTTGGCCGCCAATCGTTCGTAATGTGCTTCGGCATAGGCAGCCACCTCGTAGCCTGGTACGGGGCGCGGCCCAACCAGGCTCATGTCACCCTTCAGTACGTTAAAGAGTTGGGGTAATTCGTCTAGGCTCGTTCGCCGGATGAACCTGCCCACCCGTGTGATTCGCGGATCAGCGGTCAGTTTGAACGAACTGATTGGGTCGGCCGCGTCTTGAAGCGTACCAGCAACATAAGCCTGGATGTGACGCTCATGAAGGGACGGATCCGCGTCTTGCGCCATAGACCGGAATTTATAGAGTTTGAAGGTGCAAAGTTCCCACACTGATCCAGAGAATGTGGAACGCCGAACTGAACCCACGCGTTCCTGGACAAACAGCACGGATCCCGGTGAGTCAAGCTTGATCAGAACCGCCATCACGAGAAACACGGGCATGAAGGCCATGAGCAGCACTGAACTCAGCACAATGTCCATAATCCGCTTGGTCCAGTGATAGAAGGAGCTTGACGAGTCTTCCGGGTACGCCAGAATCTGAGGTTCTGCGGGTAACTGCTCCTGTGCCTGGACTCGCACGTTCGCCGAGGATTTCCAATGGCGGGCGGCAACGACTCTTGACATGTCACGTCCCTTTGGTTTTGACGGGTATGTCCATATCGTTTTTCCACGGTACAGACCAGAGTTCCTGGACGATCATAGTACTTCCGGCAAGAATAGTACTACTAGCAAGAATAGTACTACTGGCAAGAATAGTACGGTTTTCCTATTATGAGTGCAATTGCTTACTCACTAGGCCTAGTACCTTAAAGGCTATATGACAGTGGAATTCACAATCGCCTGGTTGTGGCGCGAAATGAGACGTAGCGTGTGATTCAGCTTGTTGTTACCCGACTCGTGACATCTCACGCAGACGTTCAGATGGTCCTGCCAAGTGGACCGCTCCCCCAATCCCTCAAGTCGCGTGAGCGGGAAACCCTTTGCCCGGCTTCTCGATCGGATCAAGGCCGATGTCGACCTGGTGATCATCGACTCGCCGCCGATTCTCTCGGCCAGCGACGCCCTGGCGATCGCTTCGCACACGGATGGCGTGGTGCTGGTGTGCCGGTCGCACAAGACGCGGACCGATGC
>Ga0136611_10001377_pt1 | contig 16880 bp, 12 predicted proteins | sample AntDrymUQ2232306_2_FD_106645 | JGI IMG/M metagenome (GOLD analysis project Ga0136611, IMG submission 106645) | Polar desert sand microbial communities from Dry Valleys, Antarctica - metaG UQ223 (23.06) | ecosystem: Environmental > Terrestrial > Soil > Desert | place: Antarctica: Dry Valley...
GATCCACCACACGTTCACCAACGTGCTCGGCCGCGACAACGATCTCGGCTACGGCATCATGCGGGTCGACGAGGACCAGAGGTGGAGCCCGTTCTACCTGGGCCAGCCGCTCTGGAACTTCCTCAACGCCTGCTTCTTCGAGTACGGCATCGCCGCCTACGACCTCGAGATCGGCAAGTACCTCAAGGGCCGCAAGGACAAGGAGACGTTCCTCGCCGAGCGCAAGGCCATCTTCACGAAGATCAAGAAGCAGGCGACGCGGGACTACCTCGTGCACCCGCTGCTGTCCGGCCCGTCGTTCCTGCCCACGCTCGGCGCCAACGCGGTCGCCAACCTCGTCCGCAACCTCTGGACCCACTCGGTCATCATGTGCGGCCACTTCCCCGACGGCATCGAGACCTTCGAGAAGAGCTCGATCGAGGGCGAGACCCGCGGCGAGTGGTACCTCCGCCAGATGCTGGGAGCCGGCAACATCACGGGCAGCGAGTTCCTCCACCTCATGACCGGCAACCTGTCGTTCCAGGTCGAGCACCACCTCTACCCGGACCTGCCGAGCAACCGCTACAAGGAGATCGCGCCGCGGATCCAGGACCTGTTCGAGCGGTACGGCCTAACCTACGCGACCGGGTCGTTCCCGAAGCAGCTCGGATCGGCGTGGAAGAAGGTGTTCCGGCTGTCGCTGCCGAACGGCACGATGGGGAAGGCGCAGCGCAAGGCCGCGTCGGTCGTGCCGTCGCCGATCACGCGCCTGGTCCGGACGTCGCCGGCGGCGACGGCGAAGCAGGCCGCCTGACCGACTGCTCGAGGGCCCGGGTCCGGCACCAACGGAGGACCTCGTGGGCGGGCATCGGACGGCTGAGGACGTAGCCCTGCGCGTGCGTGCAGCCGACGACAGCGAGATGGCGGAGCGTCGCCTCGTCCTCGACACCCTCGGCCACGGTCTCGAGTCCGAGGCTCGTCGCGAGGTCGATGATGCCCCGCACGATCAAGGGGTCTGTCGGGTGGGCCAGCATGGCGGTGACGAAGGACTTGTCGATCTTCAGCACGTCGACCGGCAGTTCCTTGAGGTAGCTGAGCGAGGACATGCCGGTGCCGGTGCCGAAGTCGTCGACGGCTAGCCGCACGCCCAGGCGGTGCAGCGCGAGCAGCCGCTCCCGGGCCGGCACGACGTCCGACATGAGTGCGCTCTCGGTGATCTCCAGCTCGAGCAGGGCCGGGCGGACGCCGTGCCGCTCGAGGGCGTCGCAGACCCGCTCGGGCAGGTCCTCCTCGGTGAGGTTGCGCACCGAGAGGTTGACCGACACGCCCAGCTCGAGGCCCTCGTCCTGCCACGCGCGGCAACACGCCAGTGCCGCTTCCAGCACGTGCGCGGTCAACGGGCGGATGAAGCCGCCGCGCTCGGCGAGCGGGATGAAGACGTCCGGCGGGATCCGGCCGCGCGTCGCATGCTCCCAGCGCACCAGAGCCTCGACGCCGACGGTGCGGCCGTCGGAGCAGCGCACCTTCGGCTGGTACTCCACCAGGAGCTCGTCGCGAGAAATGGAGCCCCTCAGCTCGGCCAGCAGGACGAGGTTGTCCGAGCTGTGCTCCTCGTGGACCGCGTCGTAGACCGCGGGGCCGGCCCCCTTGGTCTTCGCCGCGTACATCGCGACGTCGGCGTGCTGCAGCAGCAGGTCGGCTGACGTCCCGTGCTCCGGAGCCACGGCGATCCCGATGCTGGCGTCGATCGCGACCAGCGCCTGCTCGACCTGGAACGGCACCTCGAGCGAGTGCCGCAGCCGCTCGCCCACGAGGCGCGCAGCCGCCTCGTCCGCTCCGGGGACGAGGACGGCGAACTCGTCGCCTCCCAACCGCGACACGGACGCGCCGGCGACGTCCAGCGGGACGGCGCGGAGGCGCCTGGCGACGTGCTCGAGCAGCACGTCACCGCAGCGGTGGCCCAGGGTGTCGTTGACCTCCTTGAACCGGTCGAGGTCGAGCAGGAGCAACGCCGTCGGACCGCCGCGCTCCAGAGCGGACGCCAGGTTGCGCTGCAACAGGATGCGGTTCGGCAGGCCGGTCACCTCGTCGTGCGTGGCGGCGTGCTCGAGCTGCGCGGCGGCCCGCTCCGCGGCCGAGCGACCGGCCTCCGCGTCCCGGGCAGAGGCCCGGTACGCGACCCCGGCGGACCAGGTGGCGAGTCCGAGCGCGGTGAGGACGCCGGCCCGCAGCACGGCGACACCCAGCGGCACGGCGGCGGCACCGGCCACCACCTGGACGACGTAGCACGCTCCGGTCACGGGCCCCAGCGACCAGGCCGCCGGCCCGGACATCAGCAGCGGGTAGACCGCGGCGACGCAGTAGTACCACTGCAGCAGCGCGGGGACGAGCTGGGGATCGGCGACGCTCAGCACCAGGGCCGTGCCGGTCAGGAGCAGCGCCCGTAGCAGCTGAACGCGGGGCGAGGACCAGCCGGCGAGCCCGGCGATACCGAGGCTCACCACCGCGAGGAAGGGCAGAGCGGCCCACGTCGGCGCCTGCCCAAAGGCCGAGATGGCCAGGCCGTGGCAGCCCAGCACGAGCGGGATGTTCGATCTGGGCGACCGTGGGCCGACGCGCATGCGCCAGCAGCACCACGGTTGACTCCCCCTGCTCGGACCTCGGAGCGCTCGTCCTCGGCCATGTCGGCCAGGAGGACGCTGCGGTGAAGCTGGCAGCCACGTCCACGATCCACCCGGCGGCTGCTCCTGACCAGCGGAGGCGGGTGGCAGGATGGGGTGCGGGTCGTCCACGCGCGTGCAGTTCCACCACGCTGCTGCGTGCAGCTCCATCCATCACAGCCCCAGGACCCGGTCCGCCTTGGTGTAATTGGCAGCACTGCGCCCTTTGGTGGCGTCGAGTCCGGGTTCGAGTCCTGGAGGCGGAGCGCTGGCGGGCCCCACCCGCGAGGGGATCCGCGCTGCCGCCGGGAGTCGGTAGAGTCGGGCCGCGCCGGGCGTCCACGCTGAGCCCGTTCGGACCTGCGCCCCACCCCGACCTCGAGGGAGCCCGCATGATCGACGCGCGCCCCGCCGCCGTCGTCGTCCTCGCCGCCGGTGAGGGCACCCGCATGCGGAGCGCACGCACCCCCAAGGTGCTCCACGAGCTACTCGGCCGGACCCTGCTCGGCCACGTCGTCGCCGCGGGTCGCGTGCTGGACCCGGAGCACCTCGTGGTCGTCGTGGGCCACGGGCGCGAGAAGGTGGCGGCCCATCTGGCGCAGATCGACCCCGCTGCGCGGACCGTCGTGCAGGAGCAGCAGAACGGCACCGGCCACGCGGTCCGCGTCGCCCTCGAGACGCTGCCGGGGCTGAGCGGCACCGTCGTCGTCGTACCCGGGGACGCGCCGCTGCTGTCGGCCTCCACCCTGCGCGACCTCGTGGCCCAGCACGAGCAGCAGGGCGCTGCCACCACGGTGCTGACGGCGCTGCTCGAGGACGCGACCGGCTACGGCCGGGTTGTGCGCGACGCCTCCGGTGCCGTCACGGCCGTCGTCGAGCACAAGGACGCCGACGAGGCGACGCGCACTGTGCGCGAGATCAACAGCAGCGTCTACGCCTTCGACGCAGCCCGGCTCCGCGAGGCGCTGGAGCAGCTCACGACCGACAACGCCCAGGGCGAGGAGTACCTCACCGACGTCGTGGGGATCCACCGCAGCGCCGGTCTCGTCGTCGCCGCCGCCGTCGCGCCGGACCCGGCGGAGGTCATGGGGATCAACGACCGGGTCCAGCTGTCCGAGGCGCGCGTCCTGCTGCGCGACCGCGTCGTCGCGCTCCACCAGCGCGCCGGTGTGACGGTCGTCGACCCCGCCACGACCTGGGTCGACGTGACCGTGACGCTCGAGGCCGACTCCGAGCTGCGCCCCGGCTGCCAGCTGCACGGCTCGACGAGCGTCGCAGCCGGCGCGGTCATCGGCCCCGACACGACGCTGTCCGACACCGAGGTCGGCGAGGACGCGACCGTGCTCAAGGCCCACTGCGACGGCGCGGTCATCGGCCCGCGCGCCACGGTCGGCCCCTACACCTACCTGCGGCCCGGGACCCGGCTCGGCCGCGGCGCCAAGGCCGGGGGCTTCGTCGAGATCAAGGCGAGCACCATCGGGGACGGGAGCAAGGTCCCCCACCTGTCCTACGTCGGCGACGCGGTCATCGGCGAGCGCAGCAACATCGGTGCCGCCACCGTGGTCGTCAACTACGACGGCCGCGACAAGCACCGGACCACGATCGGCGACGACGTGCGGATCGGCAGCGACACCATGCTCGTGGCCCCGGTCGAGGTGGGCGACGGCGCCTACACCGCAGCAGGCTCCGTCATCACCCAGGACGTCCCGTCCGGCGCGCTCGGCGTCGGGCGTTCCCGTCAGCGCAACATCGAGGGTTGGGTCGCCCGTCGGCGGCCCGCCGGCCAGGAGAAGCAGTCATGAACGGCCTCACCATCTCGAGCAGCAAGAACCTCATGCTGTTCTCCGGGCGTGCCTTCCCGCAGCTGGCGGACGACATCGGCAGCGACCTCGGCGTGGCGCCGGTCCCGACGAGCGCCTACGACTTCGCCAACGGCGAGATCTTCGTCCGCTTCGAGGAGTCCGTGCGCGGGAGCGACGCCTTCGTCGTGCAGAGCATCACCGCGCCGGTCAACACCTGGCTCATGGAGACGCTGCTCATGGTGGACGCCCTCAAGCGGGCCTCCGCCAAGCGGATCACCGTGGTCCTGCCCTTCTACCCCTACGCCCGGCAGGACAAGAAGCACCGCGGGCGCGAGCCGATCAGCGCCCGGCTGGTGGCCGACATGCTGAAGACCGCCGGTGCGGACCGGCTCATGACGGTCGACCTCCACACCGCCCAGATCCAGGGCTTCTTCGACGGGCCCGTCGACCACCTGTTCGCGCTGCCGCTGCTCGCCGACCACGTCGAGCAGCACTGGGGCGACCGTGACCTCGTCGTGGTGTCCCCGGACGCCGGACGGGTGCGGGTGGCCGAGCGCTGGACCGACCGCCTCGGCGCCGGGCTGGCGATCATCCACAAGCGGCGCGACCCCAACGTGCCCAACGAGGTCAAGGTCGGCGAGGTCGTCGGTGAGGTCAAGGGCAAGACCTGCATCCTCGTCGACGACATGATCGACACCGGCGGCACGATCACGAAGGCGACGGAGCTGCTGTTCGACAACGGCGCCGCGGACGTCATCGTCACGGCGACGCACGGCGTGCTGTCCGGCCCGGCGGTCGACCGGCTGAAGAACAGCCGTGCCAGCGAGGTGGTCGTCACCAACACGCTGCCGATCGACGACGCCCGCCGGTTCGACAAGCTGACCGTCCTGTCGATCGCCCCGCTCATCGCGCGGGCCATCAAGGAGGTCTTCGAGGACGGCTCGGTGACCAGCCTGTTCGACGGCGCCGCCTGAGCTACGGCTGCAGCGCCGGCTCCGACCGCACCTGCGGCGGGGCTGCCGGCGCCGTCCGCCGACGGCGGGCGGTCGCGACGACGACGCCCGCCAGGATGCAGGCGGCCCCGGCGTACTGCACGGCGGTGGGGCGCTCCGACAGCACGACGGTCGAGATGGCCAGCGCGCCGATCGGCTGCGCGAGCAGCAGCACCGACGTCACGGCGGCGGGCAGCCGCGGCAGCGAGCTGGAGATGAGCAGCCAGCCGAGCACCTGAGCAGTGAGCGCCAGCACCACCAGCCACGCCAGCGACTCGAGGTCCGGGACCGCCAGCTCGCCGAGGACCGCTCCGATGATCGTCGAGCAGACCGCCGCCGAGCCGGTTGCCCACAGCAGCGGGCCGGCCAGCCGGCGCAGGTCGCTGGAGCCGTGCCGGAGCACCAGCAGGAACAGCGCGTACGCCACGGAGGTCGCGAGACCGAGCAGCACGCCCAGCCGCGGGTCCTCCCCGTACGTGTCGCCGCCGAGGACCCCGCCGATGAGCGCCACGCCGAGCAGGAGCACCGGCAGCGAGGCCAGCAGCCTCCCCGACGGCCGCTCACCGAGCAGCCACCAGGCCGCAGCGGCGACCACGAGCACCTGCAGGTTGCCGAGGACGGTGGCGAGGCCCGCACCGACCTGGGCGATGACGTGGTGCCACAGGACGAGGTCGCAGGCGAAGAAGAAGCCGGCCAGCGCGGCGACGCGCCGGGTGTGGCGGGGCAGCGGGCCGAGCCGGCGGTCCTCGCGCCGGGCCAGCAGCGCCAGCAGCGGCAGCGCGAGCAGGCAGCGGCCGGCCGCGGCCGTGGAGGAGGGGACGTCGGCGAGCGCGACGAGCGTTCCCGACCAGGCGATGCACATCGCCCCGATGAGCGCGACGAGGACAGGCCGCCGCGCCATGCGCTCCACTGCCGCTCCCGTCTCCGGACGTCCCGTACCCATCACGGGTGTCCGGGGTCTACGCTCCTGACAGAACCAGACGCCTCGTCAGGAGTCAACATGCATGTCGCACATGACGCCGCGCGGGCTCTCGCCCTCGCTGTCGACCTGGTCAACAGCCGCGCCAACGGCGCGGAACTGCTGCCCGACCTGTCGGCGCTGCGGGCCTTCCTGGACGAGCACGTCGTCAGCGGGAGCCGCAGCCTGTCCCGAGAGGACCTCGAGGAGGTCCACGCCCTGCGCCCTCGCCTGCGCGCTGTCTGGACGGCGCGCGACATGCGCACCGCCGCCGCGGTCGTCAACGGCATGGTGGCCGAGGCCGGTGCCCTGCCGCAGCTGACCGACCACGACGGCTACGGGTGGCACCTGCACTGGACGGCCCCGGTCGCCCGCGTCGGGAGCCGGCTTGCCGCGGACGCGGGCATGGGCATCGCCGAGGTGCTGCGAGACGACGGCGCCGCCCGGCTGCGCAGCTGCGAGGCGCCCGACTGCGAAGCGGTGTTCGTCGACCTGTCGCGAAACCGCTCGCGGCGCTACTGCGACACGGGCAACTGCGGCAACCGCCTGCACGTCGCGGCATACCGCGCCCGGCTGCGCACGGTCGACGCCCCGGGGGACGAGAGCGCCTGAGCGCCCGATTGCGACGGGCCGGTGAGCGGGACCCAGGGCCGGGGCCGGACGCGGCTAGACTCCTCCAGCGCGCATGTTGCGCCCCCGTCTGCACATCCGCTTCCCGCACCAGTTCTCAGGAGTCCCGCTGTGTCCGAGGTCCGCATCGCCGCTGAGCCCCGCACCGAGTTCGGCAAGGGTCCGTCGCGTCGCATCCGCCGGGCCAACAAGGTGCCGGCAGTCCTGTACGGGCACGGCGAGGAGCCGCGCCACTTCAGCCTCCCGGGTCACGAGCTCATGCTCGCGCTGAAGCACGATGCCAACGCGCTGCTGACGCTGCAGACCTCCGACGGCGACCAGCTGGCGCTGCCGAAGGTCATCGTGCGCGATCCCATCAAGGGTCACCTCGAGCACGTCGACTTCGTCGCCGTCCGCAAGGGCGAGAAGGTCACCGTCGAGATCCCGATCAACCTCGTCGGCGAGGCCGCTCCCGACACGCTCGTCGAGCAGCAGACCATGACGCTCACCGTCTCGGCCGACGCGACCGCGCTCCCCGATCACGTCGAGCTGAGCATCGCGGGCAAGCGTGCCGGCTCCAGCCTGTCCGCTGCTGACGTCACGCTCCCTGCCGGCACGACGCTGGCGCAGGACCCGGAGCACGTCATCGTCTCCGTGCTCGGCGTCATCTCCGAGGAGGCGCTCGAGGCCGAGCTCGCCGAGGCCGAGGCCGAGCTGGGCTCCGGCCAGGCCGGTGCCGAGGCCATCGCCGAGGAGGAGGCCGCGGAGGCCGCCGAGGCCGGCGAGGGCAGCGAGAGCGACGAGGTCGGCGAGGGCGGCGAGACCGAGGCGCCGAAGTCGGAGAACTCCGCCGAGTAGTTCCTCGGCCAGGTCACGGTGCGGTTCGTCAGGAGGGCGACGGTGAGCGAGCCGGTGTGGCTCGTCGTCGGCCTCGGCAACCCGGGGCCCGGCTACGCCGGTCACCGCCACAACGTCGGCTACGCGGTCGTCGACCTGCTCGCGGAGCGGGTCGGGGGGCGCTTCAAGGCCCACAAGGGTCGAGCCGACCTCGTCGAGGCGAGGCTGGTCGGTGAGCGGACTCTGCTGGCCAAGCCGAAGACCTTCATGAACCTCTCCGGCGGTCCCACGGCCAGTCTGCGGGACTTCTTCAAGGTTCCTGTCGAGCGCATCGTCGTGGTCCACGACGAGCTCGACATCCCGTACGGCACGGTCCGTCTCAAGCGCGGCGGGGGTGACAACGGGCACAACGGGCTGCGGTCGATCACCAGCTCGCTGGGCACCAAGGACTACCTCCGCGTGCGCGTCGGCATCGGCCGGCCGCCCGGCCGGCAGGATCCCGCCGACTTCGTGCTGAAGGACTTCACCGCCGCGGAGAAGAAGGACCTCGGCTTCCACGTCGACCGGGCGGCCGACGCGGTGGAGGCGCTCGTGTCCGGTCCGCTCGAGGTCGGGCAGAACACCTTCCACGTCGACCCCTCCTGAGTCGTCCCCCGACCGTCGCCTGGGCGACGATGGGTGGGTGCCCGCCCCTCTCGCCGCCCTGCTCGTCGTGCTGTCGTCCGCCGCCGTCCTCGTGCTCGAGGTGCTCGTCAGCCGGCTCGTCGCGCCCTACGTCGGTCTGACCCTCGAGACCTACACGGCGGCGATCGGGGTCGCCCTGGCCGCCATCGCGGCCGGCGCGGCGCTCGGCGGCCGGTTCGCCGACAGCGTCGACCCGCGGCGCTGGCTCGGGCCGGCGGTCGCGCTCGGCGGTGCGCTGCTGCTCGGGGCCCGGCCGACGGTGTTCGCGGTCGGGGAGGCGTTCCGCGGCTACGGCCCGGTGGGCACGGTCGTGCTCGTCGGCCTGGCCGTCGGACCAGCCGCCCTCGTCCTGTCGACCGTGACGCCCGGGGTCGTCAAGCTCCGGCTCCGGACGCTCGCGGAGACGGGGGAGACGGTCGGGCGGCTGTCGGCCCTCGGCACGCTCGGGGCGCTCGCCGGGACGTTCCTGACCGGCTTCGTGCTGCTGGCCGCCTTCCCGACCTCCATGCTGCTGCTGCTGACCGGCGGGGCGCTCGTCGCTACGGGGCTCGTCGTGGCGCTCGCGCTGCCGAAGCTGGCGGCCGTGCCGGCCGGAGTGCCGGCTGCCGCGCCGTCCGCTCCGCCCCTGATGGCCGTCGGCCTGCTCGCCGCCGTCACCGGCGGCTGGCTCGTCGCCGCGGACGGCCCCTGCGAGGTCGAGACCCGCTACTACTGCGCCAGCGTCGTCGAGGACCCGGCGCGTGAGGGCGGGCGGACCCTGGTGCTCGACGGGCTGCGCCACTCCTACGTCGACCTCGACGACCCCGCCCACCTCGAGTTCCGCTACACGCAGCGGATCGGAGATGTCCTGGAGGTGCAGCCGGGCGGCCCGCTCGACGTGCTGCACCTCGGCGGCGGCGGGTTCTCCGTGCCCCGCCACCTCGCCGCCGTGCGCCCCGGCTCGCGCAGCACGGTGCTCGAGGTCGATCCCGAGATCCCTGAGATCGGCCGGAGGCAGCTGGGTCTGCTGGCCGGTCCCGACCTCGTCGTGGAGGTCGGCGACGCCCGGACGGCGATCACCGAGCAGCCCGACGACGCCTACGACGTGGTGGTCGGCGACGCCTTCGGCAGCCTCGCGGTGCCGTGGCACCTCACGACCCGGGAGATGGTCGACGAGGTGCGGCGGGTGTTGCGCCCGGGAGGCGTCTACGTGCTCAACGTCATCGACAACCCGCCGCTCGACTTCGCCCGCGCCGAGACCGCGACCCTGCTGGCCGCCTTTGCCGACGTGGCCGTGATGGCCCCGCCGACGGCCGTCGCCGGCGAGACCGGCGGCAACCTCGTCCTCGCCGCGAGCGACCGGGAGCTGCCGGTCGCCGAGCTCTCGGCCCTGGCCGCCGCGCGCGGTGAGCCCGGCTCGGTCGTCGGGTTCGAGCAGGCGCAGGCCTTCGCGGGTGATGCGCGGGTGCTCACCGACGACGACGCGCCCGTCGACCAGCTGCTGACGCCGTACGTCCTGTCCGAGTAGCGGCCGAGGGGTCGGGCAGGGCGCTCGGACGTAGGCTGGACCCGGCGCTGCGAGGCGCCCCATCCCCCGGTCCTCGACCGTGCGGGGCCCGTTCGCGTTGCTCCCAGGAGGGCTCCCGTGTCGCTCGCCGGCCTGCTCGACGTCGTCTCCGGCGACCCCGCCGTCGCCAAGGCGCTCGCGATGCCGACGGCGCCCACGCTCGACCTCACCGGTCCGGTGGGGCTGCGCCCCTTCCTCCTCGCCGGGCTCGTCCAGCAGGGCCGCACCGTCCTCGCCGTCACGGCGACCGGCCGCGAGGCGGAGGACCTGGTCGACGCGCTGGCGTCCCTGCTCGACGGAGACCGCGTTGCGCTCTACCCCAGCTGGGAGACGCTGCCCCACGAGCGGCTGAGCCCCCGCGCCGACACGGTGGGGCGCCGCCTCGCGGTGCTGCGCCGGCTCAGGCACGCGAACCCCGACGACCCGGCCACCGGTCCGCTCGACGTCGTGGTGGCGCCGGTGCGCAGCCTCCTGCAGCCGCAGGTCCGCGGGCTGGGCGACCTCGAGCCGGTCGAGCTCGCGACGGGGCAGGACGTCGACGGCGGGCTCGACGGCGTGGTGCGCCGGCTCGTCGACATCTCCTATACGCGCGTCGAGCTGGTCGAGAAGCGCGGCGAGTTCGCCGTGCGCGGCGGCATCCTCGATGTCTTCCCGCCGACCGAGGAGCACCCGGTCCGCGTGGAGTGGTGGGGCGACACGATCGAGGAGGTCCGCGCCTTCAAGGTGGCCGACCAGCGCTCGCTGGAGACGGTCGCCCACGGGCTGTGGGCGCCGCCCTGCCGGGAGCTGCTGCTGACACCCGAGGTGCGGGCCCGGGCGAAGGAGCTCGCCGGCATCCACCCCGAGCTCGCCGAGATCTGCACGAAGATCGCGGACGGCACCCCGGTCGAGGGCATGGAGGCCCTCGCGCCGGTGCTGGTCGACGAGCTCCAGCTGCTGGTGGACGAGCTGCCGGCAGGCTCCAGCGTCGTCGTGTGCGACCCGGAGAAGGTCCGCACTCGCGCCCACGACCTCGTCGCCACGAGCCAGGAGTTCTTGGAGGCGTCGTGGGCGACCGCGTCCGTGGGCGGGGTCGCGCCGATCGACCTCGGGGCCGCCGCCTACAAGACGCTCGTCGAGGTCAGGGAGCACGCGGCGTCGATCGCCCTGCCGTGGTGGTCGCTCACGCCGTTCACCGCCGACGAGGACCTCGAGGACGACACCGTCGTGCTGGCCGCGAAGCAGCCACCGGCCTACCGCGGTGAGCTGGAGCGGGCCATCGCGGACCTGCGCAGCTGGACCGCCGACGGCTGGCGCGTCGTCGTCACCACGGAGGGCCACGGCCCGGCCGAGCGGTTCCTCGAGCTGCTGCGGGACGCCGAGGTCCCCGCCCGGCTGGCCGAGGACGTCACCGCAGCGCTCGAGCCCGGCGTCGTCCACCTGTCGACCGGGTGCCTCGGCACCGGCTTCCGCAGCGACCTGCTGCGCACCGTGCTGCTGACTGAGACCGACCTGACCGGCACCCGAGGTGCAGGCACCAAGGACGTCAGCAAGCGGCTGCCCAGCAAGCGCAAGAACGCCGTCGACCCGGTGCAGCTGAAGGCCGGCGACACCGTGGTGCACGAGCAGCACGGCGTCGCGCGCTACGTCGAGATGGTGCAGCGGACGGTGCAGGGTGCGACCCGCGAGTACCTCATCCTCGAGTTCGCCCCCAGCAAGCGCGGCCAGCCGGGAGACCGGGTGTTCGTGCCGACGGACCAGCTCGACCTCGTCACCCGCTACGTCGGCGGCGAGGCGCCGAGCCTCGACAAGCTCGGCGGTGGTGACTGGGCCAGGCGCAAGGGCCGCGCCAGGAAGGCGGTCAAGGAGATCGCGGCAGGGCTCATCCAGCTCTACAGCGCCCGCATGGCTGCGCCGGGCCACGCCTTCGGTCCCGACACCCCGTGGCAGCGCGAGCTCGAGGACGCCTTCCCGTACGTCGAGACGCCCGACCAGCTCGAGGCCATCTCCGAGGTCAAGGAGGACATGGAGAAGCCCGTCCCGATGGACCGCGTCATCATGGGCGACGTCGGCTACGGAAAGACCGAGATCGCCGTACGGGCCGCCTTCAAGGCCGTCCAGGACGGCAAGCAGGTGGTCATCCTCGTCCCGACGACTCTGCTGGTGCAGCAGCACTACGGCACCTTCCGCGACCGCTTCCAGCAGTTCCCGGTCACGGTCCGCGCGGTCAGCCGCTTCAACTCCGACAAGGAGCAGAAGGAGGTGATGCAAGGCGTCGCGGACGGCACGGTCGACGTCGTCATCGGCACCCATCGCCTGCTGTCCAAGAGCACGCAGTTCAAGGACCTCGGGCTCGTGATCGTCGACGAGGAGCAGCGGTTCGGCGTCGAACACAAGGAGTTCCTCAAGCAGATGCGCACCGCCGTGGACGTGCTGACGATGTCCGCGACCCCGATCCCGCGCACCCTCGAGATGAGCCTCAACGGGATCCGCGAGATGTCCACGATCCTGACCCCGCCGGAGGAGCGCCACCCGGTGCTGACCTTCGTCGGGGTCTACGACGAGAAGCAGATCGGCGCCGCGATCCGCCGGGAGCTGATGCGCGAGGGACAGGTCTTCTTCCTGCACAACCGGGTCGAGTCCATCGACCGGGTCGCGGCACGGCTGCGCGAGCTCGTGCCAGAGGCTCGCGTCGCGACCGGCCACGGGCAGATGAACGAGGAGACGCTCGAGCAGGTCATGGTGGGCTTCTGGGAGAAGGACTACGACGTCCTCGTCTGCACGACGATCGTCGAGTCCGGCCTCGACATCCCCAACGCCAACACCCTCATCGTCGACAAGGCCGACGCCTTCGGGCTCTCCCAGCTGCACCAGATCCGCGGCCGGGTCGGTCGTGGGCGCGAGCGGGCGTACGCCTACTTCACCTACCAGCCGGACAAGCCGCTCACCGAGCTGGCCCACGACCGGCTGGCGACGATCGCGCAGAACACCGAGATCGGCGCCGGCATGGCGGTCGCCATGAAGGACCTCGAGATTCGCGGTGCCGGCAACCTGCTCGGCGGCGAGCAGTCCGGGCACATCGCGAGCGTCGGGTTCGACCTCTACATGCGGCTGGTCGGTGACGCCGTGTCGGAGTTCAAGCGCGGCGGGTCGCCGGACGAGCCCGACGTGCCCGACACCAAGGTGGACCTGCCGGTCGACGCCCACCTGCCGCACGACTACATCCCGGGCGAGCGGCTGCGGCTGGAGGCCTACCGGCGGCTCGCGGCGGCCTACGACGACGCCGCGGTGCAGGCAGTTCGCGAGGAGCTGGCCGACCGCTACGGCCCGCTGCCCGACCCGGTCGAGCGGCTGCTCGCGGTCGCGTCGTTCCGGGTGCACTCCCGCCGCTACGGCCTCACCGAGATCGGTGTGCAGGGCAACCAGATCCGCTTCGCCCCGCTGCAGTTGCGGGAGTCGCAGACGATGCGGCTGCAACGGCTCTACCCGCGCTCGGTCGTCAAGCCGCAGACCGGGACGGTCCTCGTGCCGCGGCCGATGACGGCGCGAATCGGCGGCCAGCCCGTGCGGGACGTGGCGCTGCTCGACTGGTGCCGCGAGCTGCTCAGCGCCGTGCTCGGTAACGACGTCGCTGCCGCGGCGGCCGCGGCGTCGGCCCCGTCCTCGCAGTGACCACCTGAAGGGACCGCCGTGGAGGGACGCCTCGCCTGACGGCCTCACAGTGGCCCCACACGGGGTCTGGCAACCTGTAGCCGACATCCGACTCCTCGAAGGGACCGCGTCCTCGTGACCCGCACCTCCCGCCGGCTGGCCTCCGCTGCCCTCGCCGTGCTCCTGCTCAGTGCCTGCGGTGACCAGTTGGCGAACCCCACCTCCGCGGCCGTCGTCGGCGAGGACAGCATCACGGCCGATCAGCTCCAGGAGCGGGTGGAGCGGGGCCTCGCCGACCCGCAGGCGGCGCAGCAGCTGGGCGGTGACCGGACGGGCTACCAGCAGGAGGTGCTCGGTCAGCTCGTCAACCGAGAGCTGCTGGAGGTGGCGACCGACCGAGAGGGCATCTCCGTCACCGACGGCGACGTCGAGGCCGAGCTGCAGCGGATCGCGGAGGAGAACGGCGGCGTCGAGGCGCTCGAGGAAAAGGCGGCGCAGAGCGGCCTGCCTCGCGAGGAGCTGCGCAACGTCGTCCGCGACGTCGTGCTCGAGCAGCAGCTGGGCGACGCGCTCACCGAGGATGTCGACATCCCGGAGGCCGACCTGCAGGCGTCCTACGACCAGAACATCCGCAACTTCGACCAGGTCGATGCCCGACACATCCTGCTCGAGGACGAGGCGAGCGCCCGCCGGGTGCTCGACCTCGTCAAGGCGGACCCGGACAGCTTCCCGACCCTCGCTGCCGACCTGTCGATCGACCCGGGGAGCAAGGACGCCGGCGGCGAGCTCCCGCCGTCGGGTCGCGGTGCCTTCGTCGCACCCTTCGAGGAAGCGCTGTTCAACACCCCGCCCGGGGAGTTCACGATCGCGCAGACCGGCTTCGGCTGGCACGTCATCCAGGTCCAGGACCGCGTCACCACAACGCTCGAGCAGGCACGCCAGGACCTCCGGCGCCAGCTGCTGGGCGAGCAGCGGCTCAACGCGGTGCGTGAGCGGCTCCGGGACGTCGCGGCCGAGATCGGCGTGACGGTCAACCCGCGCTTCGGCGAGTGGGACGCCGAGCAGGGCGCCATCGTGCCGAGCGATCCGGCCGACGGCGCGCTGACGCCGGCCCCGCAGCCCGGTGCGGAGGACGGCGGAGGGGACGGGCCGGCCGACCAGCAGGCGCCGCAGCCGGGCGCCCCGGCCCCCGCCCCCTCGGCCGCCAGCGAGTGACCGGGCGGCTGCTTCTCGTCGCCTGCTCACCGCGGGTCCCGCCCGGCCTGCTCTCCTGGCCGGCCTGGCAGGCGCTGCGGTCGGGCCCCGTCGAGACGGCCGACGCCGACGACCCCCAGCTGCCCTTCCTCCGCGAGGCGGGGGTCGACGTGACCGTGGTGCCGGCCGTCGATGCCGACGGGCTCCGGGCTCGCGCCGCGGCGGGGGAGACCGTGGTCTGGCTCGGTGCGGACGACGCGCTGCTCCGTGCCGCGTCCGAGACCGGCAGCGTGCCCGTCGAGGTGGTGCAGGGCTCGTACGACCCGCCGGGAGCGCGGCTGCTCGACGTCGTGACGGTGATGGACCGGCTGCGGTCGCCGGGCGGCTGCCCGTGGGACGCGGAGCAGACCCACGCCAGCCTGCGCTCCTACCTCATCGAGGAGGCGTACGAGGCGTACGAGGCGATGGAGGACGACGACCCGGTCGGACTGCGGGAGGAGCTCGGGGACGTGCTCCTGCAGGTCGTCTTCCACGCCCGCATCGCGCAGGAGTCCGCCGAGCCGTGGTCGATCGACGAGGTGGCCGGGGACCTCGTAGACAAGCTCGTGCGCCGCCATCCCCACGTGTTCGCCGGCGCCAGCGCCGACGACCTCGAGGGCAGCTGGGAGGCGCTCAAGGCCGCCGAGAAGGGCAGGACGTCGGTCACGGAGGGCGTCCCGCTGTCGCAGCCCGCGCTGTCCCTCGCCGCCAAGCTCCAGCGACGGGCCGGCCGGATCGGCGCTCCCGTCCCGGCCGCGGACGGGCCGGGCGGGGAGCTGTGGGAGGCGGTCCGCCGGTGCCGGGAGGCCGGGGTCGACCCGGAGGAGGCGCTGCGGGCGACGGCTCGTGCCTACCGGGACCGCCTGGCCGCCGTGGAGGCCCGGCTGGCCGAGGAGGCGCTCGACCCCGGGGCGCTGACCGCCGACGAGTGGAGCTCCCGATGGCGTTGAGTGGTCCGACCGTGCTCGCAACGGTGGCTCGGCTGCAGGTGCAGCGGTCCCGGCTCAAGCCCGGCGAGCCGGGCGCACGCAGGTACGACCCCACGCCGCTGCTCGAGGTGGCGGCGCTCGACGTCGGCCCTCGCGGCGTCGTCGGCCACGGGCCGGACGGGCCGGTGGCCGACGTCCACCACGCCGACTTCCCGGACGGCCGCAACACGAGGCTGCTGAACGGCCTGTCGCTGCTGCCGCGGTCGCACTACGACCGGATGCGGGAGCGCTTCGGTGCGCACGTGGTGGACGGGGTTGCGGGGGAGAGCCTGCTGCTCGACACCGACGGGCCCTGGACGCTCGACGCGCTCGGGGGCGAGCTGTTGCTGGAGACGGTCGACGGCGACCTCCTGTCGCTGTCCGGCGCCGCGGTCGCCAAGCCGTGCGTCGAGTTCACGAGGTTCTGCCTCGACGACCTCTCCCTGCCGGCCGGGGACGCCGCCGTCCGCCAGGCGATGGTCGACCTCGACGACGGCACGCGCGGGTTCTACGTGCAGCCGGGCGGCGTCGGCCGGGTCGGCGCGGGAGCCCGGCTGTGGTGCGCGTGAGGCCGCGATCCGCCAGGCCCGCGGGATCGCCACACGGCTAGACGGGCAGACGGGCGGGCGCGCGGCCGGACGGGCAGACGGCCACACGGAACTCGCGTCGGCAGCCGCGTGCCCGCCGTACGAACGTCCTGGCCACCCTGTGTGTGCCCGGGTTCGCGGCGCGCGAGGGATGCCCTCCCGGGATCGACGACCTCCGGGACGGACGTCAGTGAGGTGCCTTGACGTTCGAACGTGTGTTCGATAGTGTCTCGCCATGGCGAGGGCGGAGGACCTACGGGAGCTGGCGGCGATGCAGCCGTGGCTGCGTCCGGACTTCCAGGCCGGGCTGGCCTCGCTGACCTCGTCGGTGGCGGAGTCGGCGCGGCGGTTCGCCGCGCCGACTCCGCCACCGACGAGGTCAGCGAGGCCAGCCC
>Ga0136611_10001378_pt1 | contig 16871 bp, 16 predicted proteins | sample AntDrymUQ2232306_2_FD_106645 | JGI IMG/M metagenome (GOLD analysis project Ga0136611, IMG submission 106645) | Polar desert sand microbial communities from Dry Valleys, Antarctica - metaG UQ223 (23.06) | ecosystem: Environmental > Terrestrial > Soil > Desert | place: Antarctica: Dry Valley...
AATTCCACTGGTGAGCCGCGAGGGAATCGAACCCCCAACCCACTGATTAAGAGTCAGTTGCTCTGCCAATTGAGCTAGCGGCCCGCGTGTTCGTGACAGTATAGTACACTAGTCGCACTTACAGCGTCAAGGTCGACTAGCCACGCGACGCCCGACCCCAGACCCGCCGGAACGCGTCCGAACGCGTCCGCAGAACTGGAGCCACATGGAGCTCGAAAATCAACTGCTCGCCCGCGGCGAGCGCACCGCGATCCGCCGCTTTACCCGTACTGATGTCGAAGCGTGGGTCTCGTGGCCCCGGCACAGCGACCCGCTCTTGCAAGATTACAACTCCCCCTACCTCAAGGCCCGCGAGCGTGACCTGTGGTACGCAGAGCGCGCGGCACGCCCGGATCACGCGATGTACGCGATCGAGGACGCCGACACAAACCTCATTGGCCGACTCTTCCTGCGGCAGATAGACACGGTACGCAGGAGCGCGATCCTCGGGGTGGACCTCCGAAGCGACCGGCTCGACGAGGGGCTGGGCACCGACGCGCTTCGGGCCTTCACCCGTTACTTCTTCGAGGATCTCCGACAGGAAACCCTGAAGCTCGATGTCGCGGCCTACAACGACCGCGCGCGCTGGGTCTATGAGAAGCTAGGATGGGTGCGGGTTGGAGAGCACTGGAACACGTATCCCTCCATCTTCATGCCCGGAGTCTTCGAGGACCCTGCCATGGCGCCGATCCGCCCATTTTTTCGCGCGCAACCGGGATCAATCAGCGTGCTGCATTACGACATGGACTTGACACGACAAAACTGGCTGGAGGTGAACGGTCGATGAGGGGGGAGATACTTTCGATTGGCGCCGAGATCCTCGCGGGCGAGATCACAGACACGAACGCGACGTTCCTGGCACAGCAGTTCATAACGCTCGGCGTAGAGTTGCGGCGCGTGACCCAGGTGGGAGACGCTCTCGGCGACATACGCGAAGCGCTCGCTGCCGCGCTCCAGCACGCGCAAGTCGTCGTGTGCACCGGCGGCATCGGCCCAACGCCCGACGATCTCTCGCGTGAGGCCGTGGCGGCCCTACTGCGGGAGGAAATGCGCGTCGTGCCCGAGCTGGAAACACGGCTACGCACCTACTTCACTGGCCGCGGAGTAGAGATGCCAGAACGCAACCTGAAGCAGGCGATGCTCATCCCCAGCGCTGAGGCGATAACTAACCGGTCCGGCACCGCACCTGGATGGTGGGTGGAGACAAACAACGCTATCCTCATTCTGCTGCCAGGCGTGCCGCACGAGATGAAGACCATCTGGCAGGAAGAACTGCTGCCGCGGCTGGTCGGGCTTTCCGGAACCTACACAGCGTCGGAGACCATCAAGACGTATGGCGTCGGCGAATCGACCGTGGCTGAGAAGCTGGGCGAGCTTTGGGAGCAGGAGCGGCCCACGGTTGGTACCTACGCGAAGCGGGACGGCGTGCAGGTCGTGTTGCGTGCTTCCGGGCCGAACCCCGAGGAGGTACGAGCCACCATCGCCGCCACAACTGCCCGGGTTCGGGCGCTGCTGGGCGACGCGGTCTGGGGTTCCGGCGGCGGCACACTGACGGCAGAGGTCGGTGTGTTGCTGGGAAGCTCAGGGCTTACTGTCGCGACTATCGAGGAGGCAACCGGCGGGCTGCTCGCGATGGAGCTGCGCGCCACCGCAACCGGACAGTTTGTCGGTGGCGTCATCGGACAGGGGATGCCACCAGTCGCAGATCTGCTGGTGCGCGTCGGACCAGCGACATCAGCAGACGGCGACGGCGCTTCGATGGTGGGGTGCGACGTCGCCCTGTTTGCAGGCGAGGCCGCAGTGGCGACCACGCGCGTACAAACACCATCCGCCGCCGCGCTTGCGGACCGGGCGACCTTCGCGGCGCTCGATCTACTCCGACGCCACGTGCACGGCTCGGCAGCGGACTGATATAGCTTGCGGATGAATACCGGTACTGTGTCGAGACCACCGATGCAGATCCTCCGCGACTAAAAACTCCAGGTGGTTATCGAGATAGCTGTCCGACTACTCCGGGAATCGCAACGTCCGACGACGGGCACTCTCCCTCGGACAACAAGGTACTGAAAAACTGGTAATGCCGATACTGCATAGTGGTGACATAGCTACTGAAGGCCGAAGGTGGTACGTGTTGAGCATCAGGCGTCAGGGATGCAGCATGGTGGCACAAGTACGGTTGGAGAAGTTCGCCGTGTCGGCTCCCGTATCCTATTCCTGTCCTCCCACCGGGTTGGTTCGATGATACAGACGTGGCAAAACGGTGCTGGCCGTCACGGCGGCTCACGCGAACAATCAACTTCTACCCACCGAGGGACGCTTTATGGCGACACTACCACGACTCATCCATTTGCTTGCGCTATTCAATTTCGCGCGCGATCAGCTCGCCGACTGCATGGTCGACGTGATCGACGACGAATCCCACCGGGAGCCAGGGCCAACGTGTTTTTCGATCCGCCTGCGCACAACGGAAGCTGCGTCGCCTCTCAGGAGCAAGTCGTGAGCGATGGCCGATGACGCAGCTCGACGTCTGTTACCAGTTGCTGGCGGAAATCAGCGCCGAGGTCGCCGCCATGGTACCGCCGGGGCACGCGCGGGTGCTGCTCGCGCTATTGCGCGTTGTGGATACCAAGGGGCTCGCCGACGATCTCACGCAGAACGCGCGACCGGGTTGGAAGCTGGCACTGCGGCTCTGCCTGGAACGGCAAGACTACAAGGACGACAACATACCAGGCGACGGTGCGATGCTCGCCTCCTGGGCCGAACGATTCCTCGCCGACTGCGACCGGTTGGCACTCGCCAGCATGGCGCTGGCGCGGTGCGAGTCAGGACATCTGCAACTCCAGCAGCGTGCTCCACGCACCTTTGTCGCCTGGGCGACGAGCCGTCGCCCCTCGACTGAGCAGCGCGAGCGGGCCGACTTCGAGTGGTGGTCGGCGCACTCGGCGCGGCAGGTCGCCCCGCGCATGGCTACCCTCCTCGCCGAACGGCAGCGCATAATCGCGTACCTCAACCGGGAGGACGTTCCGAGGCCCGTATCGGCGGAATTTACCGCGAGCGACCCGACCGTCGAACACCTCTATCGTCAGCTCGGCCAGGCTCACGTCGCCCGCTTCGCACTCCAACACAGCTACCCGGCCGACGCGGCGATCGGCGGCGCGACCGTTGGCCGGTACACCGATATCCTGGCGGTGCTGATCGGCTGGCTGCACCGCGAGCGTGACCATCACACGTCCGACGGTGACGACACGCACACACCACGAGACGAGCGTGCCCTGGTCGCGGCTCTGGCCGATGCGCTTGACGCCGACTCAGCGGAGACTGAGCGCGCCCTCCAGCCCTTTATCCTCGATCGCGACAACGCCGCCTACCACAGCGCCCTTCCGGGACATGCTGCGCCGCCGCTGATCCGTCTCGACGAGGAAAGGGTGGTCTGGTCGGCGCTCGGGCTGCTCAGTGAGCCCCTCATCTTCCTCTCACGCGACCTGCGCCGCCGCCATGCGCAGGAGTATCACAATAGCGCCCACCTGCGCGAGGGCGTCTTCCGGCTGAATCTCTACAACCTCTTCGGCGACCGGCGTTTCGTCTTGAGCGCGGGACGGGTCGAGCTGAAGCGGAGCGGCAAGGCGCGCACTGACCTCGACGCCCTCGTCTTCGACCGCAAGACGGGCACGCTCGGCGTCTTCGAGCTAAAGGCGCAGGACCCATTCGCGCGCTCGGTCGAGGAGCGGCGGCGACAGCGCGACAACTTCCTCCGCGCTAACCGCCAGGTATCGGCGATCCTGGAGTGGGTGCAGCAGCACGGCCCCGACGAACTGCTGGTCCGCTTCGACGAGCGCGCCGCAAAGCGGTTCCGCGTGCAGAAGGTTTACGTCTTTGTGCTTGGGCGCTACGTGGCCCACCTCGCCGACGGCTCCGAGCCAGACCGTCGAGCCGCTTGGGGGAGTTGGCCGCAGGTGCTTCGCGTTGTCGGAGATGGACCGTTCGACCACGACGATCGCAACCCACTCAGCCTGCTCTTCGCGCGGCTGCGCGACGCCACGCCCGCAGATACAACGGCCGACGCCGACAGCCAGGTGATCGAGGTTGGCGGACTTCACCTGCAAATCTACCCCTCCTTCACGGAGATGCGGTCGGCGAAGAATCGTCAAACGTAGCCAACTGTACACCATAGGCTCATCCTGGCAAAACGTGTCTCCGATCGAGGGGAATAGCGGTCCCGGCCCAGTGACTGCGGCAAAGAGACTGCGCGCACTTGCGCCGTAGCGGGCGGCGAAACCGTGATACTACTCGAGTTCGCGGCGGAGGTTCGCAATTATGTCCCCAGCCCAGTCGAGTTTGCGGTTGAAAACGCAAGGCGGTACTATCGGGTTAGGATGACAGGCGGTAAATCTCTTCCAGCAGCAGTATTACCGGTAGTCTATTGAGTCAGGTTTAGTGGTGTGTCGGGTGATGGCTGATGCCGTGGATACCGACGTAATTGCGGGGGTTCCGTTCACCGGTAACACCCGCCAGGTGTCTTTCGTTCCAAGGCAACAGACTACCGTTACAGCGGTGAGCAAGAAGATTGAACCTCCGAAATGGCAGGGGGCGGGCTGCGGCCCGCGGGCAGGCACGGAGACCATCTGGTCCAACTAATTCACCTTTGGGTTCAAAAACGTACCAGTGCCTGTCAACTTTCGTGGCATTTCAGCGACTGCGTTGGCTGCAAGCCTGCGTATTCTCCATGTGGACTCGGGCAACGCTCGGGCGCTCATCAAGAACGGCCAGTCGAGCCTCACCGCCCTCGAAACGTGGATCGTCGGACGCTACCGGGGTGCGGCAACGATTCGTGATCCCAACAGCTATATGACATAATGAATGCCTCTACCATCCGTCGAATGGTAATTGCACCGGTCCTGCTCCGAGTTCGGTGAGGTGTGAGCCTTCTCCCGCCACCGCCTCACGGTCCGTCCCCTGCAACCACGCCGTACTGAAGATCGACTCATCCAGTGGCGGGGGTGGCTGGTCCATCTCCAGACTGTAGCGCCCGAACCGATCGATGTGCTCCGTAATATAGGGGCTCACGCCGCAATCGCCTCTGGGTCAATTGGCTGTCCCTCTGCCTGCAACTCCTGGAGCACTTGACTCATGACCACCACGTTATAAAAGATCGTGCAGTTTGCCACCAGATGGTTGTATTTGATGACCTTCCGCTGTGCCGCGCGATCGTTGGTAGCGATGATCTGGTCGCCGCCGAAGGCCAGCCAGTGGACCAGGCGATTGGGCGAACATGAGTAACAAAGGCCGGCCCATCACTGGGAAATCCAACCATCGAGCCGTAGTCCCCGACGGTCCGCTGATACTCGGCCCAATCGATCAATTGCGTCCGGTAGTCAGCATAGGCATCGCTCCCGACATCGCCCGATTTGAGTTCAGCCAACAGCTGGGTGAACACACAGACTTCAAAGTACCGTCGGTTGATCTGCCGAGGTGGTGGGACCGTGGTGTGCTGTTCGGTGAGCAGGCGCCACCAGCCCTCGGGCACCCAGGACAACTCGAGGAGGGACACCCAGCGCACGCCGCGCGCGGTACACTCCTCACGATACAGCGGCACCCAGTCGCCCTTGCTGCTCTCGTGAGAGAGCAAAAAGGCGAGCGCGTCGAGACAGTTGGTGTTTTAGGTAGTACTCTCGAAGGCGAGGCTACGCACAAGGCGGAACAGCGTCGGGCGGTAATTGCGGTAGCAGACCCACAGAAATGGGTTATAGTTGTTGCCGGCATAAGCGAGATGCGCTTCACACGCGGCCAGGAGCGTCTCCGGCGGCGCTGGAAGGCGTCACCGATCTCCGCGAGCCGCTCATCTGGCGTCCCAGGATGTTGATACGCGCGCACCAGATCGCGCAGCGTGGCAATGAGCTCGTCGGTGTGCCCTTGCTGCGCGGCACGGTAGGCGGCTAGCGCTTCCTTGGCTTTGTGATGGATACCCAGCATCCGCTTGACGAACATCTCGGCGACATCGTCGCGCGCCTGTCCGGTGCGCATGGCTAGCAGTGCCGCCAGCAACGTCGCCCGCTTGGCCGGTTCGAGCGCCGCCATGCGCGCGACATCCAACGAGTTGGCCTCGGCGGCGAAGTGCTTGCGCTTGAAGTCGGGCACTACGGCGAAGGTCGCCTGGACATTTGGCAAGGTAGTCAACCAGGCCAGATGGTCGAGCAGCGCCTTCAAATGAGTCAGCGTCGGCGTTCCGGGATCGCGTTAGAGAGCGTGCCATGGTGTGGTCTTCGCGTCCGGATCGGCGATCAGGAGCTGGTCCAGTTGCGCACACACCGCCGGCGTCAGGGTCGTCTGCACCTGCCGGTACATCCCGCGATGCACGACCGCACGGGCGTGGCGGGCCAGGCGACACAAGGGCGCGAAGGCGGGAAGTTCATAGCGCAGTCGAATCAGTTCTTCAACACCGACGTTGATCAGGTCAACCAGGTCGGTTTTGGTGTGTGCCGCCTCGATAAGGCCGCGAATTAGTAGGCGTCGGGCGATGGGATCGTAGGGCTGGACCTGCCGATACGCGCGGATGGCGGCGAGATGCCGGAGCCGAGTGCCGGATGTGTCATAGGTCTGCAGATCCGCCATGGTCAAGGGCACATCGACGCACACAATGATGTGCATCACGATCGGCTTAGGCACGTCGGCCAGCCGCACGAAGTAGCCCAGGCGTTGGAACGTTTTGAGCAGCACCAAAAAGCCAATTCGGGCAACCGGGCCTTTGGTCTGCCGCGCTGCCAGATCGCACTCTGCGCGGGTAGGTGTATACAGCCGTTCCAGTTCGTCGGTACTCGGCTGGCGCTTCAAGTACGGGTAGGCGGTTTCATGAATGGCCGGCATGTACCCCTCACCTCGCTGTGTACGTCACTCCGGGGCGACCAATCCGCTGCGACCATCTGGCAGGTGCCGATACAGGGTGGCGGGGGAGACCTTCAGATGGGCCGCGACATCTTCCACGCGGATCGCAGGGTCGGCGAGCATCGCTTTGGCAGCGGCAAGCTGTTTCGGACCAAAGGTTGTTGGCCGGCCACCTTTCTTGCCGCGCGCACGGGCAGCCTCCAAGCCAGCCCGTGTGCGTTCACGGAGGAGGGCGCGCTCGAATTCGGCGAGGGCGCCGAAGATATGAAACACCAGACGCCCACCAGAGGTGACGGTGTCGATACTCTCGGTGAGTGAGCGCAACTCGATGCCGCGCACCTGCAGATCCTCCACGGTTTCAATCAGTTGCTGCATCGACCGCGCGAGGCGGTCGAGCTTCCACACGACCAAGGTGTGGCCCGACCGTAGGTAGGCGAGGGCCGCCTTGAGGTCCGACCGGTCACGCTGCGCACCACTGGCAGTTTCGGTAAAGATTCGCTCGCAGCCGGCGGACGTGAGTGCGTCGGTTTGGAGCGCCGGTTTTTGATCCAACGTTGAGACACGGGCATATCCGACCAGCATATGACCTCCGATGGTTCTCAAAACGCATCAAGAGCACCCAGTAATGAGAGATCTCTTACAAGAGACAGTTTTGAGAGAAGCAGAGGGGCAAAAATGATGGCGCTGAGTGTGTCCGAGACGGTCTCACATAAACGACCGTTTGTGAGAGATATCGTTGCCGCATCCCACTAAGGCGTTCCCCACTCCTGAAAGATTTTGGCTTACAGCAACTGTATCCGCATTGGATGCTCCTTGACCCCCGTGCTAGTGCTATAATAGGCGCACCGACAGCCCGTGAAATCGGTAGAGATTGACGATTTTCCGTCTACTTCTAGTGGTACGGACGGAAGGCGGCTACGTGTCGTTGCCAGTTCCTTTAGTCAGCACGGGTCGGCGTCCGTCCGCCCGAGGGGAAAGGATCATGCCGCATGACATCAATCTGGGTGGAGAGCCTCGGTCGCAACTTCGATGAGGCGCTGGATCTGTTGGCCGCAGCAATGCGCGACTGCACGGACGACCTGTGGGAATCGAGCATGTGGGAGGTTCCGGCCGACTTGTTTGGCCCAGAGCCGCCCGGCCCCGACGGAAAGCCCGTCACTGACCCCGCAGCGCGCAATGCTCTCGCCCAGCGACGCTCAACTCCGTGGAGCGTGGCATGGCACGCGCTAGAAGGCCTCGACTACGATCTCACCGGTGAGTTCGGTCCGTGGGAGCCACCGCCCCCGTTCGCGGGCAACCCGCACTGGCTGTTGACGAGTTTGCCCGCGCCTTGGACGCGATCCGAGATGCTCGGCTACCTCGACTATTGCCGTAAGCGGGTACGCGACGCGCTCGCGGGCATGACGGACGAGAAGGCGGCGACACCCCTGCCTCAGGCTCACCGCTATAGCGGTCAGCCGCACGCCTGGATCATTACGAGCGCCGTAGGGCACACGATCGAGCACGCAGCGCAGATCAGGCAGTTCATCACTGCCGCAAGCATGGCTTCAGAGTAGCGTCGTTCGACTCCCTGCCTCATGCCGGTACGTGGATCGGACCGATACATGCGCCGGTCGAGACGATTTGCCACAACGACATCGTCCCGTGGAACACCGTCTACCGAGCAGCGTCAGTCGCGGACGACCTCCGCTCGACGGATGGTAAGTGCGCGCGCTCTGTTATATGACTGTTTAAATCACGAATCGTTGCCGTACTCCCTACCGGCTTACCGGCAACTCGACCATCAACCCGGCGCCTATCACCGGCTCGGGCGTCATGGCTGATCCCCTCGCCTTCCTCTCGGCGCCGTCGACCGCAGGGATGCCAGTGCGAGGCACCAGCCTGACGGTTGACTCTGACACCACGCTTCAGCCGGGCATCTACGAAGACGGGATCACCGTCAGCGAGAATGCCAGCGTCACTCTCGTACCGGGCACCTATGTGCTGCAGGGCGGGGGACTCACGGTGGAGGATGAGTCCAGCGTGCAAGTCCAGGAGGTCGTCGTGGCCTTCGGGCCAGGCTCGACCGGCTGCGGTGGCTTGAAGGTCGCGGGCGGCTCCACGCTCAGTCTTTCGGCCCCTGCTCCAGCGAGCGCGAACCCGTACGGTGGCGTGGCCGTCTACATGAACCGGGTGTGCGCGTCGATCGGCGTCCGGGTCACGGGAGTATCGAGCAGCGCAACGTTGCGCGGCGTCCTGTACGCTCCCAAAGGTGAGCTCTCGCTCAACGGCGCTGCCTCAATGACGGTTGGGGCGGTTGTCGCGGATACGATCACCCTGAATCAGGGCGCGACCCTCAAGACCGAGTAGCGCACCACCGGGGCACTGGCATCAAGGGAGCCTGACCAACTTGGTCAGGCTCCCTTCGCGTCTGAACGATGCAGCGGAGGGGCAATGGTGTTCCTGCAGTTGGGACTCCCATCCGATAAAGTATCGACGATGGACCCTGTTCTCCACACAACACGCTATTCCCAGCCGAACTCCCGTTCCAGCACGGTCTCGCTCACGTGCATCAGCAGCGGCGAGCCGTGCGGGCACACGGCCGGAGTGCCGGTCCGGCCCAGCCCATCGACGAGCGCGCGCATCTCCGGGCGGTCGAGCGGCCTGCCTCGACGCACGGCCGTGCGGCACGCGAGGCTAATGAGTAATCGCTCGCGCCAACCCTCGCCGTCCATGTCATCAGCCGCCAGACTCAGCAGGGCAGGGACCAGCTCCCCCGGCTCGCCCAAGCCATGCAGCATCTCACCGTGCACCACCCCCGGCAAAACGGGCGCGGAGCGGAGCAGAAACGTCCGCCCTCCGAAGATCTCGCACTCAAAGCCGAGCGCCGCAAGGTCGTCCAGGCGGCGGCTAAAGCGCGCGACCTGCGCGGGGCGGAGCTCCAGGAGCAACGGTTCCGGCAGCGCGACCGGCTCCGGCGCCGAGCCGCCATGCGTGGCAATGAGACGCTCGTACAGGATGCGCTCGTGCGCGCGGTGCTGGTCCACCAGGTAGAGGCCAGCCGACCCTTCCAGCATCAGCAAGCGACCCTGAACCTGCCCGACCAGACGAAGATCCGGCAGGCCCGGCGTCATGATTATGGCCACGTCGTCGTACTCGTTTCGCGTCTCGGCAAGCGAGATCGGCGAACGCAATGCGGCAATACCCACGGCGAGCCGTTCGCGTAGCATGATCGGCCGCTGCCCAAGCACGGTGCGAATCAGGTTCCCGCACGCGGTCGCGATTACGCGCTCCTCTAGCAGCCGGACCTCCAGCTTCGCTGGATGGACGTTAATATCCACTGCCTCGGACGGCGTATTGATGATGAGCGCCAACACCGGGTGACGCCCGCGCGGGAGCACCGGCCGGTACGCCGCCTCGATCAGCGAGAGTAACCCGCGCGGCTGGACCCACCGGCCGTTGATGACGACGTTCAGTTGCTCTCGACTCGGACGCGTTACCTCCGCGCCGCTCACGACACCCAAGACGCGCGCACCCGAAACCTCCAGCGGTCCGAGTGGAAGCAGGCTACTGGCAAGTGATTGACCATACACCTCGATCAGCGTGGTCGCCAGAACGTTCGCGCCGGTCGTCTGCAACACCGTACGGTCGTCGATGAGGAGCGAGATCCGCACACCTGGCGCGGCGAGCGCGAGGCGGCGCACAGTCTGGCCAATCTGCGCGATCTCCGTCTGTGCTCTCCCTGCCGAAGCGAGGCGGGCTGGTACGTTGGCGAACAGGTGGCGGACGGTGACCGTCGTGCCTCGGGGACGCGGAGCAGGCTCGTCAATCACAAACCGCCCATCCCGAAGCGTAAGGCGCTGCCCAACGCCACCATCATCTGCCGCACTCACGATCGTGAGCTCCGCCACCGCCGCGATACTCGGCAGCGCCTCTCCCCGGAAGCCGAGCGTTTGCACGCTGCCCAGGTCGTCGCTCGCCAGCTTGCTTGTTGCGTGCCGCTGACACGCCAGCCGGACTTCGCTCGCGGGGATGCCCGTCCCATCATCACCCACGCGGACAAGCGTCAGCCCGCCGCCCCGAACGTCCACGCGGACAGCAAGCGCACCGGCATCGAGCGCGTTCTCCACAAGCTCCTTGACAACGGACGCCGGGCGCTCGATGATCTCCCCGGCCGCGATGCGTGCCACCGTAGTGGCTGAGAGCACACGAATGATGGGGCGGGACTCCGGGCCTGCTCCTGCGCCTGAATGGTTCACCTGCCCCGGCACCGACCGGCCGGTCGCATCATCCACGGCCTGTTGCCCACACCCATACTGCATAAACCGTTCGGTTGAATCGTATCGTTTCTCATCTCTACCCGCAGCCAAGCCAGTCTCTTATTGCATTAACCGACGTGCGGCACCAGTACCATTGCGTTCTCGCCGTCCAAATTTCGGCAGGTTCGGAACTGTTCCAGCCGTTTTCATATCATACCCGGTCGCGCGAGCCGCGTGGTCGTGCCAGGAGCGTGCCCACAACCGCCCGCACTCATGGTGGTCGGCATCAAGGCCGCGTCCTTCTCCGAAGGGTAGCTCAGAGCCGTCATCAACCCGCACGATGCGCCGCGCTCTACATCTGCAAATGGATCGCATCTGCGACTTTTTATCTGTTATACTCTCGCCTGCAAGGGGGGCGATATAATGGCAGAGGGAACTATAGCGGAGCGGGCGGCGCGCAGCCTGCACGACCTGGGTTACCGTCTCACCCCCCAGCGGATCCTGATTCTTGAGGCGGTGCTGGAAAGCGACGACCACGTTACGGCGGAGGACCTCTTCGAGCAGGTGAAGCGGCGATACCCACACATCAGCTTCTCAACCGTCTATCGAACGATGGAGCTGCTGCGCGACGCCGGCTTCGTGACGCAGACCGATCTCGGCGGGGGGCACTGGCAGTACCATCCAGTAGAGAAAGCGACGCACCACCACCTCATCTGCCAGGGCTGCGGGACGGTGGCGGAAGTGGATCAGAATGTATTCGACTCGTTGCAGGCGGAGCTATCCGACCGATACAACTTCGACGCGACGCTCACGCACTTCGCGATCTTCGGTCGCTGTAGCGCCTGCCGGTAGGTCGGGACATTCGCGGACGCCAGCACCACGCCGCACGCCTGGCGCCTGCACTTCGTTCGACTTCGGTCCCGCTCAATGGCCTCGGAACGCTTCCTCCAGCCACTCGGCCACCACGGTTGGAACGACCTTCGCATCCACAATGAGCGGGCGTTTGGCGCCTCTTGCCAGCCAGGACTCCACTTCCCACAAGTCGCTGCTCTGCCGTACCGTCGTCCCCTCAAGACCCGCTGCACGTCCTAGCGCAGCGAAATCCACGTCCGGGAAACGGACGAGGTCAAGTGACGCGCCGTGCGGGCCGAAATGGTGGACCTCCGCGCCGTATGCCGCGTCGTTGTACACCACAATCAGCAGGCGCAGGGCCAGCCGAGCCACCGTCTCCAGCTCCGGCAGCGCCATCAACGCCCCACCGTCGCCGAGGGCCGCAATCGTGAGTCGGTCGGGTCGGGCGATGGCCGCGCCGATTGCCGTCGCGAGACCGAGGCCAACGGACTGGAATGCCTGCGTAAAGACAAATCCGTGCGCGTCCGGCACACGCAGGTACATGGCAGGGAAACCCATGAAATGACCCGAGTCGGTCGCGACGGTTCGCTCGGCGGGGAGTACCGCGTCGAGCGCGATGGACAGCGTTCGGGGGTCGATGTGTGCGCCGTCGCCTGCGTCCTCATACGGAGCGGATTGCCAAGTACCCATGCGGATGCGTTCGGCCAGCTCGGGGCTTCGCCAGCCGGATGGCAGGGTGTCTCGCTGCTGCATTTCCACAATCAGTCCCTCGGCGGTTTCGGCTGCGTCGCCCAGCACGCCAATGTCGACGCGGTGGTGCGCGCCGATGGCCGCCGCCTCGTGATCAACCTGCACCACGGTGGCCTGAGGGCGCAGAAGTCGGCCATGCCGCGTGGTCCACATGTTTAGCGCCACGCCGAACGCAAGCACCACGTCGGCCTCGGCGAGCAGCTCCGCCGCCATGGGAGAGGCGAAGCCGCCGGAGATACCGAGAGACCACGGACTGTCCGCGAAGAATCCGTTGGCTACGGCGGACGTAGCGAGCAACGCGCCAACGTGGTCGGCCAGCCGCTCCAGGGGCTCGCGGGCGTCGGCGAGTACTGCCCCCCGGCCAGCGATGAGTAATGGGCGGTGCGCGCGCGCCAGGGCGGACGCAGCCTCATCGAGCGCCGCAGCCGCCGGGCGGACCGGCCGCAGGATCGGCCCTTCGTTCGGGGGCGAGATGGGCTCCGGGCAATCACCCGCCAACACGTCGAGCGGCATCATCAGGACAATCGGCCGGCGTTCTATCTGTGCGCGCCGATACGCACGCTCCGCGTCTGCGACCGTAGACTCCGGGCTGTGCAGCCGCTCGGGCACAGCGCCAACCGAGGCCACGAGCTGATCCTGGTCGATGCGGAAGTTGGACAAGACGGCTGCGCCGGCGGTATCGGCGGCGAGCAGAAGCAGGGGTGTGCGGCTCTTCGCCGCCTCGGCAAGCCCGGTGATCGTGTTAGTGAGTCCCGGTCCCTGATGCACGGTGCACACGCCGACCCGGCCCGTGACCCGCGCGTAGGCGTCCGCCATCGTGATCGCGCCGCCCTCGTGCCGCGCTGCGAAGAATTCGGCGCCAGCGGCAACCAGCGCGTTGCTCACCGCGAAGTTCCCGCTGCCCACCAATCCGAAGACGTGACGGACGCCGTGGCGCGCCAGCGCCGACCCGACTACTTCGGCGACGATCACCGCCTCAGCTCGCGACGAGGGCGAGCACCCGCGCGGGGCTACCGGATCCACCGACAATCGGCAGCGGCGCGACGACCAGCACCGCGCCGGTTGGCGGTAGCTTCTCCAGGTTCGCGAGTTGGGTCAGGCCGTACTTTCCGGCGCCGAGCAGGAATGCATGGCACGGGAAGGGCGGGTCAAAGCTATGTGCTGTGCCCGCATCGGTGCCCACGGTCTCCACCCCCATTCCAATGATCGGCGCCTGCTCTGCGAGCCACCGCGCACACTCCACCGAGACACCCGGCGTCTGAGGGCCGGTGTCGTCGGCGTTGAGGAACGCCGCCTGGTCGTCGGCTCGGCTGTCCCAGCCGGTGCGGTACAGGAGCCAGCCACCGTCCGGCAGCGGGCCGTGCTCCTGCTGCCAGGCTTCGAGGTCGGCGATTTGCAGGAGGAAGTTCGGATCCTGGGCGCACTCCGCGCTCTTGTCTATGACGACCACCGGCGCGATCAGGTGTTCCGTCGGGATCTGGGACACGTCGAGCCCGTCCTGGCCCGTGACCCAGTGAACCTGCGCGTCGAAGTGAGTGCCCACGTGCTCACCTGAGGAGATGTTGTTCCAGTACCACGCCGGTCCGCGCTCGTCGTAGCGGCTGATCTCCTGGAGCGAGAAGCCCTGTGTGTTCGCGAAGGGCGGGGGCAACTGGATGATCGGCGTCCGGTCGGAGAGCGGGGCCGTCAGGTCCACAATGGCTACGCTGGAGTCCGCAAGTTCGGTGAGCAGGTTGCTGAGAATGGTCATACTATCCCTCCATCAGAATGATGTTGTCCGCCGAGCCGCCGCGAATGCCGCCGGATATACTACCGCTCAAGTCCAAGCTTTCGGTGGGTTATCCCTCGTACCCTGATCATCACATTGACCGAAGCATCCGAGTCGTCGACGGACGCGAATGCACCGGGATAGCGTACCTCGATAGCAGAGCGGGGCAGGGTATTGAGCGGAGATCCGAGAGGCATCACCTCAGGCAGGAGCGGCGCACATAGCCGCGCCAGCTCGACGAGGTTGTGCGTCTTGGGAAAGCTGATCGAGCCGTCCTGCAGTACCGCCTTCAGATACTTCTCAACACACTGTTGTGCATGGAAACAGATGGCATCGTCTTGAAGCAAGCGCATCGCGACGCGGTAGTCACCTTCCGCCTTATGTACCCACTCAGCAGTCAGGGGATTCATAGAGCGTAACACCTTTACTCACGATCTCCCGCAAAAAGAAGTCTCCGAGAGCCACACGCTCGTGCAGTACATCTGGTCGGCGCACTAGCAGATCCATGGCGAACGGTTGCGGGTAAAGTTGAGTGATCGCCGCAGCCTGTACCGCGCCTGGGAGGACCGTATCCATGACGATCAGCACATCGAGGTCGCTGTGGCCCGTAGGAGTGCCACACGCATACGACCCGAACAGTATAATCTTGTCCGGATCGAAGCGGTCAGCGACAAGCCTGGCCCACTCTCTTAGCCGTTCGAGGCGAGCGGCTTTCTGATCGGGGGAAACCAGTTCATCATAAGGGTTCATATTTTCCCCTCCACCGCAGCCTGCCCCGCTGACACGAGTATCTTACCAGCTATTCGAGCGAACGGAGCCGCTCCTCCAGCAGGCCCGCCCGCGCCTCTGCGGCGGCGAGGCGGTTGCGGGCACCCTCGACGATGGCCGCCGGAGCGCGCTCGATGAACTGCGGATTGGCGAGCTGGACGCGGGCGCGGTCAGCGGCGGCCATTGCCTCTGCGCGCTCCCCGTCGAGGCGCGCCCGCTCCTCTCCCAGGTCCACGAGCTCCACGAGCGGGAGGTACACCTGAACACCCCGCACGACGAGCGAGACCGCGTGCGCTGGCGGGGCGGCGAGCGCAGGCTCAATTACGAGGGTACCAGCTTCCAAGCGCGCCAATCGACAAAATAACTCTTGCTGCCCGCGCAAGCTCTCTGTGTATCTTCCAGCGGCGATCTGTGCCGTGATGAACCGGGCAGGCGGCACATCGCTCTCCGCGCGGGCGTTTCGGATCCCGCGAATCAGCTCGATGAGCAGGCCATACTCCCGCTCCGCCTCCGTGTCTTTCTCGCCCGCCTCGGGCCACGGGGCGACGATCAGCACTTCGCCGGGGTGCGGGAGATGCCGCCAAAGCTCCTCGGTGACAAATGGCATGAACGGATGCAGGAGCCGCAGGCTGCGTTCCAGCACGTACACGAGCGTTTGCCGGGTGGCGGCCCGCGCGGCCTCGTCGCCGCTGCCGAGCACCACCTTCGTGGACTCGATGTACCAGTCGCAGTACTCCGTCCAGAGGAAGTCGTAAAGCCTGCGGCCGGCCTCATTCAGGTTGAATCGCTCCAACTGATCCGTCACGTCCTGTCTCGTGCCGTGCAGGCGGCTCAGAATCCACCGGTCCGCAAGCGAGGCTCCCGCGGCAGGTGGCAGGGCCGAACCGTCGGGTGCCGTGGCCAACGTCGCGCCGTCGGTCGCGCGGAGGACGTAGCGCGTCGCGTTCCAGATCTTGTTCGCGAAGTTGCGGTTTGCCTCGACCCGCTCCGTGCTCAGCTTGAGCGGCGAGCCCATCGTCCCGCCGGTCGCCAATGTGAAACGCAGCGCGTCGCTGCCGTATTGCGCGGTGATGTCCGTCGGATCGATTCCGTTCCCTTTGGACTTGCTCATCCGCTGGCCCACAGCGTCGCGCACCTGGCCGTGCAGCAGCACGTCCGGGAACGGCGCCTCTTCCATAAACTCCAGCCCAAAGAGAATCATTCGGTGGACCCAGATGAACAGGATGTCGTCGCCCGTCTCCATAACCGAACTCGGGTAAAACCGCTCCAGGTCCGGTGTCTCGTCGGGCCAGCCAAGCGTGGAGAACGGCCAGAGCCCGGAGGAGAACCACGTATCGAGCACGTCGGGATCCTGCTCAATGCGCGCGCTACCGCAGTATCCGCACTGATCGATGGTTTCCTGATCGCTCGCCGTGCCTTCGCCGCACTCCATACAGTACCAGACCGGGATGCGATGCCCCCACCAGAGCTGGCGGGAGATGCACCAGTCGTGCTCGTTCTCCACCCAGTTGAGGTACACACTCTTATACCGCTCCGGCACGAAGCGCACCCGGCCATCGCGCGCCGCCTCGCCAGCT
>Ga0136611_10001379_pt1 | contig 16861 bp, 11 predicted proteins | sample AntDrymUQ2232306_2_FD_106645 | JGI IMG/M metagenome (GOLD analysis project Ga0136611, IMG submission 106645) | Polar desert sand microbial communities from Dry Valleys, Antarctica - metaG UQ223 (23.06) | ecosystem: Environmental > Terrestrial > Soil > Desert | place: Antarctica: Dry Valley...
CCCCTCGCGCGCCGTTGGCCCGGCGGTTCGGGGCCGAGCTGCTGGAGCGGCTGGATCAGGCGCTGGGCCTGAGGGGGGAGGGGCGGGAGGCTGAGAGAGAGCTCGCCCCCTGGCGCGCCGACCGGCGGCTGTTCGATCCGGTGTCGTCGGAGGCTGGCGTGCTGGGCATCGCCCAGGGACTTGCGGAGGCTCTGGCGCGGCGGCTGGAGGTCGAGGGCAAAGGCGGGCGGCTGTTCGGGCTGGAGCTGTTCCGCGTGGACGGGGCGGTCAAGCGGCTGAAGGTCGCCTGCTCACGCCCGCTGCGCGACCCGGTCAAGGTGGCGGCGTTGTTCGCCGAGCGGCTGGCCTCGCTGAACGAGGGGCTGGAGGCGGACTACGGCTTCGACCTGGTGCGACTGTGGGCGCTGAAGGTGGAGCCGGTGGCGGTGGAGACCCGCCGGCTGGACGGGGAGGGGGAGCGCGACGGGGCCGCGGCGCTGGAGGCGCTGGCCGACCGGCTGGCCGTGAGGCTGGGGCCCAGGGCGGTGACGCGCGCGGTCCCCTGCGACGCTTGGCGCCCCGAGAAGGCGGTGGCCATGGTCCCGCTCGGCGACGCCCCCGCCCCAGAAAAGAGGGGGGGCGCCTGGTCGGCGGAGACGCCCGCCGCCTACGCCGGCGCGCCGCTGCGACCGCTGCGACTGTTCGCCTCGCCCGAACCCGTGGAGGCGGTGGCCGAGGCGCCGGACGGCCCGCCCGCCCGCTTCACTTGGCGACGACTGGCCCGGCGGGTGACCGCTGCGGAGGGGCCCGAGCAGATCGCCGGCGACTGGCGCGTCCCCGACGACGGCGGCGCGCGCGATTACTGGCGCGTGGAGGACGAGGGCGGCCGTCGCTACTGGCTGTTCCGTCAGGGGCTCTACGGCGAGGCGGCCGAGACCCGCTGGTTCGTCCACGGCCTGTTTGCATGAGCGGAGACGGCAGGAGCTTCAAGGCCAGGCCCAAGGGCGCGGAGATCGTCCGCCTGCCGGCGGGGCGCGCGCCCAAGCGTCCGAGGGCCCCCGCGCCGGCCTACGCTGAACTCGGGGCGCAGAGCTGCTTTTCCTTCCTGCGCGCCGCCTCCTTCCCGGAGGAGCTGGTCGACGCCGCCCAGGCGGCGGGGTGCGCGGCTGTGGGCGTCGCCGATCGCAACACCGTGGCCGGGGTGGTGCGGGCGCACGCCCGGGCCAAGACGGTCGGGATGCGCCTGGTGGTCGGCGCGCGCTTGAGCTTCAGCGACGGCACGCCCGACGTCATCGCCTATCCGGAGGACCGCGGCGGGTGGGGTCGGCTGACCCGGCTGCTCAGCCACGGCAACCTGAAGGACCACGTGGTGAAAGGTGAGTGCGACCTGACGCTGGCCGACCTGGAGGCCTGGGCCGAGGGCCTGCTGCTGGCGGTGGTGGCGCCCGAGGTTCCGGACGAGCGGTTGCCGCCGGTGCTGGCCCGGCTGACCGCGGCGGCGCCCGGCCGGGTGTGGCTGGCGGTGCAGATGCGGCGCGGCGCGGCCGACGCGCGGCGGCTGGCGGCGCTGCAGGACGTCGCCGGACGGACCGCCGCGCCGCTGCTGGCGATCGGCGACGTGCTGCATCACACCCCTGACCGGGGGCCGCTGCTCGATGTGATGACCTGCATCCGCGAGCACGTGACGCTCGACAAGGCCGGCCGTCTGCTGGAGCGCAACGCCGAACGCACCCTCAAGGCCCCGCGGGAGGTGGCGCGGCTGTTCCGCGCCGCGCCGGATGCGGTGGCCGAGACGATGCGGCTGCTGGAACGCGCGAAGTTCTCGCTGGACGAGATCGTCTACGAGTATCCGGGCGACGACATTCCAGACGGCGTCAGCGCACAGCAGGAGCTGGAGCGACGGGTCGAGGCCCACATCCCCGATCGCTTCGCCGAAGGGCTGAACGAGGAGCAGCGGGCCACCGTCGCCAACGAACTCGGTCTCATCAAGACGATGGACTACGCCAAGTATTTCCTGACCGTGCACAACGTGGTCGAGGCGGCCGTCGCCATGAACATTCTGTGTCAGGGACGCGGGTCGGCGGCCAATTCGATCGTCTGCTATATTCTAGGGATCACCAGCGTCGACCCGCGAATGAACGACCTGTTGTTCGAACGTTTCATCTCCACCAACAGGAACGAACCGCCCGACATCGACGTCGACTTCGAGCACGAGCGGCGAGAAGAGGTGATCCAGTGGATCTACGAGCGGTACGGGCGGGAACGGGCGGCCATCGCCGCCACGGTGATCACCTATCGCGCGCGCTCGGCGATCCGCGAGGTGGGCAAGGCGTTCGGGCTGACCGACGACGTCATCGGCCGGCTGTCCTCCACCATCTGGGGCTGGTCCAACGAACCCACCGTCGCGGAGGGGGCTCAGCGGGTGGGGCTGGACGTCAGGGACGCCAACCTGCTGCAGGTCCTAAGTCTCGCACGACAGATCGTCGGCTTTCCCCGCCACCTGTCACAGCATGTCGGAGGATTCGTCGTCACCCGCGGCCGGCTGGACGAGATCGTGCCGGTCGGCAAGGCGGCGATGGACGACCGCACCTTCATCGAGTGGGACAAGGACGATCTCGACCGCATGGGGATGTTGAAGATCGACGTGCTGGCGCTGGGGATGCTGACCTGCATCCGCAAGGCGTTCGATTTCATAGAGACGGACTATGGCGAGCGACTGACGCTGGCGAGCGTTCCGCAGGCGGAGCCGGAAGTCTACGACATGATCTGCCGGGCCGACACGCTGGGCGTGTTCCAGATCGAGAGCCGGGCGCAGCAGTCGATGCTGCCGCGCCTCAGGCCACGAACCCTCTACGACCTGGTGATCGAGGTGGCGATCGTGCGGCCCGGACCCATCCAGGGGGAGATGGTCCACCCCTACCTTCGCCGTCGGCAGGGGATCGAGGAGGTCTCCTACCCGATGCCGGCCCTTGCGACGGTGCTGAAGAAGACTCTGGGCGTGCCGCTGTTCCAGGAGCAGGCGATGCGCATCGCCATCGTCGGCGCGGGCTTCAGCCCCTCGGAGGCCGACGAGTTGCGCCGCGCCATGGCCACCTTCCGCCACGTGGGCACCATCGGCCGGCTGCGCGCCAAATTCGTCGAGGGGATGATCCGCAACGGCTGCGACCCCGCCTTCGCCGAGGCCTGCTTCAACCAGATCGAGGGGTTCGGCAGCTACGGCTTTCCGGAGAGCCACGCGGCGGCGTTCGCCTCGCTGGCCTACGTCTCCTGCTGGCTCAAGGCGCGTTATCCGGACGCCTTCGCCGCAGCCCTGCTGAACAGCCAGCCTATGGGTTTCTATGCACCAGCACAGATCGTCCGCGACGCGCTGGAGCACGGGGTCGAGGTACGGCCGGTGGACGTCGGGTTTTCCGACTGGGATTGCACGCTGGAGGAGGTGATACCTGACGACGATTCCGGCGACGCCTGCGGGGTGATTCCGGCTACCGAAACGCGACGACCGCTACACAGGCGACACGCCTCCATGGCGGGCGTGATCCGTTCGACCAGGGCGGTGCGGCTGGGCCTGAGGCAGGTGAAGGGACTCAACGAGGCCGACGGGCGGGCGATCACGAGGGTCCGGGAGGCGGGCTGCCGGACCCTGGAGGAGCTCTGGCGGGTGTCGGGCGCCGGCGTCGGCGCGCTGGAGAAGCTGGCGGAGGCCGACGCCTTTGGGTCGATGGGTCTGAGCCGGCGCCAGGCGCTGTGGGAGGCGCGGGCGCTGGCGGGGCGTTTCCAGCTCGAGTCCGAACCGCAGACCGGAGCCGCCCTGCACGTCGTCGAACCCGAGGTGACGCTGCCGGCGCAAACCCGGGGCGAGGCGGTGGTGGACGATTATCGGCGGGTGTCGCTGTCGCTAAAAGCGCATCCGGTCCAGTTCCTGCGCGAGGATCTGAGGGCGAGGGGCGTCGTGCCGGCCGAGCGGCTGGAGACGATGAAGCCCGACAGTTGGGTCAAGGTCGCGGGGCTGGTGCTGGTGCGGCAGATGCCGGGCACGGCCGGGGTGGTGTTCCTGACGCTGGAGGACGAGACGGCGCACAGCAACATCATCGTCTGGCCCAAGATGTACGAGAAGTTCCGGCCCGAGGTCATCGGCGGGCGGCTGCTGGCGATCACCGGCCGGCTGCAGCGCGAGCGCGAGGTGATCCACGTGGTCAGCTACAGGATCGAGAATCTGTCGTTCCTGCTGCGCACGCTGGGCGAACGGGGCGGGGAGGTGTCGATCCTGGCCAACGCCGACGAGGTGCGCCGGCCGCAGCACCCTCGCGACAAGGTCCGCCCGCACCCCGGAGCCGTCCAGCCGCCGAAGGCGCGCCATCCGCGCCAGCAGCAGCTCGGCATGTTCGAGGACGCCGTGGAGGTGATCCCCCGCGGCCGCAGCTTCCACTGAGGGCTACTCGGCGGCGATCAACTCCGACGCGAGAGCGTCGCCCTTGAGCTCGCAGCCGGGGAGGGCCGCGCGACGACGGGCCGGCGCGCGACGTGGCAGGCGGGCCAGGAAGCGGGCCACGGCGCTGTCGAGCGAGGGCAGGGGCAGGGTGCGGCCGTCGGCGGTCCACACAGAGGCGCGGTCGGCGAAGACGGTTCGGCGGGGGTCGACGGCGTCGACGCGTCGAACCAGCCGCGCGTCGACGCCGAGGCGGTCGGCGATCAGGCGGTAGAAGTCGATCTCCGGCAGGGTTTCGCCGGCCACCCGCCAGTCGCCGGTCTCGCCGTCGAGCAGCAGATCGAGCGCGGCGTCGGCGGCGTCGGGGGCGAAGCTCGGCGTCACCTCGAGGTCCGTGGCGTGGACCAGCCGGCCGGCGGACAGCGTCCGCGCGACGATCGCCGCGGCGTCGTCGGCGTCGTTCGAGGAGAAGGCGTCGGCGACGCTTACGACCAGGCGCTCCGATCCGCCGTCGCGCCAAGCGACCAAGGCGCCGGGTCGGGCGCCGACCACCGCCCAGAACGACTCCCGGCGGCCTCGCATCGCGCGCGGGCCGCTCGAGGTCTCGCGGAAGGCGATGTCGCGGTGACGGCAGGCGTCGCGAACGGCCGCGCCGAGCCCGTCGGAGGTGTCGCCGAGCAGGAGCCGCCGAGCGGGGGCCGTCGCCTTCGGCCGGGCGCGGGAAGGCGTGCGCCCGACTGGCGGATAGTGGAAGCGGATGTCCCGCCGCCACCAACCCTGGCCGTCGAGCGCGGGCGAGTCCGGTGTCCTGCCGCGAGCCAGGGCCTCCAGCATCGGGACCATGGCGGTCGCGCGCGGTCCGCCCTCGCCGCGGAGGTCGAAGACACCGCTCTCGTAGTGGCCGTCGGCGCGGGTCAACAGCGAGTTCCAGTCGTGGCTGCCCAGCAGCGCCCAGGCGGTCACCGCCTCGATCGGCACGCCGTCGCCGCGCAGCCGTTCGCCTGCCGCCCAGGCCTCGTGGAACCAGCGCATCTGCTCGTCGCGGCTGCAGCCGTTGTGCGCCTCGGTGACGGCGATCGGCAGGCCGTAGCGGTCCCACGTCTGGCGCAGCAGGTTCTCAAGCCCGACAGGGCCCGCCGCCAGCCCGCGCGCCGCCTCCACGTCGGCGTAGCGGCGCCGGTCGTTGCCGCCGTAGGCGTGCGGCGGATAGCGGCCGGGGCGCGGGTCGAGCAGCCGCTCGCTGGTCAGGTAGTGGTTCACGCCGATGACGTCGGGCGGACAGGGATCGTCGGCGATCGCCCGCAGCCGGTCGCCCAGCCCGTGGCGGGCGAGGTCGGCCCACAGCGGGTGGGCGGGCGTCACCGCGCCGCTCAGCAGGTCCCAAGTGGCCCAGCGGCGCAGGTTTTCGTAGGCGGCCTGGTCGGCCAGCGACGGGGTGGCGTGACTCTGGCCGAGATCCTCGGTCTGGATCAGCCGGGCGGCGGGGTTGACCGCGCGGATCGCCCGCACGGACAGGCGCACACCGTCGATCTGGTTCAGCATCGCCGTCCAGAACGACCGCTGGTCGCGGGCGTGCGGATACCAGTGGCCGTAGAGAGCGCTGAAGCGGGCGGTGGTCAGCGGCTCGTTGACCGGCGTGAAGTCCTCGACCCACGGGTACCGTTCGGACACGGCGGCGGCGTGCGTCGCCAGCCCGCGCGCGAATTCGGGGTTGAGCAGGTCGGTGTAACGCGGGCCGCTGCCGTGATGGATCAGGCCCGCGATCGGCCGGACGTTCAGACGGCGGAGCTCGCCCAGCCGCTGGTCGCTCCAGGCCCAGTCGCGCTCGTCCGGCCGGTTCGGCGAGACCCGCTCCCAAAGCACCGGATAGCGCAGCGCGGTGACGCCGAGCTCGGCGAAGCGGGCGAGGTCGTCCAGGCGGTCCTGGTGGCCGGACAGCACGGTCTGGTCCAGCCAGCGGTCGCCGACGCGGTTGACCGTGCATTCGTGTCCGCCCCACAGCTGCAGGGCGCCGCTTGAGACGGGGTCAGGCATCGGCGGGGACCATCGCTTCGGCGGGCGCGTCGCGTTCGTCCCAGGCCCGCAGAGCGGTCTGCCGCTCCAGCTCGCGGGCCATCAGCGGATCCACCCGGCGCTCGCGATAGTAGCCGCAGGTCTCGATCAGGCCGCAGCGACAGTGACGGCCGTCGCCCCAACCGCAATAGTCGATCACCGGATAGAGGCAGACGCCTTCGATCACCGCGCCGGCTTCGCGGGCCACGGCCACTTCGCCGCAGACATAGCGCAGCCAGCCGGGACCGTTGGCGCCCTCCGCGCCGGTCTCGGCGATGATCATCGGACGGCCGTAGCGATCCCAGACCTCGATCAGGATCTCATGGAGCGGCCGATAGCCCGGCTGGGCCAGGCCGACGCTGCGGCGATCAAGCGCCCACTCCGGCCGCGTGGCGTCGCGGACCCACTGATTGTCGGCGTAGTAGTTGACGCCGACCACGTCGAGCAGGTCGGGCCGGCCGCCGAGGTCCGGCCACAGCCGACCGGCGACGGCGTCCCAGCTGTGGAACATCAGCTGGCGCTCGTGGCCCGCCTCGTCCCGCGCCGCATCGGTGTCGGCGTGCGGGATCACGTGCACCACCGGGTCGGTGTGGACGAAGCGGGCGCGCGCGTCGAAGGCCCTGCAGGCGTCCATGCCGGCGATGGCGCAGCGCACCAGTTGGCGCTTGCACTCGTCGCCGCGTTGGTCGCCCAGCGGCTGGAAATAGCCCTTGTGACCGGCGGCCCAGGCCCAGTAGCTGATCTCATTGACTGGGGCCCACCAGGGGGTGGCGTCGCGCTCTTCGGCGAAGACCCGGGCGGCGGCCATGCAGAAGGCCGCAAACCGTTCGGGCAGCTCGGGTGAGAAGCCGTCGGCGATCCAGTCCGGGTAACCGAAGTGCAGCAAGTCCCAGATCACCTGCACGCCGGCGTTGTCGGCCGCGCGCAGCATCGGCAGCCAGCTCGACCAGTCGTAGACGCCGGGCGTACGCTCGATCATCGGCCAGCGCAGGCCGTCGCGGGCGGTCAAGAGGCCGTGGGCGGCGACCAGGCCGTAATCCTCGGCGACCTGCCGGTCGTGCCCGGACGCGGCGGCGGCGTCTACGCGCCGGCCGTCGTGGAACTGCATGGTCGAGCACTCGAAGCCCGCCATGAACCAGCTGTTGAACGGGCTCGAGCGCACGCCGCCTCGCTTTCCGTTGAACGTCGGGCGGTCAGGCCGAAGCCGCGACCGCCCGGGTGTCCGAGGGCGCCCGGACCCGCTCGGTCGCCGCGGCGGGCTCGTTCATGCGGCGGAAGGTGGCCAGCGCCTGACCCACCACCTGGTCCATGTTGTAGTAGCGGTAGGTGGCCAGACGCCCGACGAAAGTGACCTCCGGCGTCGCCAGGGCCAGCGCCTCGTACTTCTTGTACAGCGCCTGATTCTCGGGGCGCGGAATCGGATAGTAGGGGTCGCCCTCGGCCGCGGGATATTCGTAGGTGATCGAGGTCTTGCCGTGAGTCTGGCCGGTCAGGTGCTTGTACTCGCTGATGCGAGTGTAAGGCACCTCTTCCGCCGGGTAATTGACCGTGCCGGTCTGCTGGAACCACTCCTGATCCAGGGTCTCGTGTCGGAATTTCAGGCTGCGGTAGGGCAGCTCGCCGTAGCGGTGACCGAAATACTCGTCGACCGGACCGGAGAAAATCAGCCGCTCGAAGCGTACGTCGTTCTTGACGTCCAGATACTCGGCGCCCAGCGCCAGTCGGATGTTGTCGTGGTCCAGCATGTTCTCGAACATGCGGGTGTAGCCGTAGAGCGGCATGGCCTGATAGGTATCGGTGAAGTAGCGGTCGTCGGTGTTGACCCGGGTCGGCACCCGCGAGGTCACCGACTTGTCCAGCTCCGACGGGTCCATGCCCCACTGCTTGCGGGTGTAGCCGCGGAAGAAGGTCTCGTAGAGCTCGCGACCGATGGCGCTCACGATCACATCTTCGGAGTTGCGGATGCGTTCGACCGGCTCGGCACGGGAGGCCAGGAAGGCCTCGGCGTCGGCGTCGGTCTTCAGACCCGCGCCGTAGAGCGCGTTCAGCGTGGTGCGGTTGATGGGCATCGGCACCAGCTTGTCCTTCACGGACGCCAGCACGCGGTGCTCGTAGGGCCTCCAGGCGGTGAAGCGCGACAGATACTTGAAGATATCGTCGGAGTTCGTGTGGAAGATGTGCGGACCGTACTGGTGCATCAGCACGCCCGCCTCGTCCTTCCGGTCGAAGGCGTTGCCCGCGATGTGCGGCCGTCGGTCGGCGATCAGCACGCGCTTGCCGGAAGAGGCCAGCCGTTCGGCCAGCACCGAGCCGGCGAAACCGGCGCCCACGATCAGGGCGTCGTAGTGGCTGCGGCGGCCGGCGGGCAGCACGGCCGGTGAGGCGACGGCGGGCCGGCCGGCGTCACGGACCATGGCGTCCATGCGGGCGAAGGTCTTGTCCCAGCTCATCTCGGCCAGCACCGCGTCGGCGGCCTGTTTCCAGGCGCCGCCCTCGCGGAACAGGCGCACGGCGGTGTCGCACTCGGCGACGAAAGCCTCGGCCGTGTCGGCGATGCGCACGCCTTCCAGATCGCCGTAGTGGCGGACCACGTCGACGATCGGCGTGGAGACCACGGGACGGCCGCCAGCCAAGTATTCGGGTGTCTTGGTCGGACTGATGAAGCGGGTGTGCTCGTTTATGGCGAACGGCGCCAGCGCCACATCCCAGCCGCCGAGATAGGCGGGCAGCTGGTCGTAGGTCTTGCCGCCGAGCCAGTGCAGGTTCGTTCGGCGCGGCAGGTCTGCGTCGTCGATCTTCACCACCGGGCCGACCATCACGATCGACCAGTCGGGACGGGCGTCGGCCAGGGCGGCGACCATGTCCAGGTCCATGCGCTCGTCGATCACGCCGTAATAGCCGAGCCGGGGGCGCGGCAGGTCGCGCTGGTCGGCCGGCTGTTCGGCGTCAGACAGGGTCCGGGCCTTGGCGAAGTGCGCGCGGTCCACGCTGGAGGGCATCGGGTGGATGTTGGCGTGCTGATCCTGCTTGGCTTCCCAGATGGAGTACCCGCCGGTGAACACCACGTCGGCCAGCTTGAGCAGCTCGCGCTCGCGCTGGCGGAGTTCGGGCGGGGCGAATTTGAAGTTGGAAAGCTCGTCCATGCAGTCGTAGACGACCGCGCTCGCATCGAGGTGCGACGCGATGCCGAGCATCATCGGCGTGTAGTACCAGACCACCGGGCGACCAAGGCGTTCGCTCTTGACCAGACCGTCGAGCAGATGGCGCAGGATCGGTTCGGCGGCCTCGCCGTGCAGGCCCTCGGGGAGGCGGGGGGTGGCCACGCGGACGCCGCTGGCGGGATCGGTGCGGACCTCGATGAACGCCTGCTCGCTGGGAGCGGCCGGCATGGGCTCCTCGAACACCACCACGCGGCGCGACTTGGCGAAGCGGGTCATCAGGTGCTGGGGACGCTGGAAGACGAAATCCCAGCGCAGGTGCGACAGGCACAGGATCGGCGCGTCGGTTCGGGCGGCGGGGCCTTGGGAAGCGGAAAAGGTGGGAATCTCGGACACGGCCGAAACGTCACGCGACGAAAGGTCGTCCAACTCACACGCTCCTTGGGACACACGGGATGGGGCAGCAGGGCTTCAATCCCTGAACGGGCGTCCAGGTTCCCCCCGAAGCCTCTGCTGCAGCGCAGCGAAGGTGAATGCCGAGAAGACGTCGCCAAGCAACGGCTTCCCCGACGTCCGCCGCCAAGGCAGCGATTAACCGTCAGTTCGCCTTTGTTCTCGGCGGCACTGTAGATTGTTGCGCTTGGTCTTGTTTTCAAGGCGCCTCGGGAGTCGACGGCGCGATAGGCGCTCGCCTTCACTTGATCGTCGGCGGGCGTCGTCGGCTGCGGCCGAAGCGCGCCCGAGCGGGACGTCTTCCCTTCGCCGCCGACGCTTGGCATAGCCGCACGGACGGGTCGGCGGAGACCATGGCGGACAGGGCGGAATTTCAGGTGTCGGGCGACGGCGGCGAGCCGGTCGTGGCCGTGTCCGGCGACTGGGTGTCGGCCACCATCGGCCGCGCGCCCGATCGTCTGCTCGAGCAGATGAAAAGGAGCCCGGGCGCGCGGGTCGACGTCTCGCGGCTGGGCCGGGTGGACACCGCCGGCGCCTTCGCGCTGCTGCGCGCCACCGACTGCGACCTGTCAACCGAGCTGTTCGCCGACCGCCCCGACACCCAGCGGCTGATCGAGTTCATCCGCGAAGAAGCCCGCACCGAACGCCGGCCGGAGCCCAAGCGACACCCGTTCTACGACCTGCTGGTGCGCGCCGGCGAAGGCGTGGTGCAGTTCGGCCTGACTTTCGGCCGCATCCTGGCCTTCGCCGGGCGGCTGATGCTGACCCTGTTCAACACCGTCAAGCGGCCCAGCCGGCTGCGCACCGCCTCCACCGTCGACCTGATGGAGCGGGCCGGGGTGGACGCCCTGCCGGTGGTGTGCGTCACCAGCTTCTTCGTCGGCGCGGTGATCGCCTTCCTGGGCGCGCAGCTGCTGGCCCAGTTCGGCGCCAGCGTGTTCACCGTGGAGCTGATCGGCATCTCGGTGATGCGCGAGTTCGGCGTGGTGATCACCGGCGTGCTGCTGGCCGGCCGCTCGGCGTCGAGCTTCGCCGCCGAGATCGGCGCCATGAAGATGAACCAGGAGGTGGACGCCATGCAGGTGCTGGGGATCGACCCGTTCGAAGCCCTGGTGCTGCCCCGACTGATCGCCATGGTGCTGATGACCCCGATCCTGACCTTCGCGGCGACCATCGCCGGGCTGGGCGGCGGCATGCTGGTGGTGTGGTCGGTGCTGGACGTGACGCCCACGGTGTTCACCAACCGGCTGGTCAGCATCGTCGGCGAGACGCACTTCTACGTCGGCATGTCCAAGGCGCCGATCATCGGCGCGGTGGTGGCGCTGATCGGCTGCCAGCAGGGCATGGAGGTCGGCGGCGACGTCGAGGCGCTGGGCCGCAGGGTGACGGCGGCCGTGGTTCAGGCCATCTTCGCCATCATCCTGATCGACGCGGTGTTCGCGCTGACCTACATGCAGTTCAACATTTGACCGACGCGCCCCCCCCTTCGGAGCCCGAGGCCGACGAGCCGGCGCCCATCGAGGTGCGCGGGCTGGTCAACGCGTTCGGCGACCGCGTCATCCACGACGGCGTCGACCTGACCGTGCGCAAGGGCGAAATTCTCGGCGTCGTCGGCGGCTCCGGCACCGGCAAGTCGGTGATGATGAATTCAATCATCGGCCTTCGCCGACCCACCGGCGGCGAGGTGCGGGTGTTCGGCACCGACCTGACCACCGCCGGCGCGCGGGAGCGTCGCGAGGTGGAGAGCCGCTGGGGCGTGCTGTTCCAGTCGGGGGCGCTGTTCTCCTCGCTGACGGTGAAGCAGAACGTCGAGGCGGCGCTAATCGAACACACCGACATGCCCAAGGGGCTGATGGGCGACGTCGCCGAACTGAAGATCGAACTGGTGGGCCTGCCCGACGCCGCCAACGACCTGAAGCCCGCCGAACTGTCCGGCGGCATGAAGAAGCGGGCCGGCTTGGCGCGGGCGCTGGCGCTGGACCCCGAACTGGTGTTCCTCGACGAACCGACCGCGGGGCTGGATCCGATCGGCGCCGCCGCCTTCGACCAGTTGGTGCTGGAACTATCGCGTAGCTTGGGGTTGACCGTGTTTATGATCACCCATGATCTCGACAGTTTGTACACGATCTGCGACCGGATCGCGGTGCTAGCTGACAAGAAGGTGATCGCCGTGGCCCCGGTGGAGGAACTGGAGAAGTCGGACCATCCGTGGATCCGCGAGTATTTCCTCGGCCCGCGGGGCCGGGCCGCCGCCCGCGTGGCGGCCTGACGGGGGACCAGGGGAGATGGAGAGGAACGCCAACTACGCCCTAGTGGGGGCCGCCGCGCTGTTGCTGATCGCGGGAGTCATTGCTTTTCTTGCGTTCTTGGCGGGACGGCAGGACGCGTTCAAGGACTACGACGTCTATCTGCCGGCGCCGGTGCAGGGGCTGCAGACCGGGGCCGTGGTCTATTTCAACGGGGTGCAGGTGGGCAGCGTCACCGACATCCAGTTGTTGCCGCAGTTCGCCGACCGGGTGCGCGCGCGCATCCGCGTCGGCCTGCCCGAGGACGGGGCGGTCTCGCCGATCCCGGCCAGCACCGTCAGCGGGACCACGCCGGTGTTCCGCTCGATCGCCCAACTGGAGCCGCAGCTGATCACCGGCGTCAGCTCGATCCAGGTGTCGCCGCGCACGGCCGGGCCGCGTCCGGCGCAGGAGTGTCAGTTCGAACGCGAGAACTTCGCCCGTCTGCGCCAGATCTCGCGGGTGAACGCGGGTCTGGGCGGCACCCAGCAGATCGAGATCCTGTGCACCGCGCCCAACCCGCTGTCGGGCCTGCTGGGCAGCGCCAACGGCATCGCCGCCCAGGTGCAGACGGCACTGCAGAACATCAACAACCTGCTGACCGCGGAGAACTTCGAGACGCTGGGCCGCACGCTCGACAACGTCGAGACGGTGACCGCCTCGCTGGCCCGCCAGCGGCAACTGTTCGTCGAACTGGAGCGCACGGTGGTGTCGCTGAACACGACTTCGCAGGAGATCCAGCAGTTGGCGGCGAGCGGCCGCACCGTCGCCGAGCGCGACGTGCCGGCCACCCTGGCGGAGATCCAGCGGACCGCCGCAGAGGCCGGCCGCACGGCGCAGGAGGCCAGCCGCGCGGCGGCCGACGCCCGCCGGCTGATCGGCCAACTGGAGGGCTCGGCGACCCAAGTGAACACCAACGTGCTGCCGCAGCTGAACACCACCCTGGAGTCGGTGCAGGAAGCGGCCGACCAGCTGGAGCGGGTCGCCGGCGAAATCCAGCAGAACCCGCGGGCGCTGCTTCGTCGCGGCAATTCGGTGGAGCGGGAGATCCAACCTTGAGACAGCGTCCCCTCGCGGCCCTGGCGGCCCTCCTGGCTCTGACGATCGGCGGCTGTTCGGTGCTGCGGGAGCCGCCGGCCGAACAGCTCTACCGCTTCGGCGGTCCCGACGGCGCGGCGGCCCGGGCGGCGTCGGTCACGCCCGGCGTTCGGCTGGGTATCGACCCCGGCGCCTTTCCGCGCGAGTCGGCGGGCATCCGCATCCTGACCAGCGAGGGACCGAGGGTCTCCTACCTGGCGGGCTCCCGCTGGGCGGCGCCGGCGGAAATCCTGTTCGAGAACGCCCTGCTGCGGGCCTTCGACCGCGTGGGCCCGGACGTGACGCTCTACGGCCGCGGCTCCGGCGCGGCGGCGCAGGCGCTGCTGCGCACCGACGTCACCCAGTTCGAGGCCGCCTACGACCAGGGCGCGGCCGCGCCGCCGATGGTGCGGGTGCGGGTCTCGGCGCGGCTGGCCAACCGCATCGACCGCCGGGTGCTGGGCGAGCGCGACTTCTTCGCGGAGCGCCGCGCGGCCGCCAACAGCGTCGGCGAGGTGGTCGTCGCCTACGACGCGGCCATCGCCGAACTGCTGGCGGCGGTGGCGACGTGGGCGGCGGAGACGGCGCGGGGAGCGAACCTGCGGAGCTGAAGCGGGAGGCTGCGCAAGGCTCGATACCCACGACCGAAAGCGCCAGTCTCCCCTGGCGAGCGGGGGAGAAGCCCCCCCCGCGACCGGCCGCAGGCGCGTGAGCCGTTTCGGCGCGCCGCTCCGCCTATCCTATCAGGAGGGCATTTCTGATGGCGAATTTTCCGGGCACCACGGGCGACGACGTCTACGCGGGCACGCCGGACACCGACAACATCTTCGATGGCGGCGGCGGGAACGATTCCCTGGCCGGGGCGGGCGGCGACGACTTCATCAACGTCACCGGCGGGGCCGGCAACGTGGACGGCGGCACGCAGTCGTCCCTCGGCGACATCCTGTTGGTCGACTACGCGGCGCAGACGGGCGACTTCGCCATGACCGGCGGAAACCTGATCAGCAACGGAGCCGGGACCTCGGTCAGCTACACCGGCATCGAGCGGTTCCGCATCACCACCGGCGGCGGCAACGACACCCTGTTCGGCGGGGCGGGCGGCAACGTCCTGAACGCGGGGCGGGCGACGATCGTTTGGAGTCGGGCGGAAGCGGGCTGAGCGGTACCGACGAACTGACCGGCGGCCTGGGCGCGGACGTCCTGGTCGGCAGCGTTGCCCTGGGCCCCTTCAGCGGTTCGGACATCTTCTTCTTAAGGACCTTCGCCGACAGCCTGGACGCCACGCCTGACACTATCATGAACTTCGAGCAGGGGCAGGACCTGCTGGACCTGCAGGTGCTGCCGTTGACGGCGTCGTCGCGGATCATCGTGCATCAGACGCCCACGCGGTCGGTGGTGCTGATCGACGGGGGCGGAGACGGGACCTACGAGACCCGGGTGGTGTTCAACACCAGCGTGACCGGCGCCGACCTGCGCTATTTCCAGTCCGGCCCCGCCGGCCCGACGGTGATCGGCGACGCCAGCGCTCAGCGGCTGACCGGGGGGGCGCGCCCTGACGTGATGAACGGCGGCGGCGGGAACGACACGCTGCTGGCCGGCTCCAGCGCCGACACCGTGTTCGGCGGCGCCGGGGCCGACGACGTGGCGGGAGAGGACGGGGCCGACCTGATCTACGGCGGCCTCGACAGCGACTTCCTGCGCGGCGGCGCCGGCGACGACGCGATCCACGGCGAGGACGGCATGGATCAGATCGAGGGGGGTGACGGCGCCGACACCGTGTTCGGCGGAGCGGGGAACGACGTCCTCACCGGGGGAACCGGGGCGGACCTGATCTACGGCGGCGCCGGAAACGACACCATCCGGGAGCCGGGCGGGGCGGACACCATCATAGGCGGCGACGGCGCCGACCTGATCGACCTGTTCGACGCTGACCCCAAGACCATTTTCGGCGACGCCGGGAACGACACCCTGACCGGCGGCTCCAACGCCGATCTGATCTACGGCGGCGCGGACAACGACCGGCTGACGGGGAACGCCGGCGGCGACTACCTGAACGGCGAGGACGGCGCGGACACGCTGAACGGCGGGCAGGGCGCCGACGGGCTGGTCGGCGGCGCGGGGGCCGACCGGTTCGTGTACTCGACGACGACCGACAGCACCGCGGCGGCGGCCGACCTGATCTACGACTTCAACCCCGCCGAGGACGTGATCGACCTTGGCGCCGTGGATGCGGACGCCACCGTCGGCGGCAACCAGGCGTTCGCCCTGGTGACCGGCGCCGGCGCGCTCGCGGCCGGGCAGGCGAGGCTGACCTACGATCCGGTCAGCGATCGGACGCTGTTCGAGGGCGAGGTGGACGGCGCCGGCGGGCCGGACCTAGTGTTCCTGATCGCCGGCGACGCGACGTCCGGCGCCGGGTTCGTGCTGTAGGGGGGGCGGTCTCTCCGGAGACGGACGCACCCCCCCGCGAGCGGGGGGAGAGCCCGGCTACAGAACGCTCAGCATCGAGGCCACCAGCGGGTGGCGGACGATGTCGACGTCCTTGAGGCGGACGATGGCGACGTCCGGCAGGCCGTCGAGCTTGCCGGCCACGTCGGCCAGGCCGCTCATGCCGGTGAGCAGGTCGGTCTGGGCCGGGTCGCCGGTGACCACCATGGTGGAGTGCCAGCCCAGCCGGGTAAGCAGCATCTTGAGTTGGACGTAGGTGCAGTTCTGCGCCTCGTCGATCACCACGAAGGCGTTGTTCAGGGTGCGGCCGCGCATGTAGCCGACCGGGGCGATCTCGATCAGGCCCTCGGCCATCAGCGCCTTGACCCGCTTCATGGACAGGCGGTCGCTGAGGGCGTCGTAGAGGGGGCGGAGGTAGGGGGCGAGCTTGTCCTCCATGTCGCCCGGCAGGAAGCCGATGGACTCGCCGGCCTCGATGGCCGGGCGGCTGAGCACGATGCGGCCGACCTTGCCGGCTTCGAGGGCCTCGACGGCCTTGGCGATGGCCAGATAGGTCTTGCCGGTGCCGGCGGGGCCGAGCGCCATGACCAGGTTCTGGGCGTCCATGGCGGCCAGCAGTTCGATCTGGCCGGGGGACTTGGCCTTGATGGTCTTGAGGTAGCCCTGTTCGCGCGCCTCGTCGCCGACGCCCCCGTGCGGATTGTTCAGGGGAGACCAGCGGTCCAGCGGGAAGCGCCGGATCTTGGGATCCTCTTCGAACTGGCTGGAGTCCAGTTCGCCGTCACGCCGGAGCCGCTTGATGGCACGCTTGGTCATGGGGGGAGCCTCCGTCCTCGTGGGACTGTGGGGGGCGAAGAAAAAGGGCGCGTCCGGTGAGGAGCGCCCTTCGGGTGCGGAATGAAAAGAGGGGGCGGGACTCGCGGGCCGGCCGCCGGGAGGCGGGTCGGAAGCGGGGACTGCGGCGGGCAAATCTTCAGCCTGCC
>Ga0136611_10001380_pt1 | contig 16850 bp, 18 predicted proteins | sample AntDrymUQ2232306_2_FD_106645 | JGI IMG/M metagenome (GOLD analysis project Ga0136611, IMG submission 106645) | Polar desert sand microbial communities from Dry Valleys, Antarctica - metaG UQ223 (23.06) | ecosystem: Environmental > Terrestrial > Soil > Desert | place: Antarctica: Dry Valley...
ACTAGCAAGTCCCGGCTCCTCGAAGCGTGCGGCGGGCACGTGCGCACCTGGGAGCAGCTCCCCGACTGGGACCCGTTCCAGTACTACCTCTCCGAGCTGGAGGTCGTCGACGAAGGGAAGACGCTGCGCCACCGTAAGACCTTCATCAGCCGGGGTGGCAAGATCGATTCGGGCCGGATCGAAGACCTTGCCCTCTACAGGCTCGGCGAAGTGGAGACCCTCGTTGCCGACGCAGGGCTCGAGGTGGTCCTCGCCGACGGGGGTTGGTCAGGCGAGCCCTGGGTTGAGCACGGGTCGGCCACCCTCGTCGTCTTGGCCCGCCGGCCTCCGGACTTCTACTGAGACTTTGCGGCTGGCGGAGCCAAGAACAAGATCGCAGATCTCATCGGCGCCGTCGTGTCGGCCCGCTCCGAGGTCGTCGAGCGACCGCACCACCAGCCGGGCCAGGCCGGGTGCATGTTCCTCCACACCGGGGCTGGCCACAGGCGCTTCAAACCAGAAGAAGTGGGCGTAGCGGCGGGCCAGCGCTCGGGAGGGGGCTCCTACGAGAGGGTCTTCGAGAAGCCGACGCACGGTGGCCTCGAAGTCCTGTTGATCGGTCGGGTCGTGAGTGAAACCCTTCCCCCCGTAGTGCGTCCGTCCGGCGACCACCACGGGCTTGCCGAGGGCGGCCATCTCGAGCCCGGTGGTGGAGGTGTAGACGAGCCCGATGTCGCTCTGCTCCATCAGCGGGTATGAGCTCAGGTCATCGGCAGCGCCGACAAGCCGGACGTTGGGGGGCAGCGTGCCGATGCGATCCTGGAGGACCTGCGCCATGGGCTCGCGGGTCTGCTTTCCCGGCAGCTTGAGCTCGGCGGGGTGGACGCGGATGACCAGGCGGTCGGCGGGGCGGTCCACGAACAGGCGAACCGAGGCGGCCAGCCACTCTTGGATGCTGGAGAAGGCCAGTTCCTGGCCGATCACGGCCGAGTCCCAGGTGAGGTTTGTGAAGAGCGAGACGAGGCGACCGCCCACCACTGCTGCGCTGGGTGCGTCAAAGTCCGGCGACATCCAGAATCGGTCGATCGTCCGGCGGCCGTGACGGCGATCGTCGAGGTAAGCGTCGAGGGCCGCATCCTCCCCCTTGGAGAGCGGCCGCTGGCGGGCGATGGCCCACGCCTCGTCAAAGTGGAACAGGGGGGCGGCGTCGTCGACGTCGACCACGAGCGTCTCCTTGATGAATCCTCGTTCATACGTCACCACTGGGACATTCGTTTCGCGGCAGATGGCCCAAAGCACGGACTCGAAGAGGAAGAGCCCATTGCACAACACCACCACATCGGGTGTCATCTGGTCGAGAAGGGCACGGGACGCTACGGCTAAGCGTCGGGCGGATCGGAGGAACTCCCGGTAGGTGCGTGCCGCGAGCGGGTCCTGATCGAGATCGGACCTCATCAGGAACCACGACACGGGGATCTCGACCAGGCGCCCGAGCTCGAGGCCCTCCCACACCACATGGCGCAGCTCGCGCAGCCCCATGCCGTCGAGCTCGGGCCACGCTACCGAGGGAGCGATCGACGTGAGCTTCGAGGGCGACAGCCCATGGGCATTGAGCGCGCCCTCTGTATAGCGGGTGCAGGTTCGGCACGGCATGGGCGGCGCCTCCCAGGTGTTTGCGCGGTCGCAGATGCCAAGCCCACCGCCGCACGAAGCCAGGCGCACGTCCGCCCCGCGGAGACGTAGGGCTTGGCCGATCATTGCGTCCCACTGGACGTGAGCGGCCCAGTCTCGCGGGCTGAGGATGAGAACGCGAGGGCCAGACGGTGGAGGGAGCGATGCTGCCTCGGCTCGAAGTCTCCGGGCCGCCCGTTCTCCGGGGCGACAGCGCAAAGCCGCAGCGCGGCGTGGATCGACTTGACGACGATCTCCCCGACTCGGGAGCGGCCGGCGATGCTCACCGACGTCCCCCCTTGGGTCTGTTATCGAACCCTCGGCCAGTGACGACGCGCCCCACACCGCTCCAGAAGCCGATGCCGTAGGACCAGTGGCACGCCTCCAGGGCCAAGAAGGCACGGTGGGGGGCAACGCCCGGAGCGCGACCGAGGCGGAGGGCGAGCACGCCACAGGCCGCGGCGTGGCCGACCGGCACGACGGCACGGCTCGTTCCGCGCAGCAGGAGCCCGAGGAGGGCGGCGGCAACCAGACCAGCGGGCGCCAAGGGGCGCCAGGTCGGTAGGATCCGGTGCTTGGCCAGCGTCGAGGCTTTGCAGAGGCCGTAGTTGCGGTACTGGCGCCAGAGCGATCCCAGGTCCTGCCGGGGGAAGTACCACGACCGGATTGACGGGTCGAGGACGACCCTGCCACCCCTGGCACGGATGCGCATGTTCAGCTCCTGGTCCTCGGCAGCCCACTGCAGCGAGGTGTCGTCGTAGCCGCCGACCTCGACGAGGGTGCTGCGGTGCCAACAGCCCAGGTAGACCGTGTCGACCTCTCGCTGGTCGATCGCATAGTGGAAGGCGCCGGGGCCAATGCCGAAAGGCGAGGAGGTGACGGCGGCCACAGCTCTCCCGAAGGCGGTTGCGCCGACTGGGTTCATGCGCCCCCCGACGTTGGCCGCGCCAGTCTCCTCGAGAACCTCAACGCATCGGCGCACGTAATCCTCGGCGTACAAGGTGTGGGCATCGGCCCGCACTATCACGTCACCGGTGGCAAGGGAGATGCCGAGGTTCATAGCCGAGGCCGCCGTCACTCCCGGATTGGGTACGACCACTACCGGAGACCCATGCTCCTCGGCGATGCGCCGGCTGCCGTCGTCGGAACCGCCATCAAGCACAAGAACCTCGACGATGGCAGGCCAGTCCTGCGTCCGAAGGCTGTCCAGGCAGTCCTGAAGGTAGCCTCGCTCGTTAAGCGTCGGCAGGAGGATTGACACTGTTGAGACGGGGCTGGCGCCGGAGCCGTGGCTGCCGCCGCTGCGCTTTCCCTGCTCCACGAGGAGAGAACTCTACGCTGAGCAGGCGCCGGAGGTTCGGCTCGAGAGCGCGCCGGGAGGGCGAGGATGTGGGCAAAGCGACATAGAGCCCCGCCCGGCGCAGGAGACGGACCTCAGGACCTCGCACCGTCCCTTCGCCAGTCGCTCGTCCGCGGAACCGTGTTCACCGCTTTCGGCAACGCCTGGGCGGTGGTGCTCACGCTGGCGCTCCTGCCGGTCATGTTGTCCGGCCTCGGTCGTACCGCCTTCGGACTGTGGGTTCTCGTACAGACGTTGTCCGCCATCACGGGCTGGTTCTCACTAGCCGACCTCGGCACCGGCATCGCCACCACACGCGGGGTCGCTGCGGCGCTGTCCGAAGGCGATGCCGCAGCTGCCTCGCGATGGACCTCGGCGGGTTTGACCGTGCACCTGGCCTGTGGGGCGATCAGCGGCCTCCTCGTAGCCGCCGCAGGGCCCTTCGTCCTGCCGAGTCTTTTCCGGGCGCCGAGTGACCTGCAGGGGCCTCTGCGGCTCGCCATCGTTCTGGCGGGCGCACAGATCGTCGCCGACCTGGTCATCGAGGGCTTCGAGGCCTGCCTTGAGGGGACCCAACGGGTGGACCTCTCGCGGGGTGTCGATGGGCTGCGTCGCACCCTGGTGACGATCGGTACGGCCATAGTCGCCGCGATCAGCGGAAGTCTTGCCGCGGTGGCGGTCACCAGCCTGGTGCTCTCGCTGGTCGCCGTGCTGGCCGTGATCGCGATCGGCGTCCCCCGCCTCCCCCGCCTGCACCACGCCCCGTGGAGCGACGTTCGAGCCCTCCTGCGGCGGGGACGGGGTGTCGCCGTGCTCCGACCGCTCGGCGTGGTGCAGCGCACGATGGATCGTGCGCTGGTCGGTCTGATCCTCGGCCCATCCGCCGTGGCCACGGTCGAGATCGCCACCCAGGTCATGAACGGGATCGAAGCGGTGGTCTCGGCCTCCTCCTACGCCGTGGTGCCCAGCGCCAGCTGGCTCGGGGCGCGGGGAGGGGACGGCCGGCTGAGAACGCTGCTGCTTCGGGGGACCCGCTACTCGACGATCGCCAGCTGGTCGGCCGCGGCCGGGGCAGGCCTCCTGGCAGGCCCGCTGCTGCACCTCTGGCTCGGCCAGGGGGCGAGCGGCGCCGCAACGCTCGCCGTGGTCGCCGTGTCGGCCGCCGCAGTTGCTGCCCCTGTCCAGGTGTCCTCTAACCTGCTCCTCGGCACCGGTCGCACCACTGACATCCTTCGGGCGGCCCTCGTCGCCATCGTTGTCAACCTGGTGATCTCGGGCCTGCTCATCGATGTCATGGGAGCAGTGGGGACCTTTGTCGGTACCTTGGTGGCGAACGCGCTGATTGTCCCCCTTCTCTTCGGCCCGGCCCTCGCCCGGGCCGGCGTCAGCTCGGCAGAGCTGGTTCGCTCAGCGCTCCTGCCGGCCCTCGTCCCCCCCTGCGGATTTGCCCTGGCTGCCCTGCCGTTCGTGCTTCTCGATCTTCCGGACCTGTCGACGGTTGTCCTTGCGGGTGCCGCCGGAACCGTTGTCGGGACATCAGCTGTCTGGAGGATCGGGCTCGTTGACGAGGACCGCGATCGGTTCGCTGCCTGGCTCGGGAGGCGCCGAAACTCGTCGGAGACGAGCTAGCCTGCGCATCGTGGGGACTGGGTCCGACGCGGTCGTCGAACCCCAGTTCCGTCGCTACATCGACCCGCAGGGACGGGTCTTCGAGCACGCTTACGTCGATCACGGTTCAGCGGACCTCGCGGTGCACTTCAGCGCCTTCTTCGGGGGCTGGACGGAAGCAAGACGTTACCGCGAGACCTTCGGCGGCTACTTCCACCGGCTCAAGATGCTCGGCACGTGCCCTGACCGGAACTGGTTGTTTCTCTGCGACTCCCATGGAGTCGAGCGCAACGGCTGCTACTACCTTGGCGAGCGCGGTGATCTGTTCGTCCAGCGCGCCATGCTTGAGATCATCCGCTCGACCATGGCCCAACGCGGCGACCTTCCCGAGCGGGTGGTAACTGTCGGATCTTCGATGGGAGCCACCGCGGCGATCACCTTGGCCCTGCTGCTCGACTTGCGTGGAGTTGTGGCGATCAGTCCTCACATCGACCTCGACACCTCGGCCCGGATGCAGGGCCGAGAGGCGCATGTAGCTTTCGCCGTGGCCGACGGAGAGACCCAGTCCCCGACGAACCATCCCATCACGCGCCAGATCCGAGCTCTCGTTGAGGAGCGCGAACCTGAAAGGCCGCTTCCTCGCCTCTTCGTGCAGTCGTGCACCGACGACGTGGGGGTGCACCACGAACAGGTCGAGCCCTTGCTCTCGTCGTGGAGGGCGAAGGGTGGCGCGTGCTGGCTTGACGAGCGGCCATCAGGGGGGCACACGAGCGACTGGGCGACCCGGCCTCTCCTCCTCGATGTCATCGCCTCCCTGCGCAGCGGCGAACCACCGGACGTCCGCTCGTACCAGTCGGATCCCATATTCGCCGGAGGACTGATGAGGCCGCCGTTCAGCCATCGAATGCGAGGCCGGGTGAGCCGCTCCATGAAGTCCCTGGGCCTACGTCGCTAGCAAACCTTCCCGTCGTCCCGCAGGGCTGCCAGAGTGAGGGGGTGACGCTCGACGGTAAGACGGTGCTCCTCACTGGAGGAACCGGTTCCTTTGGCACCAACTTCCTCTACCGGGTCTTGGCCGAGCACCCGACGACAACGGTGAGGGTCTACTCCAGGGACGAGCTGAAGCAGTCGCAGCTCCAGGAGCGCTTCGCCGGCGAGGAGCGCGTGCGCTGGCTCATCGGGGACATCCGGGATCAGCAGCGGATGACCCGTGCGGCACAGGGGTGTGACGTGATCATCCACAGCGCCGCCATGAAGCAGGTGCCGGCGTGTGAGTACAACCCCTTCGAGGCCGTGCGCACCAACGTCATGGGCGGCCAGCACGTCGTCGACGCCGCCATCAATGCAGGCGTGGAACGGGTCGTGGCCCTCTCCACCGACAAGGCCGTCAACCCCGTCAACCTCTACGGCGCCACCAAGCTGTGCATGGAGAAGATCGTGGTGCAGGGCAACGCCTATGCCGCCCAGTTCCCGACGCGGCTGGCGTGCGTGCGCTACGGCAACGTCGTGGGCTCTCGCGGCTCAGTCGTTCCGCTGTTCACGAAGCTGGCGGCCGGCGGCGGGCCCATGACGATCACCGACGACCGGATGACCCGCTTCTGGATCACCCTCGACGAGGCCGTCGACCTCGTGCTCTACGCCCTGGCCAACATGCACGGCGGCGAGGTCTTCATCCCTAAGATCCCTTCCATGCGGGTCGTCGACCTCGCCGAGGCGATGGGACCCGGGCTCGAGGTGAAGATCACCGGCATCCGACCGGGGGAGAAGCTCCACGAGCTCCTCATCACGGCCGACGAGTCCCGCCACACCGTCGACGCCGGCGACGTCTACGTCGTGCTCCCCGAACACCCGTGGTGGACCCAGACAACCAAGTGGACCAACTCACCGCTCCTTCCCGACGGGTTCGCGTACGCGTCGGACACCAACGACCGCTTCCTCTCGGTCGAGGAGCTAAGGACGATGCAGCCTTGACGGCCGGGCCGGCCGAGCGGCCGTTCCTCCCCTATGCCCGGCAGTCGGTGGACGAGAGCGACGTCCACGCCGTCGTCGACGTCCTCGAGGGGGACTGGCTGACCCAGGGCCCCGCCGTCGGCGCGTTCGAGGCGGCGCTGGCCGAGGTGACGACCGCCAGCCACGTGGTCGCCTTCTCCAGCGGCACGGCTGCACTCCACGCCGCCTGTGCCGTGGCCGGGCTGGGCCCCGGCGACCGGGTGGGCGCCCCGGCGCTCACGTTCGCCGCGTCCGTGGCCTGTGCCGTCCACACCGGCGCCTCCCCGGTCCTGCTCGACATCGACCCGGACACCCTGAACCTCGATCCGGCAGCCGTGCCTCCCGGGCTCGACGGGCTGGTGGCCGTCCACTACGCCGGGCTCCCGGTCGCGCTCGAGGGCCTGGCCAACCGGCCGAGGGTGGTCATCGAGGACGCCGCCCACGCCCTCGGCGCCCGCACGCCCGACGGGCCGGTCGGGTCGTGCGCCTCCTCCGACCTGTGCTGCCTGTCGTTCCACCCGGTGAAGCCGATCACCACCGGCGAGGGCGGCGCGGTGACCACGAACGACGCTGCGCTGGCGGCTCGGCTGCGCTCCTTTCGGTCCCACGGCACGGCGCCCGCCCCGGAGCGGGGCCCCTGGGCCTACGACGTGGGTGCGGCCGGGTTCAACTACCGCCTGACCGACCTGCAGGCCGCGCTGGGGACGAGCCAGCTGCTCCGCCTGGAGCGGTTCATCACACGGCGCAACGAGCTGGCGGACCGGTACCGCCGCCTACTGGCCGATCTCCCGGTGCAGCTCCCGCCGGCGGCCGCCGAGGGCCGGCGCCACGGGTACCACCTCTTCGCCGTCCGCCTGTCCGACCGCCGCCGGGTCTACGACGAGCTGCGCAGCCGCGGGATCGGCGTGCAGGTGCACTACGTCCCCCTCCACCACCACACCGCCTTCCGCCACCTCGCCGGACCCGGCGACCTGCCCGAGACGGACGCCGCCTACGCCGGGCTGCTCTCGCTGCCGATGTACCCGGCCATGACCGACCTCGATCAGGACCGGGTCGTCGAGGCGCTGGGTGCGGTGCTGTGATCCGGCCGCTGGGCCGCTCCGAGGCGTTGCTGGCCCGGGCCAGGGCCGTCATCCCGCTCGGCACCCAGACTCTCTCGAAGAGCACCAGCCAGTGGGTGCAGGGCGTGGCCCCGGTCTACCTTGAGCGCGGCGTCGGCTCGCACGTCTGGGACGTGGACGGCAACGAGTGGGTCGACTTCCCGATGGCTCTCGGTCCCGTCCTCCTCGGCTACGCCGACCCGGCGGTCGACGAGGCCATCCGCCGCCAGCTGGTAGACGGCATCATCTTCACGCTCTGCCACCCCCTCGAGGTCGAGGTGGCCGAGCGCATTGTCGACCTCTGCCCGGGGGTCGAGGCCGTGCGGTTCGCCAAGAGCGGCTCGGACGCCGTGAGCGCAGCCGTCCGGGCCGCCCGGGCGGCGACGGGTCGCGACCACGTCATCGTGTGCGGGTACCACGGCTGGCACGACTGGTACATCGGCTCGACCACCCGGGACCGGGGCGTTCCGGAGGCAGTGCGGGCGCTGACATCGACCGCCCCGTTCGGTGATCTAGAGGCCCTGGCCGAGGGGCTCCGCCGCCAGCCCGTGGCTGCGGTCGTCGTCGAGCCCGCCAGCGCCACCACGCCACCCGAGGGCTACCTCCAGGGGCTCGTCGACCTCGCCCGCGCCGCCGGCGCCGTCTCGGTCTTCGACGAGGTGATCACCGGGTTCCGGCTCGCCCCGGGCGGCGCCCGGGAGCGCTACGGCGTCATCCCCGACCTCTCCTGCTACGGCAAGGCCCTCGGCAACGGCATGCCTGTGTCCGCCGTCGCCGGCAGCTGGTCGGTCATGTGCGAGTTCGAGGAGGTCTTCTTCTCGGGAACCCACGGAGGCGAGGCGCTGTCCCTGGCCGCAGCCCGGGCCGTGCTCGACACCGTCGCCGACGGCACGGTCCTCGCCGGCATCCGGACCCGCGGCGAGCGGATGCTGGCAGGGATCGCCGCGGCCATCGAGCGCCATGGCGTCGGTGCGAGCGTCGCCGTCGGTGGCGAGCCCGAGCGCGCCGTGGTCAGCGTCCGGGGCCCGGAGCCCGAGCTCATCCGGTCGTGGCTCCAGCAGTGCCTGCTCGACGAGGGCTGCCTCTTCAACGGCTCGATGTTCATCTGCGCCCGGCACAGCGACGCCGACGTCGACCGGGCGCTCAAGGGATTCGACCGCGCCTTCTCCGAGCTGGCCGAAGGCACCGAGCTGGCCGCACGGCTGCGAGGCCCCGTCCTCCGTCCCGTCTTCCGGGCGCCGTGAGCGCATCGATCCTCGTGCTCGGGGCCGGGTCGATCGGCCGCCGGCACGCCCAGAACCTGCTGGAGCTCGGCGCCGACGTCACGCTGTCCGATCCCGACGCCGAGCGGGCGGCGTCGGTGCCTGGGGTCCGACCGGCCCGGCCGCCGCTCGACGACATCCCCCCGGTCGACGCGATCGTCGTGGCCAGCCCCACCTCGCTGCACGCCGAGCACGCCGGATGGGCTCTGGAGCGGGTGGCGGCCGTGCTCGTGGAGAAGCCCCTGGTGGCCACCGAGCAGGAGGCCGTCCCGCTCCGCCAACACCTGGATCGCATCATGGTGGGCTACAACCTGCGGCTGGTTGAGGGCGTCCGCCAGTTCGTCGAGCTGGTGCACACCGGGCGGATCGGGCCGGCGCGGTCCCTCCGGCTGTGGTTCGGCTCGTGGCTGCCGGCGTGGCGGCCGGCGGTCGACTACCGCACCACCTACTCGGCCCAGCGGGCCTTGGGGGGCGGCGTGCTCCTCGACGCCATCCACGAGCTCGACCTCCTGGTGTGGCTGGCGGGCGACGGCGAGTTCGAGGTGGTCGGGGCGCTCGTCGACCGGGTGGGTCCGCTCGAGCTCGACTGCGAGGACACGGTGAAGGCGGTGCTCCGGCACCGGTCGGGCACCCCGGCCGAGATCTCGCTCGACTACCTGGCCCGCCGCTACCGGCGAGGCATCGAGGTCATCGGGGCCGAGGCGACGGCGTGCCTCGACTGGACCACGGGGACGATCGAGCTGTCCACGGCCGAGGAGACGGAGCGCGCCGAGGTGAGCATGGATCCGGCGGCCGCCTACCGGGAGGAAGCCGCCCGCTTCCTCGCCTTCGCGGCCGGGACGGCGCCGGCGCCCGTAGGCGGCGCCGAGGGGCTCGCCTCGGTCGTCCTCGCCGACCGGATCCGGGCTGCGGCCCGATGAGCCCGCTGTGCGTGGTGCAGGCCCGCACTGGCTCGTTGCGCCTGCCGGGCAAGGTGCTGCTCGACCTGGGCGGCCGTCCGGTGCTGGCTCTCCTGCTGCTCCGGCTCCGGCGCGGCAGTTCCCCTGTCGTCGTGGCCACCTCCACGGCACCGGGCGACGACGACGTTGCCCGCCTGGCCGAGGTGCTCGACGTCCCCGTCGTGCGCGGGTCGGAGGCCGACGTCCTCGACCGCTTCCGGCTCGTGGCCGAGACCTTCCCGGGCGCCGACCCTCTCGTCCGGATCACGGCGGATTGCCCCTTCACCGACCCGGAGGTCATCGAGCGCGCCCTCGCCGTGCACGCCGCCTCCGATGCCGACTACACCTCCAACACCCTCTCCCGCACCTACCCCGACGGCTTGGACGTCGAGGTCGTCGCCCGAGCCGCGCTCCTGGCGGCCGCAGCGGAGGCGACCGAGCTCAACGAGCGCGAGCACGTCACCCCCTTCCTCCAGTGCCACCCTGACCGGTTCCGCTTGGCGGCCTTCTGCAGCGGCGACGACCTCGGTGACCTCCGCCTCACCCTCGACACCGCCGAGGACCTGGCCAGGCTACGGACCGTGGTCGGCGGCGTCGCCGACCACGTGCAGGCCGGCTGGAGGAGCTTCGTCGGCGACCGTCCGGCGCCCGGCGAGGTCGAGGTCCGTCCGCAGTGCGCCGAGGGCCTGCTCGCCACCCGGCGCTTCGCCGTCGTCGTCGGGGGCCAGGAGGTGGCGCAGGTGGTCGTGGACCTGCGCCCCGATGCGCCGGCGATCGTCGCGGGCCACATCCCTGACGACCTGAACGCCGAGGTCCTGCGCCGGACGTCGCGCTGGCTCGCCATGGACCTGCAGCGCGGGCCGCTCACGTCACTCACCCGCTGAAGCGGGGCCGGCCCGCCTCAGCCCGGGCTCAGGACGTCCCAGGCCACCGGGTCGCCGCGACGCACGGGCCGGGTCACCCGGCGGCCGATGACGTCGGGCTCGTGCCGCGGTGAGAGGCCGACGTTCGGCCGCCGCGACCCGATGGCGGCGGCGTCCACCAGCTCGCCGGCCGGCAGGTCGCGCAGGAAGAAAAGCGAGCGCCGGAAGTGCAGGCTGGCCGCCTCGCTCGCCGACGGGCCGTAGCGCACGGTGCCCAGGGCGGCCTCCGCCTCCCGGATGGCGCCGACCAGGTCGGCGAACTCTGCCGGCTCGAGAGAGAAGGCGCTGTCCGCCGTCGGGACGGCGCGGGACCCGGTGAGGTGCTTCTCGACCACGCAGGCGCCGAGCGCGACGGCGGCCGTCGCCGCCGTGTGGCCCAGGGTGTGGTCGGACAGGCCGACAGGGGCGCTCCAGGTCGCAGCCATGTGGGGGATGGTCCGCAGGTCCATCTCCCGGGCCGAGGCCGGGTAGGCGCTGTTGCAGCGGAGCAGGACCAGCTCGGTGCAGCCGGCCTCCCGCAGCGTCGCCACGGCCCGGTCGATCTCCTGGAGCGTGGCCATGCCAGTCGAGAGGAGGATCGGAAGCTTCGTGGAGGCGGCGTGCTCGAGCAGACCCGTGTCGACCAGCTCGAAGGAGGCCACCTTCAGGGCCCGCACCCCGAGGCCCACCAGGTTGTCGACGGCCCCGCGGTCAAAGGGCGCGGACAGCGGCTCGAGGCCGAGGGACACCGCCAGCTCAAACAGGGGGGCGTGCCACTCCCACGGGGTCTGCGCCTCGGCGTACAGCTCGTAGAGCTGCCGCCCGGACCACAGCGTCCCCGGCCCCACCGAGAACCAGGGCTGGTCGCAGTCCAGCGTCATGGTGTCCGGCGTGTAGGTCTGCAGCTTGACGGCGTCGGCACCGGCCTCGGCTGCGGCGTGGACGAGCTCCTGGGCCCGGCTCAGCGACCCGCCATGGTTGGCGGAGAGCTCGGCGATGACGAAGGTCGGCCGGTCCGGCCCGATCTGCCGCTCGCCGAGCGTCACCGCGGTCAGGTCTTCTACTCCATCACCCATCTCCGTCAGTCATCGGCATCGGACGGCTCACCATGAGCGCCAGACCAGGTCAAAGGCCTCAGCCGCGCCCACGCCCACGGTGGATCCCCACCGGACCGCCTGGGCCCGCAGCGACTCGGGGGACCGGGGGTGGGGGAAGGCCCTGACCTCGTCGGCGTAGACCTCCATCGCCGCGACCTTCCGGTCGAGGGTGGCCGTGATGTCCACGAAGGTGTTCGGCCGGAAGGCTGGGGCGAAGCGCTGGAAGGCCCACTCCGTCGAGGATCCGACCTCGAAGGCGAGCACCTCCCGAACGGTCTGCCCCGGGACCGGCCGCGTTGCGGTCATGGCCGCCCGGAAGACCGTCTGGTGGTCGACGTTCAGGTCGCCGCCGTGCTGGGTGAGCACGAGCGCGGCCTGGGACCTCTCGACGAGGGCCTCGACCTCCTTGATCACGTCGAGGAGGTCGATGCTGTCGAAGCGGTTGTCCGGCAGCCCGACGTGGACGACCTCGCTGGCGCCGAGGAGGGTGCGGCCCGGTGGCTCTGGCTGCGCAGCGCCTCGACCTCGGCGGGTCGGCGTCGTCCCGGCGCGCCGGTCTCGACGTGCTTCCTTCGCCCAGGATGTCGATCAGGACCGTGGCGCCCTCCTCGGCCATGCGGGCGATCGTGCTGCCGCACCCGAGGACCTCGTGGTCCGGGTGGGCGGCCAGGACAAGGACGTTTACCGCCCCTCGTCCCGGATCGTGATGCGGACGTCGGCCTCGAGCCGCTCGTCGTAGCGGCGCGGCGCGGCGCGGCGCGAGCCGGTAGGGCCGTGGTCGACGAACGCAGGCGGGTAGCCGTCGGCGTCCAGCATCTGCACGAAGCGGAGGATGCCGTCGAGGTCGCCGGACGCCGGGAGGCGGCTCTCTTCCGGCTTCCGCCGCGGGAAGGCAACGACCTCGCCGTCCTGGGGGACCGGCTCGGGCTCGGTGGCGACGATCTCCTCGATCATCGAGGCGGCGAGCGCGTCGGCCCGCAGGTAGACCTCCTCGGCGGTGCCGCACAGGTCGAGCATCTGCTTGCCGTACCACCGGTCCGGCGTCGATCTCGTCGGTCATGCGGAGCGCGCTGATCATGGTGGAGCGGTGGCCGCGGTGCACCAGGTTCTGCAGCGGCGTCCCGCTCGCCGCTAGGGACATCGGTCATGTGGAACACGACGCACTCGTTGCTCGTGGTCAGCGCCGGCGGCACCTTGCGCGACCAGTGGAGGAACACGTAGCGGGGCCTCGTCCCGGCCAGGGCCTCCTCGAGCTCGTCGGGGGACGCCACGAACCGCCAGCCCGGGCCGGGCCGCCAGGTGGCGGTCGAACGTCCGCCGGTTCCACGGCTTCATGCCGGCCACGACGTACGCCGGAGCCTCAGAGGGGGTCATGGCCGGACCGAACATATCGGAGCCACCGGCCGGCGTCGCTACTTCCGGAGCCGCAGAACACGAACCCGGCGAGGTCGAACGAGCGGGCCGAGGCCGTGTTCTCGGGCTTCACCAGGGCGTCGACGGTGACGCCCCGTCGGGCCCGCAGGAACGCCCGCACCCCGGCGTCGATCACGGCCGGTCCGAGGCCCTCGCCCCGGTGCTCGGGGGCCACGGCGACGGCGACCTCGGCCCGGTCGCCGGCCTGGTCGAAGCGGATCTGGCCCACCAGGCCGGCATCGCTCGCAGCCAGGTACATCGAGCACGCCGGGTCGGCGAGCTTCCGCTCCAGCCACGTGGTGTGCACCTCCCACGGGATCGGCGTCGGGTCGAAGGACGAGGCTCGCGTTCCTGCGTCGTTCGCCCAGCGCCACAGCAGGCCGGCATCCGAGGCAGCCACCGGGCGCAGGCTGAGCAGGTCGCCGCGCATGTGGGCGACGACCCGCTTCGCCCCCCGGGCGTCCACCAGGTCCATCCCCGCGGCGATCATCCGCTGACGGCGGCCAGCGTCACCTGCAAGCTCCCGGATGGCCTCGAGGGCACGGGCGCCCTCGACCTGCTCGAGCGTCCCGAGATCGAGGGCGATCCCTGCAAGGCCGAGGGCTTCGGCGACAGGCCGCTGGTTCCCGGTCGTCGCCAGGACGGCCATGGGCACCCCGAGGCAGCACAGCTCCCAGCAGGTGCTCCCGGAGGCGGCGACGGCGAGGTCGGCCTCGAGCATCTCGACGGACACGTCGGCGGCGCCACGCAGCCAGCGGACCTCGTGGTCGCGACCGAGGTCGGCGGCCATGGCCTCGAACAGCCCGAGCACCGGAGGCGGTGGGTCCCCGCCCACGGACAGCAACACCCGCCGGGCCCGACCGGGGACCGGGCGGTCCTCTGCCGCGGGCCGGGCGACGGACACCTCCCGGCGGAGGAGGGCGAACCGCGGGCCCAGGAGGACGCGATCGGAGGTGACGCGGTCGCGGTACCGATCGGTCGACGCCCCCAGGTTCTGATCGAGCAGGGAGTCGGCGGGGCCCGCCCGGCCGAGCCCCTGGTCGTCGATCACCAGGATGCGGGCACCGCGGGCCCGGGCCGCACGACCCTCGTCCGGGCCGAACCGGTAGCCGTCGACGACGAGCCAGTCGGGATCGCTCGAGGTCGGGGCGTCGACGGGCCGGACGTCGACCCCTTCTGTCGCGTAGCGGTCGACCCAGCTGTCGTGGTCGTCGATGAGCAGGATCACCTCACCTCCGGTGTCCCGCCAGGCCTGGGTCAGGGCCAGGCACCGGGCCAGGTGGCCGGATCCCACGCCTGCCCCGCCGTCGGCGCGGACGGCCAGCAGGCTTCGCCCCCCCCGAGCCTCCACGTTCGAGATGGTACGCAGTGCGCAGGGGCAGAACGATCGGGGACCCCCGGGTCCGTGCGGCTGGCGCTCCACGTCGCGGCGCTGCTGCTGCTGCTGCTCCTCGTCGGTACGGCGGCGACCAGGGCCGGAACGGGCATCTCCTCCGACGCGGGCGCAGGCGCCTACCAGGCCGTCCTCCTGGACCGCGGGCAGTGGACCCTCCCGCCGACGCTGCCGGAGCTGGATCCGTCGGGCACACGCCATCCGTTCCTCAGGAGGGACGAGGGGATCCGCGGCCGTCGTTGCCGCCGTGGCCCACCGCCGGCGCTTCCCACCCGCCGTCGTCGGGGCTCTTGCCGCCGCCGCCGGGGTCGCGGCACTCGTGTGGGTCAGGGCCGAGCCCGGCATGGTGCCGGGGTTCCTCCCGGCCACGGCGAGGCCGGTTCTACGCGATCCTCCTCCCGGGCGCGGGAGCCCTGGTGGCCGGAGCCTGGCCGGGAGAGCGGCGGGTCGAGGCCCGCCCGCTGCTGCTCGGCCTCGCCGCCGTCGGCCTCGTCACCTCGCTCGGGGGCGTGCTGGCCGTCCGCCAGGCGCACCGGTTTCACCGATGTGCTCGAGCAGGAGGGCGACACGGCTCGACGCTGCGACCACCAGCCCGACGGGCAGGCGACCAACCCCTCGTCAGCGAGGAGGGCCACGTGGGTGTTCGGCTGGAACGAGTCAATCCTGAGGGCGAACGACTGAAGGGCAGCCGCTGGGGAGGGCCCCGACCCCGCCGCCGTCCCCGCTACCGGTCGCGGACTGACAGACCTTGACGGCTGGCTGCGGACCCAAGGCGCTCGTCGAAGGTGGCAACGGCGGCACCTACTTGCTCACCGGCCAAAAGCACACAGCAGTCAGGGAGCCTCAGCCCGGTTTCCGATCGGAGGGTGGCGAGACGGGATGGGGCGTCGTCGTCAAGGCTGACGGCACGCACCCCAAGCTCTTCCAGCGCGGCGACGGCGTCGGCGAGCCGGCCGGCACGGGTCGGGCCCACCAGCACCTCGGCGAGCGAGAGAGGGCTCGCCATGAAGGCCTCGCTCGCCGCCGCCACCAGCAGCGCGGAGGCACGGTCGTGGTGGGCGTCGGTCGCATCCAGGTGGGCGATCATCACGGTGGCGTCCAGGACGATCAGGCCGGCCACTCCTCCCGAAGCTGGCGCAGGTAGCTCACGCCGTACACCCCCGTCAGGGCGCCGCGGCTGCGTTCCACCGCCTCCCGGCGTGCGGTCAGCTCCTCCTCATCGCTCTGGATCACGGCTCGGTGCCCCTCTTCGAGGAGGTGGAGCAGGAGCTTCGGGCGGCTGTGGCTGTCCTCCGGCCAGCGCCTGGCGGCATCGTCCAGCGCCCGGGCCACCGCTTCGGTCTCGGTGATGAGATGGCGACGGCGGGTGGTGGGCACGACGAGAGTGTAACACCACGGGCTCAGGTGTTACACCTTGGCGGAAGGCGTGGTCGCAGGTCAGCAGGCCAGGGCGAAGCGGAGAGCCCGGCAGGCGTCGGACAGCTTCGCCTCGGACAGGGTGCCGACTCGCCGGATCAGGCGGCCCCGGCCGATGAGCTGGAGGTTGTCGAAGTTGGCAACCGACGGATGGAGGAGCCCGTCTTCCTTGGCGAGGCCAACCTCGCTCGGGATTCCTCGCACCGTGGAGGTCACGGGTGCGGCGACGACCGAGTGCAGGTGGCGGATCACGCTTCCCCTGGTCATCACCACGATGGGCCGGATCTTGTCGCCGGGCAGGTCCGCCAGCCAGATCTCGCCCCGGCGGGGGAGAAAGGGGTTCATCGTCTTTCGCCGATGCCGTAGAGGCGGGCCCAGTCGACGTCGTCAGCGAGCTCGTGCTGATCACGTGGTGCATCGGCCCAGGCGTCGTCGTCCGCCTGCTGGGGGTGGGCCAGGTACCCGGCGATGTGACGTTGCTCGAGCTCAGCGACGATCAGGCGGTCGAGGGCCACGTCGATCAGGCGGGACAGCGTGGTGGTCCCCAGGAGCTGGCGCGCTTGCGCCACCTTCACGGCATCGACGCTGACCGAGATCTTCACCTTGGGCATACCAATCATGCTACTGATGGTGAGCCTCTCGGGGGCACCAAGCGGGCGCAGGCAGAAGGTGCGGCTACCTTCTCCGCCGCATGGCACAGGTGGACCTGGGGGCGACGGTCGAGGGTGGGGTCACCCTGGGGG
>Ga0136611_10001381_pt1 | contig 16847 bp, 13 predicted proteins | sample AntDrymUQ2232306_2_FD_106645 | JGI IMG/M metagenome (GOLD analysis project Ga0136611, IMG submission 106645) | Polar desert sand microbial communities from Dry Valleys, Antarctica - metaG UQ223 (23.06) | ecosystem: Environmental > Terrestrial > Soil > Desert | place: Antarctica: Dry Valley...
AGCAGTGGCAGCTCGTGTGGCTCATAACCACAAGGTCGCAGGTTCGAGTCCTGCCCCCGCTACCAAATTAGGATTTTTATCGGCTGAAAGGCCGATATTTTTCATTAACAGATAAGAATTGTTGAGTTGAGCGGTTCTAACACCAGTTGAAAAATCATAGATGATACCTTCTGGAAATACCAACTCTTGTAACCGCTTTTTGACCTCTAGGGTTCCGAGGTTCCAGAAGTCGTCCGGGTGAGTGAGCAGCATAATAGCAGCGTCCACCACATGTTCTTTGTTCTTTACTTCGTGGCCATTGTCAGTTTTCTTAAGTTCAATTTCGGTAATTTGTTTTTCCAACTCGTCCAACTTTGCTTCTTTCTCTTTCTCGCTTAGTCGTCCATCAATAAACAAATCAACCACTTTTGATTTTTTATGTTGCAAGGTTGTGAGTTCGTCAGTAAGTGTTTTGTTGTAGCTGACAGCGTGTTTGAATTCGTTATTCCAATTACGAAGCACCGTTTCTTTGAATAGTTTTACTACGCTTTCTTTTGGACGGGCAGCTCTCAATAAGTTCATGAATTCATCATGAACATCATCTTTCTTTCTGCTTGTTGCCTTAATCTCGTCACTAAGACGACAGTCCACGCAACTATACCGTGGATACAATTTTCCGCCCCGGCCTTTGGGCGCGTTGCCCGTAATAGCCCCACCGCAGAAGTAGCAACATAAAAAACCACCACGTAGTGGGTAGTTATCAGAACTATTACGATTGATTTTTTGGAACTGCCGATCAACCAGACTTTTCACTTTATAGTGCAAGAATAAACTCACAATCGGTTTGTGCATACCTTGGATGTACTGGTTATCAGTAAATTTAGTACAGACAAAGCCAGCGTAAAGAGGGTTCATTAGCATATTCTTAGTAGACTGCCAGCTAAGCCGGTTGCCATTTTTCGTACGCACACCGATAATATAAGCTCGTTCCATTGCTTGCTTTACAGTCATTGCCCCCTCGGCAAACTCTTCAAATAGCTGCAGTACTTTACGGGAGTCCTCATTTGGCTCAACAGTCGTAAATCCGGATGCTGTTCGTATTTTCTTATAGCCAAAAGGCGCGTCATGGCACCAGCCGCCCTGTTCAGAACGTGCTCTCATACCGCCGGTTGTTCTAGCAGTTCGGATTTCATTATCAAATTGAGCAAACGAAGCCAGAACATTTTCAAACAAAGTACCCATAGGGTCATCGCCTATAGGCTCGGTGACTGATACTAATTTAATTCCCAATTTTGCAAGATTAGCCTTAATAATATGGTGATACTCTGCCTTACGTGCCAATCTATCCACTTTCCAAACAATACACTGCGTAATTTTGTCTCGGTTCTTAGAGCAAAACTCAAGCATACGTGCGAGTTCGGGGCGGTTCATAATTTTGGCTGACTCACCCTCTTCACGAAAAACATTTTCGTCAGGCAGTTCTAAGTCATTCTTCGCAGCATAATCACGGCAGGCTTTTTCCTGGCTATCCAGACTGGTACCAGAAACTTGCTCATCTGTTGATACTCGGACGTAGGCAACTGCTTGTTTCACTTTGAACCCTCACTTAGTCATTTTCACTCTTAGTATACTTCATAATTGTCTCATACATCTCACCATTTTGAACCGTTAAAACAAACCCCCTAGCGAGTGAGTTTAGACGGTCAATTAGTACCAGTATTTCGTCGTCAGTCATAGTGTCAGCATCGCTACCCATAATTTCCCTTGCCTCGATAACTGAAATAATAGGTTCACTCTCCACGGTTAGTCCTTTTTAAGCGATTGCTTCTTGTGGCTCAAACGTATGGTCAGCATTTGCTTGGCTAAACTAGCGAATAACCGCCCTGGCGTTTTGCCGTCACGGCAGCGTTTTTGCAAATCTAAAATTGTTTGAGGCCCAAGTTCATAGACTAACTTGTAGTACCACTTTTTATATTCCGGCGTGGCATATTCTTTCACTAGTCCTTCAACTATTTCGTCGGCCTGAATAAAAGGTACTTCTTTTCTGAAGTCACGGTATGTACTATTGTCAGTTGGCAACTGGTCTCCTATTTTTTCCATACCTTTACTCCTTTTTGACGATTGTCTATAGGCAGTAAACATAAAAGAATAAGCACCTAACAGCAGTAGATCGTTTCTATTACGTCTTATTACAAGCCGTTAAGGTAAAATAATGCTGGCTTATTACAGCTTATTTGGACTTTTTGTAGTTCTTAGCAATTTGTCGGAGCTGCTTTCGGGTAATAACAAATGATAGTCGTTCAAACTTAAAAGAAGACGAGGTGATTGTAAATGCACGATTAAAAGGAATATCTGGAAATTTCTCTGAGTTAAAACTTCTAAAAATATTTGGGAAATTTTCTTTAATCGCCATGCCTGCCATGCCGCCAGTTCTGAAGTGGCTCTTTAGGGCAGTCCCATTTGTCTGCTTCAAAGCGTATTCTAAGACCGATTTAGGCTTTCCCTTTCTGAATGCGTGCACTACATAGCTTTCTCCCTCACCGACTACGAGTAGTAGATTAGGCTCTTTGTAGTCAAAATGTGCTGTAGCTTGTTCTGCGTCGTCCAGGAGATGAATATTCCGTTCGGCGTTATGGATTTTACGCAACTCGCCGACTATTCGTACAAGCTCTTCTACACTGTGGTACATACGATCAGGAGCCAGAACCGTTATTTTGGAAGAAGGCTTTGCTCTTTTTATGCGGGTTGTGTAATAGGGGTCGGCTATTCCGAACTCAAGGATATCCACTACTCTGGCGTACCAAGTAGCATATAACTTTTCGTGTTTCTGGGAGTCCAAATAAAGATTCCAGTGCTCCATGTTGTTGCTTTCTCTTGGCAAATAGCTTGGATAATATCTATCCATGAACTTTTGACCGCGCAAGAGTAAACCCTCAAGTTGTAATAACTGGTCTTGGTCTACTGCCACGCCTATATAATAGCTGAAATTTCAGAAAATTTTTTGCGCGCGCACCGAGTGAGAGAAATGAGAAGAAGAAAGAGGGGGTGGGGTACAAAAACATTCGGCAGCATGAGTGCAAGTCGCACATGTTCTTGTGCAACATGCCAGGGTGCACCGGGTCATCGTACATTACTCGGCAATGTACGACGCCCTTTCGATGCCAGGGCTTCAGGCTACAACGGACAAGATAAAAAAAAAGGGGGGGGTTACCCCCTGTCGGTATTAATACATAGAGACACAGCAGGTTTTTTAGGCCTTTACCTCTGTTAAGGATATAAAGCTAATCCAGCTTTTTAAGCAGTTCTGAGAGTTTAACTCGTAGTGCTTTTGCTATTTTTGAAAGTGTATAGAGATTTGGTGAATAAACACCCTGCTCAATAAACCCTATATAGGTTCGATGAAAGTCAGCCTTATCTGCAAGTTGCTCTTGTGTCAGTCCGGCTCTTAATCTGGCTTGTTGCACAAGTAGGCCTACTTTGTTGGTGAACTGCTTCTTGTCCTTCTTTTCCCGTGATGTAAGTATTTTATTAGCCATTACTCCTTAATTACAATCAATAGCAGAGTAAACATCTACAGAGCAAACATAGCAAGTTTGTCAAATGTGTAATATAATGTATCTATAATGCTATGTTTACTACGAGTAAAGATACTATAGAGATTTCGAATTTACAGAAATTTTTAGCACTTGCTGGAGTTTCGGTAATTTTAATTGCCATAGTTGTATTTGGTAGTTCACGGGCTAATAGCAAAAATATTGAGCCATCGTATAATTCTTGTGAAACTCGATATGATCCAACACCCTGTCCTGAACCTGACTATAGCTCCACGATTGAAGAATCAAAGAAATATTCGGATGATACTTCAGAAGATCACGAAGATAATTGTGGTGGCTACAGCTGCAAGCAACTTGAGCAGGAAGCCAACGAAGAAATAGAAAAAACCGACCGCGAGATTGACCAATCTTTACGCAAACAAGGAATACAATAGAAATAATCATGCATAAGCTATTCACTACCGTAGATCCGAAAGTACGTCTTTTCCGGCAATGGGCAAAGAAACATCGAGGCTTGGGCATCTTTGCTTACGTTTTTATTTTTGCATTGCTCTGGCCGATTTTAGTAGCTTATTTCGTTTCTAGTTTTGCCAATAAGAGACTAGGGCTGAACGCAGTTACAAAAACATTAGCTGTTGGTTTAATAGGCCTCGGTGCAATATTCAATACGGCTTGGGTTTATGGAATTGCCAGTCCTCGGCCTGTAGCAAAGAAACCCGTTGTCCAAACAGTCCAACCGCCTCAACAAAACGAACAGGAACAAGAAACACCCAAACCTGAACAACCAAAGGTTGAACTCTATAAAATTGTCGGGGTCGTTGATGGCGACACTGTGAAGGTCGACTATAACGGCAAAACCGAAACTTTGCGCTTGATTGGAGTAGATACACCAGAAGTTGTTGATCCTCGCACAACCGTGCAATGTTTTGGTGAAGAAGCTTCAGCTCGCGCCAAGGCAATATTAAACGGTCAATCAGTCAAACTTGAAGCTGATAGCACACAAAGTGACAGAGACAAATACAGTCGCTTATTACGCTATGTATTTCTTGAGGACGGCACAAACTTTAATAAACAAATGGTTGCTGAGGGCTACGCTTATGAATACACGTATGAAGTTCCGTATAAGTATCAACAGGAATTCAAATCAGCCCAGACGGTAGCCCAGAATAGCTCTAAAGGTCTCTGGGCGGCAAATACTTGTAGTGGGCAACGAACTAAAACTCAGCCGGTTGCTAAACCTGCACCAACTACGCAACAATCAGCCGACTGTAAGATTAAAGGTAACATCGCATCAGATGGAGAGAAAATTTATCACATGCTTGGGCAGCGCTACTATGACAAAACCGTTATTGATACGAGCAAAGGTGAAAAATGGTTCTGTTCTGAAGTCGAAGCAGTAAACTCTGGCTGGCGAAAATCTAAAGTTTAATCCGTATGGCTCAAGAACTATCTGAAGAGAACCTGAAAGCACTTGTCGATTATTTTGAACTGCTCGCAGAAATAGAAGCTAGTATTAAAACATCCTAGCGATAGAGCGGCACACTATACAACCCTTATGCTACCTATTTATATGACTTAGCCATATAATTAACATATGGCAATAAAAAACAGAAAAAATATTCCTTCCGACGGTGGATATTATGCGATTAAAGGTTTTGTCTTTCAGTTCGACAAATCTTTATTAGAAATTCTTGCTGAACCACAAAATGAAGTTGAAATTGAGCATGTTCAAGACATTGAAAGTGAGATGTACTACATGCAGATTAAGCATAAGGAGTCACAAGATTACGCTCATTCTAAAATAAGATCGGCAGTCATTCAACTTCTTAAACTTTCAAAATCCGATTTATCAAAAAAATTCATACTGTATTGCTACTTTAAAAATAAGAACACAAAGCGAATATACCTTAACTTAAAAGAACTAAATGAAATTCTAGGCAAAGAGCAGAATAGTTTCTCGACTGCGGAAAAGAAAGCCTTTACCGTAGCTTTCACATTGGAATTTGCTGACAATTTCGAAAAACAGTTCAGGCAAACTATCAAAACCATTAAAAAGTCCTTTAAGCTGAAGACTTTCGAGGAGGCGACTATGTATCATGCCTTGTTTCGAGCTTCATTACTAGAATTAGCTTTAAAAAAAAGAGGTGAACGTAAGATAAGTTTTTCTATACTTGAAGAGCTATCGAAATGTAGTGAAAAAATAGTCTTCGAAATTGCCTATTCAAAATACTTAACGAACGTAAAGTATTTAACATATTTAAAAAAGCAGTATTTTACTCATAAAAAGCCGAACATAAAAGATAGTGAACGCCTTTTTGTAGTGGATATTGATGAGTCGATTCATGACCCCGACATTATTCAAATAATTACTAATATTAGTAGCAGGTACTATATTCAGGATGTGTCAGCCGCGCCTTATATTTGTCTGACTGGCTTAGATAGAGAACGTTATATAAAGCTAAAACGTAAGCTTTGGAATAAGGGTTTACATTTTGCTGATGGAACCCATTTTGCGGAAGATGGTTTTCGAACCGAATCGTGCACAGAAAAGCTTCATAAAAAGCCAAACAATACAATAAAGTATAAGCTGCTCAATACACTCAATCTTGAGGCTCTATTAACTAAACATGAATTTGATGAGAGCTTCATATTTTTAAATCCCAATAGTAATAATCAAGACTTTAATGCCAGTACGGCAAAAAAGTTTTATCTTCAGAAAACCAAAGACCTAATAACGATAGTCGCATAAGGAGAACATACTATGGAGGAAGCTACAGCTGAAGTAATCGCAGTATATCCGGACAAGATTCGGATATTAGTAAAAAATATTAATAAGTTTCAGACTGGCGCAGAACCGCTGGCTGTAGGTTCTTATCTCAAGATATATGATCATACGGACTGTGCAATAATTGCAATAATTGAAAATTTTTCCATTGAACTGCACGAAGATGCTAAGACTGGTGTCAAATATAAGGTTTATATAGTTGAAGCAGCACCTTTGGGTGTCATAGATGCTGAGGGGGCGTTTACTAGAGGTGGCAATCAAATTGCTATTCCACCCAAGAAAGTTATACCGGCTAGTAAGGCCGACATACAAAAAATTTATGATGATATTGAAGAAAAGAGTGTTTTTTGTTTTTCAAAACTGTCGCAAGATAAGTCAATTAGTGTGCCTGTGGATGGAAATAGATTTTTTAATAAGCATATTGCAATTGTAGGTTCAACTGGCTCGGGAAAATCGCATACAGTAGCAAAAATACTTCAAGAAGCAATCATGGCAAAGAGCGGGGGCTATGCTGGCTTAAATAACTCTCATATTGTCATATTTGATATTCACTCCGAATACCAAAGTGCATTTCCTAAGGCTAACTACATAAGTGCAGCCAATCTGCTTTTGCCTTACTGGCTCTTAAATTATGAAGAACTAGAAGATCTTTTTATCGAGAGTAATGAGGAGCAATCACATAATCAGATTGCCATATTGAAAAAAGCAATTACTGACAATAAACAACTGCATTTTAAGGGTGATGAGGTTAGTAAAAGTAAGATATTCTATGACTCGCCAGTTTTCTTTAATATCAACGAAGTTTTAGATGTTATAAAAATAAAAAATGAAGAAATGGTTGAGGGAGCTAAAACTGGATCTACGAAGCAAGGTCCACTTTTTGGAAAGCTTGATAATTTTGCAACACGCCTTGAAAATAAAATTGGCGATAAGCGTTTGACCTTCTTGCTTGGTGATGATGCGAGGCAAATGAAACCAGTCGATGTTCTTACACAATTCCTCGCTTATACAGAGAAGAACCAGGCAAATATTACGATCATAGATGTTAGCGGTGTACCTTTTGAAGTTTTGAGTATAACTGTTTCGTTAATATCAAGAATATTATTTGATTACGCTTATCATACCAAGAAAAAAAATGCAAAGTCTCTTAATGAAACCCCCCTCTTAATTGTCTACGAAGAAGCCCATAAGTATGTTCCGAAAGGTGGTTCGGCAAAGTTTAATGCTTCACGTTTTTCCATTGAAAGAATTGCAAAAGAGGGCAGAAAATATGGAGTAACACTAGCTATTGTTAGTCAGCGGCCCTCTGAGATATCTGAAACTATATTTTCACAGTGCAGTAACTTTATTGCGATGAGGCTCACAAACCCAGATGATCAGAACTACGTAAAAAAACTACTACCTGATACGCTTGGTCCGCTTACTCAATCATTACCAATTCTTCAGGCAGGTGAGGCACTCTTAATTGGTGAATCCTCCGTCATGCCTTCATTAGTCAGAATTGACCCTTGCGACCCATCTCCTTCGTCAAGTGATATACAATATTTGGACGAGTGGAAGAAAGAATGGCTCGCAATTGACTTTGATCCAATAATTGACGCTTGGCAAAAATGAAAAATATTGCAAGACAAATATTCTCAAAATATGATAGTTGCGAAACATGTTTATGGTGAAAGCACCATCGGATCAATTAAACATTGAACTAAACCAGAATAAACTGATAGCTATTTTTGAAAACTTCAAGCGCCAAAATCTTATATCGGACTACACATTTAATGCTGATGATTCAGGTACCAACTTTGTTTTTTGCTTACATCGGAAGAACGACGACAAGGAAATACAATTAACTACAAATTTAGTAGATCACTATAAATTACTATTCGAAAACTATTATGAGGAGTTTACGGCTTATTTAAAAAAAGACGAAGACTTTCAAAGTCACATAAAGTGGTTCTTGCCGTTTTTAGAGTCATATCTTCAGCATGACTACCGTGAAATTGTGTATGAAAAAAAGTCAGGCGAACTCATAGGAAAGCGCCTAGAGTTTACAAATAAAAATTTGGGCAGAAAAGAATTAATGTCGCCATTAACAGTAAAGGATAAATTATTTAAAATGCTCCCTGGCCAATATAGAAAAATCCTGAAAGGTAAAGTATAAACAATCGCTAAGAACTATCAAAGTAGTGGCGAGCTTGATACAATTAAAGTTAGCCATAAGTAATAAAGGGGGTGGAGATGAAGAGATTAGCACGTGTACTAGCTGTTGTTGTAACAGGAGGTTTAACATTAGGTTTGAGTAGTACTGCATTTGCTGTTACGACACCACCAACCCCGACAGAATGTAGCGGCATGACTTTTACTAATACTAAGACTATTGTGGCAGGTGATGCACAAGCAGTGGTGGGAACAGCCGGAAATGATTTAATATTTGCTGGCAGTGCTAGTTCAGTTAATGGCTTTGGCGGCGATGACTGTATCGTGGTCAACGCTGTTAATAATGTGAATGGTGGTGATGGTAATGATGTAATTGTTGTGAATGGATGGGGTAACTTGGTAAATGCAGGCGCTGGAAACGATAAAGTATATGATAAGAGCCCGGGTGGCCAGGATATTCGCGGTAACGACGGTAACGACTACTTGTCCGGTGCTGGCAGCTCAACCGTAAACGGCGGTGCGGGCACGGATGAATGCTACAAGGGTACAAACGGACAAATCAAAAACTGCGAATTACCTGTATCCGCTCCAGCAGCGACCCCAGTACCATGGTGGGTTACGATGTGGGGCCAGTGGTTATAGCTGAAATTTGAGTCTCGGCTGGGACGGCTGTAAGCTGAAATAAAACCAGCGCATTTAACATTTGATTGACAGTATCACATAAATATGTTAGACTGTATTTTAATGTTAAGGTCTATAAAAACAGATAATAAAAATAAATTGAAGAGCATCTATTGGCTGTATATTTTGCAGCTAGAAGATGATTGCTTTTACATAGGTATTACCTCAAGGGTTAATCCTTACACACGGATACGCGAACACCAAGAGGGACGCGGAGCTACATGGACTAAAAAGCACACGCCTATAAAGACAATCAGCCTGGAAAAGTTAGGCTATCTTTCTGAAATTGCTGCAAAAACTATAGAGCAAAATGTGACAAAAGAATATATGAAAAGGTATAGCTACAATAAAGTTAGGGGTGGCGAGTATACATACTCTGGAAATTACGTTAAGTTTCACGATAAGTATTTCCAGACTAATGTGCTCAACAGTCACTGGGTGTAGCCAGATTAGTCAGGTTTGAAGGGATTTTCCTAATTTCCATAACACCAATAACTTTTGCTGGGTTATGTACCAAACCGGCGAACGAGATTTTCTAAAAGAAAATATTGTAGCCGCAGGTTCGGTCATCAAGGACGCCCGCAGAAGTCTTGCTTTGAGGACTAGCATCAGATGTAAGCTTGCCCTGCGCCCCACTATTACGCCTCCATCCGCACCGACTTTAGTCCGCTGATTTAACTCCCAATTTGCGGTAATTATAACTGTAGCTTGATTTTTTAATCGGGTAAGCGTTATTCTTAACTTAACCGTAAGGAGAAATAATGAGTAAGCAGAGCTGGTTCATCAAAAGCAGTAATATTTTTATTGTGTCAAAAAAGCTTGTCATGCCGAAACAGCGCCTCGCAGCGCTGTTTTTATTAGGAATTATTACAAGCAGCACCCTTATTACGTCATTTTCCCCTGTCGTTGCTGCCGAACTGGCAAAACCAAAAGTACCGAGCGCCTTGGAGCCAAAAGAAACAACGCACCTTCCAGCGGCTGATATAAATCCCAATAAACCGGTAGGCAATCCAGCCAAAGATGCACCGCAAGTCGATTTGTTAGGGCCGGGTCCTGACGGCAAGCGGCAAGTAGAATTTGAAGAACGTGAGCTGGTAGAAGAACGAACCGCCACCAAATCCGTCAAGCTGAACAAAGACGGCAGTAAAACTGAAACTCACTATATGACACCCCGCTATTACAAAAGTGGCAATGACTGGAGAGAAATTAAAACCAGGATTATAGAGGATAAAAATGCTGCCGATTCCGACAACACGTTTGGACAGAAATTCGGTGAGATTCAAACATGGCTAGGTGGCACACCTAATACGTACAAAATCGAGGAAAATGACTGGCAAGCTCGTTTTGCGCCTTCAAATGATTCTGCAGGTATGGTACGCGTGCAGAAAAATGGTCAAACAGTTACGCTTAAACCAGAGGGCGCAAAAAAGGTTGATCCTGTTCTAACAACAAATGCAGACGGCCGCCAAGTAGTCGGATATTATGATTTATGGCCCGGCATTAACGTGGAGTATGTGGTTCGCAGCTCTCAGCTTAAAGAGTTTGTAGTACTGAAGGATAAAAATGCAAAGCTTGAGTATTCATTTAAAATTGAAGGCGCTGGACTAGAGCCTGACAGTGAACAACCCGGTGGTTTTAAGTTAAAGGGCGCTCTTGAGAATGAATTTAGTATCGCGCCACTAAGCGTAATGCTTAATAAGATTGGATTTATTAAAGAAGCTGTCGCAGAACAGAGATTTAGTGATAGTAAACTTACTGTAAAAGTAGATCAGGAATGGCTATCAAAGTTGCCTGCCGAAAACTTTCCTGTAGTTATCGATCCTACGTTTGATAGTCGTTCAGGAAACCGAGCAGGCGGAAATTATATTAATTATAAATCTGACGGAGCGGTATGTGATTCGTCGCAATGTTATATCAATGCTGGAGCAGTTTACGATAATGGCTGGAAAATGTGGCGGGGCATGTTCCATGTTCCGTATACACAGTTGCAAGGCAAGGTGCTGATAGATGCTGGTCTTCATGTGCAAAAGATGACTCCGCCACCTAGCTATTGGTGGGGCACTGATGATGGTTTATGGTATGAGGCGTCCCACGCAGCATGTCATGGCTTCAACTGTATTGATTACAGCAAGCCTAGAGCCAGCGCCTGGTTCGGCTTCAACGCTTGGCTGAATGTTACTCCTTTATATCAAAACCTAATTAATTCAGGCAACTGGAATGCTTGGATTATGCTTAATGGAGAAGAGCGTGCTTATACTACCTATAAAGCTTTTGATCCCGATAATACTTTCGTTCGATTTACATATAACTCCATCCCCCCTACACCTTCAATGGTAGAACCAGTTGATGGACAAACCTTTACCGATTCGCAGGTTTCGTTAAAAGTTAATCCGGTCACCGACCCGGACGGCGGCGCTATTAAATACTTCTTCCGGGTAACTACCAACCCCGACGGTGAAACCGGAGCTGTTGTTAACTCTGGAGAAACCACCTCTACACAGTGGACAGTCCCTGATGGCGTGCTTCAGGACGGAACAACTTATTATGTACGTGCTTATTCAATCAACAGCACCAACTACAGTGCTCCGAGTCCGGTGCGCTCCTTTAAGATAGATTTGCGGCGCGGTAAGGACAGTACCCAGACCTATGACACTCTAGGGCCGGTCAGTGCGGATCTCGCCACCGGTAATCTTACGACAAGTAATAGCAGCCATAGTTCGGCCGCCCTCGGTGGTAGCTTAGGCATTGGTTTAGACTATAACTCGCCGGTAAAATCCCGCCCGGGATTAGTCGGGGAATACTTCAATAATTCGGATTTGTCCGGTAATCCGGTGGTCACCCGTGTTGACCCGGCGATTGACTTTAATTGGCTAAACGGCGCACCGTCCGGTGGAATGGCAAGCGATAACTTTACCGCCCGATGGACCGGTTACTTCGTGGCTCCAGAAACCGGTACTTACCAGTTTGGCTGTCACGCCGATGACGGTGTCCGGATATGGGTCAACAACCAGCTGTTATTTGATAATTGGACCTGGTGCGGCGGCCCTACTTGGGGAGGCAGCATTAGCCTTACCGCTGGCCAGATTGTGCCTATTCGTATGGATTTCCGGGAAATTGGCGGCGGCGCATTAGCTCGCCTTATGGTCCGCGGTGCTGTGAGTGAAAGGATTGTTCCAAAGGAATGGCTGCAAACCGGCGTGCGTCCCGTAGAGAATCAATACGGATTGCGCGGGAGCTATTATGCAGATAATGACAATAGCCGCAGCTTTACTAGCACTGGTAACACTACGCCTTTTCTTGTCAGAAATGACTCCAGCATAAGCTTTAACTGGGGTGGAGGTACTCCGGTTCCCGGTGGGCCAGCCGATCGCTTCCTGGTCAGATGGAATGGCTACGTCACTGTGCCCACTACAGGCAGCTATCAGTTTGGCGTTTATAGTGATGATGGAGCCCGCATGTGGATTAATGACCAGCAGGTTATCAATGACTGGGTAGATCGGGGCGGCATACAATCATGGGGCAGCGCAGTTAACTTGAGCGCTGGGCAGCAGGTACCAGTGGTAATTGAGTACTACGAGAATGGTGGTGGCGCAACGGCTGTATTCAATGTAAAAGGTGCGGTACCAGAACAGGTAGTACCTTCCACTTGGTTAAGTCAAAAAGCTCTTACACTACCCAGCGGATGGCAAATGAGCATTGATCCTGACGGCGATTTGAGCTATGACCGGATAAAAGTTGGTCAGAACAATGCAGTACTATCCGATTCTACCGGGGAAACCCATGAATATAAATGGGATGCCGGCAAGAATGCTTACGTTCCTCCGGTTAACGAGTACGGTCAGCTTAGCCGCAATGCCGACGGCACCTTTACGCTCCAGGATGCAGATGGACGCACTTATGTATTTAATGTAGACGGTAAACTGAAAGAAACATCGACGCCCACTGACGATAAAAAACCTGCAGCGGTTAAGTATGAATATGAAGGTTCACCTTCCCGCCTCAAAAAAATTGTCGACGGTGTGACGCCAGATCGTTACGCGACCCTTTACTATAGCGGCGATACCAACTGTGGTGCTCGTCCTAATGAGACTTTTGACATTGGCGCACCTGACGGCATGCTCTGCGCAGTAAAGACGAATGATGGCCGAGCAACCCACTTCCATTACCGGAACAAATACCTCGCTCGTATTGCTGAACCAGGGAATGAACTTACTGATTACCGGTACGACCTGCTTACAGGAGGCATTGTGTCCGTCCGAGACGCCATTGCAAACGACACCATAATTGAGGGCTTGCGCTTAGAAAGCGACACTGCTCTCGTAACAGAAATTACCTATGATGCCCTCGGCCGGGCTACAAGCGTCAAGCAGCCGGCTGCTACCGCCGGTGCTTCTCGCACCGAGCACACCATAAAGTATCTACCAGCCGGCGCCGGCTATTTTGGTGCAACACAACAGCACATTACAGGCGCACCGGAGCCAAATGGTTTTAGCAAGCGTGTAGAATACGACGACACGTACCGTACAAAGAAGCTTTTTGATGTAGCAAATCTCGTAACCCAAACGGAGTGGCATACGCTAACAGATGCCCAGGGGCAGCAGGTGTCAGGTAAGGATATGGTACTTAGCAGTACTGACCCAACTGGTCTTAAAAGCACCACCATTTACGACTATGACGACAGGCCTACCCACCAGTACGGCCCGGCCCCCAGCGAATGGTTTGGCTCCAATCGTGAGCCCGTAACGAATGTTAGTCAAGTACCCCATACCGAGACAGCCTACGATGAAGGCGTCAAGGGTTTTGAGATGCGGTACTACGACAACAAAAACCTTACCGGCATACCCAAACTGCATCAGACAAGCATCGCCCAGGATGGTAGCGGTGATCCTATTCGTTACTATGGCGTTAATAGCCCCATACCTAATGTTTCGACCAACTGGGGCTTCCGGGCGACCGGCAAGATTAAGTTAAGTGCCGTTGGGAACTATAACTTCCGGATTTGGAGTGATAATGGAGTGAAGCTGTGGATTGACGACCAGCTAGTTATCAATGACTGGGTAGACGGCGTTCAGCGAAATCATCCAACAGCGACCTTCAACAATACGACTGCTAACAGTTACCATAAGGTCCGTATGGATTACTACCATACGACAAGCGACTCAAACATAGGCCTTTACATATCAGGACCGGGCCTGACAGAAACGGTCAACTGGGGTTACTTGATCACGCCCTCCTACGGACTGACTACCACCGCCAAAGCCTATGATAGCTCCGTCGGTGACGTTGAGACTAAGACGAATTACGGTGCAAATCCAGAACTAGGCTTGACTCAAAGCACCACGCTTGACCCAGCCGGGCTGAACTACGCCAGCACGGCAGCTTACGAAGCACCGGGCAGCGGCTTCCTGCGCCAGACCGCCAAGACACTGCCGGGCGGAACCACGACCAATTACCAGCACTACGGAGCAACCGAAAGCATAGATAACCCCTGCACGACTGAATTAGACGCCGCGCACCAAGGCGGTCAACAAAAAGGCAAAACCGAGACAGATCCCGATGGTACGGGTCCGCAAACCGGCCGTACCAGTGAAGCCGTTTATGATGCTGCTGGTCGCGTTGTAGCTACTCGTTTCAATAATGATCCGTGGACTTGCACTAGTTACGACTCGCGTGGGAGGGTAGTCCAAACCGTTATTCCTGCACGCGGCGATAAGCCTGGCCGCACCATCACCAACAACTGGAAAGTTGACGGGAACCCGCTTAAGGTAAGCTCTGGCGACAATACCGGTTACATCACGACCGTTACCGACCTATTGGGCCGCACCGTCAGTTACACCGATACTTACGGTAACATGACCACCAGTAGCTACGACGATCTCGGCCGATTGACACAGCGTCAAGGCCCGCTAGGTATAGAGACTTTCATTTACGATAATGTGGATAAACTGACGGAGCAGAAATTAGACGGCACCATCATAGCCAAGCCGTATTACGACCAGTTCGGACGCCTAACAAGCGTAGACTACCCGACGGCTGGCACCCAAAAGCTCGCCAGTATATCCAGGGACAACCTAGGCCAGACAGTTGGATATAACTACACATTGGGTGATGGCTCAACCGTCAGCGATACCGTCACCCGCAGTCAGTCGGGACAAATCCTCACAGGTAGCCGGAACAATGCCGGTAACTTACTTAACGGTTCCTATGTATATGACAAAGCCGGACGGCTAACGAGCGCCACAATTGGCTCAAATTCTTACAGCTATAGCTTTGGTGCACAAGATGCCAGTTGCGCGGCTGGAACTAACGCAAATAGCGGCAAAAACTCCAACCGCACATCCCAAACCGTCAATGGCGCAACTACTAGTTTTTGCTACGATTACGCTGACAAATTAATTTCAAGCAGCGATGCCAAATACAGCGCCGCCCAGTATGACGACCATGGCAACACGACAATACTAGGCAGCGGCGTTACACCACTCCGTCTCAAGTACGATTCCTCCGACCGCAACACTGAGCTGGAGCAATTCGATGCTGCTATCACCGGCAAGGGCACTTACTACATCCGTGACGTCCAGGGCCGCATTGCCGAGCGCAAGCAAGACACCATTACCAACGGTGCTCACCATACTACATCTCAAGTAAAGTACGGCTTCACTGGCTCCGGCGATACCCCCGACTACGTCATGAACATGAGCAACGCCGTCACCGAAAAGACATTGCAACTGCCCGGTGGCGTGCTGCTAACACTTAGACCAACAGAAACCGAACCGGCAAAGCAAGCCGTTCACTCACTGCCTAACGTCCATGGCGATATACTGGTGACTACTGACAAGAACGGCACCAAAACTGGAGTCTTCGACTATGACCCATTCGGCCAGAAGCTTAGTCAAACTCTACCCAACAATGCTGTTCAAGGTGCTACCTACGGCTGGGTTGGACAACATGAAAAGCTAAGCGAGACGGACTTTGACCTGGCTCCAGTGCAAATGGGCGCCCGCGTATATATACCTGGCTTTGGCCGCTTCCTGAGCGTTGACCCCATAGAAGGCGGCGTAGAGAACAATTACGTCTACCCGCCTGATCCTATAAATGATTTTGATCTTGATGGTAATGCTGGATGGTTCAGGAAGGTAGCCCACAATGTTACAAGAGTTGCTAATGTAGCGTCAATGGTACCGGGGCCTATTGGCATGATAGCCAGTGGGGTAGCTGTTGCTGGCAATATAGCTCAAGGAAACTGGAAAGGAGCTTTGGTTGCTTCAGTAGGTTTAATTGGCGCAGGAGCAGCAGTGAAAACGGTAGTGCATGCATCAAAGATTGCTAAGGCAGCTAAAACTGGAAAGGATCTCGGTACCACTGGGAGAATTACTTCGGCGGTAGCTGGAAGGATGTTTGCGGGTCGCGGAGCTTCAAAAGCTAATGGAGCATTGATAAGCGCTGATGGGCTTAAGCGATACAGGCCTCCTGTCATGAAGAAAATTGGAATAGTACAGGCCAACTTTGACGTCAGGAAAACTATAAATGTTTCCAAAAATAAGGCTTGGCAATATCCTAATCGGTATTATAACGGGCATTTACGAATAAGAAGATAATAGGGGTATATATGATGATTCAACCGGGATTAGTAGGAATTGAAAGGGAAGATGAGTGGCAAGAGAATGAAGAAACACCCTTCGGAGTTAGTCCGGACG
>Ga0136611_10001382_pt1 | contig 16841 bp, 12 predicted proteins | sample AntDrymUQ2232306_2_FD_106645 | JGI IMG/M metagenome (GOLD analysis project Ga0136611, IMG submission 106645) | Polar desert sand microbial communities from Dry Valleys, Antarctica - metaG UQ223 (23.06) | ecosystem: Environmental > Terrestrial > Soil > Desert | place: Antarctica: Dry Valley...
CGATCTTGGCGATCTCCCACTGGATGCCCTGGAAGTCGGCGATCGTCTTGTTGAAGGCCGCTCGCTCTTTGACGTAGTCGGTGGCGTACATGAGCGCCCCCTCGGCCAAGCCGATGCCTCGAGCGGCGACGATGGGCCGCATCGAATTCAGGCCGTGCATGGCCAATCGGAATCCACCGACTTCGCCGATGACGTTCTCGGCCGGCACATGCACGTCGTTGAGCAGCAGTTCGCCGGTGTCGACCCCCCGCACGCCCATCTTGCGATCGGTGCTGCCCGGCTCGACACCGTCCCAGCTGCGCTCGACGATGAACGCGGTGATCGAATCGTGCTTGCGCTCGGTGACGTCGGCGCTCGTCTTGGCGAAGACGGTGTACCAGTCGGCCTGGATCACGCCTGACATCCAGCACTTCGTGCCGTTGAGGATCCAGCCGTCCGCGCCGTCGCTGACGGCCTTGGTGCGCATGCCCATGACATCGCTACCCGCCTGCGGCTCGGACAAGCCGAACGCACTGCGCTGGCTGCCGTCAGCGATGGGCGTGAGGTACTTGTGCTTCTGTTCCTCACTGCCGGCGATCATCACCGGCCCGGTCGGAAGCCTGGTCAGGAGCAACATGAGGGCGGCCGTGTTCGAGTACTTGGCCACCTCCTCGATGGCGATGGTCAGTCCGAGGATGCCGGCTCCACCGCCTCCGTACTCTGTGGGGATGCAGAGGCCGAGCAGGCCGGCATCCCGGAACACCTCGAAGATGTCCTGGGGATATTCGCCCGTCTCATCGATCTCCCGCGCCCGAGGCTTGACCTTGTCCTGGGAGATGCGGCGACACGTCGCCTGTAGCTCCGCGAGTTCGTCGGTGAGATCGAAATCCATGGCTTGAGACGCTACCGCTGAGCGCTCTGACACTCGCAGTCGGACGTCTTCGCAGCGGAGCGTTCGGGATCGCCCCAAGGATCCGATGCCGAAGAGCGTTCCCAGAACGCCACCATCTGCGCAAGTGTCGGCGGTAGTGTTGGCGGAGGATGGGCCAAGCGCACTCCGACGAACCAACTTTGGAGTGCGTCGCAGAAATTCGAGGTTCAGTCGCCCGATTGCCGGCCCTACGACCTTGGATCTTTCCCTTCCTCGTCTTGGCTTTGACCGCTATTCTTGGTCTTCTGGGGCTCAGCGGGTCTTCCATCGGGCTGTACGGCACGGGAACCAGCGCTTCTGATGAGGCAGCGGGCGTTGTCGTTGGACCGTCACGTCCGATTCGATCCGACGAATGGTTCGTTCGGACGCCTTGGGTGCTGCGACAAACGGAACTCGGACTCCCACTCAAGGCGGCTGATGGAATCGGGGTCCATGATGTTGCAGTCCTTGGGGACCTACCTGTCAGGGGTTGGACGGGCTTGCTGCGGCCACACGCTCTCGTCTACCGCATTTTCTCAGCAGAGCGGGCGTTCGCTCTCGAGTGGTGGAGTTTCGCTGCAGTACAAGTTCTCGGCATCTACGTACTTATCTTCGCAGTGACCCGGAGAACGATGCTTTCTGTCCTCTCCAGCAGCCTGGTGACGTTGAGTCCAGCGACCCACTGGTGGTGGATTCCGGGTGCGTTCCTCAGTATCGGGTACGGCTGTCTCGCAACGGGGTTGATCATTCTTGGTCTACGCATGCGGCCGTGGCTGCGGGCGTTCTGCAGCATTGGAGCGGCGGCGGCCGTCGCAGCATTCTTGGCCACGCTTTACGTGCCTTGGCAGATCGGAACCCTTCTCGTCGTGGTACCGACTGCAGTCGGTGCGATATCCCCGGGTCTTCTGGCAAAGGCCTCACGCCGAGAAACCGTCCGAGCCTTGTCCATCGTGCTGACAATCAGCGTCGGGATTGGTGGAGCGCTGTTCTTGCTCTTTGCGTACAGCCATCGAGCGACGTTCGAGGTCATCGCTGCCACGATCTATCCAGGCGAGCAGCCAGCACAACGTGGTGGCACGGTAGCCCTGACAACCTTCTGGGGATCGGCGTTCGATTATTTCGCGAGCCGCAAGACAGTCGCCGTTGTCAACAACACCAACCAGTCTGAGAATTCGACTGCGCTCGTGCTCCTCTTACCCGTCGCAATAGCGACCTTCGGACTGGCCGCGGCGGGTCGCTTGCGTGGTCGTGGGGCGCTTCTGCCGCTCCTCGGATGTCTTGCCGGTAGCTCCATCGTATTGAGCTGGATGCTGCTTCCCATTCCGGCGGCTGTCGGTCGCTTCGCCTTCTTGACACGTGTGGCGCCAAATCGACTTTTTCTGCCTCTCGGCCTTGCGAGCGCCCTATCGCTAGCGCTCCTTGTCAACTTTCTGCTGGAAAGGGAGATTCGCCTCCCTCCCGTCACGGTCACGGTGGCGTCGCTCATGTTCGCGGCAGTCCAGCTCTGGGCTGCCGGGAACTATGTCGTCGACGGAGTCGGAATCAGCGTCCGACTTGCAACGGTTTTCGTTGGCATCGTCGCGGTAGGGGTCATGCTCGTGCTTGGCGGGCATCACGCTTTCGGACTTCTTCTCCTTGCCGTGTTCAGCTTGTGGCAGTCCAGCCACATCAACCCGATTCAACGAAATCTCGCCCCACTGGTGGACAGCCCGTTACGAGCTGCTGTCGATCGCGCCAAAGAACGATTTCCGGCCGACGTCGGGTGGGTTGCCTTTTCGACGGACAATTTTGTTCGAGGGACGCTCACCGCCGCTGGGGTCAACAATTTATCGAGCATCAGCGTTTTTCCGGACACCGAGCAATGGGAGGTACTCGATCCCGACAACAAGTTTCAGGCGGTGTGGAACCGTTACGCCCACGTACAGTTCGTCGCGGGTGCTCCAGGTGATCCCGTGTCCATCACTCTGAATGCGACTGACAGTTTAACGGTGACGATCGATCCCTGCGCCGAAGAACTGAAGAAACTGAAGGTCCGGATCTTCGTCGGCCAAGCTGAGAACCCGCCTGCCTGTAGCCGGCCTTTCGCGTCGGTCGATCACGGCGCAGGACGCCTGACGCTGTACGAGCGCGTCGCTCACTAACTCGTCGCCGTCTTGGCGTCGCTGGAAGCGACCGCCTCGGCTGCGGATCCATCGGTGCGGGCTGCTGGCGGTGTCTGATCGGCGGAGAGGCGCAGAAGAGCGAGTTCTTCCGCGAGTCGTCTCGTTCGATCCTCGAGGCGAGAGAGCTCCCAACTGAACTGAATCACGACGAACAGCAGGAAGGCGATGGCCATCAAGAACAGGAAGGTCGGCGGATAGGCAACGCCAGCCCACTGCGCCACGAGGTCGAAGCCACGCGGGAACGCTGCGAGCACGCTCGCAGCTAACGCAACGATCAGCCAGAGCAAGAGGTATTTGACTTTGATCTGGCGTCGACGGACCATCCTGACGATGAATCCGATGCAACTGACGGCGATGAGGACGACGAGGGCCTGAGCCCGAGGCGTCAGCACAGTCGTTCTGTCTTCCGTCCCCGCAAAGAAGCGCTCGTCAGCATCGTCAAGAGCAGCCGGCAGTAGTGGTAAGCAAGTTTCACGTTCCTGTTCGAAGGTCGTCCGCCGGCCCGGTCGCGCATCGTTGTCGACACCTCCACGACGTCGAACCCGGCGTAGCAAGCGAGCAGAAGCGCCTCGACGGACTCCATGTATTCCGCAGGGTAACTCGCGGCAAAATATTTTATTGCCGGTTGGGCGAAACCGCGGAAGCCCGAGGAAGTGTCGGAGAATCGACGCCCGGACAACAATTGCAAGGCGAGTCGCAGTACACCCATCGCCCGCCCACGGACGCGACCCACGTCATAGCTGGCGGCCCCGTAACGAAAGCGGCTGCCGATCACCATGTCGGCTCCATCCTCGAGCGCTGACGCCAGCTGACCGAGCTGCCCTGGGTCGTGTTGGCCGTCGGCGTCGAATTGATACACCCGGTCGTAGCCGTTGCGGGCTGCAAATTGGAAGCCCGTGCGGAGTGCTGCACCGATGCCGAGATTGAACGGAAGCTCGGCCACGAAGGCGCCTGCCGCTCGTGCAGCAAGCGCAGTGCCGTCGGTGGCGCCATCGACGACGACCAGAACGTCGAAATCCGGAACGCCGATCTCGAGCTCTGCGAGCACCCCAGGCAGAGCAACCTCTTCGTTGTACGCAGGGATGACCACCAGCGACCGGATCGAACCCGACGAAAGCGACACCGCAAGACCATCGTCTGGCGCAACGGCGACCGCTGCAAATCCTGACTGCTCGACCTCTGACATACACCGCGATCGTAGTAAACGAGGTTCGGCGGGGAGACAGTACGCTCCTGCTGGGAACGGAGGCTGCTCGTGATCGATCGGGACGTAAAGGTATTCGTGGCAGGCCACCGCGGGGTGGTGGGGTCAGCCATCGTCCGTGCCCTTCGGGCTTCCGGCTTCGACCGACTTGTACTGAAGACCCGCGCCGAGACCGATCTGACAGACCCCATCGCCGTGGACGCCCTGTTTCGCCAGGAAGAGCCAAGCGTGGTCGTCCTTGCGGCGGCGAAAGTTGGTGGCATCGCGGCGAATATCGCTGCGCCGGTCGACTTCCTGGTCCAGAACCTTCGGATCCAAGACAATTTGCTCCTTGCCTGCCAGCGCTACGACGTCCAGAAGACGGTCTTCCTCGGCAGCTCGTGCATCTACCCTCGTGAGGCGCCGCAGCCCATGAAGGAGGAATATTTCATGCACGGCCCTCTAGAGCCGACGAACGAGTCGTATGCGATCGCAAAAATTGCTGGCATCCGATTGGCGCAAGCGTTGGCCGAACAGTATTCGATGTCGGTCGTGTGCCCGATGCCGTGCAACGTGTACGGGCCGGGAGATCACTTTGCCTTCGAGCGTTCCCACGTTGTCTCAGCCCTCGTGCGCCGCTTCGTCGAGGCGAAGGACTCCGACGCGGAGGTGGTGCTCTGGGGGACCGGCGTAGCCCGCCGCGAGTTCATCTTCGCCGACGACCTGGCGAAGGCCTGCTTGTTTTTGCTCGACACGTACGACCGCCCCGACATCATCAACGTTGGGAGCGGCGAAGACTATTCGATCAAAGAATTGGCGGAGCGAATTGCTGAGATAGTTTCTTTCAAAGGAACCATCGGGTGGGATGATTCGAAGCCGGACGGCATGCCGAGGAAGCTTCTCGACGTGTCCAAAATCCATTCGCTCGGTTGGCGACACGAAGTGCAGATCGAAAGCGGACTTCGAGCGGTAGTCGATGACTTTCTGGACCGACGAGATCAGGCCGCATAACCGTGAACCTCGATGGCACGAATGACCTCCGCGGCCCGCTGCAAGCTCTTATCGACAGCGGATCACGGATCAATGCGAACAAGCCGGAGCAATACTGGTACCCCTTGAGCACGGCGACGTACGAAGTCGATGAGGTGCTGGCAGCCGTCGATTCGCTCTGCTCCTTTCGCACGACGATGTGGGACAAGACCGCATCGTTCGAGAATCGCTTCGCCGAGGTGACGGGCAGGAGCGAGGCCGTCATGGTGAACAGCGGATCGTCCGCAGATCTCCTCATCGCCTTTGCTCTGGTGAATCCCACGGTTCGGCTTCTGAACCATGGCGACGAAGTTCTCGTTCCGGCCGTAACCTGGCCCACCCAGGTCTGGTCACCGATGATGGCGGGGCTGAAGGTCCGCTTCGTGGATGTGAACCCCAGAACGTGCAACGTCGACCCAGACGCACTCGAGGCCGCGATTACCAGCCGAACTCGGGCGATTTCCCTGGTCCATCTGATGGGGAACCCCTGCGACATGGATCGGATACTCGAGATCTGTCGGCGGCACGACCTCGTCTTGTTCGAGGACTGTTGTGAGTCGCTCGGCGCTGCGTACAAGGGCAAGCCCGTGGGCTCGTTCGGAACCGCCGCCAGCTTTTCTTTCTTCTTCTCCCATCACATCACGACCATGGAAGGTGGGATGATCACTTGTGACGACGAGCACCTGTCTGACACGTTCCGACTCCTCCGGGCGCACGGTTGGGGAAGAAACGCCAAATATCGGAAAGTTGAGCCTGTCGCCGGCGTCGACCCGCGATACACGTTTCTCAACTGGGGCTTCAACGTTCGACCGACAGAGCTACAGGCGGCTTTCGGGCTGGTGCAACTCGATCGACTTCCCGCATTCCACGCAGCTCGTCAACAGAACGCATTGCACTTCCAGAGCCTCATCGCTCCACTCGAGGAACACCTGCACCTCATGACGGTGGACCCAGGCAGCGAGTGTTCATGGTTCGCGCTTCCTTTGACTGTCGATTCGAGTTCACCGATCAAGCGCGATGAATTAACCGCTTTCCTGGAAAAAGCCGGCATCGAAACTCGTCCGATCGTTGCTGGCAACCTCGCACGCCATCCCGTCGTGGACATCTACCCGGAACTCCAAGAGGCGGACCTACCCGGCGCTGACGCCATCCATGATCGCGGCTTCTATCTTGGGCTCCATCCGGTCGATGCTCGCGAGAAACTCGAGCGTGTCGCAGCCCTGTTGACAGAGTTTGTCGAGCGGGCCCTTTAACGAGAGCGGGAACGCCACGCCATCGCATGGTAAATCGCCACGATCAAGCGGCTGAAGAGAGCGTTGGCCTCCGAAAAGATTCGTTCCGAACCGTGCGCGTGCCTGCGTGCAATCGTGGCGTGCTCATCGAACTGCGTCTCGAAGCCGCTCATGCTCAGGGTGCCGGGCGCCATCCGAAAGGCGGCAAGAGGAGCCAACTCCCGGATCGGCGGGCCGAGGCGGCCGACTCGTAGCCAGAAGTCGTAGTCCATCGCATACTTGTATTGGGTGTCGAACTCACCAATGCGTTCGTATGCGGTCCGGGTGAAGAACGTCGAGGGCGCACAGATGTAGTTGTTGAACAGGAGCGAGCTGTAGCTGTATCGACGGAGGAGGGCGGACTTGTACAGCGTGACGCCGGAACGAATTTCGGAGTCGTCGGCGTCGATGATCTTGCATGAACCGCTGAGCCAGACCGCCCTCTCTGTTTCCTGGAACAAACGAGCGACGCGGAGCAGCGCACCGGGTTCATAGAGATCGTCCGCATTCAGCCACCCGATGATGTTCCCCGATGTGCGACGCAGACCTTTGTTGAGTGCGTCACCGAGACCATCGTCCGGTTCTGAAACGACCTCAGCGCCCGGGTACCGGCCAAGAATGCTCAGAGTTCCGTCTGTCGATCCACCATCCACGATGACATGTTGCAGGTTCGGGTACGCCTGAGACCAGACGCTTGCCATGGTGCGTTCGAGGGTCGACTCGCTATTCAGACAGGGAGTGACTATCGAAATTCGGGGGACATCGAGCGTCGACATCTCTATCGTGGGCCGACCCTGGGTTACTTCCAAGAGTGCTCCATGGATGCCGCAACTGCGCAACCTATGTATCGGTTTGCGACCTGTCGGCGGAAGTCCAACCGCCGCCAACCGGAGCAGCGTGTGGACCATCTTCTGTGCACGGCGTCCGGGGCAACCGTGTACGAAATCGTCAACGGTCGCGATCTGAGCCCTGGTGCACGCCACCTGTCACTCGCCATGTCGTCGAGTTCGGAAACCACGAGTGGAAACTTACCTCTTGCCGCGGAACCTATCAGGGGCTCTCTCAACACCGCGGGGATTCCACCTGTTGCGGGTGGACCTGCAGTGATGTCGTCTCGCTGTAGCTCCGGCGTCTCGACGGTGCGCGAACATGCAGCCGTGGCGGAATCTGCGACTCGTGCGTCTCCCGAACTCGGCGTTGTCATCGTCAACTACTTCGGAGGCGATCGGACGCTTCGTTGCCTGGACTCGCTGCAGGAGTGCACTTGGCCCGCTGAGCATCTGCGAATCGTGCTCGTAGACAACGGTTCCGACTGGGACTTCGTCGCCGAGGTCCGTTCCCGGTATCCGGACGTCCGGTACATACCCTCGAGGGTCAATCTTGGATTCGGCGGCGCCTGCAACCGGGGCTTTGACGCCCTGGACGACTGCGAATACATCGCCCTCCTCAACAATGATGCGATTCCGGATCCAGGATGGCTGGAACCACTAGTTCAAGTTCTCCAGAGCGAGCCCAATGTCGGCGCAGCGACGCCTGCCGTTCTCCTGAAAGATCGGTATGTTCGGGTAGCAATCCGCTCGCCCAAAATTTGCCCTGGTGGTCCCGACAGACGCGACCTCGGAGTCCAGCTCTGTGGGGCTCGTGTCGATGGACGAGAGGTCCTCGATCGGGCGAAGTTCGTTCGAGGATTCTGGGGCTGGGAGGAGGACGAGGTGACCGTGGGAGGGGCGTTCGCATGGACGAACGGTGACGGCTGCGTTCTCCTTCCTGTTGAGACGGAGCCGAGCACCCTCGAGCTCAGGCTGGGCGCAGGAACAGGTCGGACATCGGCCGAGGTGAGCACCGGCGATCTCCGGTGCGGTGTCGACGTCGACATCGAGCCGACTTGGTACGCCCTTCGTCTGCCCAACATCAGCTCGGACATCGTGAATAACAGGGGCATGGAACTCCGGAGCGACGGTTCCTGTGCTGATCGCGGGTTCCTCGATGTCGATGATTACGAAGGCGACGCCATCGAGGAGGTGTTCGGCTGGTCGGGCGCTGCCGTTCTGCTCTCCCGGGAGTTTTTACGTGCGGTCGGGATGTTCGACGAGCACTTTTTTCTCTATTACGAGGACGCAGACCTGTCGTGGCGTGGCCGGCTGCAGGGATGGTCGTACCGTTACGTTCCGGAATCCCGCGTCCGACACGAGCACTCGGCGACCGTCGGAAGCCGATCCGCACTTGTTCGTCATCTGAGTGACCGGAATCGCCTTCTCATGCTGACAAAGTGTGCGCCTCGCAAAATGGTGACGGCCGCACTCTTGGACTTTTTACAAGAGCTGGGTAGTACGTTCCGGAGGGACGTCCTCGCTCGCATAGCGAGAGGGCGAAGGCCGATTTGGACATCGGTTAGATCCAAACTGCGAGTATTGGCGGGGTATACCCGTCACGCCCCTGCCTCCTTACGGCTTCGAAGCGCTATTCGGAGCCGAGCCACCGTCGGAGATGAAGCGATCCTCACGTTCGTTACGCCGATCACTGCGGAGTCGCTACGCCCGCATCGACATGGCTGATCCGCAGCGTCCGACGCTGAGGCGGACGGCACCCGGGCACCGGAGATGAGCGCAACGCACTGGGACGGGCTCGGCATTTCGAGGGCTCGGCAAGAATCGATTGTCGATCGTAAAAGCTCGACAGCCTTCGGTCGGATCGCAACTCGGTTCGGACTCGTGTTGGAGGGACTAATCGCATGCAGCGTCGCCCTGGCCTTCGTCCTGATCTGCCGGTCCATCGATGTCGACCCAGTCGATCGCGTCGGGCAAGTCAGCGGACTAGCAGGTGTACAACTTCGCGCGGCCATTTTCGGAGGGATCATCCTCGCCACCACACTTTTGCAAAGGCGATTTGCATACAGCCCCCTCGGCTTCGACCGGGTCGTTATGGCGGCAACTGCTGGGATGCTGACGGCGGTGACCGCCGGAGGCAACGTTGTCGCCCTCCACGACACGCCCTGGGGGCTGTTCGCCTACTTCGGCGACGCTGGGCGCATTGCGGAGTGGGCTGACGCAACCGTGGCAGGCGGCTCCATCACCGTCCCGCACTACCCACCCACGTACCTCTGGCTTGTCGGTCTTTACGCAAAGTTTCGAGGCACTCCTACGGCCTTTGCGCTCAAGGACGTCGGCATCATCACGACGTGCCTGGTAGGTCCTGTCTCTTACTTGAGTTGGCGCATAGTTGTGAGCGCGCGACGAGCCCTACTCTTGGCGCTTGTCTTGTCCGTGGTCTTAATGGATCTTTACAAGCCGTACTCCACCCTCGTGCTCGTCACATTTCCAGCGCTCGCTGTGGCACTTGTTGCACTCGCTCGAAGGTTGTCGCAGGTCGAGCTTCGAGTGTTAGCGTGGCGCAGTGGCGCCATTGGAGCTTCCTTCGGAGCGCTTTTCACCATCTACCCCGGCTGGTTCGTCTGGGCGGCGCCAGGGTTGGTCATAGCTCTCGTCGGCAGCACCATCTGGCGAGCCGGGTTACGGCGCAGCTTCACCTTCCTCATGGCAACCCTTGGCGGGTTCCTGGTCGTGGCAGGTGCCTACCTGCGCGACTTCCTCGGGGTTACCGAGGAAGCCGACGCATACTTCTATTTCGACACCTTCGTCGAACCCGCCTACATCGCGATGTTCCGCGGCGATCTCCCAGGCAACGTAGGCCCGTGGCCACCTCCCGGCGAGTTTGGGGGGGTCGGCCTCTTCACCGTCGGGCTCCTTTCGGCCGTGACCGTCGCACTCTGGGTCGGCCGCTCGCATCCCGGCGTCGCAACGGGCGCTCTCCTCGCTGCGGGCGGTTGGGTCATACGCATGCTGCTGGCCTCTCGCATGTTCGAGACACAGACCGTCCAACTTTATCCAAGGACGACCTCGGCGATCCTCGCCGCCCTCCTCGTGACCGCGTCGTTCGGTTTTTTCGTTGTTTACGACCGCCTATCGGAGCTCGGCTCTCTGTCGACGCGGAACCGGCTTTCGCCCCCGGCGGTAGCCGTCACATTCTTCGCACTGGCCTTCGCCGCCGTAGCAGGATCATCGACTGCGGATCGATACATGCCTTCGGAGAGCGGACTGGGTGTGCTTGCTCGGTACTCTCACATCACACCCCTCCCCGACGGGTCGTGCCCTCGCTTCGCGCCCGGCACGACGTGCACTCTGTTCGTGCCACCGAAGTAAGCCAACCTGTTACCGAAGACGCGCAATTGCATCGTGACCTTACGTTCGCGCCTCGAGTTCGGTTAGTCGATCTTCGAGTGCGGCAATCCGCTCTTCGAGTCGACGGTGGAGCACGTCCTGGCGATCTCGGAGCCGATGGGACTCGTCGTTCAAGGCAGCAGCGACAAGACGGATCTCGCCCGCCAGGCGCGCACTCCAACCTGCAAGGAGATTTGACGTCCGGACACCGTACGCAAAGAACTCCTTTTCCTGGACGAAGTACCGGTCGAGCACCCCGAAGACCGTGGCCGCCATGCGACTCTTTGCCTTCGCCTTCCACTCGGGGCCGTCAGCCGGACCTTCGGCGGCGGGATCGATCTGCCAATGCTCGTTGAGGTAGCGCAGCTCGGCGGAATGCTCCGGCGATTGGAAGTCCGGTAACGGTGCCAAGACGGGTTCACCCTCGAGCAGCGACTGGTCGGCTTGCTCCCAAAGGTGTTCTACGAGTTCTCTGACGTTGACGTCTGCGTCGGCCATTTCGATCCCTTCGTCATGCCCTGCGAGCGGTGTCTGGCATGTCCCGCCTGCCTCCCGGGATGCCGGTTTCGCCTCGCCTAGGGTAGATCAGCGTGAACGGAAAGGGCGAGAACCAGGAACGACCCGTCGCACTGCCCGAGGCCACGGCCCTGCTCACCCTTCTCGACGCACTCGAAGCCTTGACGGACGATGCGGGTCCAGAACGGATGTCCGCACCTTTCTACGCACAGGATGCTTCCGGCGACGAAGCGTCGTACCAGCGCTTCATCGAGTGGCACCGTCCGGACACCGCCGCCCTCGAACATGCCATCGCGTCGCTCGCTCGCAAACCGTCGATCAGCATCGTGATTCCGGTCTACAAGCCAGACCTTGTGTTCTTCTGGCGCTGCGTCGAGTCCGTGCGGCGTCAGATCTACACGGACTGGGAACTCTGTCTCTGTGACGACGGCTCGAACGATCGCCACCTGGACGACCTTCTCGCCAGTCTCCCCCACCTCGATCCTCGCATCCGAGTTACACAGTTGGAACGGAACGGCGGTATCTCTGCGGCGACGAATGCGGCGATATCGCTGAGTTCCGGCGACTACATCGCCTTCATGGATCACGACGACGAGATGACCGTCGATGCAATGGCGGAGATTGCCATCGCATTGGGACACGACCCCTCCATCGACATCCTCTATACGGATGAAGACAAAATCGACGAGAAGAATCGACGGTTCGCTCCCTTCTTGAAGCCTGGTTGGTCCCCCGACTATCTGCTCACGTGCGCCTACACCGGACACTTGTCCGTGATTCGGCGGCGGCTGGTCGAGGAGGTCGGTCGTCTGCGATCTACGTACGACGGAAGTCAAGACCACGACCTCATGCTCCGGACCACCGAGCGGGCCGATCACATCTTCCACTTGCCAAAGATCCTGTATCACTGGCGTGCGATCGCCGGCTCTGCGGCGAGCAGCAGCGACGCCAAGCCTTGGGCCCATCGAGCCGGGTTCGCAGCGGTGCAGGATGCACTGGATCGCCGTGGTGAAGCTGGCGCCGTCCTTCCGGGGGCGTTCGCCGGAGCGCGCCGAGTCGTACGAGTCATTGAGGAGCCGCCACTCGTAAGTATCGTCATTCCTTTTCGTGACGGAGGAGACCTGCTTCATCCGTGCATTCGCTCGATCGACGAGAAGGCGGGCTACGAGAACCGCCAGTTGATCCTGGTGGACAACGGCAGTTGGGAGCCAGAGACACGAGCATTGATCGCAACACTGGAACAACGCAACGACGTCATCGTGCTGCGAGACCCTTCGGCGTTCAACTGGTCGCGGATCAACAACGAAGCCGTCGAGAGGTCGACCGGCGACCTCCTGCTCTTCCTGAACAACGACATCGAGGCGTTGAGCGACGGGTGGCTCTCGGCGATGGTCGAGCACGCTCAGCGGCCTGACGTCGGCGCAGTCGGCGCTCGCCTTACCTATCCGGACGGCTCGGTGCAACACTCCGGCATCGTCATCGGCATGGGCGGTGTCGCTGGGCATGCGTTCCGCTACTGCCCGGACTGGAATCCTGGGTACTTCGGGATGTCGAGGGTCGTACGCAACTACAGCGCCGTGACCGGAGCGTGCCTCATGGTTCGCCGCTCGGTCTTCGACGAGGTAGGTGGTTTCGACGAGGAGCTGGCGGTCGCGTACAACGATGTGGACTTCTGCCTTCGACTTCGGAAGTTCGGATACCTCATCGTCTACACGCCTTATGCCGAACTCATGCACCGGGAGTCCCTCACCCGAAGCGCCGGAAGTGGCGGTGAGGAGGACCTCTTCATGATGAGACGATGGCGTAACGTCTTCGACGAGGGCGATCCGTATTTCAACCCGAATCTCAGCCTCGGGTATTCGGAGTTTCGTCTTGCGGAGCGAGACGAGATTCCGCCGTGGAAAGCCCGGCTCGGAAAGGACGAGGAGCAGTGAGCAAGGTCGCTGTCGTGCTCAACGCAGCGGCGGAGCTCGACGAGGAGGAGCAGCTCGTCGCGCGCAGAATCGCCGGCGTCCTTACCGGTGCCGGAGCGGAACTTTTCATAGGAGGACCCGCTGGTTCCGGCTGGGAGGTCGGGCTAGCCGGTCGTCGATTCGACGAAGCCTACCCCTCGCGGGCCCTGCGCCGAGCTTCACTGGAATCGACCATGAGCAACGTCGGGCGCTCGCCTTGCGGGTGTGGCCCTCCGGGCATCGCACAGTCCTCCGGGGTGATCGAGAACGCTTGGCTCGAGTCCGCTGGGGGTGGATCGACCGCTCTCGAGCAGGCGATTCGGGACGGGGACTATCGGCGGGTCGTGATTGCCGGGTTGACGTCGGAACTGTCCGTCAGCCTCATCGAACACCTCGGATCGAAGGCGGTCGTGATTCCCTTGCGGACTCCGAGACTCGCGAACTTCCCCCGGACAACTCGCAGCCTTGCGAGTGCCGGTAGCGTTCTGATGGTGCGCTCTCGCGAGTCGAGTGACGCAGGCTACGCCGGTGACAATCTTCGGTTCATCGGGTTCGCACTCCGGGCTGGACTCAACGCGCCCGTCGACCCTCCGCACGGAGTTCCGCCCAACCCATTCGTCCTCGTTATCGGTCGATGGTCGCACCCGGTGCTCGGCGCCAGACTGCGGCGGCGAGCAGCCCGCCTAGCCCGCGAGATCCACGCCCGATCAACGACAAAAGTCGTTCTCCTCACCGAGGAATTCATACGCCCTGGGATGTGGCCCGTCGAACTCGAAGTGCGCGCCGCAGGGTCGCGGCGCGACCTCTGGCGCTGGATGACCTACGCATCGGTAGTCATCGATCTCGACCGATGGAGATACTTCGGACGCGACGCGGTCGAGGCCATGATGTGCGGCACGCCCGTGCTGGTGCCGGAGAATAGCGCTGCTCACGACCACGTCAGTGTCTGCGGCGGCGGATTTTGGTCCCGCAATCAGAGCGATCTCGTCCAGATGGTGGACACGTTGGTCAGAGACGATCGTCTGCGGCTACGAATGAGCCAGTACACGAAAGAGAGGGCCCGATCGCTTTTCGAATTGGAGCCGTTCGAGGAACGGCTCATGTCTGCGGCCATGGGGAGGGGGTGACCCCTCGTCGATGAGTTCATTCCGGTATCAGGCGGAGTTCGATCCTGCGGATGACAACAACAGCCAAGCGTTGGTCGTCGATCTCGTTGGCATGAATCGGAGGGTCCTCGATGTGGGTTGTGCTGCTGGCGACGTCGGACGGGTGCTCACCTCTCGTGGCTGCGAAGTCGTCGGGATAGAGCCAGATTCAGCGGCTGCAAACGTTGCCAAGCATTTCCTCGCAGAAGTCGTCGTCGGCGCAGTCGACGAACTCGACCTCATCTCGATGTTCGGCGCAGCCAGCTTCGATGCGATCGTGGTTGCAGACGTACTCGAGCATGTCGCCGCTCCCGGCGAAGCGCTTCGCCGCCTCATCCCGCTGCTGAAGTCCGGCGGCTCGATCGTCGCCTCGATTCCGAATGTCGCCCACGGCTCGGTGCGCTTGGCCCTCCTCAACGGCTCTTTCGACTACACCGAGGTCGGGCTCCTCGATCGGACGCATCTCCGCTTTTTCACCCTCGCCGGGGTCGAACAGCTGTTTGCCGACGCCGGGCTCGACATTACCGACCTCCGCCGAACGAAGATCGGGATATTCGAAACCCATGAGATCCCCCTCAGACGAGAGGACTTCAGCAACGATCTGATCGACACCATCCTCTCGGACCCGGAGGCAAGCACGTACCAGTTCGTACTCCGGGCGACACCCGACTCCGGGTCACCTGAGGTGCGTGCACATCGCAAGGAGACGAAGAAGCTTCGAGATCAGCTCCATGCATCAGAGCGAGCATTGGCGCAACTGAAGTTGGAGCGGTTCCCGCGAGCTGTGTCGCTTCCAGGGCGTGGCCTTCAGGTCGGCTTGTGGGGGAATTTCGACACGGTCCATCCCGCCGATCTGCTTCGCCTGAAGGTTCACAGGCACGAGATCGGACGGCGATCGCCCAGTCTCGACCTACGCTCGTTCTCGCCCTTTGGACGTGGTACCAGCGGGGTGGTGATGGAGGAACTCGGCCCGCCGACCGACGATCGGATAGGCGAAATGGCCGACGAACTCGATGCCGTAGTGATCATCGGAGAACTGAGCGCAAGGTCAGACGAGATTGGCCGTCAATACGGAGATGGGCCAAGCCCTGATCATCCGGCAACCTTCCTCCTTCGACCGCTGAAGAACGCCGGGTTCCAGTTCATCGCTTATTCCGGCCTTCTCAGCGATCCAGTGCCCAGTCGCCATGACGATGCGGTCCTCCTACATGCCATCACCGCTGCCGACAGCATCGCAAGCTGCTCATCAGCGATCGCCGGCTTCGTCACTGCCGCCGGAGGATCTGCGGCCCTCATCCCTGACCCGCTGCGCCTCGTCCCTCGGCTCAGCGACCCCCGCCACCGGGCTCGGCTACGCCGAAACCTCGTCGCATTTGACGCACCTTACGTGTTGATTCGGGGGAGCCGTCGAGTACTGCCGGCGCTCGACCGGGTTCGTGAGTGCCTTCACTTCCTGCATGCTGCGGAACCAGATCTGGCGCTCGTATTTGCCGACGTGGATGGCGGCGAAGGAGAGGGGGCATGCAACGCCGCCCTTGCCGTTGGCTTCTCTTCGGTCACCGCTATCGCAGGAACAGCCTGCGATGAAACGGTGTCGTTGGTCGAGGGAGCCATGGTCGTCATCACCGACTCGGAATGGCTTCTCGAACTGGCGAGGGCCTTTCACGTCCGCACCTTCTCGCTCGCAGGCGCAGATCGTTCACCGCTGTTGTCCGACAGTGCCGCTCTCGTGCACGTTCTTCGAGCCACGCCCCCGACCGAAGAGACAGCGGTCCAGCGACTCGATCTTCACTTCGAACAGTTGACCGCCCAACTGCTCTCTTTGGTCCCTAGGGAGCGCCCTGCCGTATGGCCTGTGCTCGGGAGGCGACTGGAGAGCATTGATCGCGCCCGCGCTCAGGGAAATGAGCAGACCGCCGACGCCAACCGAGCCCTCATCGCAGCGGATGGCAAACTCGTCGCGCTACTCGATGAAGTAGCCGGTGTGCGGCGGTCCCTCACCGATGTCGAGGAACGAACAAAACCGCTGCAGGAACAGGTTCGTCACCAACAGGCGACTCTCAACACCATCTACGGAAGTCGACTATGGCGATGGGCAACCCGATGGCGGCGTTTCCGAGGCCTTGTTCGCGAATTGACTCCTTAGGCCGACTTGCGCCGCTGGCGGAGGATGCGCCGGCGTTCCTTCTCGGTAGCGCCGCCCCAAACGCCGTCGCGCTCACGGGTGGACAGGGCGTACTCGAGGCAGGGTTGGCGCACGGGGCAGATGGCGCAGACGGCCTTGGCGACTTCGGCTTCGTCGTCGTCGGCCGGATAAAAGACATCAGGCTCGACGCCTCGGCATGCCGAGACTTGCCGCCAGGTTTGGTTGGTCAACGGGACCACATCCTCATAACTACGAAAGCAAACAGGTACGCCAAGAATCCGGGTTACTCCTGCTCACTACCCGGATCACCGGGCCGCCATGCGAGCAGGCC
>Ga0136611_10001383_pt1 | contig 16840 bp, 15 predicted proteins | sample AntDrymUQ2232306_2_FD_106645 | JGI IMG/M metagenome (GOLD analysis project Ga0136611, IMG submission 106645) | Polar desert sand microbial communities from Dry Valleys, Antarctica - metaG UQ223 (23.06) | ecosystem: Environmental > Terrestrial > Soil > Desert | place: Antarctica: Dry Valley...
AAATAGTAAAAATTAAGGCGATTGCATAAAGTATTTTACTATTGACATCGTCAAATAGCTAAATCCGAAACAGTAAAGATTAGCGCAAATGTTCTGCAATTTATTGATTTTAGGTATAGTCCTGCTTTTCCTCACGTTCTGAATTAAGGTATTGTATTACTGAGAAAAATGAAACATCAAACGGATTTTTTTTATCTGTTTGATTAAAAATCGGGCATGATAATTTGTTTTTTAATGTGTCAAGACTTTAATTTTTAACAATTTAAGAAACTCTGCCTGAAACCTACGTAGAAGTATATATGGCTGTAATGAAAAATACCGGATTCAATATTCACTCGGACCGGAAAATAAATTTGCTGTTGCCGATAGTTGTTTTGTGGGGAGCAATTGCGGTTTTACTCGGCGGATGGCTTTTGTTCATCGAGGATTTTCAAAACCTTTACAGCGATTACTACCTGCTGCCCTGGTCAATCGGGGCGGGCATAATCATTCTTTCTCCGAGCGCATATCTCTTTTATAAAAAGAAATTCGATTTGTTTCATCCGCTGGTTTATGCCGCCTGGTCGTATATTTTTCCGGCTTTTGTTATCGGAGCGGTTTTTTTGTCGCTCGGATGGTCGAGTCCTTATTTTCTGCTTTTCATCGATAACCCGGAATATAATCTTCCGCTTTCATTGATATATGTTTCGATTGGTTATCTCGGAATGACAATCGGATATTTTCTGCCGGTTGGGAGAATCATCGCGGAAAAAGTCGAAAAAGGGCTTCCGAACTGGGAATGGAATATTTCCAGAGTTTGGCTGCCGGGAATATTATTGCTGCTCGCCGGAATCGGGATAAACATTTTAGGATTTGTCCAGGGATTGCTCGGTTTTCAAAGGGCGACGGAAATCAATATATTTGACGGTTTGCTCGTTTTTCTGGTTGTTCTTTTCGGGGAAGGCACTATTTTGTTATGGCTGGCGATATTTCAGACGAAAAACAAAACCGGAATTTACTATTTTGTCCTGGCTTTTTTGCTTTTACTGATTCCCTTGAGAATGGCTTTTCTCGGAAGTCGGGGCAGTCTCTTGATGGGTGTCATTCCGATAATGATGGCGTTTCAATATTCGGGGCGGAAAGTAAAAAAACTACACGCGGTAATTTTCGTATTAGCGTTGTTTGTCGCGCTGTTTATCGGCATCGTTTACGGAACGACCTTCAGAAATCTCAAAGGGTCCGAATCACGGGCAAATGCGGGCGATTATGCCGGACAGGTAATCGCTACGGTAGATTATCTTTCGACCCACGATTTGAATCTCATTTTATATCAAAACGGACTGACTCTGGCTGAACGGGTTGATAACTTGAGTTCTTTAGGCGTAGTCGTCGCCAATTATGAAAAACTGGGGCAGTATGAAGCGGGTTACGGTCTCGAAAATAACATTATAAATGATTTATACACGTCGTTTATTCCGCGGTTTGTCTGGGCGGACAAACCGCAGACGTCCGACGCGAGAGCCTACAGTGATTTATATTTCAATTACGGCGACAATTCATTCGCCATCACGCCGTTCGGCGACCTTTTGAGAAATTTCGGACCGATTGGTGTTCCGCTCGGAATGTTGATTTTAGGCTTATATCTGCGCCTCATTTATTCATCATTAATTGAAACGCCGAATCCGGCAATCTGGAAAAAAATGGCGTATTTTCCGCTTTTATCGCTCGTTTCGTTTGAAGCCTTTTACGCGACGATTTTTCCATCAATAGTCCGAACCGTTTTTATTTTGGGGATAAGTCTTATATTAGTAAATTTAATGTTGAAAAGAAAAGGAAGAGTTTAATGAGTAACAGCGAAAGAATCTGGGAATTCTTCGGAGAAAACGATCCATATTTTGCCGTCAATACGATTTCCGAAATGAGGTCGGAGAGCATTGACGAAGACAAAATAAAACTCTTTTTTGCAGGCGGTGAGGAATACGTTAAAAAAATTTGGCTTCAAATCGAAGAAAATTTTATTCACGATTTCACTCCGCACCGCGCTTTGGATTTCGGCTGCGGTGTGGCTCGTCTGACTCTGCCGATTGCCGTCAGAAGCCGGGAAGCAGTCGGCGTTGACATCTCGACGAATATGCTCGAAGTCGCCGCCAAAAACGCGGAATCGTTTAATATTAAAAATATTTCATTTATCAAAGGCGACGATGATTTATCAAAAGTCACCGGCGAGTTTGATTTTATCCATTCGTTCGTCGTTTTTCAGCACATAAATCCTAAAATCGGTGAAGTTATATTTAAGAAAATGGTTGAGATGCTTTCCGAAGGCGGGATCGGCGTATTGCAATTCGGTTATGCCGACAGCCTTTCGACCTACGCCCAAAAATTAAGATTTTCAATCTACCGCGATTATTCAATTATCTATCAACTCCGCAATTTGATTTTAAGAAAAAAAAGAGAGCCGCTGATTCCGATGTATTCATATAATCTGAATAATTTAATGCTTATTTTACAGCAAAACGATTGCCATAATTGTCAAATTCGCTTTAGTCATCACGGCGTTGAGGGAATTGTGCTTTTCTTTCAAAAGAAAAAAGCAATCTTATATTGATTTGCGATAAATTCATTAAAGCTCGGAAAAAGTAAATCTTAGCGAAGCAAACGGAGCGGTTTTCAATTCCAAACAACTCGGTGCAAATTTATTTTTTACAGCGACGGCGGAAAACACGTCGAATCAAACGGAAAAGTTCGCCGCTTTATAGCATAATGAAAAAAACGGAAATTGTCGGGAAATTATAAAATTCAAAATTTTTCCGGCATCCGACGCTTTTTATGTTTGGAACGATTCAATTACCGTTTGTCAATAAACTTGAAAACAAGCTTTATTTTCATCCGGTCGGAGTTAAGGAAGACAATCGAACTTTTCGCGTCAGAAATGTAAAAGAGTAACAGAGATTTATGGAAACTATCGTTTTTACAAACGGCTGTTTTGACATTATTCATCCGGGACATATTGATTTGCTCAAACGCGCTCGGGCACTCGGGACAAAATTAATTGTCGGAATCAATAGCGATAAATCCGTTCGCGCCATAAAAGGCGAAAATCGTCCGTTTATCAATGAAAAGGGGCGCGCGGAGATATTAAAAAATTTAAGAACAGTTGATGAAGTTAGAATATACGATGAATTAACGCCCGAAAAATTGATTGGAGAGATCAAACCGGACATTCTCGTCAAAGGCGGAGATTGGACGGTGAGCGAGATAATCGGCGCGGATTTAGTTGTGAAAAATGGCGGAAAAGTTTTTTCACTTACCTTTGAGGAAGACTTTTCATCAAGCCGTATCGTTGAAACTATAAAAAGCGAAACTCCAAACGAAAATATCGAAAAGCCGTTGACGAAATCAAATGAACTACTAGCCGTTAATTCGTTAAATGCTCACATCGTAGTTATTCAAAATGTTTTAAAAACGCGGATTCCACAAATTGTCGAGTGTGCCGAAACAATATTCGGCGCGTTGATGAGCGGCAATAAAATTCTTATTTGCGGAAACGGCGGCAGCGCGGCGGACGCGCAGCATATCGCGGCTGAATTCGTCGGACGATACGAAACCGAACGAATCGCGCTGCCCGTAGTCGCGCTCACCACAGATACTTCCGCCTTAACGGCTTTAGGGAACGATTACGGTTTTGAAAGAATTTACGCCCGACAAGTTGAAGCGTTAGCGCGTCCGGGAGACGTTTTGATAGCGATCAGCACGAGCGGAAATTCGCCGAATATTATTTCGGCAGTAATGAGCGGCAGAAAATCCGGCTGTCAAGTCATCGGATTAACCGGCGCAAATGGTAAAAAATTAGCTTCGCTGTGTGATTTATGCGTTTTAATTCCGGCTGAAAGAACCGCTCGGATACAGGAAGCGCATATTACGGTCGGACACATCTGGTGCGAAATTATTGACGAGAGGATAAAGGGTAAATAATCAAAAAAAAATGTCCGAAAAAAAACATTTTGCCGAATTACGATAAAATTATTGATAATTTCCCCGATGTTAAGGTTTTGGTAATCGGCGACGTAATGCTCGACCGATACCTTTGGGGAAGTGTCAAACGTATCTCACCGGAGGCTCCGGTGCCGATAGTCAAGGTCGAAAAAACGAGTCTGGTGTTGGGCGGCGCGGCAAATGTGGCGGCAAACATCACCGGACTCGGCGGCAAAGCGATTCTCATCGGTGTCACGGGCGATGACGCTGAAGCCGACGCTTTGGGGGAACTTCTTGAAAAATCAGAAATTAGTTCCGAATCACTAATGCGAGTAAAAAATCGCCCGACGACAATAAAAACACGTATCGTTGCTCATAATCAGCACGTTGTCCGCATTGACCGGGAAACAAACGAATCTTTAGCGAAAGAAGTTGCCGATGAGATTTTTCATAAAATTGAAAATCTAAAAAGGGAATTTTCAATTGTCGTCGTGTCCGATTATGCAAAAGGAGTTTTGACTGATAATTTGTTATCGCGTCTGATAAAATTTGGAAAGTCGGAAAACAAAATGATTCTGATTGACCCGAAAGGGAATGATTTCTCAAAATATAAAGGCGCGACGCTGCTCACACCGAATCAGCGGGAAGCATCGGAAGCTTGCGGATTGGATGATAACATTGAAGAATTAGCGGAAGAATTAGTAGAAAAATCAGCGGAAAAATTGGCGAAAGAATTAGTGGAAAATGCGGGGAAACTTCTTCTCGAAAAACTTTCACTCGCCGCTTTACTGATTACGCGGGGCGAAAAAGGAATGACGATTTTACAAAAGGGTAAAGAAACTTCCTATTTAAAGGCAACGGCGAGAAAAGTTTACGACGTGACGGGCGCGGGCGACACGGTTATCGCGGCGATGGCAGTAGCTCTCGGCAGCGGTGTAGATTTCCGGCAAGCAGCGGAATTCGCAAATTTAGCCGCCGGATTAGCGGTCGAAAAGGTCGGCACGACGATTATTAAGCGGCAAATGATAGAGGAGCATCTGCAAGTTCCGGGAATCTCGAGTTCTTAATTTATGAAGACCAAAATACTTTTCATAGAAAGAAAGTTCCGGGAATTTGTCAGTATCGAAAAGGTCTTTCGGGTAATCGCCGAAAATCTTTCAAAGGATAAATACGAATGCTCGTTTCAACAGATGCCTCACGGCAATCATTTTTTCGACATCATAAAAAATACGATTTTCTTTCGCAAAAAACAATCCGACATTTATCACGTCACCGGACACATTCATTACATCGCGTTGATTTTGCCGGCGAACAGAACGATTTTAACAATTCACGATTTAGGTTTTTTACATACCAGAAAAGGTTTACGGCGATACATTTTGAAAAAAATATTACTGGATTTGCCGGTTAAAAGACTCAAATTTATAACATCAGTTTCGGAAGCCACCAAAAAGGAAATTGTTGATAGAACGGGATGCGACGAAAAAAAAATACGTGTTATTGAAAATCCGCGGCAGGAAATTTTTTTTACCGACGAAGAAAAAACTTTTAATAAACAAAATCCGACAATTTTACAAATCGGGACTTCTCCGAATAAGAATTTAGTAAACACCATAAAAGCCCTAAATGGAATCAATTGCCGACTCAAAATTATCGGTAGACTCAACGACGATTTAATCGAGCTTTTGCGTGAAAATAAAATTCAATATGAAAATAAATTTGATTTGAACGATGCGGAAATCAAAAACGAGTATTTTGAAGCCGATGTGATTGTATTTTGTTCAACATATGAAGGATTCGGACTGCCGATTATAGAAGCGCAGGCAATGAAAAAGCCGGTTGTCACAAGCAATATCAGTCCGTTGAAGGAAGTTTCGGGCGGAGCCGCTTTTCTGGCAAATCCTGATGATTTTTTAAATATCAGAGAAGGACTTCTTAAAATCATTAACAATGAAAATTATAGAAAGAATATTACTAAAGCGGGTTTGAAAAACGTGGAAAGATTTAAGCCCGGGTCAATTGCAAATCTCTACGAAAATTTTTATAGAGATATTTTGAGCGCAAATAAACAAAGTCTAAAAAAAGATTGAAAATAATTAATCTTACATACACTTATCCTTTTAGATAGAATATTTGAGAGCCAAAATGTTAAAACTAAATGAACTTTATATGAAAAATAAAAAGCATTTACTACTTACCTTAGCTTAGATAATCTAAATACTGATATAAAAAGGAAAATTGTTGAATTGCTTTCATTATTTCTTAAAAGACATTTTTAAAGTTTTGACAATTTTTGCGGTTGAATGGTTCGATTAAGGTTTATCAGAGCAATCTTTAAGATAGGCGAAGTTTTGAGTTCAAACGCGGAATGCACTTTGCGTAAACTCAAAACTTATGCAAAATAGTAAAAAATTTAAAAATTGCTCTATTACAGATTAATTTAATTTAAGAATATATTTAGAAAAAAGATTAAATTCCTATTGCAATATATTGAAAATAAAAGATTTATTGATTGATAAAATACATTAGTTGTCGGAGGACAGACAGTTTATCAAACACTTTAATAAAATATATGATGAAAGTATTGGTGGTTGGCGGAAGCGGAATGCTCGGACATAAATTGGTGCAGGTTTTGAGTCGGCAATTTGAAGTTTGGACAACTATTCGGGGAAAATACGCAGACTACCAACACTTCGAGATTTTTGATAAAAACAAAGTTTATGAAAATATTAATGTTGAAAATGATTTTGAACTCGGAAAGATTATAAAAAACTTAAAACCGCACGTAATCATCAACGCCATCGGAATAATCAAGCAGATACCTTCGGCAAGGAATGCCATTGAAACGCTGACCATAAATTCTATTCTGCCGCATAAATTAGCGGCGATGGCAAAGGCTAATAATTCCCGATTTATAACCATCAGCACTGATTGTGTTTTTCGGGGAGATACAGGAAATTATCGTGAAGACGACATTTCGGACGCAGTGGATTTATACGGTAAAAGCAAAAATCTGGGTGAAGTGACGGCGGAAAATTGTTTAACTTTGCGAACATCCATTATCGGCAGGGAATTATCGAGCCGACATAGCCTCGTCGAATGGTTTCTAAGCAATCGGGGGAAAAAAGTCAGAGGATTCGTCAATGCCGTCTATTCGGGATTTCCGACCATCGTATTCGCCGGTCTGATTGCCGATTTGATTGTTAGCCAGCCGAATTTACAGGGTTTGTATCACCTATCGAGCAACCCCATAAATAAATATGATCTGTTAAAATTAATTAATGAAAAATATCAGACGGAAATTGAAATTGAACCCGATGAGGAATTCAAAATCGATAGAAGTTTAGATTCTACGAAATTCAGAACCGAAACAGGTTTTATATCGCCGGATTGGGAACAAATGATAGAAATGATGGTGAATGACCCAACGCATTACGGTGAGTGAAAAATATGAAAAAAGTGAAATGAAGGAAACAAAAGTAAAAGAAAAAGTAAAAGAAAAATTGAAAGAATTAGAGGGAAAAAGAATTTTGGTAACGGGCGGAACCGGTTCGCTCGGACAAATACTAGTCAAAAGAATTTTGACCGGCGAGATGGGCAAACCCGCAAAGATTACGGTTTTTTCACGCGACGAAGCCAAACAGCATTATATGCGGCTTGCTTACCTGCACCAAAAAACCGCGACCGATGACGTAATTTACAGGAATTCGCAGGATACGCTGAATTTTCGGATTGGCGACGTGCGTGATTATTCAGCGTTGCTCGCGGCAATGCGCGAAGTCGATGTGGTTTTTCACGCCGCCGCCCTGAAGCAGGTTCCGTCGTGCGAATATTTTCCGTTTGAAGCGGTTTTAACGAATATCTTCGGAGCGGAAAACATTGTTCGGGCGGTTCGTGAAAATAATCTTCCGGTTGAAAAAATCGTCGGTATTTCGACTGACAAAGCCTGTAAGCCGATAAATGTAATGGGAATGACTAAGGCTTTGCAGGAGAGAGTTTTGCTCGAAGCCAACCGGGATTGTCCCAAAACGATTTTTACCTGCGTTCGATACGGCAACGTGATTGCTTCGCGCGGTTCGATTGTTCCGCTGTTTGTCGAGCAGATCCGAAAAAATCAGACTTTAACGATAACTCTCGAAGAAATGACCAGATTTTTGCTAAGTTTGGACCGGGCGGTTGACACGGTTTTCGCCGCAATTTCGATGGGCAAACCCGGAGAAACATTTATTCCTTTAGTTCCGGCGGCTAAAATTACCGATTTGGCGAAGGCTTTGATGGGGGAAAAAAAGTTGCAAATTGTCTATACGGGTATCAGACCGGGCGAAAAAGTTCACGAAATAATGGTGTCCGAAGAAGAATGCTTCAGAACGATTAAGCGCGGAGATTATTACGTGATACTGCCCGTTTTACCGGAACTCCGCGCAGAAAAGGACTTTGTTCCCGCATTAAAAAGCGAATATTCCTCAAAGGATGACAATATTTCAATCGTCGAATTAAAAAAATTGTTGGGCGGCGCGGATGAAGAAATAGCTCGATTTTTAACGGCGATGTAACCGAACACAATTTTAAATACGATTTAAAAACACAAATTGAAAAATTGAAAATTATGAAATTGATGACAATTTTTGGGACGCGACCCGAAATTATCCGGCTCAGTCTGGTGATGAAAATTCTCGATCAACACTGCGAACACACAACCGTTCATACCGGGCAAAATTACGACGAAAGTTTAAGCGATATTTTTATAAAGGAATTGGAAGTTCGAACGCCGGACGTTCATTTCGGTATTAAAGCGAATACCGTCGGTGAGCAGGTCGGTCAAATTATCACCAAAACCGATGCGTTATTAGAAGCAAAAAAGCCGGACAAAATTTTAATTTTAGGCGACACGAACAGCGCTCTTTCAGCGATTATAGCGGCGCGGCGCGGCATTCCGGTTTATCACATGGAAGCGGGAAACCGCTGCTTCGACAATCGAGTGCCGGAGGAAGTAAATCGCCGGATTATTGACCATTCGAGCCAGGTTTTAATGCCGTATACCGAACGAAGCAGAGAAAATCTGTTGAGAGAAGGTATCGAAAGCGAAAGAATCTATGTTACCGGAAATCCGATAAAAGAAGTTTTGGACAATTATTCGGAAAAAATTGATGAAAGTAAGTCATTGGAAAAATTTTCAGTAACGCCTTTTGAATATTTTTTAGTCACGCTTCACCGTGCCGAAAATGTCGATAAGCCGGAAAGATTAAAAAAGATTTTCGATGGTTTCGTTAAAATCGCGGAAAAATACGAAAAAACGATTCTCGTTAGCGTTCACCCGCGAACAGCCGGAAAAATGGGGGAATTTGGAATTCGGGCGGAGAACGAAAAAATAAAATTACTGAAACCGCAAGGTTTTTTTGATTTTGTTAAACTGGAAAAAAATGCGCTTGCGGTTTTGACAGACAGTGGAACGGTACAGGAAGAATGCGCGATTTTCGGTATTCCGAACGTCACGCTGCGCGATGTCACGGAACGCCCGGAAACTTTGGAATGCGGGAGCAATATCCTGAGCGGAGCCGGAACGGAAGCGATACTGAGAGCGGTTGAACTTGCCATTTCGCAACCGGCAAATTGGACTGCTCCGGCGGAATATCTAAGGGAAAATGTTTCCCAGACGGCGGCAAAGATAATTCTGGGATACAACAGTCATAGAAAACATATTTCATAAACTTAACTTCTACAGCAGGTTGAAAGTGAGCGGAAATCCTGAAAAAATAACAAAAAAAACCGAAAAAACCGAAAATGCCGAGCCGGGAAGCAGAAATACATTGTGGGTGGTGACGGAGCTTTATTACCCGGAAGAAACCTCGACCGGTTATTATTTAACGCGCATCGCGGAAGGCTTAACCGAAGATTACGAAGTAAAGGTTTTGTGCGGACAACCGAATTATTCGGCGCGCGGAGTTCGCGCGCCAAAAAGGGAAATCCATAAACAAGTTGAAATTTTTCGCTCATTCGGGACGACTTTTGATAAAAATATAATTTTCTTCCGATTGATAAATATGCTGACGCTGAGTTTATCAATCTTTTGGAACGCTTTATTTCAATTCAAAAAAGGAAATCGGGTGTTGGTCGTCACAACTCCGCCGAGTCTGCCGTTTATCACGGCTTTCGCTTCGCTTTTACGCGGAACGAGCTACATTTTGCTGATTCACGACAACTACCCGGAAATTTTAATAGCGGCTGAGAAAACATCCGCCGAATCGGGTTTTGTAAAAACACTCAATTTTTTTAACCGCTGGCTTTACAAATACGCCAGCAAAATAATCGTCGTCGGTCGGGATATGGAGAAATTAATCGAACGCAAGACCGAAGGGTTGGATATTCCGATAAAAACCATACCAAACTGGGCGGAGATGGAAACCGTCGAACCGGCGGACAGAGCAACCAACGCGCTTTTGCAGGAACTAAATTTACAAGACCAATTCGTATTTTTATACGCCGGAAATATGGGTTATCCGAATGATTTGGAAAGCGTCATACGGTGTGCCGGACAATTAAAAAAAGAGTTGCCGATCCATTTCATATTTCTCGGCAACGGCATCAAACGAAACTGGTTGGAAAGAGAAGTCAGAGAAAAAAGTTTGACGAATGTGACAATTTTATCGCCCAGACCGCGCAGCGAGCAGACCGTTTTTTTGAATGCCTGTGATGTCGCCCTGGTTTCACTGGTTAAAAAAATGTGGGGCGTTTCGATGCCGAGCCGGACGTATAATATTTTAGCGGCGGGTAAACCGATTTTGGCATTAACCGAAGCTGCGTCGGAATTGGCGCAGGTGGTCACAGAAGATAATATCGGATGGATTGTGCCGCCAAATGAGCCGCAGGAGCTTTTAAGAACAATCAGACAAATTTATTTGAGTAAAAATAAGCTACCCGAAATGGGACATCGAGCGAGGCATTCGGCTGAAAAAAAATATTCCCTCAAGACAGCTTTGGAAAAATATAAAAACGCAATGAAATAAATGCGTCCGATAACCTGAAAAAATGATAGTTACTTCAAATTTAGAAATGAAAGTTTTAGTCACAGGTGCGCGGGGTTTTATCGGAAAAGCGATTGTCGAGAAATTGCGTCGAAGTAAAATAGAAGTTTTAGAGATTCAGAGCCAAAGGCTTGATGAAGAGAATGATTTAGCTGAGAATGAAATCTATAAGGTTAAAAAGTTCAAAGTTGATATAACTAAAAAAGATGAAATTTTGAGTTTAAAAAAAATCGGTAGTGTTGATGCGGTTGTTCACGCGGCAGGTTTAGCGCATCAATTTAAAGACGCAAAAAGTGAAGAATTTCGGTCGGTCAACGTTAAAGGCACGGAAAACATTCTGGAGTTAAGTAAATTTTTAAAAATCAAACATTTTATATTGATAAGTTCAGTATCGGTTTACGGAAACGAAAAAAACAGCTTTAAATTACCGGGAATTACAGAAGATGCAGAATGTTATCCGGGAGATTTCTACGCCGAAAGTAAATTTGAAGCTGAAAAAATCACGCGCCGAATATGTCAGGCAACAGGCGTTAATTTAACTATTTTAAGACTTGCGACGGTAATTGGAGAAGAAGACCGGGGAAATTTCCGGCGTTTGATTAAAGCGATAGATAAGCGAAGATTTTTGTGGATCGGAAAGGGAATTAATTACAAAAGTTTAATTCATCGGGAAGACGTCGCCGGAGCGGTTTGTAAATTATTAGTAGAAAAATTAGAAAAAAAATCAGTTGAAAAATCAGTTAAGAATAAAGAAAAAAAAATAGCAGTAGAGATTTTTAATGTTTCAGCCGAGCCATTGCCGATGAAAGAGATCGTCGAAATCATTGCGGGCGCACTAAACAAAAGCGTTTTCAATTTATCCGTCAATGAAAAGCTGTTAAGACATATATTTGCCGTCAATTGTAAAACGCTCAAAAACAAAAAAATCGAAAAAGTTCGGCAAACCGTCGAGAAATGGCTGGCTGACGATGCGTATTCGTCTCAAAAACTGAAGCGGGAATACGACTACGAACCGAAAATCACTATAAAAGAAGCCATTATTCGGGAAGTAAAGTGGTATCTTCAACAATGATATTTAAAATTTAGTGTGCAAAAATATGTGAGAAGATAATGTGCAAAAATAATGTGCAAAAATAATGGTTCAGGTTGTTTTATTTTCAACGGCATTTTTGCTTTCCTATTTCGGAGTCGAATGGTTTCGACGTTGGAGTTCGGAAAAGCGGATTTACGACATTCCAAACGAGCGAAGTTCCCACACCGCCCCGAAACCGCGCGGCGGCGGGCTGGTTTTTGTGGTTGTGTCACTTGTATTTTATTCCGCCTATACAATCGGTTATCAAGGCGGTTTTGAAATCGGTTATGTCGCGGCGGCGATTTTGATTTCACTGGTCAGTTTGCTTGACGATTTGTTTTCCGTTTCGTTCATTTGGCGTTTTATCGTCCACGCCTGTTCAGCCTTTCTGATAATTTACAGTATCGGATATATAGATGAACTATACCTGCCGATTTTTCATCAACTCGCAATCGGAAAGATAGGAATTTTACTTACTTTCGGCTGGATTGTCTGGCTGACAAACGCCTATAATTTTATGGACGGAATTGACGGCATCGCGGGGACGCAAGCCGTCACCGCCGGTTTAGGTTGGTTTCTCACCGGAAAGATTCTCGGACTCGATGAAATTTCAATATACGGCGGAATCCTGGCTTTTTCGTGCGCCGGTTTTTTGATACATAACTGGCAGCCGTCAAAAATTTTTATGGGCGATGTCGGGAGCGCGTTTTTAGGATTTACATACGCCGTTCTCCCATTGCTGGCAAAAAAGGAAAACGGCGGACAAACTCGATTTTTGCCGCTCATCGCGGTTTTATTAGTCTGGTTTTTCGTTTTCGATTCGGTATACACATTTTTCCGGCGGTTACTAAAAAGGGAAAAAGTTTGGAATGCCCACCGGGAACACATCTATCAGAAACTCGTTATAAAAGGATATTCGCATAAATACGTCACTATTTTGTATGGAAGTCTGTCGCTAATTGTCTTGATCACAGTTCTCAACTGGTTGATTTTCGGCATTGAATATTTGTGGGTTGTTTTTATTTTGCTCGGAATTCAATCAATCGCACTTTTAATATTCGGACATCGTAAAATATCGTAAATAATCAGTTATAATCGAGAAAGAGAAAACAATACTCGGAAGAAATTTTTTTATTTTTTTATTATAATCGTTGCATATTTCTGCATATTTTGCATTTATTCCGCACATTTTTACACATTATTTTATTATGAAAAGCGAATCAAAAAAAAGGGGAGCGGCAAAACTAAAAAAAATATGTATCGAATCATACGGCGTTAAAATAAAAATTGAAACCGATATAAATTTGGATTTTGAGGATATAAAATTCCGCCTGACAAAAAAATTGCCGAATGCGTTTCGACTGATTCCACACGATAGCTTCGAGCATAGTTTTTACATAAGAAAAAAAGGCTCGATATTTGAATTGCACAAAGAAGAAGAAAAAGTTGCTGAAAGTGAAACATTAGACACTTTGCTCGAGCAATTAGAGAGTTACATACGGATAACAGTTGCCGAATTCGCTGTCGGAAAAGTTTTTATACACGCCGGAGTTGTCGCTATTGATGAAAAGGCTTTAATTCTGCCGGCAAAAAGTTTTCACGGAAAAACGACGCTGGTTGCGGAACTGGTTAGAGCGGGAGCGGTTTATTACTCTGATGAATATGCGGTTTTGGACGAAAACGGGTATGTTCATCCGTTTCCGAAGATGCTTTCGATGCGCGGTATTATAGACGATTATACGCAGATTGATCTGCCGGTCGAGGAATTTGGCGGCAACGCGGGAACGAAACCGATTCCGGTGGCATTGGTATTGATTACCGAATATAAAAGAAACGCGAAATGGCAGCCACAGGAACTTAGCGCCGGACAGGGCATTATGGAAATCCTGCCGCACACGCTGCCAATAAGAAATAAGCCGGAATTCACGTTAAATGTGTTGAATAATGTCGCCGAACGTGCAATAATCACAAAAACTAAGCGAGCCGAGGCAAAAGTAACCGCCCGGCTCCTGATAAGTTTTTTTGAAACACAAACTTTTAAAATTTAATTCTATACATCAAAAAGATGAATTTCGGAGGAGAAATAATGATTAACCCGCAAACCCCAATGGCTCGTAAAAATGGACTTGTAATACAGGAAACGACGGAAGAAGTATTAGTTTATGATTTGGAAGCCGATAAGGCTCACTGCCTGAACCGGACGGCGGCATTCGTCTGGAAAAAATGTGACGGCAAAACATCCGTCGAAGAGATTGTCAAGCAATTTGAAAAGCAGACGGGAAGCCGCGTCGAGGAAGATTTGGTATGGTTGGCGATTGACCAGTTGAGTGAACGAAAACTTTTAGAAAAAACCGTGGCAACTAAATTTGCCGGAGAAAGCCGACGTTCGGTTTTGAAGAAAATCGGGTTCGCCTCGGTTATCGCTTTGCCGGTCATCGCTTCATTGGTAGCGCCGACGGCTGTTCTGGCGGTCGCGTGTTCCGGTGTTCAGACTCCTGCCAGCTGCGGGTCTGGTAATTGTAACAGAGGAACTCCATGTAGTAGTTGTCCCACGCCTTGCCCGGCAGGAACGACTTGTGGTTGTTCCGGTGCGGGTGCTACATGTGAATGTATTTAGTCATCTGGCTGAACTTCTACGGCGCAATGAAAGTTAAATGATAGAAGATTTTGATCGGAAAATTGTTGATCGCAAATTTCAATCAATTTTCTACAAAGTTCAGGAGTATAATTTAGAAAAGGCTTGGAGATGGTTTGAAAAAGCCGGATTCGAGCCTATTTTAATTAAGGGTTGGAGCGCGGCGCAGTTTTATCCGAATCCGTGCGAGAGAAATTTTACCGACAATGATTTTTTGATTGAACCGGGCAAATTCACGGAAGCGGTAAAACATTTAGAGGGATTTGAATTGGAGACAAGTGTTGATCTTCATCAGGGAGTGAGACATCTCGACACGGTTGGATGGGACGATTTATTTGAAAATTCAAGAATGGTAAAAATCGGTGATACAGACATCAGAATATTGCGACCGGAAGATCATCTGCGTGTTTTGTGCGTTCACTGGTTGACGGACGGAGGAGCGTATCGGCACAGACTCTACGATATATTTTACGCCGTACAGAACCGCCGGAAGAATTTTGATTGGGAGAGATGTTTGGATACTGTCAGCAATCGGAGACGGCGCTGGATAATCTGCACAATCGGCTTGGCGCATAAATACCTAAACCTGGATATTGGAGATTTGCCATTTGCCGACGAAGCGAAAAATTTACCGTTGTGGTTGATAAAAACCGTCGAAAAAGAATGGCAAACTGAAATCAGACTACAGCCGCTGCATTTATATCTGCACGATAAAAAACAATTATTTCAACAAATCCGCAAACGAATACCTCCGAATCCGATTCAATCCGTCGTTGCAATGGAAGGAGATTTTGATAAACCGGGCATATTCATTTATCAAATCGGAAGTATATTTTTAAGAGCTAAACCGTCTTTCAGACGTTTATCAGAAGCACTATTTAAAAGTAATAAGAAATAGATAAAAGAAATAGATGTAATGAGGAAAAAGAAAATCACACTGGCAATCGAAACTGCTGTCGGAGGCGGAAGTTTGTCGCTATTGGAGGATATTTCGGTAATTGACTGTTGGGTTGGAGAAAGGGAAGTGTCGCGTTCCGAAGAATTATTCGAGGCTGTTTCAGCAATATTAACACGAAATCAAATAAAATCCGGTGATTTGGATATGCTCGCAGTTTCGCGCGGACCGGGAAGTTATACCGGCGCGCGAATCGGTCTGGCAACGGCAATCGGTTTAAAGAACGGTTTGGATATAAAATGTTTCGGAGTTTCGGTTTTAGATTCCTTTTACTATAAATTCGGTAATCAGAACCTCGATTTCATAACGGCTGTTTCATTTGGTAAAAAAGAAGTGTGTTACCAACTCTTCAAGAAATTATACAGTAAAAATGAAAATGAAGAAATTTCCCCTGAAATAATAACATTTGAGAAATTCGTTAAATATTTTAATCGCAATCTGGATAAAACGTTTGTTTTGAACCAAAAATTATATGTTGAGGCTAAAGAGTATCTTTCTGATGATTATTCAAAAAATAAAATTAATGCGGGAGTCGTTCTATCAGATTTAATCGGGCAGTTTGTAGTAAACGATAATGGGTCTGATAACCTTTCACCAATCTATTCACATAGTAATGGACAAATTTAAAAAGAAGTACTCACAATATTATATTGTCAAAAACGTGTGAAGAATCGGTAATTACAAGAATAGAGAAATTATCTAAGAGAAATTATTTAGCTGATGTTAAGAGAGCAATTTTCGTTAGAACCTGTAAAATGTTCTTACCTTAAACAGATAGAGCAAATATCCAGTAAATGTAAACTGAATCTTTGGACGGCAGAAGATTATAAAGACGAGCTAAATAGAAGCGATACCTTTAGTGTAGTCTGTAAAAAAAACGATTCGGAAAATATAATCGGATTCATGTTTGCGCGTCAATTAAGAAAATTTTTATTTGATACCGACGTAAATTATGACAAGTATGACAAAGACAATGAAGCCGAAATTTTAAACATTGCTGTTTTACCCGAATACCAAAAAAGAGGCATCGGGCACCTTATACTTGATTTTTTTACAAAATTTTGTATTGAAACCGGAATAAATGTCATTTGGCTCGAAGTCCGAAAATCTAATATTCAAGCACAGTCATTTTACTATAAGAACAGATTTCAAATCTCTCATTCAAGAAAGAATTACTACGGGAATCCAACTGAAGACGCTTTGAT